>Ga0233425_10002582_pt1 | contig 35126 bp, 31 predicted proteins | sample Watercolumn_Towu_2_FD_181712 | JGI IMG/M metagenome (GOLD analysis project Ga0233425, IMG submission 181712) | Freshwater microbial communities from Lake Towuti, South Sulawesi, Indonesia - Watercolumn_Towuti2014_140_MG | ecosystem: Environmental > Aquatic > Freshwater > Lake | place...
TGCTCCCCACCCCGCCTCACGGCGACGCAGTTACCTTCGGCTACGGGGTCTTGGCTTGCCCCGACACGGACTTGCACCGTGCTATGTGTGCGCCTTCGCGAGCGCACTAGGGGCGAATTTATTCGCCATGGGCGATTGAGCGCCCCTACCGCCATGAATCCGGGAAGTCATTTGCGGCCACATCCTAAATGGAATCCGTGTAGCAGCGATATGCAAGAATCTTGTGATTACACTGTTAGGGCTCACAAAGGAGCAACGATGAATATCATATTCTCTGAAAAGACAGCGAAAGCATCTTACAAAGAACATCGCATCCATATTTATGACGTGAAACAACATGATGGCAAATGGCATTGCTGCATCACAATAACAACACCGGTAGAAGCTCCGCACACTGACGACATCAGGCTTTTCCGATCGTTTGACTGTAGCTCAGATGAAGAAACTATCTCCTTGGCGAAGGAATTTGCCGCACAATGGATCGAAAAACACCGCTTCTAGCAACATCATCCTTATCTACCTCTTGACCATCACTTGTACGAACGCACCAATCTATCGAAAACAATAATTGCCCAAGCGCAGACTTAAAATCATCTTCATCGAAAAGCAGGTCTCCTGTCCTGCGGAGAAGGGAATCTGGATCATAATGCAAAGAGAGCACATTGTTTTCTGGCTCCATATGTAAGAATATACGAAATACCGTAACTTAACGCGGTAAGGCGCAATCGTAGGGTGCAATAGCGGCTTCATCGCGTATTGCACCGAATGAGGCATTCATGCGGCGCAATACGGCTATCGCCTATTGCGCCCTACGCGGGCTGTTGGGCCTCCCCATATCCTTATCGCTTCGGTAATCAACAATTGAAAGGAGCATCACATGAAAGTTAATTTGAGCTTTGTCCCTCCCGGCGGAGGCGAAACCGACTATTCCATCCTGTTTGAAATGCCGGAGATTCCGCGAGCCGGGGACTACATTTCTATCCAGCGTCCGAATCAAGATGGAACAGAGAATTTCATCGTTAAGCGTACTTGGTGGAATCTCGAATTCGATGAAGCCGCAAAAACCGGAACGTCCAAGGAGGTCTGGGTTGAGTGCGAGTTTGCGCTCTCCCCTTTCTCAAGTGAAAACCACAAGCGCGCATGTGAGAGCTATAAGGCACGCAAAGGGGAACTCAAAGAGTTCGATGAGTCAATGTACTGAGCCCGCGTAGGGCGCAATACGGCTATCGCCTATTGCGCCCTATGCGGGCCACATTTAGTACAACCCTTCCGAAACGTGGATGGAATGCTTCCTTATGTGTTACGACTACGAGAAAACTAGCATTGCTCTCTACAGAGCAATATTCAAGGATAACTACGCCATCGATGTGCATTGTTATCTAAAACCGGATAAGGACTTGGCCAACGCCGAAAAAATTGCGCCGATCTTACATCCGACATTTGCGGTCGTCATTGGAACTGGAACCCACAAGCGACCACCCGACATCTTGCCGAACAAAGAAACGGGTATGTACGATCCAGATACTGGCGGTACATCCGTTTTCGACCGCGCTGGTGTCCTGCGGCGAGCGGATGGCGACTTTACCATCCCTGATGGGACAGATATCCCTCCTGATTTGAAGGTAAAGAAAGATAGTTACAATGCTCGATTAAAGGCGACGCATTATACCATCATGCCCACAAAGCCTATGTTTAAGGAAGCACTCATGGGACAACTGGACAACTTCGTTCGAAACTCCATCCGGCGCCAATGGGAAAAGGTGCGGGGGATCTAGGAGTAAATATGGAACTGAAACCTCAGACATTGATGGTGGCAATTCAATGCGTCGCCGCGGAAATTAGGGCAATCGATAGACAGTTAGAAGACGAGGAGCCAGACAATGCAGCGGAACTAGAACAACTGCTTGTCACTTTTGATTTGGCGGCCGATGACCTCAAAACCGCTTATGAGGCCGCTCTCCGCCAGTACGGGGAATTGCCGCCTTACGAAGAATTGATTAACCAGGGCCGTAGGATGCGCTGAGGCACGAAGCGCATCGATCGCGATCGATGCGTTTCCCTTCGGTCAACGCATCCTACAGTACTGATGATTGAACTGTTTGGCGTCATGAAAAAGACGTATCTATGCCGGCTTGGCTCTGAGATCCAAGCGCTCGTCGAAGACATTGAACGTCGTTCGGGAATCGAGATTTGCGTTGAAACTGACGACTCCAGGGTCGGTCGCAACGTTGGAGAACCTGATCCTTTGGCGTGCGTAATAGATGAATCGGAAGCTCGGCTTTTGGTTCCTTCTTCGACGGAACTCTCGGACGGTCCAGTATTGCATGAGCTTCTGCACATTCATCGATTCCTCGTCGAAGGTGTGCCACAAATTTCTGTGTGTGAGGATCGTTGGACTCCACATCTAGAGCAAGTCTTTGCGCAATTGGATAACAATCTGGAGCACCTTGTCATTGTCCCGCTCGAGATCCAGCGGATACCGGAGCGACATGGTCTCTGGGTAAAGAAATTTCGCCGAGTTCTGAGCCAGGTCCGAGATGGAAAATTGCCGAAGGCCGATCAGAAGTTTCTCGCGATCTATGGTCGGTTTTTTGTTGATTACGTGCTTAAAGACACCACATTGCTCGAATTATCGGAATCGATCCTGGATACTCTTGGTTTGCAGTCTGAGGCCGAGGTCTTCCGCCAGAAAATATTCTCCGCTCTCTCATCGAAGGAGGCTGCGATACGCGTGGTTGTGGACCTATTCAAACTTGACCCGTCGTTAATATGTCTCGACTATCTGAATCCTAGGAGGCGTTCGTGCGAGCAGAAATCACTGCATTAGCGATACGCAAGAGCCGAACAGACCCAAACTGGTTCAACGCGCACGGGTGACCACATCGACCTGTGGAACGGATCGCGAATGACCGCATATTCAAGCTGGTTTCGCGTTCATCTTGGAGTAGCGTGGGATGGGGTATGGTCAGATTTTCGGGGGGCTTCGAAGGTTCTTTTTTGGCCGATCCCATGAACAAAATAGCGGCCATCGTCGGTTCTGCCTTGCTGGGGCTTGGTATTTGCGGGGTACTCGTGTGGCTTTCAAACACCCAGGGCATTGGACTTCGATTCCCGTCTCCTGGGGGCGAAGATGATTTTTCGAGACGCGCTGCCTACTTCTTATTTGGAGTATGTCCTGCGTTCCTTGTCCTTGGCGCATGGATCGGCTCTGTGAGTTGGAGGAATATGCGCCGGTTGGTACTGATGTGGCTGGGTGCCCTCGCTGGCACACTCGCTGTGTGGCTGGGGACTCTCCTGCTTCGATCCCAAATTGAGCAGTTGTCCGGAGAGGATGCCGGAACTCGCGCTGTAGTGGTGTTCTTTGGTTCATGGGTTCTGCTGTCCGCTCTCGGTGCGGCCATCGTATACCGGGTTCTTTCTAAGTGAACCCGGCGCAGCCCGCGTAGGGCGGAACCGGTTCTTTCGGGTTCCGCCGGATGGAACCGGGATTGAACCGTCGACGCCGACAAGCCGCTATTGCCGTAATCTCGGTTTGGATTCCGAGCGGATCGTTGGCGGATCGCCCTACAGCCCGCGTAGGTCCGATTAGCGCAGCGTAATCGGACGAATGTTCCCTTTGAGATAACCTCGGACATCAAGGAAGAACCAAACTATGCCCAACTATCGGCGCGCCTTCATACCCGGTGGAACTTGGTTTTTCACGGCCAACCTCCTTGAACGATATCAAAACGATCTACTGGTCCGGGAGATATTTATTGCGGGAAACTGTCCGGCGTGTTCGCCTACGACACCCTTTTCATATCGACGCCTGGGTAATTCTGCCCGAGCATCTGCATTGCATTTGGACGCTGCCGCCGGGCGATGCGGACATCAGCAACCGATGGCGTCTGATCAAAAGTGGGTTTTCCCGTGCATTACCCAAAACCGAACGACGTTCGGATGTGCGCCAAGCCGCAGGGGAACGAGGTATCTGGCAACGGCATTATTGGGAACATATGATCCGCGATGAAACCGACTATCTGCGGCATGTGGATTACGTTCATGTGAATCCTCTGAAGCATGGTTTGGTGAGACGTGTATCGGATTGGCCGCATTCCACCTTCCATCGTTATGTTGCCCGCGGCGTGTATCCAGCCGACTGGTGCGGCGATGCCACCGACGTCGTTCCGGGGGATGCGTGAAGCATTCGTCCGATTATGCTGCGCTAATCGGACCTACGCGGGCTGCACCTAGAGGACGAATTCATCATCCTTAACCAAGTCCCACCCGGCGGAATTGTGAATATGATTCCCGCAAGCCGAATCGCGCCGCTTGTGGTCGATGAATTCGGGTTACTGACGCCCGGCCAGTAAGTGATTTATGGACAGAGCCGCCTTTCTTGCGCCGCTTGGATTACAGCGCCTCCGTTTGCTGGATTGCCTGGGAGGTAATAGCCCTAAAGCGCCAGGCTATTTCGATCCGAGTGGGGATTCCGACGTGTTTGCGGCTTTCGCCGCCTATATATCGGATCTATCGTCTCGCTGGGCGACTGACTCCGACCCGCTGTTTATTTCACTCCTGGCAGCCGGCCGCTTGCTAACCGGAGAAATTGCAGCGGCGAACGTCATCGTTGAGCACTTACCCACCAAGGCATTCAAGACGGACCATGGTGCAGGCTACTGCGTGATAGCGCCGCTCCAAGCGCTCAAAGCGGCTCTGCCGCTTCCCGCGGAACTGACAGACATAGTCCACTGGATCGCGGGTTCGCCGGAACAAGCAGCCTTGCGTGAGTGGCTCTCCGAGCACACGAATACACTTCGTTGGTCTGAAGCCGAAGGCGTCTATTTCTTGGTCGAGTGATCAATACGGGCGCCTACCGCAAAACCTCATTGCATCGGCAGGGGACGGCGACTGGTATCTGACTGATGCGTTCCGAAGCCTGGTGGGTTAAGACGCGCGCAATGGCAAATCCGCGTGCAACAGGCATCTCCTCATGCGCGTCTAACCCACCCTTCATCCCCTCCCCAACCTTCGCGCGATCATCTCCCGCATCACCTGACGCTTGATGGCCTTGGCGGTGGTCCCTGGCGCAACCCACCACCAGCCATCCTGCTGCATGGCCCGCACCGCCGCCACGAAGCGGTTGGCCACCGCCGCAAAGTCGGCGTCGGTGTAGTTGAGGCTGAAAATGAACCGTCCGGTGCCGACCCAGCTGAGGCTCAGCCCGTGGGCGCGCAGGTAATACTGCAGCATCCAGTGGTAGCGGCCGGGCTGGGTGTAGGTCACCGTCCAGATGGAAGACAGATTGGCCACCCGCACCGGCAGGCCTTCCTGTTCCAGATGCGCATTGAGCGCCTGGGCGCGCCCGTCCCAGACCGCGTCGAGGTCCCGGTAGAGGTCCTGGATCTCCGGCCGGTACAGGCTCTGCAGGAACTCGTGCATGGTGGCCATGACATAGGGATGGGAGTTGAAGGTGCCGCGGGCGAAGCAGATGTCCAGTGGTCGATCGTCGCGGTACCGCCCCATTAAATCCTTGCGGCCGCACACCGCGCCGATGGGCAGCCCGCCTCCCAGGGTCTTGCCGTAGGTGACCAGGTCCGCCTGCACGCCGAAGTATTCCTGGGCTCCGCCGGGCGCCAGCCGGAATCCGGTGAACACCTCGTCGAAGATCAGCACGATGCCGCGATCGCTGCAGACCTGCCGCAACCGTCTCAGCCAATCCCCGTATGCGGCCTTGTCGAAGCGCGTCGAGCGGCCGCCGTCCACCAGGGAACCGTCGCCGGGGGCGGCGGCGTTGGGGTGCAGGGCTTGCAGCGGATTGACCAGCACGCAGGCAATGTCGCGACGGCGCCCGAGCACCCTCAGGGTGTCTTCGTCCATGTCCTTCAGCGTGTAGGTGTCGCGCGCCGGCTGGGGATTGCCGATACCCGGCTGCACCTCGCCCCACCAGCCGTGATAAGCCCCGCAGAAACGCACCAGGCGGGACCTCCCGGTGTGGTAGCGGGCCAGCCGCACCGCCTGCATCACCGCCTCGGTGCCGGACATGTGGAACGACACTTCGTCCTGCCCGGAGATGGCTCTGAGCCGCTCGGCATTGGCCACCACCAGGGGATGATAAAGCCCCAGCACCGGCCCCAACGCACCCACCCGCTGGCCGGCCTGATCCCAGCAGCGCTTGTAGAAGTCGTAACCAAACAGGTTGACGCCATAGGATCCGCCCAGGTCGTAAGCCTGATGGCCGTCCAGATCGGTGACGGTGACGCCGCCGGCCGCCTCGACGAAGGCGCCGGTGGTCAGATGCTCCCTCACCAGCCGGCGGAATTGAAAGGGCACCCGATAGGCGGCAGTGAACTGCAGGTCGGACAGGCTGGCGGTGGCCTCGCGGGTCAGTTCCAGGGTCTTGGGGTGGTGCTCGGCGAACAGTTCCGCCAGCCGCGTGAAGCCGGCGCGGCGCTGGGCGGTGATGGCCTCCGGTGCTCCGTCGCAGCGGAAAAACCGGTCCTCGCCGTACTCGTAGTAAGGCACCAGCTTTGCGATGCGGCGCGACCAGTTGGAATGGCCGGCCAATGAGGGGTGCTTGGCACGAGACAATTCCAGGCGCGACTTCAGCTTGGGCAGACTGACCATCAACGCGGTGCCACTTAGGGTAAGGGTCAGGATCGGGTCGGCACTCAGGGTAAGGATCAGGATCGGGTCCACGGTGAACCTCCTTGGGGAACGTCGGATTCAGTGCCGGAGCAGTTCCGGCAGCCAGGTGGAAAGAGCGGGCACGTAGGTGATCAGCAGCACGCCAACCGCCAGCGCCGCCAGCGACGGCAGCACGCAGCCGATGATTTCGGACAGAGGGGCGCCGAAGCGGTAGGAGGCGAAAAACAGATTCATGCCCACCGGCGGCGTCAGAAAACCCAGTTCCATGTTGGCCAGAAAGATGATCCCCAGATGCACCGGGTCGACCCCGAAAGCCGCGCCGATCGGCGCGATCAAAGGAACCACCACGACGATGGCGGAGAAGATGTCCATCAGCATGCCCACCAGCAGCAGCAGGCCGTTGAGGGCCAGCAGGAACACCCAGCGGCTGTGGATGGCGCCGGTGACCCACTCGGTGGCGCGATCGGGGACCTGGGCGTCGGTCACGTAGTTGGTGAAACCCAGGGCCATCCCGAGGATCAGCAGGATGCCGCCGATCAGCAGCCCGCATTCGGTCATCACCCGCGGCAGGTCGGCCGTGAGGCTCAGGTCGCGGTGCACGAACACCACCACGACGAAGGCATAGCCGGCAGCAAAAGCGGCGGTTTCCACCGGGGTGACCCAGCCGGTCATCAGGCTCGCCAGGGCCAGCGGGGGCAAAGCCAGCTCCCATTTGGCGGCGTTGAGGGCCGCCCCCAGTTCGCCCGGCGCCGCCGGCTCCCGTGCCGTGCCGCGGGGCGAGTCGAGGATGCCCAGCGCCAGCAGCGGCAGGGTCATCACCAGCGCCGGCACCAGCCCCGCCGCGAACAGGGTTTCGATGGGCTGGCGTGCGACGATGGCGTAGAGGATCAAAGGCAAGGCCGGCGGCAACAGGGTCCCCAGGGCCGGTGCGCTGGTGATCAGACCCAGCGCCGACCGGCGCGGGTAGTGGACCCCCAGCATCAGCGGCATCAGCAGGCCGCCCAGCGCCAGGATGGTGACGCCGGAGGCGCCGGTAAACGACGTAAAAAACGCCGTCAGCAGCACTGTGACCAGCGCCGCCCCGCCCCGCACTCCGCCGAACAGCGCCCGGAACAGCCGCACCAGCCGCTGCGGCGCGGCGCTCTCGGCCAGCAGATAGCCGGCCAGGGTGAACAACGGAATCGCCGGCAGCGACGGGTTGACGGTGAGCTGGTAATGGCTCAGCGGCACCGCCGCGATCGGCAGGCCGTCGCCGCTGAACAGCGCCAGGGCCGCCCCGCCCAGCACGATGAACATGGGGGCGCCGAGCAGCGCAGCACCGGCCAACAGCGCCAGCGCCACCCAGGTCGCCGAGGAACTGCCGGCAAACGACGACAGCGCCAGCGCCGCCAGCGCTCCGGCACCGACGATGGCGCCGCGGCCGCTGAAATCGGCGGCGCCGTGGCGGACGATGCGCAGCGTGATGACCGCGAACCCCAGCGGCATCACGGCCTGTACCAGCCATACCGGCAGCCCGTAAGCCAGCTCCAGTCCGCCGGCCCGCTCGGACGCGACGAAACCGTAGCTGGCCGCCGCCAGCAGGGCGCTGACCGCGGCGCCGGCCGCCGCTGCAGCCAGCAGCCCCCAGCGTGCCGCCACGGGTGGCAACAGGTTCTGCAGGCCGGAAAAGGCCAGCAGGCGGTTCTCGCGGGCCGCCACCATGGCACCCAGCATGCCCGCCACCAGCACCAAGTGCTGCACCAGGGCGGCGGCGTTGGCGATGCCGGTCCTCAGCAGTCCCCGCAGCAGGATCTCGGCGATCGGCACCAGCACCATCGCCCCCAGGCTCAGGGACAGGATCAGGTTCTCGATGCGATGGGCGGGCCGTTGGGCGGAGACACCGCCGATAGTCTCGGGGAGTTCGCTCACCGCTTCTCCCCGGCGCGGTATTGCTCGAGCAACCGGACCACCTGGTCAAAGGTGTCCGCCGCCACCAGCTTGCCCCGAATCTTGGGATAAATGGCTTCGGCAAACCGGCGCCACTCCTGTTCCAGCTCAGGCGTCAGGCTGGTCACCTGGAGCCCGCGGGCGCGCATGGTGGCGACCGAATCGTTGACGTCGGCACGGGCCTTGGCACGGATGTCGGAGGCGGCCTTGAGGGCGGCGGCCTGAAGGGCCTCGCGCCCGGCCGGGCTCATGGCGTCCCAGGCGGGCTTGGCGATCACCAGGGCGCCCACAATGGGCGCCCAGTTCAGCTCCAGCATGTGGGGCGCGGGGCCGTTGAACTGGGCCGCCAGGGCATAGAACGGGGTCGCCGGCACCACGCCGATGAGGCCGGTCTGCAGGGCCGGCAGGATGTCGGCGGTTTCCAGGGACACCGGCTGATAGCCGAGCCCCTTCATGATCTCCATCTGCTCCGGCTCGCCGGCCCAGGCGAACATCTTCATGCGCTTGTAGTCGTCCGGATGGCTGGCGGGATCCTTCGAGAAGAACCGCACCCAACCCCCGTCGCCCCAGGCCAGGGCCACATAGCCCTTGCTCAAAAACGCCTGTTCCAGGCCGGGCTGCAGCTTTTCCCGGACATAGTCCAGCTCCTCCCAGGTGCGGAACATCAGCGGCAGGCTCTGCAGGGCCGACACCGAGGGATCGATGTCGCGCAGCCCCACCACTGACAGCAACGCGGCGTTGAGCTGGCCGATCCGCATGCGCCGCACGATGTCCGCCTCGCCACCCTGGGCGCCGTCGGTGAACACGGTGAAGGTGGCCCCCTCGCCCTGGACCTTTTGCCAGGTCTGGCCCATTTCCAGCAGTGCCCGATGGTAGAGGGAATTCTTCGGCACCAGGGACGCCAGGCGGATACGGACCGGATCGGCGGCGGCGGAGCCGGCCCAGGCCAGTGACAACAACAGAAAAGCGATTCGACGCATCGGTTTACTTCCACATAGTTAGATTGTTATCCGCCGACCACGGCTACTGATCAGGTATTGAATCGCTGCGCGATGGCGGATTTGAATGTGGATTCTCGGACCCACGGCCGAGATACTTTTCTTTGTGTGGCCAAAGAAAAGTATCCAAAAGAAAGGCCACCCCACCCGCGAGAGCCCTTGCGCTCCTCGCTTGCCAAACGGGGCCGGCGGAAGGGGCTCCTGCCCCTCCGCCGACGCGCGGCATCCGTGCCGCGCCCCTTCGGGCTGATCCGCTTGGCAAGCTGCGGTGCTCAGCGCGGCTGCAGGGGAGGTAAAGAAACGGCATCAGATCATCGCCTGCGACCTTGCCAGATAGAACTACTCGATGAAGAACTTGTCGGCGTGCTGCTGCAGCCAGCGGGCGCGCTGTTGCATCACCCGGTTCTCCAGGCGGCGGTCGGCCGCCCGGTCGGGATCGACGGCGAGCGCGGCCTGCAGCAGGCGTTCGAACTCCCGTCGCTCCTGGCGCGGGATCGCGACGGATTCGGCCAGCGCGACATAGGGCGAGGCCAGCGCGCCGCCGGACAGCGCCACGGCCCGCTCGAAATGGCGGCGGGCCTCGGCCGCGATGGCGGCCGGATCGCCCGGCCGCGAAGCCTCCAGGGTCACCGCCAGACCGTGCAGAGCGCCGCCATCGTAGGCTTCATCCAGTGCCAGGGCGCGATCCAGCAGAGCCAGGGCCACCGGCAGGTCCGCCACCGCGGAACTGTCGTCCCGCGACTGGCCGATCCAGCCGGCCCATGCCGCCGCCGTCCAGTACAGCAGCGGCACGTCGCCGCGTCCGAATCCGCCCAGGGCAGTCGGCGGATCACTGCGCAGCCGCTCGGCCAAGCCGGCTTCGCCCGGCGCCAGCCCCTGCAATCCATAATCCCGAGCGCGCCGGTACAGGCCGCGAGCCCGCTCCCGCAGCCGGGTGGCAGCGGCGATGTCGGTGTCCTCGACGAAATCGGCCTCCTGTTGCAGGAAGGCATAAGCGTATTGGGTGAAACCGCGGGCCGCCGCGGTCAGCAGCTCGCGGTGCCGGGGCCGTTCGGCGATGACGGTCTCGATCAGCTTGAGGGAGAACGGCGCGGCGTCGCGGATCAGCTGCGGGTCGTCGTCGCGGGCGAAACCCGCGCCCTGCCCCGCCAGCGCGTCGGCCAGCCGATCGGTGGCGAGATTCTGCAGAGAACAGCCGGAAAGGGTCGCCACCAACACGGCAACGGCGATTCGGAACACCCGGCATGGGGCCGGTGGCAACAGGGAATACCGGGGGTGGGCCGGGTGAGGCCTGGGTGGCTGGGGCGTTGGGGACATGGATGCGACGGCGGCGGCAGGGAATCGGGCGGCGGGCCGAAGCGCCGTCCCGCCGGGGCGATCCCACGACGCCCGCCCGGAACGGCTGTTCCGCCCGCAATTGGTAGGCCGATGGTAACGCCCGAATGTTGCAGTTGTGTTGCTCGCGCCCCCGGGCCGTTCCAGTCCGCGGACTTCCCTCTGTGAAGCGGCGCTTCAGGTCGCGGGCTGAAGCCCGCCCCACGAGCGCCGGGACGAAGCCGGCGGTCACGTTCCGGAAACATGCCTTTCGTAGCATGGCCACAACCGGCGGGGCGACCGCGCCGGCGTCTGCATCACTACGTCCCGCTCCGATGAACCGTGAATATCACCGCTGGTATAGCCACCGCCTCCACCGCGACATGGAGCTGTTGATCTTCGGCCACGGCGGCGCCAAGGTGCTGGTGTTTCCCACCCGCGACGGACGCTTCCACGAATACGAAGACCTCCGCATGACCCAGGCCCTGGCCCACAAGATCGAGGCCGGCCAGCTCCAGCTCTACTGCGTGGAAGGCCTGGCGGAGGAAACCTTTTACTGCTGGTGGCGCCATCCCGCCGATCGGGTGCGCCGCTACCTGCAATACGAGGACTATCTGCTCAACGAGGTGATGCCCTTGATGGCCTCCAAGAACGGCCATCCCTGCACCATCGCCCACGGCCTGAGCCTGGGGGCCTTTCTGGCGGCCAACATGGCCTTCCGCCATCCCCATCTGTTCCACAAGCTCAGCGCCTTCTCCGGGCGTTACGACCTCACCCGCGGAATCGAAGATTTCGGCGATCTGTTCGGCGGCTATTACGACGACACCATCTACTTCAACACCCCCACCCACTTCCTTCCCAATCTGGGTGAAAGCCGCCAACTGCACGCGCTGCGGTCCATGGACATCATCCTGACCATCGGCCGGGACGATCCCTTCCTGGGCAACAACCACCACCTCAGCCACATCCTGCGGCAGAAGGGCGTCCACCACCAGCTCCACGAGTGGGATGGCCGCGCCCACCAGGGATCGGCCTGGCGCCGCATGGCGCCGCTTTATGTGTGAAGTATCGCCGGCGCACCGCAACACCGGCGCAACCCAAAGCGGCGCCTGCTTCGGCGACCGCAGGAGAAGCACGCCATGACACCGGACCACACACCCTTGCCGACGATTCTGATCCGGATCCTGCTGTATGGAATCGGAGCGCTGCTGGCTGTTTTGGCGCTGGCCTGGCTGTTGGGGCCGTTCCGCTTCATCCAGTAGCGGCTTCAGCCACGATCTGGCCGGCCGGGAGCGCGGCTGAAGCCGCGCCTACCAGGCCGTCATGGCGCGCGGGCGTGCGGTCGTCCGGCACGGTGGAATCTGCCGCGTGGGGTACCCATGGGGTACCGCCGGGCCAAGAAATCCGGCGGTTCCCGGACCGGCGTCCGGGAACCGGTCCGCTTCAGGCGGCTGCGACAGCGCCTTCGGCATCCTCCATGACCAGCGGTTCGGCGGCTTCCTCGTGCTCCACGTCGCGCCGGGCCGCGGCGGCGCCGTCGCGCAGCCCTTCGCCGACGATGTTGTTGGTCGGCACCAGCCGTGCCACCGACAGGGCGGCGAACACCACCACGTAGGATGCGCCATAGACGGTGCTGTACAGGGATTTGCGGAGCAGCCGGCCGGCACCGGGGATGACTTGGCCGACCGCCGCACGGGCGCTGGCGGCACCGTGGCGGATGGCATCGGCCGCGCTGCCGGTTTCGGCGCATTCTGCGGCTTCAGGCTCCGCATGGACCTGCTGGGTTTCGACGATCTCCTCGACGGGTTCGGCGGGCGGCTCCGCGACGGCGGCCTCGACCTCCGGGGAATCGGGGACGGGTTCGGATTTGTTGCTTCGACGGCTGGTCATGATGGCCTCCTTAAGGCAAATCGATGGAATGAAGGACACCTCGCCGCAGTTCGGGCGATTGGGGCCATTATTGTCCCCCGCTGCCAAGGAATAAAGACCCGTCATGCAACCGTTACACAACTGTAATATTTTCGTCATCCACGATGCGGATAATGGGTTGGCGCCAACCGTGCGCTGAACCGAGACCGCCATGCGAGAGGCAATCCCTGGATGAATGCGCTGCCCTCCGACCCACCTCTCCCTGAACCCGCCACATTCATCCGGATCGTCCATCAGAACGCGCCCGGCCGCCTCCGCCTCAAGGTATCGGGGCTTTACCGCAGCGAACGCGCCAAGACCCGGCTGGAGGGACAGATCGCCCGCATCGGCTGGGTCGAATCGGTCACCGCCAATCCCCTCACCGGCAGCCTGCTGATCCGGTTCGATGCCTCGGCCGTGGCGGTCAACGAACTGCTGGCGGACGTGCAAGCGCTGACCTTCGCCACCCTCATCGACGCCCCGGCCAAGGCCGCAGTCGCCGAACAGGCGCCACCGCGGCCGTCCCGGTGGGTCGGGCTGAAGCCCGACCTACGGAAGATCGCGCCATGGCGAAAGTCATCGCCCTCACCTGACGCACGTCCCGCCGCAGCCGAATCGCAACCCGAGCAAGCCTGGCACGTCATGGACGGCAGTACCGCGTTGGCGCTGCTGCACACCTCCATGGACGGACTGACCTCGGTGGTGGTGCGCGAACGCCTGCGCCGCTACGGCCCCAACACCTTGGGCGAGACCCGCCAGCGCTCGCGGCTGGCCATCTTCGCCGGCCAGTTCGTCAGCATTCCGGTGGCCATGCTGGGCGCCTCGGCGGTGGTTTCCATCGCCACCGGCGGCCTGGTGGATGCGGCGGTGATCGGCGGCGTGGTGCTGATCAACGCCATCATCGGCTTCGTCACGGAATCCTCGGCCGAGCGCACCATCAACGCGCTGGGTTCGCTCACCCCCAGTGACGCCCTGGTGATCCGCGGCGGCCACCGCATGGCAGTGCCGGTCGCCGAACTGGTGGTCGGCGACGTGCTGCTGCTGACTCCCGGCAGCTACATTCCGGCCGACGCCCGATTGCTGACCTCCAACGAACTCAGCGTCGACGAATCGGCCCTCACCGGCGAGAGCCTGCCGGTCAGCAAGCAGGCCGACTGCCGCTGCATCCCGGAAACTCCGCTGGGCGAGCGCCACAACATGATCCACCGCGGCACCGTGGTCGCCGGCGGCAGCGGCCTGGCCCTGGTCACCGCCACCGGGGCGGCCACCGAGATCGGCCGCATCCAGGCCCTGGTGGGCGAGGTGGCCCCGCCCGACACGCCCATGCAGCGCCAGTTGGACCGGATGGGCGTGCAACTGGCGGCACTCAGCGGCGGCATCTGCCTGGGGGTGTTCGCCATCGGCGTGTTGCGCGGCTACGGCTGGATGCAGATGATGGGGTCGTGCATCTCGCTGGCGGTCGCCGCGGTGCCGGAAGGCCTGCCGGCGGTGGCCACCACCACCCTGGCCTTAGGGATCCAGCAGATGAAGCAGCGCCAGGTGCTGATCCGCCAGCTTTCCGCAGTAGAGAGCCTGGGCTCGGTGGAAGTGCTGTGCCTGGACAAGACCGGCACCCTCACCCTGAACCGCATGAAGGTGGTCGCCCTCCACACCCTGCGCCACAGTTGGGAGCTGAGCCCCCAGCATCCGGTCATCGCCCTGGCCAAAGCCGAGGCCCAAGCGGTGCGCCGGTTGCTGGAGGTGGTGGTGCTGTGCAGCGAGGTGCGTTGGGGCGACACCGAAGAGGGCGGACTGGAGGGTTCGCCCACCGAGTGCGCGCTGGTGGAAGCCGCACTCGCCGCCGGCATCGACGGCCGGGCACTGCGCCACGGCTTCCCGCTACAGCACCTGGAACACCGGGCCGAGAACCGCGCCTATATGGCATCGATCCATCGCATCGAGCCGGATCGCCGCCTGGTGGCGGTCAAGGGCAGCCCCGGCGAGGTCCTGGAGCTGTGCGGCACGGTGATGCAGGAAGGTCAGCCGCACCCTTTGACCGACCGGCTGCGGCGCCGCATCCTGCAGCAGAACGAGGCCATGGCCAGCGACGCCCTGCGGGTGCTGGGGGTAGCCTACGCCGAAACCGGCGCGGCGGCGGGCGATTTCGCCGGCCAGCTGACCTGGCTCGGGCTGATCGGCATGGAAGACAGCATCCGCCCCGGCATGGCCGAACTGATCGGCCAGTTCCACGACGCCGGCATCCGGACCGTGATGATCACCGGCGACCAGAGCGCTACCGCCTATTCGGTGGGCAAGCGGCTGGGATTGAACCATGAGCGGCAGCTGGAAATCGTCGACTCGGTGAGCCTGGACCGGCTGGAACCGGAGATTCTCTCCAGCATCGTCCGCGATACCACGGTATTCGCAAGGGTCAGTCCGGCCCACAAGCTCAAGATCGTGCAGGCTTTCCAGGGCAACGGCCGGGTGGTCGCGATGACCGGCGACGGCATCAACGACGGTCCGGCCCTCAAGGCCTCCGACGTGGGCGTGGCGATGGGCAAGCACGGCACCGACGTGGCGCGGGCGGTGGCCGACGTGGTTCTGGAAGACGACAATCTGCACACCATGATCGCGGCGGTGGAGCAGGGCCGGGCGATCTATGCCAACATCCGCAAGAGCCTGCGCTTCTTGCTGTCCACCAATCTGAGCGAGATCGAGGTGATGCTGGTCACCACCGCCCTGGGCCTGGGGGAGGCCCTCAACCCCATGCAGCTGCTGTGGATCAACCTGCTCACCGACATCTTCCCGGCCCTGGCCCTGGCGCTGGAACCGCCGGAGCGCGACGTGCTCAAGCAGAACCCGCGCGACCCGGCCGAGCCCATCATCCGCCGCCAAGACTTCAGGAAGCTGGTGCGGGAATCCTCGGTCATCTCGGCCGGCTGCCTGGGCGTGTACGCCGCCAGCGTGGCCAGCGGCGGACTCGGCATGCGCGCCAGCACCAACGCTTTCATGACCCTGACCACCTCCCAACTGCTGCACGCCCTCGCCTGCCGCTCCGAGGAAACCACGGTGCTGGATCGGACCCGCCAGCGCAATCCCTATCTGGCGGTGGCGCTGGGCGGATCGCTGGGACTCCAGTTGCTGGCAGCCTTGGTGCCCCAGCTGCGCGGGATACTCAGGCTGTCGCCGCTGGCCTTGGCGGACGTCGCCCTGATCGCCGCGGGGGCCGGCCTGCCCTTCCTGGTCAACGAAGGCACCAAGACCCTGGGCCTGGCCTCCCCCACCCCCACCGATAACGGACGCCCATGAAAAAGAACTATCTGTTCACCTCCGAAGCGGTCAGCGAGGGCCATCCCGACCGGTTGTGCGACACCATCAGCGACGCGGTGGTCGACCGTTTCCTGCAGAAGGATCCCTATTCCCGCATCGTCGCCGAATGCGCCCTGTCGAAAAGCGTGGTGTTCGTGGCGGCCCGGTTCGCCTCCAACGCCACCGTGGACATCCCGGAAGTGGCACGTTCGGTGATCAAGCAGGTGGGCTACCGCCTGGAGGATTTCGATGCCGCCAACTGCACGGTGGTCACCAGCCTGATCACCATGCCGATGGAACAAAGGGCGCAAGCCGACGAGGAAGACTTGAGCGAAACCGAGCTGGAACGCTTCACCGTCCGCAACCAGGCGACGGTGTTCGGCTTCGCCTGCACCCAGACCCCGGAACTGATGCCTTTGCCCATCAGCCTCGCCAACCAGCTGGCGCGGCGGCTGTCGGCGGCCCGCCACGGCGGGCGGGTCGACCGGCTGTCACCGGACTGCACCACTCAGGTGGGGGTGGAGTTTGAGGCCGGCAAGCCGGTCCGCATCCACGGCATCACCATCATCGCCGGCCTCGAGGGCGGCAAGCCGGTCGATCCGGTCGCGCTGCGGGAGAAGCTGACCAGCGAAGTCATCGTGCCGGTGTTCGAGGAGCAGGCCATCGCCCCGGACGAATCCACCGAAATCTTCATCAACCCGCAAGGCGCCTTCCCCCGCAGCGGCCCCTCGTCCCATTCCGGCATGACCGGCCGCAAGACTTCCAGCGACACGTACGGCGCCTACGCCCGCCATAGCGGCTCGGCCCTCAGCGGCAAAGACCCCTCGCGCATCGACCGGGTGGGCGCCTACATGGCCCGCTACGTGGCCAAGAACATCGTCGCCGCCGGCCTGGCCGAGCAGTGCGAGGTGCAGCTCAGCTATTCCATCGGCCATGCCGGCCCGGTCAGCATCCAGGTGGAAACCTTCGGCACCGGCACCATTTCCGACGAGGTGATCTCCCAGCGCATCCAGGAGACCTTCGATTTCCGGCTCGGCGCCATCATCCGCGACTTCAACCTGCGCCACCTGCCGGCCCTGTCGCGCGACGGCTTCTATCAGAAACTGCCGGTGGCCGGCCACATGGGCGACAGTTCGCTGGCCCTGCCGTGGGAAGCCACCGACAAGGCGAGCCTGCTGCGATGAACGGCGCGACCGCCGAACCTCCGGCAGCACCGCCCCGCCCCGCCCTGCTGGCACGCCTGCAGGCCGGCTACCGCCATCCCCTCAACTGGTTCATGCTGTGCGTCCCGGCGGCGCTGCTGCTGAACGGCCGCAACCTGCTGCCGGCCGAGCAGCTGTTCCTGATCGCCGCCCTGGCCATCGTGCCGCTGGCGCGGTTGATGATCGACGCCACCGAACACATCGGCCGGCGCACCACCCCCACCATCGGAGCACTGCTCAACGCCACCTTCGGCAACGCGCCGGAGCTGATCATCTCGCTGATGGCGCTGCGCGCCGGCATGCCGGATCTGGTCAAGGCCTCCATCGTCGGCGTCATGCTGGGCAACCTGCTGTTCGTGCTGGGATTGTCGTTTCTGGTGGGCGGCTTGCGGGAACGGGTGCAGAAATTCAACCGGCGCGGCGCCCGCATGCAGCGCTCGGTGCTGATGATCGCCGCCATCAGCATCATCCTGCCCAGCGTGTTCGACAACTTCATCCCGCCGGAGCTGGCGGCCCACGAGCTGGCCCTGAATTCCGGCGTGGCGGTGGTGTTGCTGGTGACTTACGGCTTCAGCCTGGTGTTCATGCTGAAGACCCATCCGGACTACTTCGTGCCCAAGAAGCCCCCGCCGGAAGATGCCGACGAAGCCATCGCCTGGCCGATCGCCCTCGCCCTCGCGGTGCTGGCGGTGACCTCGGGGCTGCTGATGGTGATGAGCGAGATGCTGGTGGGGGCGGTGGAACAGACCGCCCACAACCTGGGCATGTCCAAGGCCTTCATCGGGGTGATCATCCTGGCCCTGATCGGAGGCGCGCCGGAGAGCGCGGCGGCGGTGGCCATGGCGCGCAGGAACAAGCTGGACCTGACCATGGGGATCGCGGTGGGCAGCAGCATCCAGATGATGCTGTTCGTGACGCCGGTGCTGATGCTGAGCAGCTATTACCTGGCGCCGCAGCCCCTGGACCTGGTGGTCGGCAACTCGGGCATCCTGGTGGTGTTTTTGCCGGTGCTGATCTTTTCGATGATCGTGACCGACGGCAAGTCCAACTGGTTCAACGGCGTGCAGCTGCTGAGCGTGTACCTGCTGATCGCGCTGTTTTGCTACTACCTGCCGGACGCCCCGGCGGCCGAACCGTGGAATCCGCCGACCGCCATGAGCGCCGGCCGCTCGGCGCCGCTGTAAGCCGGGGAGAGGAAGAATCCATCCAGCCTTTGTTTCCTTCTCCTTCCGGAGGTTGTCCAACACTCCCCTCTCCCTGCCAGCATTGGTATCTACACAAATTCGCAAGCTCTTGAGCGCCCAATGCTTGCGATGAAGTCGTTGAGAGCATGTGCTTCACCCCCATTCCATGGCCCCTTTCGCTTCGCTCTTTCCCTCTTGCAAGGGGACGGGGCTTGATTCAACACCATTATCCCCAGGTCCCTCCCCTTCGGGAGCCACCTACCGGCGGACCCATTCGGTCCTGGCGACTGTCGCGCGGGGAATCAGGGTTTGAACACGTCCGGGAGGGAAGCCGCCGTCAGTACGCGCCTTCCCCACTGAAGCAGGATTTCTGAGTCGGCCCGGCAGACTCGGGCACGGATGGTTTCATCCAGTTCGCCGAAGCGTAATTCCAGGAGCTGGAGTAGCATCGCCGCCTCACCTTCCTGGAGCCCTTCCCGGCGTCCTTGCCGCAGCCCTTTTTCGAGGCCTTGCTTCTCCCATTGCTGTGTCCACTCGATGACCCGTTCCGCCAACATGCTCTGAGCCTCTTGCAAGTCGTTGATGCCGCCGAATTCTACTCCCGGCATCCGGCCAGGCAAGAACACCCGCTTCAGCCAGACGGTGAGCCCGCCGCAGGGAAGTTTGCTCAGGAGCCTCCAGCCAGCCCACCAGGGCCGCCACGACCCGTTCCACGTCCCGGGGCGTCCGGCTGTTTTCCAGCCGGAACAGGGCGGCCGCCAAATTCCGCAGGGGTTCAAGTTCGCTGTCGGCATAACTGCCCTCGTCCAGGAGCAGATATTTGAGCCGCGGACAGTAGGCGGCGAGCCCCTTCGGAATGGGCACGACCAGGTCGGCAATTTCGACCGGAGCATCCCAGCGCCGGTTGCCGTTGTAGAGCACGATGGGCAACACCGGCGGCAGCTGACCTTCGGAGGAGAGTTGTCCCCTCCGGACCAGATCCTGGTAAAGCAGGCCGAGATAAGCCAGGACCCTCGCCGCCATATAGCGATCGACGGTGGACTGAAATTCGATGAGCAGGTAGACGTAGAGCCAGTCCGATCCCCAGCGCAGCCGCCAGATCACATCGTCTTCCCGTTCCCTGAGATCATCGGCGACATAGGACCCGCTGACCTTTTCCAGACTGGTGAAATCCAGATGCTGCACCCATTCTTCCCGGACGAACCCGCGGATCAGGTCTGCCACCATCTCGGGATGGGAAAACAGCAGCTTGTAGCTGTGGTCGTGGTCCATGGGCACAGTTTACCCTGCCGGGTACATCAAACGGTCGCTTGAGCTCTCTTTTTCTTTGAGAGCGCCGCCGATCGGACAAGTGCGTGGAGGAGGGGCATGGGCGTTTGGTTTTTGCATGACGCTCCCCTCAGCATCATGCGCTTTAGGCTCTCACCCCAACCCCGCAGGGAGAGGGGCTTCTCTCTAGCGCTTGCGCAATCCTTCCAGGGCGCGCCAGAACAGGGTGATGGCGGGAGGCATGACGTGGCCGCGGGTCACTTCGAGTATGCCCATCCCGATGTGGGCGAGGAAATACACCGAGGGCAGGTCGACCCGGCCGCCGCTGGTCGAGGTCAAGCCCTGATTGAGCAGGTCGACGCCCTTGGCGGCCACGGCCACCACGCTGGGGACCGGCAGCGGGGCGGGCGGCGGCGGCTCCTGTTCCAGGCATTCGAACAATGCGTGGAGGGCGGCGTAAGCGAGGATGTCCTCCAGCGCCGTGGCCGGCTCGTGTTCCAGCAGCAGGCTGCCGGTGGCGACATTGAAGCGCAGCGACAGCACCCCGGGGCCAGCCTCAAGCCGCTTCGCCAGTTCGGCGAACCCGTCGGGATTTCCCCGGTACGCCGGAAATTTCAGGCGCGCCCTTCCCGGTAGCCGGTGTACCAGATAGCCGATCGCCGCCATGGTCAGCCCGGCTCGTCCGGGACCACCGTCTTCGCCACCGCAGCCGCCACCTCGGACGCTTCGCCGTGGCGTGCCGCCAGTTCCGCCCGCACCTCGGCGACGATGTCTTCCAGGGTCTCGTTGGCTTCGGCGAAGGCCTCGCGGCCTACTTCCGCCATCAATACGCCGGTCTTCACCGCCGACCGCAGCAGCGGCCGGGCCGCCTGCAGCAGCGCCGGCAGAGCCAGCGCCGCGGTGCCGGCCACAGCCGCGCCGATGGCCAGGCCCTTGCCGAGGTCGCTCTTGAGGAAATCTTCTAGATCGTTGAGGTTTGCCATTGCAGGGTCAGGGGTTTGGGACTCGCGGCCGGGAGCCTGCGCAACTGCCTGCCAATCTTCTCATACTCGGACTGGATTAGCACCGGACTGTACTTGCGCTCCAGCCGGCGGATCGTGAAATGGCTCCAGGCCATGTCCTGGAAATGCTGGATGAACACGGTGTTGATGAAGGCCCCGCCGACGGCGCCGATCACCGGCACCAGTTCGGCCGCGGCCTTTTCCGACATCACCACGCCGAAGCGCTCGGCGATCGCCGAGATCAGTTTCACCAAGGCCGGCGCGCCGCCGCGGTGGTTCAGCCCCTGGCCGGCGATGAAGCGGGAAGCGTTGGCCATGGAGGCTTCCAGTGCCAGCCGGATGCCGTAATAGCCGGTATCGGCGGCATCGTCCTCGCGCGAACGGCCGCCCAGGGCGAACACCTGCATGCAGGCCAGCCGGGTCTCCAGGCTGGTGACGTCCTCGCCCTGGCTGCGGGCGATGTCGGCGATGCTGCGCAGCATGATGGTGGTGGCGGCGGGCAGTTCCAGCACCAGCGCCGGACCACCGAAGAAGCCGCCCAAAGCGCCCGTCAGGATGCCGGCGGCCTTGTGGCTGGCGTTGGCGGCGGCGGCTTGCGGCGGCTTGGCCGCCAGGCTGGTCATGGCGACGTCCAGGCAGCCCTCGATGGACGCTTCCACATAGCGGTGCAGGTAGCGGTACCAGGATCGCGGCAGCAGCTTGAGGGTCAGTTCGATGGGGGTGCCGATGACGCTGGAGAGGCGCGCGGCGAAGCTGGGGTGTTCCAGGTGCTGGTAGCTCTTGGCCAGAGCGGCGCGGTCAGCCTTGGACAGGGCTTGAGGCATGTGGGTCATGGCAGTCCTCCAGGAAGGTCTGGCTGAGCGGAGGGGCCGCTCGAGGGTGGCTATCCGGGCGTTCCATCCGGCCGCCCTAGGCGGACGATGAAAATATCCGGCTTAAGCTATCAGGGACTTGTGACCGTTTCATGACAGCAAGACAGCCGGGAGAAAGTCAATCCAGCGCTGCGGTTTCCTCACTGCCGAGGAAGATCACGTCCTCGGCGATCTCCACGGCAAGGTCGTTGATGCGGTCCAGCGCCTTCAGGATCAGGATGCGGCTGACCGCGTCGCTCAACGGCCGGGAGCCGGACTCCATGGCCCCCATCAGCGTCCGCATGGAGTCTTCGAGTTCCCGATGGATCCGTCGGTGGCCGCAGACAGCCGGCGCGCCCCGGCGAAATCCATGCTGCCGAACACCCCCAGCGCTTCCCGCAACAGCCCGAGCGTGCGCTGACCCGCTTCCAGGATGATCGCGCGGGAAGCCTCCTCCATGCTGCCCGGATCGCGCTGAAACTGTTCCAGCAGCACATTGGCCGCCTTGGCCACCTCGTCCCCCACCCGCTCCAGGTGGGTGACGATCTTGGACGCCGCCATGACCAGGCGGAGATCGCCGGCCACCGGGCAGCGCTTCGCCAACAGCACGAAGATCTCGGTATCGGCGGCGACTTCCATCTGGTTGACCCGCGCTTCCCGCTTGGTGATTCCGTAAGCGACGGCGGAATCCTGCCGGGTGACGGCATCCAGCAGCTTCTCCAGCTGGCCGGTGACCAGATCCCCCATGTCGGCGACCTGCCGGCGCACCTGTGCCAGCTCCTCGTCATAGCTTTGCACGATGTGCCTGGGCTGATTCATCACAGTTCCGCCTGGTTAACCGAACAAGCCGGTGATGTAGCGCTCGGTGAGCGTTTCGCGCGGCTGGGTGAATACCTGGCTGGTGTCGCCCAGTTCCACCAGCCGCCCGAGATGGAAGAAGGCGGTGCGGCGGGACACCCGCGCGGCCTGTTGCATCGAATGGGTGACGATGACGATGGAGACCTCGGCGCTGAGCTGCTCGATGAGCTGCTCGATCCAGGCCGTGGCGATGGGGTCGAGGGCCGAGCAGGGCTCGTCCATCAGGATGATCTCCGGCTGCACCGCCAGAGTCCGGGCGATGCAGAGGCGCTGCTGCTGGCCGCCCGAGAGCCCGGTACCCGGCTGCAGCAGCCGGTCTTTCACTTCCTCCCACAGTCCCGCCTTGGTCAAGGCATCCTCGACCACCGCATCGGCGTCGGACTTGGTCTTCACCATGCCGTGCAGCTTGGGCCCCATGGCCACGTTGTCGTAGATGCTCTTGGGGAAGGGATTGGGCTTCTGGAACACCATGCCGACCCGCGTCCGCAGCGGCACCACGTCCATGGATGCGGCGTGGATGTCCTGGCCGTCGAGGTGGATGTCGCCGCTGACCCGGCAGCCATCGATGTTGTCGTTCATGCGGTTGAGGCAGCGCAGCAGGGTCGACTTGCCGCAGCCGGAGGGACCGATGAACGCCAGCACTTCGTTCGCGCGGATGTCCAGGTTCACGTTCTCGACCGCCTGTTTGGCGCCGTAATGGACGCTGACCCCGCGGCAGGTCATGCGGGTCTCCAGCGCGGCGGCATGGGCGTGTTGCGCGGCCGACTCGACGGTGTGCGACAGGCTGCGGTGAAGCTCGAACTGGAAGACGGTCATGGCGGGTACGGGCTGAGCCCCTACTATCCGTGCGCGACGTTACCGTTTGATGACAGCGGCCCGTTCAAACTCTCCCGCCCGACCGCCGCGCCTCGGCGACCACGTCGGCGTAGGCCGCCGAGGCACGGTCGTCGAGGTGATCGCACTCGAAACGCTCGGTGCCGTTGCGGTAATCCAGGCTGTACAAGCCGAACCGGGGCGTGTAAGTGCCCCATTCGTAGTTGTCGAACAGCGACCAGTGGAGATAGCCGAACAGCGGGATGCCCTCGGCCACGATGCGCACCACCTCGGCCCCGTGCATCCGGATGAATTCGCTGCGGGTCATGCGGTCGTTGCGGTGGGAGTAGGTGTTGTCCGCCCGCCGCCGCACCGCCATGCCGTTCTCGGCGATCAACACCGGCAGCCCGCCCAGGTCTTCCGAGTAGTATTGGCAGAAGAAGTGCATGCCCTGCGGCAGCACGATCCAGTCCCACCACTTGCTGGTCACCGCGTTCATCATCCAGGCACGCAGCGACTTGCTGTGGAACTCGTGATCCCACCACACCGGCCAGCGGAAGGCATGGGCGGCGAAGGGGTCGTAGTAGTCCAGCGCCACGAAGTCCAGCAGTTTCGAACGCGGCGATTGCCGCAAGGCTTCGGCGAAACCGTCCAGCATGGCCGGATCGAAGCGGTGCCGGCCCAACCGATGGAACAGCCACCGCACCAGCGAGCCGGCCAGCGCCGCGGCATCGCGCCGCAACGGGATGCGGCAGTGCCGCAAGGCCTGCTCGAACCGAACCGAGCGCTCCCGCAGATAGGCCTGCACCGCACCGTCCGCCACACCCCGATGGCGGATGCACAACAGGTCCAGCAACAGCTTGTCGCACCAATAGATGTCGCTGCAGTAGTTGTTCAGGGAAACCCGCGGTGCTTCCCAGGCTTCCTGCTGATGGACGTCGTGAACCGCGTTGTAGGCGCGGATATGGGCTGCCAGCAGCCGCCCCAGCGCCGCCAGCGCCCTGCCCGGTCCGCGCCCGGCCCGGCTCGGAAACTGATGGCCGAGATAGGTGTTGAGCACCAGCATGTTGGGCTCGTTGACGGTCAGGTAATAGCGCACCGGCGGCTGGCCGCGAGCGGTCAGAAAGCGGTTGACGTGGCTGACCGCGGTGCGCACGTAAGCCTCGAAATGGCCGACCGTCGACTCCTCCAGCCAGGCATCGGCTCCCAGCCAGGCCGGGTGGACGAAGTGATGCAGCGTCAGCACCGGCTCCAACCCCTGCACCCGGCACTGCAGCAGCATGTCGCCATAACGGTCCAGCGCCGCGCGGTCGAATTCCGGCGGGGCCGCCTTGCCGTCGCCGTAGGCCGGCTGCACCCGGCTCCACTCGATCCCCAGGCGGATGGCGTTGAGCCCTAGGCGGCGGCAGGTCGCCAGGTCTTCCGGATAGTGGCGCCAGAAATCGGCCGCCCGCCCGAGCCGGTCGACGGCGCCGGCGGCCTCGGCCGCGGCCCAGTTGGTCTGGGGTTCGCCAGCCCCGTTGTAGCCGCCCTCGGACTGGTAAGCCGAAGTGGCCACTCCCCAGAGAAATTGCGATGCGGCGCCGGCCTCGGGCCGGCCGGTCATGTCGGCCCGGCCGCCCCGATCATGGCGGCGCGCTGCTTGCGGGATATGGACAGGGGCGGCAGGCGGTCCTCGATGAGGGTGCGCGCCACCGTCTCGGCCGCCTCCGGCCGGGCGAAGCGGCGCGCCCGTTCGCGCATCCGCGCCAGCCGCACCGGATCGTCCAGCAGCCGCTCCAGCTTGAACGGCAAGGTAGTCAGGTCGTTGCACTTGACCGCGATACCCTCTTCCAGCAGGTGGTCGCAGTTGCGCTCCTCCTGTCCCGGAATCGGATTGACCACGCACATGGGCAGACCGCAAGCCAGAGCCTCTGCCGTGGTCAGCCCGCCGGGCTTGCCGATGAACACATCGGACGCCTGCATCAGCCGGTGCATCTCGCTGCTGTAGCCGAACACCCGGATGCCGCCGCGCAGGCACAGGCTCGCCTTGCGCTCCACCCGCACCCGCAGTTCCTTGTTGCGGCCGCACACCACCACGATCTGCACCGGATGCTTGAGCCGCATGAGCTGGTCGAGCACGAATTCGGTGGAACCGAAGCCGAGGGCGCCCGCCGACAGCAACAGCAGCGGCTTGTCCGGCACCAGCCCCAGGTCGCGGCACACCGCGGCGCGGTCCACCGGCTCCCGGAACACCGGATCGATGGGGATCCCGGAGACGGTGATGCGCTCCGCCGGCAGCCCCAGCATCTCCAGGTGGGCCTTGGTCTCGGGGATCGCGACGAAATAGCGGTGGAAGGCCCGCGACAGCCACATCGCGTGGAAATCGAAATCCGTCACCACGATCGACAGCTGGGTATCCAGGCGCTGGGAGGCGATCAGATGGGAAATGATGCCGGCCGGCATGAAATGGGTGCAAACGATCATGTGGGGATCGAAGGTGCGGATGTAGCGCACCAGCGGCTTGGTGTTGAGCCTGTCGATCATGTGGCGCATGCGGTCAGTGCGCCAGGGCTCGTCGCTGGCCTTGTACCACCAGCCCAGGAAGTTGGGGGCGGTGCGCACCAGGGAGGCGTAGAACTTGGAGTAGAAGTCGCGGAACAGCTTGTTGGTGTATTGCAGGGCGTCGTTGTTGACGACCTGGGCCACCCGCGGATCCGCCGCAAAGCTCTTTTCCAGGGCCTCGGCCGCCTTGATATGCCCCATGCCGGCTCCCACCGACATGATCAGAACGCGCTTTTCGGTCATGGCTGGAGTTTGGTGCAGTCCAGCGGACAGTTTAGCGGCGCCGTTTTAAGAAATGATGACGCCGCATGGTTCGATCCCCAAACGGTCCTCTTCCCGCCGCGCTCAACCATTACATCGGACGTATTCGTTCGGCCGATGGCGCCCACGATAGCTCCCGCCTCCGGCCACGCCGTCCCGCCTTGAATTCCCGCAGGTCCAGCCCCACTTCCGCATCAATCCCATCTTGATCCCAAACAGGTAACGACCATGCGCATGGACAAACTCACCAGCAAGTTCCAGACGGCCTTGGCGGAAGCCCAGAGCCTGGCCCTGGGACGCGACCACCAGTTCATCGAGCCGGTTCACGTGATGCTGGCCCTGCTGGATCAGGAGGGCGGCAGCGTGCGTCCCCTGCTGGGCCAGGCCGGTGCCAACGTCAGCCAGCTTCGCGCCGCCCTCACCGAAACCCTCGACCGCATGCCCAAGGTAGTCGGCTCCGGCGGCGATGTGCAGATCTCCAACGACTTGTCGCGGGTGCTGAACCTCACCGACAAGCTGGCCCAGAAGCGGGGCGATCAGTACATCACCAGCGAGATGTTTCTGCTGGCGGCCATGGAGGACAAGGGCATGCTGGGCGAGCAGTTGCGCAAGGCCGGGGTGGACGCCAAGGCTCTGGAACAGGCCATCCAGGCGATGAGGGGGGGACAGTCCGCCAACGATCCCAACGTGGAGGAGCAGCGCCAGGCCCTCAAGAAATACGCCATCGACATGACCGAGCGGGCCGAGCAGGGCAAGCTGGACCCGGTGATCGGCCGGGATGATGAGATCCGCCGCACCATTCAGGTCTTGCAGCGCCGCACCAAGAACAATCCGGTGCTGATCGGCGAACCGGGCGTGGGCAAGACTGCCATCGTCGAAGGACTGGCCCAGCGCATCATCAACGGCGAGGTACCCGAGGGCATCAAGGGCAAGCGCCTCTTGTCCCTGGACATGGCGGCCCTGATCGCCGGAGCCAAATTTCGCGGCGAGTTCGAGGAGCGGCTCAAGGCGGTTCTCACCGAGATCGCCAAGCAGGAAGGCAAGGTCATATTGTTCATCGACGAGCTCCACACCATGGTGGGGGCCGGCAAGGCGGAAGGGGCGATCGATGCCGGCAACATGCTCAAGCCCGCCCTGGCCCGCGGTGAACTGCACTGCGTGGGCGCCACCACCCTGGACGAATACCGGCTGTACATCGAGAAGGACGCCGCCCTGGAACGCCGCTTCCAGAAGGTGCTGGTGGACGAGCCCAACGTCGAGGACAGCATCGCCATCCTCCGCGGACTCAAGGAGAAATACGAGGTCCACCACGGCGTCACCATCACCGACCCGGCCATCGTCGCGGCAGCCACCCTGTCCCACCGCTACATCACCGACCGCAACCTGCCGGACAAGGCCATCGACCTGGTGGACGAGGCCGCCAGCCGCATCCGCATGGAGATCGACTCCAAGCCGGAGGAGATGGACCGGCTGGAGCGCCGGCTGATCCAGCTCAAGATCGAGCGGGAGGCCATGAAGAAGGAAACCGACGAGGCCTCCCGCAAGAGGCTGGAGGCCCTAAAGGAGAACATCGACGAGGCCGAACGCGACTACGCCGACCTGGAGGAGATCTGGAAGGCGGAGAAGGCTTCGTTGCAGGGTACCGCCGCCATCAAGGAGAAGCTGGAAAAGGCCCGCTCCGACCTGGAAGTGGCCCGCCGCGCCGGCGACCTGACCCGCATGTCGGAACTGCAGTACGGCGAAATCCCCAAGCTGGAGAAGGAGCTGCAGTCGGCCGAGCAGGCGGAGCACGCCGAGAAGCAGCTGCTGCGCAACAAGGTCACCGACGAGGAAATCGCCGAGGTGGTGTCCAAGTGGACCGGCATCCCGGTTTCCAAGATGCTGGAAGGCGAGCGCGAAAAGCTGCTGCAGATGGAGACCAATCTGCATCGCCGGGTGGTGGGCCAGGACGAGGCCATCAAGGCCGTGAGCGACGCCGTCCGCCGTTCCCGCGCCGGCCTGGCCGATCCCAACCGGCCCAGCGGTTCCTTCCTGTTCTTAGGCCCCACCGGCGTCGGCAAGACCGAGCTGTGCAAGGCGCTGGCGGAATTCCTGTTCGACACCGAGGAGGCCATGGTGCGCATAGACATGTCCGAATTCATGGAGAAGCACTCCGTGGCCCGGCTGATCGGCGCCCCCCCCGGCTACATCGGCTACGAGGAAGGCGGCCACCTGACCGAGACCGTGCGGCGCCGGCCTTACTCGGTGATCCTGCTGGACGAGGTGGAAAAGGCCCATCCCGACGTCTTCAACATCCTGCTGCAGGTGCTGGACGACGGCCGCCTCACCGACGGCCACGGCCGCACCGTGGACTTCCGCAACACCGTGATCGTGATGACCTCCAACCTGGGATCCGACCGCATCCAGGAATTGGCCGGCGAGGAGAATTATGCGCTCATGAAGGCGGCTGTACTGGAGATCGTGGGCCTGCACTTCCGCCCCGAGTTCATCAACCGCATCGACGAAGTGGTGGTGTTCCACCCCTTGCAGAAGGAGCAGATCCGCGCCATCTCCCACATCCAGATCGGCCACCTGCGGCGCCGTTTGCAAGATCGGGATCTGCAACTGGAAATCAGCGAAGCGGCCCTGGATCGCCTCGGCGAAGCCGGCTTCGACCCGGTCTACGGCGCCCGTCCCCTCAAGCGCGCCATTCAGCAGCAATTGGAGAATCCGCTGGCGCAGGACCTGTTGGCTGGACGGTTTGAGCCGGGGGATATTATTCATGTTGATACCGAGGATACGCGGCTGGTATTTAGTCGGGGAAATTAAGCGTGGAAGTTATGGCATGCGGTGAAATTCGTCCTACGCGGGCTCCTCCAACCAATAACCAGACCATATCACCCTTGATAACATGACCAAGAGCTATACAGCTACAGGCCTGTTACTTACCACAGCGTACGCGATAGGCCTCATATTTTTCTTGTCAGATCGTTTTGCGGATTTGCAGAAAATGCCGCTGAATGAAATTGGAGATTTTCTGGCAGGCATTTTCGGCCCAGTTGCTTTCCTTTGGTTAGTTCTCGGTTATTTCCAACAAGGCACTGAACTCCAACAAAACACCAGAGCACTAGAACTCCAAGCGGAGGAGCTCAAAAATTCAGTGGAGCAACAGCGAGAATTGGTTGAGGTATCGCGCAAGCAATTTCAAGCCGAACTGGAAGCGCTTCAATTTGAGAGAAATCGCATTGAGGAAACGTACTTGCCGCGCTTTGTGCTGGAAGGCTTTGGCGGCACGCATGATGCGGGCGGGAACTCCCAATTCTCAACCTCGATCAGAAATTTTGGTGCTGCTGTAACCAACGTACGCATGGAGTTTTCTGCTCCGATGAAGAAAGTCGTACCAAACCAGTTGCCACACTGGATCAACAATCACCAGGTTCGGGTTGGTTTTGAGTTCGAAGAGCAACGAGTAATCGATTGCGAACTAATACTTTCCTACCTAGATGGAGCTGGGCGTCCCGGAAAGTGTTTATTCGCAATAACGACTGATTTAACGGGCCAGTACCCTGTGTTGACTGCCGCCCCAGCCCGCGTAGGTCCGATTAGCGTAGCATAATCGGACAAATGTCGCGCCTCTCATTCACCGATCACTTGGGAAACGGAAAAGCCCAACTACCGACGAGCGTTCATACCCGGCGGAACTTGGTTCTTTGCCGTCAATCTCCTCCAACGCCATCAACCCGTAACCCGTAAGGCGGCTTCGCGAAGCAAGCCGCCAACCGATACGGAGATATAATCCGCGCGGTCACATCAGCCCGCGTAGATGCGGTGGCGACAGGAACCGCATCGATCGCGAAATGATGCGGTTCGTACCTCACCGCATCCTACATGACTTCACCACATTCAAGCCGTAACTCAAGCGACCAACCGATGCGGAAATATGGTCCGCTCGATCATGTCAGCGGAGGATTGCCGCTTTACGCCGAATTCGCCTCACTCCGCTGGAACACGTTCTTGGCAATATCCAAACCGAACGGCATGGCCGGTACATGGGGCACATGACACCAGGTACCGGCTAACCGAGCAACGGGCGGTCATCGTCACCGCGGCGTCACAGATGCGTAATAAACTGGAGCGTACCGCGGTTGTGGCGGTCGGCAGCATCTGCCGACGCAGGCCGTCGGCTACGCAGCTGGTTTAACATATCCCCCCCCGGCAACTTCCGACCTGAGACAACATGCTCAGCCCTTGGCGCTCTGAATCCTACTGGCTGCTGTGGCTCGCCTTCGTCGGCCTGTTTGCCGGCAAGATCACCGGCGCCTATTTGCCGGCCTTCGGCGTCTGCGTGCTGATCTATCTGGGACGCCACCTGGCCCAGATCAATCGGCTTCTGCTGTGGCTGCGCGGCGGCGGCAAGATTCCGGTCGGCAGCGGCATCTGGGAAGAGATCTATTTCCTCAACTATCGCCTTCGGCGCCGCAACAAGACCCGCAAGAAGCGGCTGTTGCGCATGCTGGAACGATTCCGCACCGCGACCGCCGCCCTCCCCGACGCCACCATCGTGCTGGGGCCGCGCGACGAGATCGACTGGTTCAACGATGCGGCCGGGTCGCTGTTGGGTCTGCGCAAGACCGACCTCGGCCAGCAGGTCGTCAATTTGGTGCGCTACCCCCGGTTCGCCGAGTTCCTGCGCGCCTCCGAATACGGCACGACCCTGAGCATGCCGACCCCCGCCAACGAGAAGAACCAGCTGGAGATACGGGTGGTGCCTTACGGCGACGACCTGCGTCTGCTGATCGCCCAGGACGTCACTCAGTTGCGCTTCATGGAACGGGTGCGCAGCGACTTCGTCGCCAATGTATCGCATGAACTGCGCACCCCGCTGACGGTACTCAAGGGCTATCTGGAAACCCTGGGCGACGAGCATCCGCCGTTGCCGGAGCGCTACGGCAAGATCTTCCGCCGGATGGAAGAGCAGACCGAACGCATGCAGAATCTGGTGGACGGTCTGCTGTCGCTGACCCGGTTGGAATCGGGCAGCGGCTCGCCCCAGCGGGAAGTCGACGTGGGCAGGCTGCTGCGGGGCATCTGCGAGGAATACGGCCTGATCTCCGATGCCCACGCCGAACTGGAACTCAAGCTGGAGTCGTCGGCCGGCCTGGTGGGCAGCGAGGCCGAGTTGCGCAGCGCGTTTTCCAATCTGATCGGCAACGCCCTCAAATACACCCCGCCCGAAGGCCGCGTCAGCGTCGGCTGGCGCGAGCAGGACGGGGGGCTGGTGGCCGAGGTTGCCGACAACGGTCCAGGGATCGCAGAAGAACACCTGCCCCGCTTGACCGAGCGGTTCTACCGGGTGGAACCGGAGGACGGCCGCCGCCGCGGCGGGGCCGGTTTGGGGCTGGCCATCGTCAAACACGTGCTGTCGCGCCACGACGGGGAACTGAAGGTCGCCAGCAGCCTCGGCAAAGGCAGCCGCTTCAGTTGCCACTTCCCCGGCAAGCGGGCCATTCGCCGTTCCGCTTGAGACGCCGATCGGCAGCTCCGCCTAACCCGATTTGCGGGCACGAAGTTTGATTTATGTCGAAAGTGCTCTTATTATGAAACCTGTTGTCAAATTGACTCAGTCTGTTGTTCCTTAGCTACACGGAGACCGCTATGATGAAAAAATCCTTGCTGGCCATTGGCCTAACCGGCATCTTCGCAGCCGCTGCGCAGGCCGGCGACTTCAACGACGATCGGTTCTATGCGGCTCCCTTCGCCAGCTACATCAACACCGGCGGCGACCGCGACGCCAAGGACGGGTGGGGTGGGGGCCTCGGCATCGGCAAGATCATCAACCAATTCTTCAACGTCGAGCTGCGCGGCTTCTACCAGGGCTTCGGCGGCTATCCCGGCGGCGGCCGCTGGGACCTGACCGGCGGCACTGCGGACGTCCAGTTCTACCTGATGCGCGACACCTTCTCGCCCTACACCGTTCTGGGACTGGGCGGCATGAACACCAGCGTGCCTGGCCACAGCGGCGCCACCTTCATCGGCGAGGCCGGCGTCGGATTCACCTACGAAGTGCTGGACAACCTGCTGCTGCGCAGCGACGTGCGCTACCGCTACAACTACGACACCAGCTCGCTGCCCAACGAAGACCAGTACCACGACATGGTGGTCAATGCCGGTTTCGTCATCCCCTTCGGTGACAAGCCCGGCGCCGCCAAGGCCGAGACCCCGCCGCCCGCCCCCGCCGCCAAGCTGGAATGCGCCGGCCGCGACAGCGACGGCGACGGCGTCAACGACTGCGACGACCGCTGCCCCGGCACCCTCAAGGGCACCAAGGTCGACGAGACCGGTTGCCCGATCCGCATCGAGCTGCGCGGCGTCAACTTCAAGTACGACTCCGCCGAACTGACCGAAGGTGCCAAGGGCATCCTCGACGGCGTCTCGGAAACCCTCATCAACTTCCCGCAAAAGAAGGACATCGAGGTACAGGGCCACACCAGCAGCGAGGGAACCACCAAGTACAACCAGAAGCTGTCGGAGCGCCGCTCGGCTTCGGTGGTCGCTTACCTCAAGCGGGCGGGCGTGACCAACCGCTTGCACGCCAAGGGCTACGGCGAAGACTATCCGGTCGCCGACAACTCGACGGAAGACGGGCGTTCCAAGAATCGCCGCGTCGAACTGATCTGGATGAGCGAATAAGCGAGCTCATCACTGCGCCACCCCGGCAAACCCGCCTCCCGGCGGGTTTGCCGTTTCTGCCTCCACGTAACCACACCCAGCAACACCGCCGTGAAACCGAACCCCGCCCATTACACCGCCGCGGCCCTGGTGCTGTTCAGCAGCGCCGCCGCCGCCGAATTCAGCCGCAACTACATCTCCATCGTCGGTTCCTCGACCCTGCAGCCCTTTGCCGCAGCGGTCGCCGAGCAGATCGCCAGAACCAAGAAGGTGAAGCCGCCCAAGATCGAATCGACCGGTACCGGCGGCGGTTTCACTCTGTTTTGCGAGGGCGAAGGCGCCGCTTACCCGGACATCGTCAATGCCTCCCGGCCGATGCACCAGCGCGAACTGGACAACTGCCGCAATGCCGGCGTCAACGACGTGGTGGAAGTCAAGGTAGGATACGGCGGCCCGGTCCTGGTGCAGGCGGCCACGGCGCCGGCCCTGAGCTTGAGCCGTCGGGAACTTTACTTGGCGCTGGCCGAGCAGATCCCCGACCCGAGCTGCGCGCCGGGCTGCGAGAAGCTCATCGACAATCCCAACCAGCGCTGGAAGCAGATCAACCCGGCCCTGCCCGACGCCGCCATCGAGGTTCTGGGTCCGCCGGCCAGTTCGGGCTTGAGCGAAGCCCTCACCGAAGCGGTGCTGGAAGCCGGTTGCGACGGCGTAGCCTGGCTGGCCGCCAGGAAATCGCGCAACGACGCCGTCTACAAGAGAGCCTGCCGCAGCCTCCGCAAGGATGCCGCCTACACCGAGGAAACCGGGGAGACGATCCTGGCCCGAATCGGCGGCGAGCCGAACCGCATCGGCATCGTCAGCTTCGCCAACTACAGCAACGGCCACAGCGGATTGAGCAGCATCGCGGTGGAAGGCGTCGCGCCGAGCGAGGACAGCCTGGCCGGCCAGCGCTATCCGCTGACCACGCCGGTGTTGTTCTACGTGAAACGGGCTCACGCCGAGGGCATTCCCGGATTGAGGCCCTATCTCGCCGAATTTACCGGCGACAAGGCCTGGGGCAGCAAGGGATACCTGGAGAAGAAAGGATTGGTGCCGATGACCGCGGCGGAGCGGGACACCTATGCCCGAGTCGCCCGCGATCTGACGGTGATGACCGCGGCGGGACAGAAGCCCGAGCCGGTGGTGGTGGCCGAGGCCAAACCGGAACCCGCCGCCAAGCCTCAGGCCGCGAAGAAACACGCCAAACGCAAGTAGGCACGCAGCCGGCCGAAGCCTGATCGGCGGAGCTTCAGTCCCGGAGGCGTAGGACGGGTTGAAACCCGTCCTACGAGGTCTGGCCGCCGGACGGAGCTTGGCTGCGGAAATAGCGCAACCAGTACCACAGCCGGCCGGTCAGCTCGTGCAAAGCCAGATGGGTCCGCAGCAGGGCCGAGGCGCTGGGCAGCCAGGCCAAGAGGCCTGCCTCGTAAGCGCTCTTGGAGGTAAATCCGGTCGGGGCGGGAACCACCTTGAGCCCGGCCTTCCCGAATGCCTCGGCGGCGCGCGGCATCGCCCAGGCATGGGTCACCAGCATGATCTCGCCGATCCCCGCTCCTTTGAGGATGCGCGCCGAATAGACGGCGTTCTCGTAAGTGGTCTTGCTCTCGCCCTCCTCCCAGCGTACCTCGGCACCGAATTCGGTCACCAGGGCTTGGCGCATCAGCTCCGCCTCCGGCTTGGCCTCCCCCAGCACCGCGCCGCCGCTCACCAGGATGGGGAGCCGGGTGCGTTTCTGCAGCCAGGCGGCATAACGCAGCCGCTCGAGCCCGAGGCCACGCAGGGTGTCGCCCGAATATTCCGGAGCGCTGGCGTAACGGTCGGCACCCAGAACCACGATGGCCTCGGCACCGCTGAGGTCCGGGTTGAGGGCAACCGGAGGAAACACTTCCAGGCGGGCCCGCAGCCACGCCGCAGTGACCGGTATGGAAGCCAGGTACAGGGACAGGAAGGCGAGTGCGAACAGCACCATGCGGCCGCGTTCGTTGGGACACAGATACCCCATTCCGAACAAGGTCAAGGACAGTCCGGGCGGGAGCAACACGGCGTGCAGCAAGGCGGCGATATAGGCGTCGTTGGTCATTCTTGTCGGTTCCCCGGGCCGCGGGCGGAGCCTCCCTCCGCAATCCTGCCATGCCCTGCATACGGAAACGCCGGCCGATCCGTCCCGAACCGATCGACGCTCGCCACCGGAGAACGCCATCTCCCGGTGACTCCTTAAATCTCTGCGCCAGACCATCCCAGCGTGTGGCGACATCTCCCGGTCCCTAATTCTGGTTCATCGCAATGGCCCGGGTGATATGACCGCGATTAGAATAAGCTCCGTACCCAGGTACGGAGGCAAGCCCCTTGGCACAAATCAGCTTCACCATTGGTGCATTGGCGAAAACCGCCGGGG
>Ga0233425_10002584_pt1 | contig 35110 bp, 39 predicted proteins | sample Watercolumn_Towu_2_FD_181712 | JGI IMG/M metagenome (GOLD analysis project Ga0233425, IMG submission 181712) | Freshwater microbial communities from Lake Towuti, South Sulawesi, Indonesia - Watercolumn_Towuti2014_140_MG | ecosystem: Environmental > Aquatic > Freshwater > Lake | place...
GAGCGACGCACCTGGCCATTGTCGGGCAGGGCGGCAAGCCGGTGCTCGCGGAGATCGACCCGGCGACGATGAACGTCGATCCGGCGGATGTGGAGCGGCGGATCACCGACCGCACGCGGGCGGTCCTGGCGGTCCACAACAACGGGCTCTCGGCCGACATGGACGCGCTGCAGGCCGTCGCGGAGGCCCACCCGCATCCGCAGCATGGGCCGGCAAAGGTCATCGGCGACGCGGCGCGAGCATGTGGGGCCGGGTACAAGGGCCAGAGAGTCGGCAAAGCGGGGTGGATGAACATCTACTCGTTCCAGAGCAGCAAGAACATGACGACTCTGGGCGAGGGCGGGATGATCGTCACGGATGACGATGAGGCTGCGCGGCGGGCGCGGGCCTACCGCTCGTTCAGCGCCGGCCAGACGCTCTGGGGCACGAACTACCGCATGATCGGCCTGCAGGGGGCGGCAGGGCTGGTGCAGCTGAGACGGCTGGATGAGATGAATGCGCAGAGACGCGATCGCGCGCACCGGATGACCGAGCTGCTGAGCGACATCCCCGAGCTGACGCTGCCGGCCGAGCCGGAAGGGTACCACCACATCTACTACGGCTATACCGTCATGGTCCCGGAGGACTGGGCGACCGAGAAGCGCGGGCGGCTGATGGAGTGGCTGCAGACGGAGCGCGGGGTCGGCACCGTGGTGATGAACGACCCCACGTACAAGCACAATGCGTTCCTCGCGACCTTGGGCTTCGATCCCGCGAGCGTCCCCGTCAGCGAGCTGACCGGGCAGCGGCTGTTCTGCCTGAGCCTGCACCCGCTGATGACCGACGAGGACCTGGAGTACATCACGGCGGCGGTGCGGGACGGTGTGGCGCTCGTGCGCGACGAGGGAGATCAGCAATGAAGCGCTCTATCGTGGGTCCGTGGCGGTTCGTGTGCGGCGAGGGGGTGCTGCGGGACATCGGCCACCATGCGAAGGCGCTGGGGGGCACGGCGCTGCTTATGGGCGGCGAGACGGCCCTGCGGCTGACCGCGCCCACGATCACCGCCGCCCTGGAGGCCCAGGGGGTCGCGTGGCATGAGGAGCGCGGGCCGCATGTCACCAAGCGGCGCGCGGAGGTCGACGCCCTCGTCGCCGTCGGTCGCGAGCAGGGCGTCGACCTGGCCATCGCGGTCGGAGGCGGGCGAGTCGGGGATGCGGCGAAGTCGATCGCGCGGGCGCTCAGCGTGCCGCTGATCACATGCCCGACCGTCGCCGCCTCGAACGGGCCGGGAACGTTCAGCGGGATGATCGAGGGCGATGCACAGCGGAGTGTCTGGTACCGGGGGCCGGACGTGTTGATCGCGGACACCCGCGTCATCATCCAGGCGGGGGCGCGCTGGCTGAACTCGGGGATGGGCGACTGCCTGCCCTTCGGCGGCATGGCGGAGATGACCGAGCGGCTCGGGCGGACGACCGGCGTCGAGGCGGCGATGGGGCTGACAGACTGCTACCCGACGCTCGCGGCGCAGGCGCTGGCGAAGCTGACCTACGAGACGATCCTGGAGCATGGCGAGGAGGCGCACCGGGCGGCGGAGCGCGGGATCGTGAACGAGGCCTTCAACAAGGTCGTGGAGGCCGTGGTCTACTGCTCGGCGATGGCGGTCGGCGCCTGCGGCGGAGTGGGCAACGACCACGGCTATCACCCGGGCAACTTCGCGCGCTGCGAGAGGGAGCTGTACCACGGCGAGGGGGTCGCATTCGGGGCGCTGGTGAACGTGATCCTGTTCCGCTGGGAGAGAGAACGGGTCCTGCGGCAGCTGCGCTTCACGCGGGCGGTCGGGCTGCCGACGACCTTCGCTGACTTCGGGCTGGCAGGCATCACGACGGAGGACGTGCGGGAGGAATGCAGGCGGATGGTCGGCGAGGGCGCCGAGCCGCGGTTCGGGCTCCCGTGGCCGATCAGCGCGGATGACGTGGCGGACGCCATGCTGGAGATCGACTACCTGGGGCGGACGCTGCCCTGACGTACGATGGGAGGGCTCTGATGAGCGACCTGGCGCTGCTCGGCGGCCCCCGGGCCGTCACTCATCCACCGGAGGAGCGGTGGGTGCAGGTCAACGACGAGGTGAAGGCGGCGGTCAACGCCCTGATGGATCAGGGAGTCACCACCATCGGCGGGCCGACGGGGGTGATCGGGGAGTTCGAGGCCGCCTTCGCGGCGATGACGGGCAGCCGCCATGCGCTCTCGATGAACAGCGGCACGGCGACGCTCCACAGCGCGTACTTCGCGGTGGGCGTCGGGCCGGGGGATGAGGTGCTGTGCCCGGCCTACACGTGGCACGCGAGCGCGACGCCGATCATCCACTGCGCGGCGACGCCGGTCTTCTGCGACATCCGCCCGGAGAGCCTCACCATCGACCCGGACGACGTAGAACGCCGGATCACCGAGCGGACCAAGGCGCTGTGCGTGGTGCATGTCTTCGGCAATGTGTGCGACATGGACCGGCTCTGCGACATCGCGGAGCGCCATCAGCTGGCGCTGATCGAGGATGCAAGCCACGCGCATGGGGCCCTCTGGAAGGGCAAACCGGTCGGGAGCTTCGGGGCGGTCGGGTGCTTCTCGATGCAGGGCAGCAAGGCCGTCAGCGGCGGGGAATCGGGCGTCGCGGTGACGGACGACCCGGAGATCCTCGATCGGATGATCCTGCTCGGGCACTTCGGTCGGCCGCGACAAGGCGTGCTGGAGGTAGTCAACACCATCGGCGACATGAGCTTGGGGACCAAGTACCGCCCCCACCCGTGGGCGATCGCGATGGCGCACGTTGGGCTGAAGCGGCTGCCGGAGCTGAACGCGAAGCGAACGGCGGCCTACGAGCACCTGAACGACGAGCTGCGCGGCTGCCCGGGACTGGAAGTCCTCGACGCGCTGCCGGGGGCGACGCGGGCGGCGTACCTGGAGTACAAGTTCAAGCTGACGGCGGAGGCGGTGGAGGCGGCGAGTCGGGAGAGGATCGTGGAGGCGATGCAGGCGGAGGGGGCGCCGGTCACCGCGGACCGGTACTCGGACCTTAACTACACCTACGGGCTGCTACACGCGGCGCCGCTGTTCACGACGGTGGACCGGAGGCAGCTACCGGGCTGCTTCTACGACCCGACGCGGGCGGAGGCGCCGGAGCGGCCGACGCTGCCTGTGGCGGAGGCGCTGAACCGGCGGCTGGTCACGGTGCCGGGGTTCGTCGACGTGACAAGGGAGTCGCTGACCGAGGTCGCCGCCGCCATGCGGAAGGTGATGGAGCGGCTACACGAGCTGACGTAGGCCAAGGAGCGGAGCCGTGAAGCCTCAACTGACCCAGCAGAACCGGACGCAGCTGTACTTCAGCTACTTCATGGACTGTCAGACGCCCCAGAAGCCTGGCGGCGGGCCGGACCAGACGTGGGAGGTGGCGGAGGCCTCGGTGCGAGGCATTGTGGACCTCTTCGAGGAGGAGGGGCTGATCCATGGGCTGGGCCTGTGCAGCGAGCCGGAGGTCGCGGCGCGGCAGCCCGAGCTGTTCGGCGAGATGGCCAGACGCGGGGCGTGGCAGGCGCTGCACTTTCAGGTGCGCGGCTACCGTCCGCCGGGGGCAACGCAGGACTATGACTGGGAGCGGCCGTTGTCCTTCTACGACTACGACGAGCAGCGCGAGGTGCTGAGCCTCGCGAAGGGCCACTGGGAGCAGGCGCTGGGGCGCAAGGCGGAGGACTACGGCGCGTGCTGCAACATGGCGAATGACTGGACGTTCCCGATCCTGGCCGAGCTGGGCTTCCGACAGTGCTATGTCTCGGGGCCGGGGCGGTACAACCCCGACCCGCGGATCGGGCACTTCTGGTGGGGGGCGTACACCTTCAGCCACCATGCGTCGAGCAAGTGCCGGCTGGTCCCGGGGGAGCTGGAACTGTACGAAGTGACGATCACCTGCGAGCTGACCCAGCGGGAGGCGGCGCCGGGGGTGTGGGTGCGAGGGGACTACCGGCCAGAGCTGGAGTGCGACTACGAGACCACGAAAGGAATGGCCGAGGCGTGGGTGCGGGACATGCTGCGGCGCGGGCATCCGGTGCTCTACCTGCTGGCCGCGACGCACAATACATGGGACGTGGGCGACCGGACCAGCCCTCGACGCAGAGCCCTCGAGACCACGATCCGGGTGAGCCGCGACCTGGCCGACCAGCTGGGCCTGGAGCTGGTCCCGGCTTCCCTGGCCGACATCCACGCCGAGGCTGATCGGCTGAACGCCTTCTGAGGCCTCGACCCGGGGCGTCCTCTCGTGCGGGCTAGAAAAACAAGCGCCGGACGGAGGAGTTCCATCGAGGTGAGAGGAAACACGGCCAGCAGTGGGCTCTGGACCCACATCATCTCAGGAGGCAAGGCCCAATGAGAAGGGGCTTCACACTGATCGAGTTGCTGGTGGTCATCGCGATCATCGCCATTCTGGCGGCGATCCTGTTCCCCGTCTTCGCCCGGGCTCGCGAGAAGGCCCGCCAGACCAGCTGCCTGTCGAACGTGAAGCAGCTCGGCCTGGGTCTGATGATGTACCAACAGGACTACGATGAGCTCACGCTGGATCACTGCGGGCAGCGCACCGCCAACTGCTGGGCGGTGAGCCTCTACCCCTATGTGAAGAACGCGCAGATCTTCACCTGCCCCTCGGACCCCGCGCGGGGCACCTTCGGCATCTGGCGGGACTATGCCAACGGGCCCAGCCACGCGTTTTCGCCCGCACTGGGCCGCGGGTATGGCTGGAACCTGATGGCGGACGTCATGCCGATCGCCAACATCCAGGCACCAGCCCAGACGCTGGCCATGGCGGACTCGGACGGCACGGGTTGGCTGGCCCCGACCCACACGTGCATCGGGTTCAAGCCTCCGGCGAGCCAGGCGTGCGCCACGACCTACGCCCGCATGCAGCCGCGCCACAACGAGGGAGCCAACTTGGCCTTCTTCGACGGCCACGCGAAGTGGTGGAAGGACAGGGCGATCATCGCCGACTTCAACTCGGGAGCGCTGAAGGCCAAGTAGTGCGGCTGTAGGAGAACAGGGAATCAGTACCAGACGCCGCCCCTGATCGGGGCGGCGTCTGCGATTCGGGAGCTACTTCACGGGGAGCTGCACCTCGACGAGCGCGGGGGCGTCGTCGCCGAGGCCATAGAGGACCATGTAGGGGTACCCGGCGACGTCGAGGCCCTTGGCCATCGTCCACTGCCAGAGGCGCATGAAGGTGAGCTGGGCTCCCTCCAATGAGCCTTTGTGAAAGGTGTAGGCGACCTTCTCGGCGGGGAGGGGCAGGAGCTCGAAGTCCTGCTCGGCCTTGAGGTCGGCGTCGGTGGGCTGATCGGCAATGTAGAGCTGGAGGAGGAAGGGGACCGTCTGCCCCGGTCCGGCCTCCATGTTGATCTGCACCACCGCGCGCGCCTTGCCGGTGGGGGTGAAGCCGGCGGCGAGGGTGGCTTCGCGGAGCAGGTCGAGCCGGTCCTTCACCACCTGCTGACTCGCCTGCATGTCGCCCACCGGGACCTCCGCCGAGAGGAAGGTCACATAGCCCGGTTCAGAGGTCTTCGTGCCGGTCTGCACGGGTCGCTCCTGACACACGCCCGCGCTCGCCGCCAGCAGCCCGGCGGCTGCGCACGTCAACCATCGTCTCATCTCTGTTCTCCCGCCCCTCCGTCGTTTGCCGGTCTCCGGCGCCCTGCCGTCTACTGCCAGAACATATAGCTGGGCAGCCCGAGGGCGATGCTGATGATGTTCAGGATGCTGCCGACGACGAACTGCCCCAAGATAAGACCCAGGAAGAAGGGAATGGTCTTGCGGAGCAGCTTGAAAGTCCCATACCGCACCAGCACGATCTTGAGGATCCAGGCGATCATCAGGGGCATCCAGACCAGGTTCATCTCCCAGCTGCCCGAGATCGCGTAGCCGAGGGGGTGAAAGGGCCAGTTGGCGAAGCGCAGACGCATGGTCTCCAGCGCGAACGTGAAAAGGAAGCCGACGCCAATGGCGCCGGTGGCCATCCAGCTGGGCTGCTGAGGGCTCACCATCCAGGAGGCGAGGCGGTTGTAGGTCTCGGCGCCGAAGGACATGCGGGACTTGGCGCTCGCCCCGAAGCCGTACATGAGGTGCAGCATGGCCCAGAACGCGGCAAGGATGCCGACCACGATGGCGACGAGCTGAGCGATGACCTGAGGCTTCAGGGGGCTCTCGGTGCGGTCGGCGAGCTTGTAGCCTTCCATCATGAAGGGCTGCGGGTGGTTGCGGTAGGCCCGGTTGAACCAGAAGTAGAGGCTCATCACCGTGAGATCCTTATCGGTGAACGCCCGGGTGCCGCCGACGATGGGCATGATCGTATCCGGCCCGATGAAGTGGAGGTCGTGCACCGGGGCACCGAACTGGGCCCTCATGCGGGTGATCGACACGGAGAGGCCGTAGTAGATGACGAAGAAGACAATGGCGACCCAGGCGCTCATCCCGGCCGCGGTGCTGAACCAGATCAGGGCAATGAACGCGCAGGCGCCCAGGATCAGCGAGACGCGGTAGCTCAGGGGCTCGCGGCTGTCGTCAAGCAGGGCCTGATCGGCCTCCTGGCCGATGGTCCCGCGCGCCGTGGCGCCGAGCACGGACCTCCGGAAGAGCCCGGAGAGGAACTTCCGACTGGTCCACAGGCCGTAGAGGCAGAACATGGCATACGAGCCGAAGGCCTGCTCGCTGATGAACGGGAAGCGCGGGATGTCAGTCCAGCCTAGAGCCAGGGACGCAATGCGCTCGACCTTCCAGAACAGGTAGAAGAACCAGCAGCTGAAAAGGAAGTCGGTCGGCATCAGCACCCCCATGCCGACCATGAAGGGGTAGAAGGAGCGGGGCGTCCAGCCGATGGCGTTCCAGGGGCGCGCGGTGAAGTAGACGGAGAGGTCCTGGTGCTCGATGGGGATGCGCGGCATCACGGGGTAGTGGAAGGCGAAGCTGTTCCACGTGTCGATGCCGGCGGCCACCGCGAAGCCGCTCCAGAAGATGGAGTCGCGGAAGAGGCGCCCCCGGGGATGGGTGATCTCCAGGGGCAGCGAGACGAGCGGGCACATCAGGTGCTCGCGGTCGAGCCACTGACGACGGAGCGCGGAGTTGATGGCCAGCATCCCGACCAGCAACAGGAAGATCAGCGCGCCCCACGCCGCGAGGGGCTTGAGCCACGGGCCGAGGATCGCCCAACGGTAGGGGTTCGTGGAGCCCTCGAAGTAGCCCCGAAAGACCGACTCGTCCTGCAGCGCCAGCCACCGCGGGATGTTGGGGATGAGGAGGGCTTCCCAGTTGTTGGCGGGGGTGGCGAACTGCCAGGGCCAGGGGATCTGCGGCACGAGGACCTGTACGCCGTCGTGACCGGCGATGCAGGAGCCGATGCAGACCATGCCGTAGATGGTCAGCAGCTCAGCCTGCGTCAGCGCCTGCTTCGGCCACCGCCGCGCCGCCAGCGCGTTCGCGCCGGTCAGCAGCAGGAGGACGAAGATCGCGCTGAACAGCAGGGAGACCGTCGTCGGGTGCGCCGAGTAGCGCACCACTTCCATCTGGATCTGCCAGTAGGCGTTGAGCGGGATGATAAGCACCGCCAAGCCCACCGAGCGCCACGTCACACCACGCAACGGAGGAAAGGCCTCCTGAAGAGGGTCGGGGAACCGGAGGTTCTTCGATGTCGGCGGCAGATTCTCCTTCACCCCGCGGACAGGTACCAGCATGGACGCGCGTGACGAGTATGTCGAGCGAAGCTACCGGGAGCAAATGGAGGCCGCCGGACTGGTGGCCTTCACGGTGGTGGTGCAGCAGACCGATCTGCGGGTCCTCGCGGAGCGGGAGCTGACCCGGGAGGCCACTGAGTCCGCGCGCATCGCCCGACGGACGGTCGAGGCGTGGATCGAACGGGACCCGGCCTTCGGGGCTTCGCTGGCACCGGTGGACTGCCCGGCGGATGCGCCGCGCCTGATCCGGGAGATGTGCGCGGCGGCGAGGGCCGCCGGCGTCGGCCCGATGGCGGCCGTCGCGGGCGCCATCGCGCAGCGAGTGGCAGAGGACCTGTCGCCGCTGTCCGGCAACGTCATCGTCGAGAACGGCGGCGACACATACCTGATGGGGGACCAGGACCGCCTGGTCGCGATCTTCGCGGGGCGGTCGCCACTGTCAAACCGGGTCGCGCTGCGAATTCCCGGCACCCGCCTGCCGCTGAGCGTCTGCACATCGTCGGGGACGGTGGGCCCGTCGCTGAGCTTCGGGAGGGCCGATGCGGCGGTGATTGTGGCCCGGAGCGGGGCGCTGGCGGATGCCGCCGCCAGCGGCGTGGGGAACCGCGTGAACGCGCCGACGGACGTCGGGGGGGCCGTCGAGTGGGCGACCGGTGTGCCCGGGCTCACTCACGTGGTCGCCATCATGGGGGAGCAGATGGCGGCCTGGGGAGAGCTGGAGTTGGTGAAGCTGGGCTAAGCGCGACGGGCGCAGCCCCGCCGAGGCGGTTCTGCGCCCGATGATGTGCCGGAAAGAGAGGCGAGGCCTCAGGCCTGCCTTCGCCGGCGCGCGACGTAGCCGCCCGCCGCACCCAGCCCGACGGTGAGCAGGAGCAGTGTGCCCGGCTCGGGGACCGGCTCGGTGTCATCGTCGTTGTTGTGGTTGTGCTGATGCTGGTGCTGGTGCTGCTTCTGCTGCTGCTTCTGGTTGACGTTGATCGATGCCCGACCGGCCGCCCCGCCCAGCAGGCCCCCACCCAGCAGCCCCCACCACGGGATGCCGTCTCCCCCACCCTTGAGGATCTGCGGGGGTGGGATCACCTGGGTCGGCGGCGAGACGGGCGGGATCACCACCGGCGGCGGCGCCGCGGCCGCCGCGGGCGGCGTGATGATCGTCGGCGCCGGGATCGTTGGGATGGGCGGGATCTGCGGCACCGTCGGCGGCACCACCATCGGCAGCATGACCCCGCGCTCTCCGGCCACCATGACGGCGGGCGGCGTCTCAGCGGGCGGACGCGTCCCCGACTCGGGGATGACCTGCACGCTGGGAGGCGTGTAGCCGATCGGCTGCGAAGGCGGCGGCGCAACGCGCATCTCGCCGGCCGGGACCGTCATCACCATCACGTTGCCGCATCGGGCCCGGGCGACGAGATCGTCGCTGCGCTCGCTGTAGAAGCCCGACTCCCCCGCCTCCACCGTCACCGGGCGAGAGGTCCAGCAGAGCTTCGTGCCCTTCCGGAGCTGACTGTACATCTTCGCGGGCTTCTCCACCCGACGGACCACCAGGTGGTCGAGCAGCTTGGGATCGCCGGCGCGTCGAGCGTGCGCCTCGAAGGACTGGCGCGCCACGGCGTCGGTCTTCAGGTACTCCCGGAGCTCCGCGACGCTCAGCGCGCCGCCCGGGATCACGGACATCGGGTAGATCGGCCGGCTCGCGTCACCGGCGCCAGGCCCTTCGGCGCCGGTGAAGTGCTGCTGCACCGCGGCCGGAACGATGACGGTCGCCGACAGGCGCTCGGAGCCCCGATCGGACCACGCCATCGCCAGCGCCCCGAGGCCGAGCAGCACGGCGCCTCGCAGGGTCCAGCGCCACGCGGTACCGGCGCCGCTCACCCGAGCCTTACGCCGGGGAACGACACTCCGCGCGGGGAGCATCCCGCCGTAGCTCGGCTCACGCGACAGCGGCACCGGGCGCCGGAGCCGCAGGCCTCCGACCAGGGAGCGCAGGTAGCTCAGCGGGGAGCTGTCTGCCACTTGGCCCCGGGCGTCCCGGCGCGGTGAACTGCGGACCTGTTCGTCCGCAGAGGGACCCTTCTTCGTGGGCTTCAGTAGGTTAGGCACGGTGGTCTCGGTCGCCCTCGCTTCCTTAGGCTCTGGTCTCCTGACTACCCCCTACTTCAAGGTAGCATACCAGGAATACCCCTCCCCAGTGCAAAACACACGAAAACCCTTTGTAACTCCCTGAGGAAGCGTCAGAGGGCGGCGACGGCGACCTGATCGAGGTCGCGCTCGGTGCGCAGGTGGACGACGTCGATGTGCTCGGCGGCGAGGCGGGCACGTCCGACGATGTACTCCTCCTCGTTCCGCACCACGAACACGGTGACCAGGAAGCCCGCATCGCGCAGGCGGGCAATCTGCTGCAACAGCGGCGGGGGCAAGGCGGGGACGATGACCAGCAGGCTGGCCTCGCGCGGCCAGCCCTCGTACTCATCGGCGATGATCTGCGCGCAAGTGAGCCCGGCGCGCGCCTCCAGATGGGCGAAGGTCTCCATCAGCTGGGCCCACTGCACATCGCCCTTCTGCGGCGGCACCTCGACCGGACGCAGCCGGTCGACCGCCTCCTCCTCGCGCGCGATCTGCATGGCCTCGGTGCGCGTCTCGCTGCCTGCCGCGAGAATCTCGGCCCGGACACGCTCGGCTGCATCGCCGCCGTTGGAGATGAACCCGACCTGCTGCTTCTGCTCGATGATGAAGGCGGCGAGCGAGGCCGCGACGGTGATCGCGAACTCGGAGTTGTCGAACCAGTCGGTGGGCGGAGCGCCGGGCTTGCCGGCCTGCCCTTGGCCGGCCGCTTCCCACGAGGGCTGGTGGAGGTCGAGCACGATGTTGGCCCCGATCAGCGTGGAGTGCTCGTACACGCGCGAGTGCAGCTCGCCCGTGCGCGCCGTGGCCGGCCAGTGGATGCGGTTCAGCGCGTCTCCGCGCTGATAGTGCCGCACCCCCGCGAGGCGCGTCGGATCTTCGTGCAGTCGCTGCCGCACGATCACCTCGCCGATCGGACGCCGGGTGCGGATGCCCCAGTGGCCGATCGGCACCACCTTGGGGTAGACTGTGATGAAGTTGCGCTCCGAGCCCGTCAAGAACCGCCGCACCAACCCGAAGAAGTCCCCCGATTCGAGCACCGTCGGGCCCAACTGGTGATAGCCCCGGTACCTGCAGTTCACCCTATACTTCATCGTCTTCCGCCCGAAGGGCAACATCAGCATCGCGAGCGCCCTCTCCCCCTCCGCCTCCAGGCGCTCCGGGATCACGTCCTCGATGATGAGCCAGGGGATCGGCAGGGCCTTGCGGTTCCGCACCTCGAGGCTGACGGTGGCGTTGTCGCCGATCTCCGCCTTCACCCGATTGCAGTGCCGCTCCAGCTCGACCCGCTGCAACGCCGACCGCCCCATCAGCAGCGAGATCACCATCACCCCCACCAACGCGTACACCGCATACGGGAAGAACTCGATCCTCAGCACATAGGCGAGGACGAGCAAAACCAGGCAGATGAGGAACACGCGGAGAGTCGTCATGGCCGACCCGGATTATAGCACACCCCGCGAACACACGGAAACCGTCCGGTGCGTGCAGGCCGCCGCGGCCCGTCAGACGAAGGGCGGCCTACAACCGTGCCTGGGAGGGCTTTGCATGGTGCAGACGCTGCTGACGCTGCTATCGTTGGCGCCGGCTCGTGCGCAGGAGCCGGGCCTCGTGACGCTGACCCCAGAGATCACCGACGCGCCGCTGCTGAACCCCGGCATGGGGCTGTATGTGATGGTGGGGGAGCAGGAGCAGCCGCCTCCGGAGGCGTGGTTCATGGCGCTGTGTGGCACCGCTTACACGCGCTGCCACTGGGCCGACCTGGAGCCGGAACGCGGCGTCTACCGGTTCGACGAGTTCCTGGGACCCATGTTCGACTACTGGGTCGGCGCCCTCGGCAAGCGTGTGGCGTTCCGCGTGATGTGCGAGAGCATGCATGGGCGGACGGAGTACGTGACCCCGAAGTGGGTCTTCGAGGCGGGCGTTCCCGGCGTGCGGCACACGGGGCTGTGGGACACGCCGCAGGTCGATCCCGTCTTCTGGGACCCGTTGTACCTCGACCTGCACTGCGAGTTTATCCGCGCCCTCGGCGAATGGGCCGACGGCCGCGCGGGCCTCGAGTTCGTCGACATCGGCAGCATCGGTGAGTGGGGGGAGATGCACTTCGGGCAGCACGTCCCCGGTCGCTGGACGGAGGAACAGATGCGGGAGGCGGGCTTCTCCGAGTACAAGCTCGAACTCGCGTACCGGCGGGTCATCGACGCGTTTGCCGACGCCTTTCCGCACACCCGCGTGTTCCTGAACGTCGGCCATCGGCAGGGGATCAACGACTACGCGGCCAGCCGGGGGATGCACTTCCGGCAGGACGGCCTGGGGCCCGAGGGCGCGAGCTACAACGTCGAGAGCCGCCTGTACCCGCAGTACGCCTTCCGGGGCGTGCAGTGCAACCTGGAGCTGATCGTCGGCTATGACGAGATGCAGCAGTGGGGCTGGGACCCGCGGGAGGTGCTCAACAAGGGGCTCGAAGCGCCGCTGAGCTATCAGAACATCAACTTCGGCGGCGTTCGCTTCCTGACCGACGCCCCGCCCGAGGTGCGGGAGGCCATCGAGCAGTGCGCGCGCCGGATCGGGTACCGCTTCGCGCCGCGCGAGGTGCAGGCGCCGGCGCAGGTGCGCTCCTGGCCCGACCTGCCCGGGCGACTTCCCCTCCGGGCCACATGGACGAATGAGGGGGTCGCGCCCTGCTACGAGAACCTCGCCTTCGAGTGGACGCTGCTGTCGCCTGAGGGGACGCCGGTGAGCGCGCTGCGGGCCTTCCCCGACACGCCGACCCGCGAGTGGCGCCCGGGCAGTCCGGTCGCTGCGAGCCTGGTGCTCGATGTGCCGACCAACCTGCCTCCCGGTCGTTACGGTCTGACCGTCCGCATGTTCCTGCCGGAGCGGCCGGAGACGCGCTACCAGCTCCCCCTCGGCGAGTCCAGGCCGGCCGGGAGCTACAGAGTGGGCGAGATCGAGGTCGTGACGGGCGAGGCCGGGACCCGGCAACGGCTTGCCTGGGACTTCGAGGACGGAGAGGGCCCGGCAGCCGTGCCACCGGGCATGGTCGCGGAAGTGGTGGGCAATCCGGTACACGGCGGCGCTCGGGCCTTGAGGCTCTCGGGGCACAGCGAGCAGACCTGGAACTACGGCGTTGTCTCGCGCGTCCCTATGGTTGGCGGCGGCCGGTACCGCCTCTCGGCGTGGGTGCTCGTCCGGTCCCTCACCGGAGCGGAGCGCGGCCCGAACCTGAAGGTGGGCCTCAACGGGGCCGACGGCAAGTGGATCAGCAACGCGAACACCAACGGCTACGACACCGGCGCGCTCGATACGTGGCAGTATGTGACGGCCGAGTTCGACTGCCCAGTGGAGGCAGCGACCGGGGATGTTACGGTTGAGCGCGGGGCGCTCGACGCGGCCATCGAGGCCGAGCTGTACATCGATGATGTGGAGCTGCTGACGCTCGCGGCGCCGTAGGTCGCTCCGGAACAGAAGGAACTCGGCGGCTCGGGCCGAAGTCACCACCGTCCGGCGACTGTACACAACTTCGCAGCACTCCCTGGAGGACGCTACGCCATGAGAAGCTCGCTTACGCGCGTCGTCGCGCTGCTGCTGATGCTGTCGCTGCTGCCTTGGCTGTCGGGTTGCGGCGCCGGCGGCGTGATCGCGTTCGCCCTGACGGCGAACAAGATGTACGGCCTCTGGAAGCTGTACAAGGTGTTCGAGGACGGCAACCCCACGTGGATCGAAGCGGCGGTCGGCCTCTGGCGCTTCCAGAAGGACGCGCGGTACATCATCGACTACTTCGACGGCTCCTCAAACCTCATCGGCACGGAGACCGGCGCCTGGGATGTGCAGAATGAGGTCCTGGTACTGAACGTCGAGGACTCGTCGATCAACCCGGAACTCGAGGGCAAGACGGTGCGGCTGCCGGGGCACTTCAACGACGAGGCGGCGAACGAACTCTCGATCACCCGCCGCGTCACGCAGGGGCAGGTGACCGTCTCGCAGGAGCAGGTCTACCAGCGCCAGCCCGAGCCCTGACCCTACGGCTGGGTCAGCTTCACGATCCGCACATCCTCAGCCTGGAGGGTCCCCTCCAGGCTGAGCGCGTTCTGCGCCCGGGTCAGCGGCACCGGTTGGTCGGCCAGCACATCCGTCGCCTCCGTCCGCCCCGCACCGAGGCCGAGAGCGGCGGCGTCGACATCGACGCGGTACGCGCGCTCCGTGTCGCTGTCGTTGAAGAGCGTAACGTACACCCCGGCCTGCGGGTCGGCGCCAAACCGCTCGACGTACACCTTCCCTTCGCCGCCCGTCATCCGCGCGTATGTGATCGGCTCCCACCCGGCCGCGTTCAGCGCCGCGATCACGGGGATGTACCGCCTGAAAAGCGGCCGGTCGCGGTTGTACAGCGTTGGGTTGCGCCAGTACGGGTCATCGGCCGCGTTGTGGCTGAAGAAGCTGGGGAAGATCGCGTAGAAGGCGCAGCGCTTGAAGTACCGCTCGACCCACTCCGGCCGGAAGGTGTTGTAGTCCGTGTTCTGCAGCAGGAGGTACGGCTTCTGGTAGCACAGGGCGCGCCGGTAGTTCATCGCCGAGTCCGGATTCGGCGCGTAGTCGCCCGCGGGCGCCCAGTTGTTCTCGACGCCCAACACATCCAGCAGGTGCGCCGGGAACCCGAAGTTCAGCAGCACCGCATTCGCGAACATGAGCTTGCCGCGCGCGTGCATCCGCGCCGCGAGCTCACGCTGGAACTCATAAGTGTGGAACACGCCGAGCGAGCACACCTCGCGCGTCGTCTGGCTGAAGGTCAGCGGCAGGTCGGTGTAGGCCCAGTGCTCGCGCCGGTAGTTCTGCTCCGTGCCCGCCATCTCGTAGGAGTCGATATAGGTTCCGTCGAGCGCGGCGGGCGCAAGCGGCGCCGACGGCGGCTCGAAGCCGTCATCGGCGGCCAGGTTGGTCTCGCTGCCCGCCTGGGTCAACGAGACATCGTCAAACCACACCGTGCCGCCGTGCTGGTTGCGGAGGAGCACATGCAGCGTCAGCGCCTGGACGGGCTTCTCCGGCCGAATGGCCACCCGGCCCTCGACCCAGTCGTGAGTCCCGACCGGGAAGGCCGCGACATGCCCGAAACTCGGCGTCCCGTCGGCGTAGACCAGGTCGACGTAGAGCGCGTAGCTGTTGTCGGGCTCGCCGGTCACGGCCTCGGCGCGCGACCAGGCGGAGGCGACCAGCTCGCGCGGCTCCGTCTGGTTGAGCACGATCAGCTGTGAGAAGCCGTGCTGCTCGCCCGGAGCATTGTCGCAGCGGGCCGAGCGACCGCCGCTGCGCACCGCGTCCGCGGCCATCTCACCACCAGAACCGCAGGGCCGCCACGCGGAGCCCGCCGTCACGCCGGCTCGCGCAAAGGCCCGCTCGATGTCGGCGAGCTTGTAGGCGGCCTGGGACGGCAGCTCCGGTCGATCCGCGAAGAGGTCGGCGTCCGGGTTGCCGGTCACCAGGCCGCCATCGCACCAAGGCGCATCAACGACCCACAGGTGGTAGGAGCCATCGGGGTTCGTGTAGGCCGAACTCAGCGTCGCCTGACACTGGGGCTCGGCCTCCGCGCGGCGCTTGAGCTCAGTCAGCGCGGCGTCGTAGGTGCGCGGCGTCTCGGGCGCCAGGGGAATCCAGTGGCTCATCGGCTCCACATACACAAACGTATCGATGCCGTGGGCCTCATCCCACGGGACGTTATCGTCGCCCTCCTTGAAGGCGAAGCCGAAGTCCGCGGCGTCCGGAATCGTGGCGATGTCGGTGAAGGGCATCCAGATGCCCTCGCGCCGGATGCGCTTCACGAAGAACTCCGGGAACAGGTCGTAGTACTGCTTCAGCGCGGCGCGGAAGCCCCACGTCGGATCGTGGCGGTAGACCAGGAAGCTGAAGGACGCGGCCGAGGGGAACTTGCGCGTGTCCGCGCTGAGGCCGAGGTCAAAGGCCACGTAGGCCTCGCGGCTGCGAGCGTCGTAGGCGAGACGCGAGACCCGCGGCACGTCGAGGGGCGTAGCGAGGCAGAGGCTCGCCGCGGAGCGGCTAACCGGCAGCAGGGGGTAAAGGCTGGTGCGACCGTTCGTGCCGACGCCGATTGTGGCCGTGTTCGAGTACGTAAGCGGCGGCTCGACGCGCTGCTTCGTGCGCATGTCGCGCCCGAACTCGCCGCCCACGAAGTCGGCCGGCAGCACGAAGTAGACCGCCACCGCGCGGTCCTGCCCCCGGAGGTCGCGCACCTCCCCGTTCACCCGCAGGGCGCCTGACGCCGGCCGCAGATCCGCCGCCAGGGCGAGACCCAACTCCGGGCACCTCGCCTCGATCGTGACCGCGTCGTCCCGGCGCGTGACGGTCGCCTCAGCAGGCTGCAGGAAGTCGGACTCCGCCGCGACATCGCGCACCAGGAAGCCGCCCACGGGCTCACCGCCGAGAGACACGCCTCCCGTGCGGCGATCCACCCGGAACTCCAGCCCGCCCGCCTCCAGGCGCTGGAACTCCCCCCTCCCGAGCGGCTCCTCCGCCGATGCCACCGGAACGCCGTCGAACAGCCCCGCGCCGGCCTCCAGCACGCCCTCGGTGAGGGAGAAGTCGTCGAACCAGACGCGGCCCGTGTGCCCGCGGAAGAGCCCGTAGACGGTCATCTCCGCCACCGGCTTCTCGGGGACCAGCGTCACGCGCCGGCGCTGCCAGTCATGGGTGCCCGTGTCGAAGGGCGCCACCTGTGCCCAGAGGTGGTCGCCGTCGGCAAAGGCGACGTCCACATACACCGCGTACCCGCCGCTCGGCGAGCCCGAGACGCCTTCAGCGCGGCTCCAGCCCTCGGCGATCAACGGCGCGGGTTCCGTCTGGTTCAGGACGACGGCCTGAGAGGCGCCGGCCTGCCCGTTGGGGTCATCCGACGAGCACGTCACCGACGCCGCGCCGGTCCGCGCGGTGCCCTCGACGCGCTCATAGCCGCGGTCCCAGAAGCCCCACGCCTCGACGGCTTCGAAGCTCCCGTTGCGCAGGCGCTCCTGCGCGCCCATGCCGGGCTGAAGGACGCGTTTGGCGACGCGCGACGCCGCCGGGGACGGCGCCGGGGCGGCAAGCAGGGCTGCCAGCGAGAGCACGCCGGGGATCATGGCCGATCACCTGCGGGGGATGGAGGATGGCTACTGCGGCGCGAGCGGCGGGGCAGGTTCCGCCGGCGGCGGCCGCAGGACGGTCGCCAGGGCATCGCCGCCCTCGTGGTTCAGGGCCGGCGAGCGGTAGATGAAGTCCCAGAGCTGCTCGATGTCGTTCACCAGCCGCTCCGCCAGCAGATTCTGCTCCAGGTCTTCGGTCAGCTCCAGGGAGAAGGTCTCCTTCGGCGGCGCCTCCTCCGTGTCGCCGGGCGTCTCACCGACAAAGGTCATGTCCTGCACGATGCGCGTCTCGAAGATCCAGTCGCCGCGCTCGACGGGGCGCGTGTACAGGCGCGGACGGTGCGGGTTGTCGGTCTTCTCCCCCACCTTCACGCGCTTGGACTTCGTCTCCTGGCGGACTCGACGGTGATTGTAGACGACCGCCGCAAATGCCTCCGCAGTCGGGTACTCGTCCCGGGTCGCCATCTCGATCGCCAGGCCGATGCGGTAGTTGTTCCGCGACTGCTCCCGCGCCCGGATCGAACGCGCCGACAGCTTCAGGACGAGTTCGCGGTCGCCGTCGGCGTTCGGCTCAGACCAGGCCAACTCCGCCGGGCCGACCGGCTGATCGTAGGCCTTCACCGTCGCCGGCCCCATCACCACCGGGATGACCGCAGTGTAGACGCCGTCGCGCTCCGTCACGACGCTTCCGCGGGTCTCCAGGGCCACGGCGAACTCCTCCGTGTACCGCGCCTGGTTCACCAGTACCGCGTCGAGTTCGGACCTGAGCCCCAGGTGGAACTCCCCCACGACGAACAGCCGATCGTCCTCGAAGCCGACATCGTCGACGTCGAAGTTCACCAGCGCTCGCCTGCCGTCCTGAACCGCCGCGACCCGCGCCGGGAGAGGCGACACGGCACACCACGCCCCCGGCTGCTTCCCCGACCCGTAGGTCAGCACCACCGGCATCGTGCCCGCACCCACCGGTCCGCTCATCGTGCCGAGGGCATAGGCCGGGTGCACGAACGTGGCGAGGGCCGCGTCCGCCGTCTGGGCGCGGACCGTTCGGGGCGCCTCCCCGCTGGCGGCAAGTTGAGCCGTCTCGCCGCCGACGGCGTAGCCCGGCAGCGCCAGGAACAGGGCGAAGGGCTCAGCCGACAAGATTGCGGGCCGCCCGTACTGAGCATGGACCAGGTACCGGGCCGCACCCGCGCCGAGCGCGTAGTCGCCCAGGTGGCCACCGATCACGGCTCCCGCCACCGTGCCGGACGAGGGCAGGCTACGTAGGGCCAGGTCGCGGTAGAGGTACTCCAGCGCCGCGCCAGCGGCGGACCTGGCCTCCTCCGAGGGCGCCAGACACCAGGCCCAGTTGAGGGCCGCCGCGGTCATGGCGGTCGCGGTCGGCTGCTGCAGGCACGGCAACCCCGAGGCGCCGACCAACTTGCTCCAGGCTTCCAGGTCGGCGGCCGCCTTCGCGCGGACCGCCGCGTCGCCCAGTGCCGCGCCGAGCGTGGCCTGAGCGGCCAGCCGGGCGAGGAAGGGCAGCCCATCGGCCGGCTGAACCGACAGCCGCTGGACTGCTCCCAACGCCGGGCGCAGGGCGGCCTCCAGCCCGGTGCGGGTAGCTTCGGGGAGCTGCTCGGAGTGGTGCGCCTTGAGGTAGGCCAGCCACGGCGCGAGGTAGGCCGTCGCGTAGGAGTCCGCGGCCCCGTCCGGCGTCCACGGGAACCCGCCCGGGCACTTGCCGCCCTGGGCCTGCGCCGCGAGCACCGTGTCGATGATCCGCGCCGCGCGTTCGGTCTCCTCGCCCGCCATCAGCAGCGCCGCCGCGTACTCCAGGCTGCCCTCGGCGTAGCTTGGCTTGCCGGCCGAGTTCAGCATCAGCCAGGCCTCCGGCCGGTCCTCCTGCCGGTCGGTTGCCGCGAAGCGCCCGCGCCCATGCTCGATCACCAGCCGCACGATCTCGGCCCGGCGGGCCTCGAGGGTCTGAGAGTCCTGCGCCGTGCCCGGCGGGGCCAACAGCAGGAGCGAGGTGAGCAGAGCGGTCATCACGTAGCGCCTCCTGAGCCGCGGCGGAATCGGCCGGGCCCATTGATCTTAGTCGCCTTGAGCCCGCCGAGGTTCCCGCCCGGACGAAAGCGAAACGGCGCGCATGCTCCGCGCGCCGTTCCGACTGCCGCTGATCCATGTGTCAGGCCGGAGCGCCGTCGTGGTCAGTACTCCGGATACTCATCGGCTTCGAACTGCGACGCCGCCACCTTCGTCTCCAGCCCGACGACGACCGCCTTGAGCTGCGGGTCCAAGGTCGCCTGCTCCTCCGTCGGGGCCTGCGCTACGGCCTCGCCCGCAACATCCTCCAGCGCCTCAACCTTGTTCAGCAGGGCGGTCTGCTTCTGCGTCTGCTGGTTCGCCTTCGCGACGCTCTTCATCCGCTCCGCCTGCTGCTTGCTGCCGACCGCAGCGTACGGCGAGGAGCTGAAGCCCGTCGTGCTGCGGACCGGGTCGACGCCCGCGCGACTGGCCCCGTACCCCACCTCACCCACGCTCCCGCATCCCGCGAGAGGAGCCCCCGCCAGCGCGACTACCAGCAGGCCGAACAGCAGTCGATCCACCCCACGGTCGCCGTCCATGACTGAGCCTCCGTGCCCGCGGCACCGTCTCGACTCAGTATAGCACAACACCTACCGCTTCGAGAACTGCTTCCCACGGCGGGCGCGACGGAATCCGGCGTGCTTCCGCTCCTTGACCCGCGGGTCGCGCGTCAGATACCCGTGCCGCCGCAGCACGCCCCGCAGGGCCTCATCAAACTCGACCAAAGCCTTCGCGATCCCGTGCCGCAGCGCGCCCGCCTGCCCCGAGGGGCCTCCGCCCTTCGCGTAGGCGCGCACGTTGAAGCGGCCCACCGTGTCGGTGGCCTCGAAGGGCTGCCGCACGATCTGCGAGAGCGTCTCCCGCGGCAGATAGTCCACCAGCGGCTTGCCGTTGACGGTCATCTCGCCCGTACCCTCGGAGATCCACACGCGGGCGGTGGCGTCCTTGCGGCGGCCGGTTCCGTAGTATCCCGTCTGTTGCACTGTGCGTCCTCCTTGACGCTCGGAGCGCCCGGGGCGCCCGAGGCCTCTATGCCCCGTCAGGGCAACGGCAGCGGCTGCTGAGCTTCGTGTGGGTGCGCGGCGCCGGTGTAGACGCGCAGGCGCTTGAGCATCCGGGCGCCGAGCCGGTTGTGCGGCAACATCCCGCGCACGGCGCGCATCATCACCTCGCCCGGCCGCCGATCGAGGAGGTGCCGCAGCTCCTCGGACTTCAGATGGCCCGGGTGTCCGGAGTGCCGGTAGTAGAGCTTCTGGCGCAGCTTGTTGCCCGTGACCCGGATTCGATCGACATCGGTGACGATGACGAAGTCACCGCCGTCGATGTGCGGGCTGAAGCTGGCCTTGTGCTTGCCCCGCAGAACGTGGGCGATGCGGGCCGCGATCCGGCCGAGGGTCGCGTCCGTCGCGCTGACCACGTACCAGCGGCGCTCCTCGGGCTTAGTGTAGTGGACCTGCGTCTTGTTCATCATTCCCCCGACCCTTGCACGGTACGTGATGGGCGCCGGATGATGCCGCTCCGGACCCTCAATAGCGGACCTTCACGAGACAGAGGCCTTGCGGCGGGGCCGTCCGGGCCGCCTGACGACGGTCGCGGGCCGCCACGATCTGCGCCACATGCTCCGGCGCCAGCCCGCCGCGCCCCACCTCGACCAGCGTCCCCACGATGTTGCGGACCATCTTGTACAGGAAGCCGTCGGCCTCGATGCGGAACTCGAGGATGTCGGCGTCTGGGGCGATGTCCAGTCGCGTGACGTGGCGGACGAAGTCCTCAACCGGGCTGCCAGCAGCGCAGAAACTGCGGAAGTCCCGCCGACCGATGATGTGCTCCGCCGCCGCCTGCATGGCCTCGACAGAGAGCGCGTCGGTCACACACCAGGCGAAGCGTCCCAGAATCGGCGACCGCACGGGCCGCGAGACGACGCGATAGACGTACCGCTTGCCCTTCGCATCAAAGCGCGGATGGAAGCTCGGGTCCACCTCGCACGCCTCGGCGACCGCCACGCTGCCCGGCAGGGCCGCCGTGAAGGCCACGGGCGCCGCCTCCACCGGAAGGCCCACCTCGGTCTCCAGGCACGCCACCTGCCCTAGCGCATGGACCCCGGCGTCCGTCCGGCTCGCCGCCGTCAGGGCCACCGGATGCCCCAGAACCCGCGCCAACCGCTCCTCTAACACTCCCTGGACCGTCACGGCGTTCGGCTGACGCTGAAAGCCCGCGAAGTCCGTGCCGTCGTACTGGACGATCAGCTTGAGCTTGCGCATGACTCGCGTCGGCCGCGCGGCCGTCAGTCCGCCACCAGCTCCAGCACCGCCATCTCGGCGCCGTCGCCCCTGCGCTGCCCGGCGCGCAGCACGCGGGTGTACCCGCCGGCGCGGCCCTGGAAGCGCGGTGCGATCTCGTCAAAGAGGTGCTTGACCAGGCCCTGATCGGCCACGTAGCGCAGCACGAGGCGGCGCGCGGCCAGCTGGCCCTGCTCACGGCAGGCCAACGTGATCAGCTTGTCGGCCAAGCGCCGGGCTTCCTTGGCCTTGGGCACGGTGGTCAGGATCTTGTCGTGACGCAAGAGCGAGGCGACGAGGCCCCTCAGCAGCGCCAGCCGCTGATCGGTGGCGCGGTTCAGCTTGCGATATTGCTTGCGATGACGCATCGTGGATTCCTCGCTCGGCCGGCCCCGGGACTCGGAGCCGGCAGCCGTCCTACTCCTCGGTGTCGCCCAGAGCCATCTCGCCGGCCCCGAACTCCGGTCCGCCCGGGGAGGCCTTGAGGGCCAAGTCCATGTCCGCGAGCTTGTCGATGACCTCCTGAAGCGACCGCTTCCCGAAGTTGCGGATCGAGAGGAGGTCCTCTTCGGTCTGCTCGATGAGCACGCCGAGGGTGTCGATCTTCTCTTTCTTGAGGCAGTTGTAGGTGCGCACCGAGAAGTCGAGGTTCTCGATGGGCGCCTGCAGCAGGCCGGAGACTTCCGGCTCGGGCTCCGGCGCGGCCTCGGGCGTCGCGGCCACGAGGCGCGTCTCGGTGAAGATGCCGACATACGCCAGCAAGATGTCGGCCGCCCGGGCGACCGCCGCCTTCGGCTCCAGAGTCCCATCGCCCCAGACCTCCAGGACCAGCCGGTCCAGGTCCGTCCGGTGTCCAAGGCGCGTCGGCTCGACGCGGTAGCTCACTCGGGAGACTGGGGAGAAGGTCGCGTCGATCGGGATCATGTCCGCCGTCCGCTTCTCCCGATCACGGTCCTCGATCGCCAAGTACCCCTGCCCCACTTCGACCCACATCTCGATGGCCAGTGTGGCCTTCGGGTCCGTGAGCCGCGCGATCACCAGGTCTGGGTTCACGATCTCCAGGCCGCCGGGGCACATGATCTGCGCGCCCGTGACCTCGCCCTCACCCTGAGCGTCCAAGCGCATGACCCGCCGCTCGCCCGGGGCCGGCTCGGCCTCATCATGGAGGCGGATCGCCAGCTCCTTGATGTTCAGGATGATCTCAGTGGTATCTTCATAGACGCCCGGCAAGGTGGTGAACTCGTGCCGCGCGCCCTCGATGCGCACCGCCGTGATCGCCGCCCCGGGGATGTGGGACATCAACACCCGCCGGAAGGCGTTTCCCAGCGTATGCCCAAAGCCACGCTCGAGCGGCTCCGCGACGAACTTGCCGTACGTCTCGGACACCTGCAGCGGGTGGATGGCCGGCTTCAGCGCTTCTAGCATATCCACGTCTCCTCGCGTCTCCGCCCTATCTGGGCCGACCAGGGCGAGGCGGATTACCGTGCGTAGTACTCGACGATCAGGGCCTCGTTGACGTCCGTGTCGATCTGGTCCCGCGTCGGCACACCCTTGACCGTAATCCGGAACTGGCCCCAGTCCGCCTCCAGCCAGCCGGGCACCTGCCCGCCGGGCCCCGTCGCCTTGGCCTCGGCAAACGGCTTCTTGGCGCGGCTGCTCTCGCGCACTTCGACCACATCACCCGCCCGCACCGCGAAGGAGGGGATGTCAACCACGCGACCGTTGACCGCGAAGTGCCGATGCCGCACGACCTGGCGCGCCGCTGAGCGGCTGGGCGCAAAGCCCGACCGATAGACGACGTTGTCCAGGCGCCGTTCCAGGTGCTGCAGCAGGGCCTCGCCGGTCACGCCGCGCTCGCGCTGCGCGTCACCGATGTAGCGCCGGAACTGCGTCTCCAGCACCCCGTAGACGCGCCGGCACTTCTGCTTCGCACGCAGCTGGAGCGCGTAGTCCGAGGGTTTGACCTGACGGCCCTTCTTGCCGCCCTGGGTCCCGCCCGAGCCGTGGCCCGGAGGCACCTGACGCTTCTCCCAGGCGCACTTGGGCCCGTAGCAGCGGGTGCCCTTGAGGTAGAGCTTCTGACCTTCGCGGCGGCAGAGCCGGCAGACCGCCTGAGTGTACCGTGCCATCGTGTTCCTCCGAACCCGGGCTATCGTGTGCCTCGCCCGGGATGCGCTCCGGGGACGGCGGGCGCCGTTCGCGACGCCCTCGGTTCCAGCGGGGCCAAGTCATCGGCCCGTGCCGCGCGACTAGATCCGGCGGCGCTTGGGCGGGCGGCAGCCGTTGTGCGGGATCGGCGTGACGTCCTTGATGCTGCCGATCTCCAACCCCGCCGCCTGCAGGGCGCGGATGGCCGTTTCGCGGCCCGAACCGGGCCCCTTCACGAACACGTCCACCTTGCGCAGCCCCATCTCCTTCACGCGCTGAGCCACGTTGTCGGCCGCCATCTGCGCCGCGAAGGGGGTGCTCTTGCGGGTCCCCTTGAAGTTCACCGTGCCCGCGCTGGCCCACGCCACCACATTCCCGTCCGGGTCTGTGATCGAGACGATCGTGTTGTTGAACGTGGACTTGATGTGCACGTGTCCGTAGACCAGCGTGCGCTTCTCGCGCTTGCGCGGCTTGCTGCCACCAGAGGGCTTTGGCATTGTCTGCTCCGTATCCCGCCCCGGCGGGCCGCGGACGCCCCTCGCGGGGGCCGGACCTGAGGGCTGGTTGACCGACGACCTGGCTCGCGATGCGCCAACGCGGGCGTCGCGGCGTTACGTCTTGCGCAGGGCCTTCTTCTTCCCGGCGACCGTCTTGGCCCGACCCTTACGCGTACGCGCGTTGGTCCGCGTCCGCTGACCCCGCACCGGCAGGCCGCGACGATGCCGCATGCCCCGGTAGGCGCCGATCTCGATCAGGCGCTTGATGTTCGACTGCACCTCGCGGCGCAGATCGCCCTCGACCGTGTAGTCGCGCTGCACGATCTCGTTCACCCGCGCCGCCTCATCCTCGGTCAGGTCGCGCACGCGCGTGTCGGGGCTGACGCCCGCCTTGGCCAGGATCGCCTTGGACCGCGTCGCGCCGATGCCGTAGATGTACGTGAGGGCGATCTCGATCCGCTTCTCACGCGGGATATCTACACCGGCAATTCTGGGCATGGTTCGACTCCTTCGTCCGGCCCGCCCGAAGAGCGTGGCCGCCGGGCGTCCGGGCTCAGCCCTGACGCTGCTTGTGACGGGGCTCCTTGCAGATGACGCGCACGACGCCCTTCCGACGCACGATCTTGCAGTTGTTGCAGCGCTTCTTCACCGATGCTCGGACCTTCATTCGACTTCCTCCGCCGACCGCGCGGCGCCGGACCTCGAACGGGGCGCCCCATTTCGGCCAGGGGTCGCGCCCGGTCGGCCTTTGTCGCTGCCGTCGCTACTTGTGCAGCCAGACAATCCGCCCGCGGGTCAGGTCGTACGGGCTCAGCTCCAGCGTCACGCGGTCGCCGGCCATGATCCGAATCCACCTCATCCGGATCTTGCCGGACACGTGAGCCAACACCTCGTGAGCCGGTCCGTCCTCCCGTTCGATCTCCACGCGGAACATCGCGCTCGGCAGCTTCTCCACCACGGTGCCTTGCGCGCGGACAGCTTTCTCCCGCTGTGGCTCATCGGGTTCGGGCCGCGGCTGCTTGCGTTTCTTGGGTGGTCTTCCTCTAGGAGCCATATTCGCCGTTTCCGGCTGCTCCGCTCCCTTCATCGGCGCTTTCGGCCTGTGGTCGCCCCGGGAGGGTCAGGATTCGCGGCGCCCCTCGGGTGATCTCGACCGTATGCTCGAAATGAGCCGATAGCTTACCATCGGCCGTGCGATATGTCCAGCGGTCCGGGTCGCGGGTTACCTTGTGCGTCCCTTCCGCCACCATCGGCTCGATGGCCAACGTCATGCCCCGGCGCAGTTGGATCGGGTAGTCGTCGGGGAACTGGGACAGCTCCACGAAGTTCGGTATGGAGGGTGGCTCGTGGAACCGGCGTCCGATGCCGTGTCCCGTCAGCTCCCTCGTCACCGAGTACCCGGCCCCCTCGACGACCGTCTGCACCGCCCGGCTGATGTCCAGGACCCGATTGCCTTCCACCGCCTGCGCGATCCCCGCCTCCAGCGCCTCCCGCGTCTTGTCGACCAGCCGCTGCGCGCGCTCGCCGACCGCCCCCACCGTCATCGTCCGCGTCAGATCGGCGTGCAGCCCGTCTACCCGCGCCCCGATGTCGATCCCCAGAATGTCGCCCTCGCGCAGCACCGTCTTCGCATCCGGGATGCCGTGGACGATGACATCGTTCGGCGCGCAACAGATCGTCGCCGGGTAGCCGTACAGCCCCTTGAATGATGGCGCCGCACCGTGCGCCCGGATGTACTCCTCGGCCCACCGGTCCAGCTCGCCCGTCGTCAGCCCCGGCGCCAGCAGGGACTCCAGCATGTCCAGACAGCCCGCCAGCACCCGCCCGGCTTCCCGCATCGCCGCCAGCTCGTTCCGGGTCTTCGTCGTCGGCTGACGTTTGGCGCCCTTGCGGGCCATCACGCCGCTCCCGCCGAGAGGGCCGCCAGGGCCGCCCGGGCGATCTCCTCCACCGCCCCCTCGCCGTCCACGCGCCGCAGACTGCCGCGCGCAGCATAGTAGTCCAGGAGCGGGGCCGTCTGTGCCGCGTACACCCTCAGGCGCTGCGCCACGGACTCCGGCGCGTCATCCGCGCGCTGGTACAGCTCGCCGCCGCACTTCGGACACTCCGGCGCTCCGCCGAGGGCGTCGACGCTGAAGATGCCGGCACAGGCCGGACACGTCCTCCGCTCCGACAGCCGCCGCACCAGCGCCGCCTCCGCCACCTCGATGGCCAACACCTTCGGTTCGGCCCGGCCCTGCTCGGCCAGCACCTGCGTCAGCGCCTCGGCCTGCGGGAGGGTCCTGGGGAACCCGTCAAACAGCACCCCGCCCGCGCAGTCCGCCTCCTGCAACCGCTCCGCAACGACCCCGACGATCACCTCATCGGGAACGAGATCGCCGCGATCCATGTACTCCTGCGCCGACTTCCCCAGCGGCGTCCCGGCCGCGACAGCCGCCCGGAGGATGTCGCCTGTAGAGACGTGCAGCAGCCCAAGCTCCCCCGAGATCCGCGTCGCCTGAGTGCCCTTCCCGGCTCCCGGCGCGCCCAGCAGGATGACATCAACGGCTCGACTCACGAAATGCCTCCTACGAACTCAATCCAAGAAGCCCTTGTACTCGCGCATGAGCAGCTGGGCCTCGATCTGCTGCATCGTGTCGAGAGCCACGCCGACCACAATCAGCAGCGAGGTGCCGCCTACCAGCCCGAAGGTCGTCACCCCGGTGATCGGCCCCACGTAGTATTGGATGATCGCAATGAACCCCAAGAAGATCGCGCCGGCGAGCGTGATCCGGTAGAGGATGCGATCGAGGTAGTCCCGTGTGGCCTGTCCGGGGCGGATGCCGGGGACTGAACCGCCGTTCTTCTGCAGGTCCTCCGCGATCTGCTCCGGGTTGAAGGTGACCGTCGTGTAGAAGTACGTGAAGACGATCACCAGGATGAAGTACAGGATCGAGGCTACCGGGCTCCGCCCGGGCTCCGACCATTGCTGGATGTGGAAGAAGGCGTTCCAGATGCTCTCCTGGGAGATCCCCGTGCTCGCTATGGCGGAGACGATCTTCTCCGACCGCAGGAACGAGATGATCGTCCCCGGGAACATCAGGATCGAGACCGCAAAGATGATCGGGATGACCCCCGCGGCGTTCACGCGCAGCGGCAGGAAGCTGGAAGTCCCGCCGTAGACCCGATGCCCTCGGACGCGCTTGGCGTACTGAACGGGGATTTTCCGCTGCGCCTGCTGCACCATGACCACGACGTAGATCACCCCGAGGAAGATGGCGATCAGTGCCAAGATGTTCAGGAGCTGGACCTGGCCGCCCTTCCAGAGCTGGATGGTCTGTGCGACGTCCTCCGGCATGGAGGTCATGATCCCCACGAAGATCAGCAGCGAGATGCCCTGGCCGATGCCCTTGTCCGTAATCTGCTCACCCAGCCAGTACAAGAACATCGTCCCGGCCGTCAGCATCACGATGTCGAACAGGCGGATGTAGAAGGTGCCGATGAACGCGCTCTTGCTGCCGAACATCGCGATGACGCCGGCGCCCTGCATAATCGCCAGGACGACCGTCAGGTACTTCGTCCACTGCGCGATCTTCTTGCGGCCGTACTCGCCTTCCTTCTGCAGCTCCTCGATGGCCGGCACGGCCATGCCCAGGAGCTGAAAGATGATGGAGGCGTTGATGTACGGCATGATGCCCAGCGCCAGCACCGAGAAGCGGCGCAGCGACCCGCCGGCGAACTTGTCGAGCATCCCCGTGATGCCGCCGGACGAGCGGAAGAAGGCCTCGAGGGCCTCCTTGTCGATACCCGGGAGGGGCACGTGGGCACAGGCAACGTACACCGCGAACATCATCATGACGAAGATGAGCCGTCGCCGTACGTCCGGGAGCCGGAGCGCCTGGGCCAGGTTGGCCAGCCGTTCCTTCATCTGCTAATCACCTGGACTGTGCCGCCGGCAGCCTCGATCTTCTGGCGGGCCGACTCGCTCACGGCGTCCACCGTGACGGTGAGCGGCTTGGTGAGCTCGCCCTCGCCGAGGATCTTGATGCCGTCGCGCACCTGCTTCACCAACCCGACCTGCTTCAGCAGCTCGGGGGTCACGTCCGTGTTGGCGTCGAACCGCTCGAGCTGCGCGACGTTGAGGATCGTGAACTCGGTGCGGAACATCCCGATATTCATGGCCCGGTTCGTCTTGCCGCGCAGGTGCGGCAGCCGACGGTAGATCGGGTTCTGCCCGCCTTCCATGCGTGGGGACACGCTCTCCCGATACCGCTGGCCCTTCTGGCCCTTGCCGCAGCTCTTGCCCCAACCGCTGCCATGGCCCCGGCCCACGCGCTTGCGCTGCTTGCGCATGCCCGGCGGACGCCTGACGCTTCCGAGGTTCATCGTTCGACTCCCAGTCTCGATCCGGCGGGCAGCCGGATCAGCTCTCCTCAACCGTCACCAGATGCCGGATCGTGCGCGCCATGCCGCGGACCGAGTCGTTCGCCGGCCGCACGACCGTCTGCCCCGGCCGGCGCAAACCCAGCGCCGCCGCCGTCTTCTTCACCTTCGGGCAGTTGCCGATCAGGCTTTTCGTCAGTGTGATGCGCAGCATCCCCGACTCCTGGGTCATGCTCGTACCCGCCTCTCGCCTCGTCCGGCCCCACGACGTATACGCGAGACCGCGAGCATTGGTTCAGTGTGCGTCGCACGGCCGACGCGGCATCAGAAGTCCAGCCCCGCCTCGCGCGCGGCCTCCGCGACCGCCTTCACCCGCCCGTGGTACGGGAAGCCGGCCCGATCGAACACCACCTTGGTGATGTTCGCCGCCTGCGCGCGCTCCGCCACGGCCTTCCCGACCGCCTGCGCCGCCGCGATGTTGCCGGTCGCCTCCAGGGCGCCGCGCACCTCGGGCTCCATCGTCGAGGCCGACACGAGGGTCCGGCCGTCCTCATCGTCGATCACTTGCAGAGCCATGTGGCGCGCGGACCGGAACACGCACAGCCGCGGGCGCTCAGCGGTGCCGTGCACCTTCCGGCGGCCGGACACCTGGCGCTTCTTCCGGGCCTCTCGTCGCTTGATCTCGAAGCTCATCTCACTTCTCCGCAGCTTCCGGGCCCCGCAAGGGCCCCTCGGGCCGACGTTAGCCGCCGACCTTGCCGGACTTGCCGGCCTTGAAGCGAATCTGCTCGCCCAGGTACCGAATGCCCCGCAGGTCTGTGCCGCGCGGGCGGTACACCGACATCTTCCGCAGCTTCCGGATGTTCGCGGCCAGCTGCCCCACCCGCTCTTTGTCCGCGCCCCGCACGATGATCCGGTTCTGCTCGAGCTGAATGTCCAGATCGTCGGGGATCGGGATGCGGCACGGATGCGAGTAGCCCACCTGCAACACGAGCGTTCGCCCGTCCAGCTCCACCCGATAGCCCAGCCCGAAGACCTCCAGCCGCTTCTCAAAGCCCGTCGTCACGCCGGTGACCATGTTGGCGACGAGCGAGCGCGTCAACCCGTGCAGCGCCTTGTGGGTCGTCTGATCGCTGGGCCGCACCACCCGCACATGATCGGCGTGGATCTCCAGCTTCATCTCGGGGTGAATCGCCCGGGACAGCTGCAAGCCGCTGGGCCCCTTGCAGGAGACGACGTTCCCGTCGTCCACCGTCACCTCAACGCCCTTCGGCAGTGGAATCGGCGATAGACCGATGCGCGACATGGTCCTGCTCCTTCGTTTCGCTCGTCCGGCTCACCAGACGTACGCGAGCACCTCGCCGCCGATGCCGCGCCCGTCGACCTTCCGGGCCTTGCTGGCGGTCATGATGCCCGAACTGGTGGAGACGATGGCGACCCCCAGCCCCCCCAGCACCCGAGGCAGGTTGTCGCGGCCCACATAGACCCGACAGCCGGGCTTGCTCACCCGCTTCAGACCGTTCAGCACCGGCTGACGATCGGCGGTGTACTTCAGCCGGATCCGGAGCGTCTTGCCCTTGCCGACCAGCTGGAAGCCGCGGATGAAGCCCTCTTCGTGGAGGATCTTCGCGATCTCGACCTTCAGCTTCGACGCCGGAATCTCGACGTTCGCATGTCTCGCCGCGTTGGCATTGCGCAAGCGAGTAAGCATATCGGCGATCGGGTCAGTGATAGCTGCCATCAGACCCCTCCTGAAAGGCACTGGACCAGCATCGGCCCGAGCGAGCGACCTCGACCCAGGCGTTCCGCGGTGATGGGCGGTGTCCATTTACCAGCTCGACTTCGTGACGCCCGGGATCTCGCCCCGATGCGCGTGCTCGCGGAAGCAGATGCGACACATGCCGAAGCGCCGCATGTAGCCCCGCGCCCGACCGCAGATTTGGCAGCGCGTATAGGCCCGAACCGCGAACTTGGGCCGTCGCTTGCACTTCGCAATCCATGATTTCTTGGCCATTCAACGCGCCTCCTGCGCACTGCAGCAGCGTCGCCCGTCAGGCGGCCGCCAAGGGCAGCCCCATCTCGCGAAGCAGAGCCGCCGCTTCCTCATCGGAGGTGGCGGTCGTCACGATCGTGATGTCCATCCCGCGGGTCTTGGACACATCATCATAGCCCAGTTCCGGGAAGATCAGGTGGTCCTTGATCCCGATGGTGTAGCTCCCGCGGCCGTCGAAGGCGTGGGGCGAGAGCCCCCGGAAGTCGCGGATACGCGGCAGACAGACGTTCAGCAACCGATCGACGAACTCGTACATCCGCCGACCCCGCAGCGTCGCCTTGCAGCCCACCGGCATCCCCACGCGCAGGCCGAACGCCGCGATGGACTTGCGGGCGCGGGTGATCGCGGCCTTCTGGCCGATCACCATCGCCAGCTCCTTGACCACCTGCTCGAGGTTCTTGATGTCCTCTTTCGCGTCGGACACGCCCATGTTCACCGACACCTTCACCAGGCGCGGCACTTCCCAGATGTTGGTGTAACCGAACTGCTTCATCAGCGCCGGCCGGATCTCGGCCTCGTAGCGCTCCTGCAGCCTCGGCTTCGCTGGGGTCGGGACACTCTCGGCAGCCATCGGTGCTCTTCCTATCCTTCAGCGCTCGCACTCGCCGTAATCGTCCGCCTGCGCCCGCCTGCGGCGAGCTAGTCCGTGTCGATGTCCTTCTTGCACTTGCGACACACCCGGACCCGCCGCCCCTCCTCGCGCGCCTCCCGCACCGGCCGCGTCGGGCTGTCGCAGTTCGGGCAGACCAGCATGACGTTGGAGATATGGATCGGGCCCGGCTTCTCGATGACGCCGCCCTGGCGGATCTTCTGCGACTGCCGCTGGGCCTTCTTCTGCATGTTCACGCCCTCGACGACCAGCGTGCCCGCGTCCGGGTGGGCCTGCAACACGCGGCCCCGACGGATCCGCCCGCGCTTCGAGCGGTCCTTCCCGGTGATGATCTGCACCTGATCGCCCTTCTTCACGGGCAGCTTGACGGTCGGCATGAGCGGACTCCTCCAGCGCCCCGCGGCGCAACGGACTCAGAGAACCTCGGGCGCCAGCGAGATGATCTTCATGTGGGCGCGCTGCCGCAGCTCCCGCGCCACCGGCCCGAACACGCGCGTGCAGACCGGTTCCTTCTGGTTGTTGATGATGACCGCCGCGTTGTCATCGAAGCGGATCGAGGAGCCATCCGGCCGCGAGACCGTGTCCCGGGTGCGCACGATCACGGCGCGCACGACGCTCCCCTTGGGGATGTTGCTGTTGGGCGCCACGCGCTTCGCCGAGGCCACGATCTCATCGCCCAAGGTGCCGATGCGGGTGACGCCCCGGCCCATGACCTTGATGCACATGATCTCCTGCACGCCGCTGTTGTCGGCGACCTTCAAGCGAGTCAGAGGCTGGATCATCGCTATCGCTCCTGCGCACCCGTTGCTCGGCTGCGGCTACTCCTTGGGCTCTTCCTTGGCTTGCGCGGCCAGGCGCTCCGCCAGGTGCGTCGGCAGCTCCTCGTAGTGGCTGAACCGCTGCGAGTAGGTCGCCCGCCCTTGCGTCATCGACCGCAGGTCCGCCTCCAGCGTGCTCAGCTCCCCCAACGGCACCTGCGCGTTCACCACCGTCACCGACCCGCGCGGCTCCATCCCCAGCACGCGGCCGCGCCGACCGTTCAGGTCCGACATCACATCCCCGACCTGCTCCTCGGGGGTGATGACCTGGATCTCCATGATCGGCTCCAGGATCGCCATCTGCGCCTTCTCCATCGCCGTGTCCAAGGCGATGCGTCCGGCGGTCCGGAAGGCAATGTCGGACGAGTCCACCGGGTGCGAACTCCCGTCGTCGAGGATCACGCGGACATCCACGACCGGGAACCCGGCGATCCGGCCGCGGGCGGTGGCGTCCCGCACGCCCTTCTCGACCGAAGGGATGAAGTTCCGCGGCACCGATCCGCCCTTGACCTCATCGACGAACGCGAACCCGGCGCCGCGCTCCTGCGGCTCAACGCGGACCCACACATCCCCAAACTGCCCGCGCCCGCCCGTCTGCTTCCGATGGCGGCCCTGCACGCGGATCGACGACTTGAAGGTCTCGCGGTACGGGATCTTGGGCGTCCCCAGCTCGATCTCGGCCCCAAACTTCCGCTTGATCCGCTCCACCGCGATCTGCAGGTGCATCCCGCCCATCCCGGTGATGACCATCTCGCCGGTCTCGGTGTTGCGCTCGGCGTGGAAGCTGACGTCCTCCTCGCTGTAGCGGCTCATCGCAACGGAGAGCTTGTCCTCGTCGGCCTTCGCGGCCGCGCGGGCGCTGGCGGAGTACATCGCCTCGGGCAGCTCGGGCAGCTTCAGCCGGATCGGCGCCTTCGGATCACACAGGTGGTGTCGGGTCAGCGCGCCGCTCAGCTTGGTCACGCACCCCAGGTCGCCCGCGACCAGCTCGGTCGCCGCCCTTGACTCCTTGCCCTGCGGGAAAGACAGCCCGCTCAGCTTCTCGCGCTCACCCGTGTCGACGCAGGTCACGATCCCGTCCAGCGGCAGCACCCCGGACACGGCGCGCAGGAAGCTAATTCGGCCGACAAACGGGTCGCTCATGGTCTTGAAGATCACGCCCGCCGCCGGCTCGTCCGCCGAGCAGACCCGCACGCCCTCTTCCCCCGAGGCATCGAGGGTCGTCCACTCGCGCCCCGCCGGAGACGGCAGCGCGCCGACGATGAGGTCCAGCAGGGCGCTCGCACCCTCGCCCGCATGGGCCGCCAGCGGCAGGACCGGCAGCAGCTCTCCGGCCAGGACCGCCTTACCCAGCGCGGCGCGCAGCTCGTCGGCCGAGATCTCCTGCTCCTCGAGGTAGCGCTCCATCAGCTCATCGTCGCTGGCGGCAATCTCCTCGATGAGGGCCATCCGCGCCTCTTCTACCGCGTCCGCCATGTCCGCCGGCACGTCCTGCTGCTTCGCGTCCTTCGCGGGGCCCACGAGCGCCTTCTTGGCCAGCAGGTCGACCATCCCGCCGAACGTCTCGGCCTGGCCGATCGGGAGGTGCGTCGCGATGGCCTTCACGCCCGGCAGCCGGTCGCTGATGCTCGCCAGCGCCTGGGCGAAGTTCGCGTTGGCTTTGTCCATCTTGTTGACGACGGCAATCATCGGTTTCCCCATGTTGCGCGCCGTCGCGAAGACCTTCTCCGTGTGCACCTCAACGCCGGCGACCCCATCGACCACCAGCAGCGCGCCCTCCGCCACCCACAGGGAGAAGATCACGTCCGCGATGAAGTCCGCGTAGCCCGGCGTGTCGATCAGGTTGACCTTGGCGCCCTTCCACTCGCAGTGACAGACGGCCGGGACGATGGAGATCTTCCGCTCGATCTCCTCCGGCTCGTAGTCGCTTACCGCGTTGCCGTCATCCACGCGGCCCAGACGAGTCACCGCGCCCGCCGTGAACAGCAGGGCCTCGTTGAGGGTGGTCTTGCCGGCTCCGCTGTGGGAGATGATCGCCACATTGCGGATCTGGTCGGTGGAATGGCTGGCCATCCGAAACTGCCTCCTACCTTCGGGTCCGACGCCGCCCGCCCGCCGGTTGCCGGCGAGCCGACGAGTCCGGGCTTACCGCGCCCGGGAGACGACCTTGGTGACGCGCCACGACTTGTCCTTGCTCAGCGGCCGGCACTCGACGATCTCGACCCGGTCGCCCTCGTGGCAGTCGTTCGCCTCGTCGTGCGCCTTGAACCGGCTGCTGCGGCGCAGGACCTTCTTGTACACTGGATGCCGCGTCAGCCGCTCCACGCTCACCACGACGGTCTTATCCATCTTCGCGCTGACGACGACGCCCTCTTTGGTCTTCCGGATGCTCCGGGCTTCCGTTGCCATGGGTGCAACCTTCCCTATCTGCCGGCCGAGCGCGGCTGCCTCAGCGGTTGCGGGCCAGTTCTCGCTCGCGCTGGATCGTCTTGATCCGGGCGATGGCCTTGCGGTACTTGCGGATGCGCTTCGGGTCCTCCACCTGCCCCGACGACAGCCGGAAGCGCAGGTTGAACAAGCTCTCGGAGACGTGGTTCAGGCGCTCGACCAGCTCGTGGTCGCTGAAGGTGCGCAGCCGCTCGAGAAACTCACTGGTGGTCTTGCTGTCGTCAGGCATGAGTGGCCTCCTCCCGCGACACCACGCGCGTCTTGATCGGGAGCTTCATCGCCGCCAGCCGCATCGCTTCCCGGGCCGTCTCGTCCGCCACCCCGCTCATCTCGAACAGCATCCGCCCCGTCTTGACAACCGCCACCCAGAACTCCGGCGTCCCCTTGCCCTTGCCCATGCGGGTCTCGGCCGGCTTCTTCGTCACGGGCTTGTCGGGGAAGATGCGGATCCACACCTTGCCGCCCCGGCGGGCATGACGGGTCATCGCGACACGCGCGGCCTCGATCTGGCGGCTGGTCAGCCAGCACGGCTCCAGCGCCTGCAGGCCGAACTCCCCGAAGGAAAGGTGTGACCCGCGCTCGGGGCGACCCCGCATGTTCCCGCGATGGTGGCGGCGAAACCTGGTCCTCTTAGGCATCAACATCGTTGCGGTCTCCCTCCTCGGGAGTCTGCTCGACAACCGTCGGCTCGACGGGCTCCACCGGCGCGCTCTCGGCCACAGGCTCCGCCACAGGCTCGGCGACGGGCTCCGCCACAGGCTCGGCGACGGGCTCCGCCACAGGCTCGGCGACGGGCTCGGCCACGGGTTCGGCCGCGATCACGGGCTCCTCCGCCACGGGAGCG
>Ga0233425_10002585_pt1 | contig 35100 bp, 32 predicted proteins | sample Watercolumn_Towu_2_FD_181712 | JGI IMG/M metagenome (GOLD analysis project Ga0233425, IMG submission 181712) | Freshwater microbial communities from Lake Towuti, South Sulawesi, Indonesia - Watercolumn_Towuti2014_140_MG | ecosystem: Environmental > Aquatic > Freshwater > Lake | place...
TTTTCGGATCATTCGCATGAATAACACCGATCAGCATCTCTGCGCCTGCAAGGGATCCGCAGACGCAGCCTGAATTCAACCCTGAGCCGAAAGCAGTTGTTGCGGATATCAGCTGACTGCAATCAATGTTCTTATATTCAGAATATGCTTTCAATACTGATTGGGCACAGGTAAATCCCTGAGAATGAAAAGAAACTCCGAAAGATTTTGCTTTGCCTATAGTAATCATAAATGATATCGTAATAGCAAATATTTAAAACCGAAGATGAATTATAATTGCGAGGTAGTTCGAATGAATAAAAAAATCTTTATTGTTTTAATTGTCTTTGGATTATTTGTCTCTTTTGGATGCATAGGTGGAGAGCAAACTGTCAAGGAACAAAACATTCCGAGTGGAGCTACTGCAAAAGTAGCACAGGAAACAGTAAAACCTGAACTGCCGAAAACCTCATTAGACAAAATAAATGACGCATACGAACAGGGAAAGATAAGCAAACCTGATTACATATTCTATTCTATGGAAGCATTGTATGAACCGAATGCGCTTCCACAGGGATATGCCGGAGTGCAGATAACAAATTATGATACTACTGACGAGATAATGCTTGCTATAGAGAACTGGGATTCCCTTTCCAAGGAACAGAAGGAGAAGATAGAGAAATGGATCGCGCTTCCGGATGTAACTGGGGCAGAAGAGATAGAACTCAAAGAATATGGAACGCATAAAACCCCACTATTTTTCTCTGGAGGGGATCCAGAATTACTCAAAGTCGAAGCAATACCTGGGAAAGCCAAGGTATTCGGAGTGCTCCCTTCAGGCGCAACCGCGGCAGACAAGCTCAAACTTCAGCAATATATGGGATACGTAGCAAAAGGAGTGCAAGATTCATGGACAAAATTCAAGGACATGCTTGCGTTGGAACCGACAGAAGAGGTATATCTGTTTGTAAAGACAGTACCTCCAGGAATGCTTGGAACTGCGGCGATATACCCCACTGCAGCAGATCCTGTGAAAAGATGCAGGCTTCAGATCGATCCTGCACAAACAATAACTGAGACAAGGACCAGATCGGTTACTGCTCACGAATTGTTCCATTGCTACCAATACCACATACCTCTTACAAACTGGGGCAACATGGATGAGAAATGGATGAGAGAAGCGACTGCAACATGGTCTGAAAATGTGATCTATCCTGCGTATAACAGAGAATGGGAATTCCTTGATACTTTCTTCAAAACAAGAGATGATCCATTGGTTGTAGTGAACGGAAACAAACAATATTCTGATTATATGTTCTTCTTGTTTTTGCAGCAGAACAATGGTAACGAATGGTCTGTGATAAAGCCTCTTCTCGCAACTAAAACAAAGGGGGCAAAAGGTGCATTGAAAGAGATAGAAAACTATGACAGCAAATTCTCTGATTTCGTTGCATGGAACTGGAATAAAGATCCAATGCAGAAATACACCGATCTACCATCTTATCCTGCAAAAAGCATAAACGGAGGGGCGCTTCAGGAATACACTCTTGATGTCCCTGGAAAGATGGATGTTGTTTACACCATAGGCGGAGGAGGAGCGGCATACCAAGTTTACAAGATACCTGAACAAAACGAAGTCAAAAAAATACAGTTCTACTTCAAGGGCCATGGAAACGACCAGAAACAAAGGAGAGCATTTGTGAAAATAGGCAATCATTGGGAAGACCAGTCATGGACATATCTCACAAATAAAAGATTTTGCCTAAACAAGCCTGAGGAAAAAGTCACTGAGATAGTGCTGATAGTTTCTGATTCAAATTTGAATAATGAGAACTTGGATTCTTCAGATTACGAAGTGGATACAACCGGAGAATGCCCGTTCGAGATAAGCGGATTCACGAAGATAACATATACGTTCAATGCTCAGGGTTCTGATGGTCCGGCAACAGGCGGAAGCAAATTCTCAGGTACATACATATCAAATGACGTTCTCCAGTATGACGAAGAATATGATGAATACAGGCTTAAATCAAGGACCGCATCATGCAGTTATGATGAATTCACCGACATGAAAGATGAAATATACCATATAAGATCAGAGAAAACTGGGTCAGGAACCACCACTGAGCAATATGAAGACGTCTCAACTGCCCCGCTCAAGCTTAGGATACGAAATGAAGATATAGATTTCATTTTATCCCCTGATTTCAATGATCCTAAGTGGGTCACATACAGCCATAACGTATTGACCGAAATATCTCTTGGTGGAAGCGATACGCAAACCCAGACATACAAAGATTATTGCTCGTTCCTATCAAGCATGCTGCATCTAACTGAACTTGATGCAGACACTTACCTTCAGGGAAATAGACTGAAAGGAACAAAGACATTGAGTACTGCTGCAGCGACATCAGTTGTTGAATTCGATTACGTTCTCAAAAAAGAGTGATTCATTTTTTGTTTTTCAGCAGGTATCCGAGAATTGGGGGAACAAGGAATGTTGTCAGCAATGCCATTGCGGAGATTATAGAATACTGCGAAACATCAAGAACTCCTTTTGTGAGTCCGATCGCAGCTATTATCAATGCGACCTCGCCCCTCGGTGCCATGCCGACCCCAACAAGCAATGATTCCTTTGAATTCAGTTTGCTTGCATAGGCTGCCAAAGAGCACGCGATTACTTTGGAAAGCACGGCTATCGCAGTTATTACGATTATCGCGAGGGAATAGACATACAGCGAATCCACATCCACAAGCATACCTAATGTGATGAAGAATATTGGGACGAATAATATTTCCAGCCCGTAAGTCGAATCCTCGATCTGTTTTATGTGCCTGCTTCTGCTGATTATCAGACCAGATATGAAAGCGCCGACTATGGCTGAAAGCTGGATGAATTCGGCGACATATGAATAGAAAAGCATGAATGCTAGAACTGCCATGAGGCGTCTGGAGCTCATCTCCTTCCTGTCAAGATAGTTCAGGAAATAGTTTCCAGCGAAGATGCCGCCCACCAAGAAGACGGCTGCTGAAGCAAATGTCTGAAGCAACGGCATGAACGAATCCGCGCCTCCAGATACATTGAGCACGAATGAAAGCACAAGCAGACCGAGAACATCATCGATTATCGCGGCCCCGATTATCACTTGCGCAAACCTCTCTTTTAGCAGATTCATCTCTTTGAGCAATGCGACTGTTACTCCAACGCTTGTTGCAGTCAGCGCTGCGCCAAGGAACATTGAATAGGCGAAATCGCCTCCAGTTATTGATGCATAAATATACCCCGCGACAAAAGGCAATATGACGCCTGCAGTAGCAACAAACATATTCTTTCTTGAGAAAACAGTCTCGATCTTGCTATGAAGGCCTACCTTGAAAAGCAATACTATCGCACCTATCTGAGCAAAGACATGTATCACTTCGTCAAAACGCAGGATGTTCGGTGGCGTTAATGAGATGCCAAGGTGAGAGAATGAAAGCGAAAGAAAGCTCGGGCTCATCAATATGCCTAATACCATCAATATCATTACTGACGGCTGTTTGAGATAAGTGACTGCGATCTCCCCTAATACTGCAAGCAAAAGAAGGAAAACGATCTCGAAATACACGTGTTTATCTTCCTCAACTTGTCCGAAAACGCTTGTTCTGATAACTGTGAGTATGAGAAGCAGGAACAAACATATGATTAGAAATGGAAAGACCTTATCAAAGAGCTTCTTCATGTCAATGTTGCTGATTGAAGATTTATATTTGTTATTATGCCAATTGGATAGGATCATAGGTAGAGCGTATGGACAAAAAAATAATACTACTGATAGATGCAGTGATATCTGCAGTCATACTGATAGTCATACTCCAGATGATTGGGATAGAAAAGATACTTGTAGAATTGCAGAATATCGATTATTTCTATCTGGCGCTTTCAATAGTGTTCCTGTTCGTTATGGATTTCGTAATGTCCTATCGTATCCAGATGCTGCTCAAGGCAAGCGGAGTAATCGTACGTTTCAGGGATGCTTTCATGTCGCACATGTCAGGCATGCTTCTCTCTGATTTCACCCCTGGAAGAAGCGGCTATTTCATAACAGCCGCTGCACTGAAATACAATCACAATGTGCCTTCTGAAAAAGCGATGATGGCTATATTGGGTCCGCAGGCTTTAGACTTCATTGTTAAGGTTGTTTCTGGAACAACATTCATGCTTTATCTCACATGGTATGTCCTGCAGATAAAGGAAGTTTGGTTCATTTTCATGGGCGCGACAATGATGATGATCATGATCGCAGTCATGCTTCTATTGTTATTCTCCAAAAAGTTCCTTGCGCTGTTCTCTTTTGCGAACAGCATCCCAGTAGCAAATAGAGTATATGGGATGTTTGTGAAGATGCAGGATCACACGCATGTGGTGATAAAAAAGCTCCCAATGTTATGCGTGCTGGTCATGTTATCCTGGACTGGAAAGGCATTATCTTGGTTTTTCGTTGCCAAATCGCTAGGCATAACCTTGACGCTGAATTTCCCAGAGCCTCTGTTCTATTTCCTGCTCCAGCCTACTGTGACAATACTTGAGTTCATACCCTCACCTACAATGGCAGGATTGGGATTGAGCGAGGGGGGAGGAGCAGTCCTGTTATCATTATTCGGGATTTCTCTGGCAAAAGCAGTTTCGTTCGTCTTCCTTGCAAGGGCAAAGACAACAGTGACGAACCTGATAGCGCTTCCTGAAACGATTAAAACTTTGAAAGGAGTAAAGAACGACATATTCTGATTAGGCTATAATCGAATAAGATAGGTAGTCCGATATATCAGTTTTCCTTCTTTTTTACCGAACAGCTTCCTTGAGATTACGCATGGAATGTGCCGTTCGTTAAGATCCTTAAGAACAACCTTGGAGTCCCCAATATAGAGATCTATCCCATCTTTGTTCTCGTCAACCTTAGTTACGAATGTCTTTTCTTTGAGGCGTTTCTGAAGAGATTCGCCATATTGCTTCAGGCGTTCACGGTTATCGCCCCTAAGCTGCACAATAGCTTCGAAATATCCTCCGCTCATCCTTGAACAATCCGGACAGATATTCACGTTTATTTCTATGGGAAAGGGGTTTTCCACTATTTTCTCAGTCCCTCCGCGGATCGCTTTGAAAACAAGCTTTTGCCGATCTGGATCGTAATCTACGCTGTCGAATTCCCCTTTGGATTTCTTGAAAAGGTTTTTGACTACTTTGGATATGTCAAAAGCCTGCCATTCTCCCTTGAACAGCATCTTTCCGCAGCGTTTGCATTTTGTGAACTTAGCTTCGCTCGGTTTGGGCAGTTTGATGCTTATCTCATAGCAATTCACGCAGAACGGCCCCATGAATTGAATTTCGCTGTTCTTTGCGCCGCATTTAGGGCAGATCATATCCATCAGTACACCTTATAGTATATTTAAATGTGTATCGAACGGATATAAAAACCAGTATAGTGGAAGTTATACTATGGGAAACATAGAGCGAGCAGTGGGTTTGACGGATTATTTCGTTTCTTTGCCACCCAGCCGTTACTTTGTTCTTGCAATAATACTGCTCGGAGTACTGTTAGGGATAGGATTGAACTTAGGGAAATATGACACCACCGAACTAATCCTCAAAGGGTCATTCCAGGGAATTTTCATATTGACTATACCTGCACTGCTCTCAGCTGGAGCGATAAAGATACTTATAATGAAGGTCCCATTCAAGAGAATAATCGCCACCATGTTCATAGGAGAGATCGTATATGCAATAACGTATTCAACAGGAATGTTCGTTTCTTCTTTCAATCCATTATATGCAAAATTTGTGTTTTTCATAGGAGCTGCGCTTGTGTTCATAATATGGTATACTATAGCAAGGCTTGTTTTTGTTCTGAAGTGGAGATCGTTCATTTTTGCAACTATCCAGCTGATGTTCCATTTAATATTCTTATTGAGCAGCAGCCTAGTTGATTTTGGCACAGAACCGATCGGAGCAATAGCAAAATTCTATATCGCATCATTGGTTTTCTTTATAGCCATCTACGTATTTTTCATAATAATAAACGCGCCGATGAGGAGAAACTTCGGGTACAGCAGCACTGATGCCATAGCAATGTTCGCAGCACAATGGCTTGACCAAGACAAGGAGATAGAATCTGCATTCGAAAACGTAGGAGAGAATGTAAAGGTTCCAGTCTCTGTTTTCGCTTTCAAAAGGAAAAAAGATGAGATGTTGATGGTCATTCCGTCAGTTCATTTCGGTCCGTTCGGCAATCTGGGCGGAAGCGAATTCACCCAGTTGATAGCTGATGATATTTCAAAAAGATACGGAGCAGGCAGCATGGTATTTCATGCACCCGCAACACATGACCTGAACCCCAGCTCATCTTCAGAGATAACAAAAGTTATGGATGCGATAGATTCTTGCATGAAAAGATGCGAATACAAGAATGCAAAGGTCTCTTTCCTGGAAGGAAGGAGAAATGAGTGTTTTTCCGAGATAATGAAATTCAACGATGGAAAAGAATCTGCATTCGTCTCACTTAGTCGTGCGCCATTGGTTACCGAAGACATAAACTTTGGATTGGGCGCATTCCTTTCTGCAGAAGCCGAAAAATCCGTCGATCTGGCGGTCATAGTCGACCAACATAACGCAGAAACCGGAGAAGTCACAAGCTTTGAACCAGGAAGCCTAGTAGGGCACAATTATTTTGAGGCGATAACAGACGCATTGTCGAAGAAAAACGCGTTTGTGCCGCTCTCCGTAGGTTTCAGCCAAAGAAGCGTGGTCTCTCCATTCGTAGGAAAGGCAGGGATAAAGATAGCAGTATTCGAAGCAAAACCCGTTCCCGTAGCAATAATACTTCTTGATTCAAACGGAGTCACTCCGGAATTCAGGGAAAAACTGATGGCTGAAGCGATGGATGCTGCTGCAAAGCACAAGATGGAAATAAAACCTATAATATTCACTACAGACACCCATCAGATAAATTCCGTAAGAGGCGTATTGAATCCATTGAGGGAAGACGCAGCGATAGTTAAAGAGCTTAAGGCAGCAGTCTCTGATGCAATAATAGATATATCGGATGCCAAATTTTATTCTGGAAAACAATGGTTCGAAATAAAGGTTCTTGGAGCAAAGCAATCCATAGAAATCGTATCAACAGTCAATTCAATAGTGGCTGTTGCGAAAATAGCTGCACCTATAATAATATTGGGCGGGATAGTCGCGATAGTGGCGATCATTTCCGGGCTTTAGGTCCCGGCCATCATTCTGAGAATATCTCTCAATCCAGGAGCCAGACCCATTATCAATATCACCAGTGCTATGAAATACTTCTCATTCTGGCCAGCATCCTTGTCAGTCTTGAGGATATATGCTGCTGCGAGGGAAATGGCTACTTTTGCAAAGTAGAATGTCATGCATGTACCGAAAATGGTGCACAGACCATTAGAAACTACGTGCTGTTCGAAATAAGAGATGCCCAGTAAAGATTTGCTGTAATCAAGTATAAAGAAGGTTGCAGCGCCATCCAGTGCCTGCGAACCAACCATAACTGCATATATATCGTCTTTGAACAGCCAGAAAGCGATTAATGCCGGGATGGCTGCCAACATAAGGATTGGAACAATGTAAATCCAAAACTTAAACAATGGCAAAAGCAACAAAAAGAATGGAAGCCAAAGAACAAAACCAACCCAACCAACGAGCTCGGATCGCTTCAGTTTGTTGCAAACGAACATCGTAGCGAAAAGAAGGGCTGAGATCACCAGATATATGCCGGGAGATACCGTAAGAAAACCATAGTCAAAGATGTGTGAATCTAGTATCCATTGATGTATTGGTGTAATCGCGCTGAAATTACCTGCATCTATCGCATCAGTAACCACGCGAATAGTGGAGCCAAGAAGAATGAACGGAACAACTGAATATATGAACCTGCGGTCAACAACAATATTGAAACGCTTGAATAATTTATAGATCACAAAAAGAGAGATTAGCGCTATTACTGCATACGTGATAGTATTGATGGGATTGTATCCAGTACGTGATAAAATCGGACTGACATAGTAGTCGTATATAAAGTTTTCCATCCTATCCCTCACCATGCGAAAGCTTAGGCGTAATGTAAAGGAGAAAATTATTAAAACCGCGGTTTCAGGCTCGATAGATCATCTGATCAGCGAAGCCGAAAAACGTTTTCCTAGCAACAAAGAGCTTTCGAAAAGATATCTGAAGATGGCTTGGGAGCTGGTGAAAAAGACGAAAGTCAGGCTGACCAAAGATCAAAAACTCAGATTCTGCAGGAAATGCTTCATTTTATGGGTGCCCGGAAAGACGGTGAGGATCTCATTCGACAGCAAGAATGATTTCTTTGTCTTCTCTTGCGCTTCATGCGGATATAAAAGGAAGAACAAAAGGTAAACCCTTGCCATATTAAATAATTTCCTTTCAATTAAGCCACCATGGAATTCACAGAACCAATCAAAAAAGAGCTGGCAGAAGTTGAAAAGACTCTTCTTGGATTCATACCTCAGAATATTCCAGAAGTATACGAACCGATTTCGGAAATAATAAAAAGGGGCGGCAAGCGTGCAAGACCTATGCTCACATTGCTGACTTGCAGGGCATTGGACGGAGAAACCGGCAGGGCGATAAAACCAGCATCTTTGATAGAATTATTCCACACGTTCACGTTGGTCCACGATGATATAGAAGATGATTCCCAGATGAGACGAGGGAAGCCCACATTGAACGTTAAGTATGGGATCCCAATCGCCCTGAATTGCGGAGATGCGATGTATACGCTCGTGTGGAACAAGCTTTCAGAAATTGAAGAAACCCCTGAAACGATACTTGAACTACAACATATGTTCTCATCTGCTTTCCTCAGAGTTGTGGAGGGGCAAGGCCTTGAACTAAGTTGGTATCACTCGAAAAAGTTCAATGTAACAGAACAGGAATATTATAGCATGGTCGGAGGGAAAACAGGCGCATTGATGGCGTTGTCCTGCGAAACCGGAGCATATCTGGCAGATGCGGATGCGAAAACCAGGGCAAGACTGAATGATTTCGGGGAAAAGATAGGAGTTGCATTCCAGATACAAGATGATGTGCTGAATGTATCAGGAGAGTTTTCCAAATACCAGAAAGAGATAGGGGGAGATATAACCGAAGGCAAAAGGACGTTGATAGTTTCAAAAACATTTGAAAAATGCAATAAAGAAGAACATGCTGAACTCACTCGAATCCTGGAGGCGCACACCACATCACAAAAAGATATTGGTTATGCGATAGCCCTATTCAAAAAATACGGTGCCATGGATTACGCAAGGAAGAAAGCAATCGAACTCATAGAAGAAAGCAAAATCTTGCTGGAACATCTTCCAGACAATGAATCCAAGAAATCTTTGATGAAAATGGCTGATTTTTTCGTATCGAGAGAAGCATAGACGTACAGACGAATTGAATAATATTTAAATACTTTCCTTCCGAGAAAATGGATATGAAAGCCTCCATCTATATTACTTTGATAATAGGATTGATTTTATGCATATCTTCTGTATCGGCGTTTGACCCAAACGATTATTTATATAAAAACGAAAACAAAAGCTGGGTAGCCATAGAAAATTTCACATTCTCCAATATCAACTACCAGCTGGTGAAAGTCGGCGGAACCGAGATATTCCTTCTTAAAGGAGGAGAGCCTGTGAAAAATCAGGACGAGATAACTGCTGCAATACACTATTATTATGCTGGGAAGTATGGCCCATCTCAAACAGATTTGACGAACATAAAGACTCTTTTAAACAGCTATAACGCAAGCAGAAACGACGGTGGGAGATGGAAGGGCCAGGAGGAAAATATATGCAGAAAATTGCTTCTGTTAAACGGAGTGCTGACAGAAAATTCAAAAGGAGTATACTGTACTACTGATAATGAAGCAGGATGTGAAAGGATAGGGGGAGCACTATATTATTCTGCAGGGCACACCCAGAACATAAAACAAGTAGTACCATTCAAAGAATTCTATATTTCATTCAAAGAATATGCTTTCAGTACCAACACGATAGAAACAAAAATGACTCTGATATTGGATAAAGTAGATGACATAACAGATGAAAACATAAAAGAAACGCTTACATTCATATCCCAAAGCATACCATCCATATTAGATGCAGAGGTAAAGATCGAGAGCACGGTTTTCAGAACACCACGGGCAGGAGACAAAGAAGATCTTGAATTATGTAAAGACCAGAACAACAATGGAGGGTGTTTTGCCGTTTGCCCTGACTTTTCATATAATGATACCCAGCTAAACGAAGCAAAAACAAAGATAGATGGCCTGCTTTCCAAGGTAACTCCGTTGGCGGATTATAAGACTGTATCCGCAAATCTATTGCAGAACACCAATGACAGAATAATGTTCAGAGCAGGAGAAGATAATGCCAAGATATATCTCTCCAAATTCGCTCCGCTCAAGACATATGGGCTAGAGGCGATAAAAAGCGGGGACAACACCCTTATTTACGTCAATGATCCAGAATTCAAATCAAAACTTGACCAATTCAAAGAATTGAACAACAAGATAAATACTAGTATAACCAAAAGGAATTTCAGCACAATCGACGAAGACATGCAAATGTATGCTAGCATGAGCGAATATGTGATGAACCAGAGCATAATCGTATTAAGCGTATATAATGAGACGATAAACTCCAAGAACACGTTGGATGCTCTCATTTTTGCTGCTGAATCTAAAAAAACACTTCCTCTTGAGATGGAAGAAGAATTAGGAGACATACTTAATCAAAGCTTTGTGCTGAATTCACAGTTTTCGAAAGGATTGACCCCACAAGAATACGAAAATATAAAGGGGGGATACATGAACCTCACTTCTGAACTAGCAGGTACAATGCAGAAACAACAGGAATTCGTCGCATTCTCAAAATTCAGGTCTCTTGCAAGGAAAATAAATGGCGGAGTATATGATATGGCCGTTTCTTCGGCAGTACTAAAACCAGATGTGCTTTCTGCGAACGCGGCAATAATACCTCCAGCAATCGCAATAGTAAGCTGGATCTCCTTATCTGCACTCTTATTGTTTGCGTATATCGCATTCTTCTCTTGGATAAGGCCACAAGGCGGGATAGTCTATATATATTACGTAATCCTGATATTCCTGCTTGGAGCCATAATCGTATTCTCAAGCGGGCTGTATCTATATCTTAAGGGAACAACCACAAATGCGGATCTCCAGGAATTCCTGATAGGAATGGAAGGAGAACAAAACGTTTCAATAATCCTTGAAATGGAAGGTGCGTCTGCAGATGCACAGAATTCTATGAAAAACTGTGCAAACAAGCTCAAAACTGCACTTGCGGAAGATAACCGAACCGCAACAATATACCTTACGAAAGCAAGCCTTGGTTGCAGTGCATCCGCGACCAACAATACAGCTGGCGATGCAAACATAACCGAATGCGCACTACATCAAAACGAACCGAAGTTCGTATTCCAATATTCGACAGTTCAATCTAAACCGAGTTTCAGCGCTATATTCGAGAAAAAAGCGTATATGAGCGGAGATGGAGAATATTACGATGCCTGCCAGATAGCAGCAGTATTCGAGTGATACTATGGCAAAGAAAGAACATATTCAAAGCACTAGCGAGGAACAAAAACCAGAAGACAGGAACAAATCTGGAACATTGAAGACAATAGCTGTCACACTACTTGTGGTTCTGGCGATTGTAGTAGGATATTACCTACTGATTCAATCTGCACCAAGCATCAAGTATGATGAAGGAACCGAAGTGAATGGAACGACTTATGCTGCCGGACTTCAGAAAGCAGACAAAGTCACAATAGTGATGGATGTACGCGAGATAACCTCTGAAAAACAAAGAGGAAATATAATGCAATGCGGAACAGATTTCGCTGGAAGCGACGGGCTTGTTGGAAAGGAATTAGTAGTATACGCGCTCGAAGACAACAAATGCACGAGCCTGAATAGCACATCGCTCAGCGTCAACGATTGCATAACTGACGCATTATCCAATTTCGCGATATTCATAAAAGACGGAAGCAAAACTGCATTCATGGAGAAAAAGATGATAGTCGGAATAGGAGAAGAGTATACGTTCGGAAGCTGTAAAGTAAATATCAAAAGCAGCCAATAATAGCTATCGCGTCCTATATCTCAAAAATCCAGTAACAAGTCACTGGCTTTCTAAGATTCCTCACCGAGTTCGGTATCTTAGAAATGCACCTATGCCTGCGAACCCTTGAAGGAACTGTGCTCCTTCAGTAGTGTGGGTAGAAATTATCTCAACTTTTATATTATTATCCCTAGATAGGGAGATCAGATATTCCAAAAGCAGCTCTGTTTTAATCGGCTTCGCTTCCCCATTGCATTTCTTGCATTGAACTTTTTCCTGTCCTTCTCCTCTGAAAACAAGTTCTTGTTCTTCGTTGCAAGAACTACATGAATAAAATCCGATATTGTAATCCAACTCTTCTGAGATGAGAACAGTATCCGCCTGTCTGTTGATTATAGCTTCTTTGACTTCATTTATTCCATATGTCGCAAGCCCGCCTTCATTCACTATCTCTTTTATGAAGCGTTCCACCAACGCACGTTCCTTCACTGCTTCTTGTTGCGCTATTATTCCTTCACTCTTTGCCAGAACCTCACGTACACCATATTCATCAGTATAACCTGTATCGACTACTCCGAGAACCTTGATCTGGTAGTTGAAAGGGCTTGCTTTCATGAAAAAATCTTTTGTCGGACCTGGACCGCCTACAATAACTCCTTTTACATTATTGAGGAAATGTTCGTCCATCGCCAGCCCCACACGAACGTAATACTTTTCTATGCTCTCTTCGATCAAACGCTCATATCGCCTTGCGGACTGCCCTCCTTTTCTTATTTTTGCGTGGGCAGTGGAATTAAGTCTTTTCACAATCCGGATGATCGTGCCACGGACCAATGCCAACGTAGCCTCTCTTCCATCCATAACTACGATGCCGTATGAATCCGCGACATCCGTCATAGAACGGAGAGGATCCAGGAAAAATCGGCTATCGCATCGATACATTCCTATCTGGAGCGGTTGAGGAGGTTCCAAAGAAAATAGCTCGATGACCACCTTAGAAGGGTTGTCCGAAATGTTCCCGCAAAAAACAGCTATGCCATGGGGAGGAGTCTGTTTATACACCTTGAGATGATGAATTATCCTTTCCAGAGCACCAGTGACGTTGGTACGGGTTGATTTGGATTTGATGTTGGATGCCTGAGACATCTCTTCCCTGAGCTTTCCGGCCATGTCGTGTATAGGGGAACCTGCAGGGATGTAAACAGAAATCAGCTCAGTGCCGCTCCCCTGGAATGCGGAGAGTTTCCTGAGCTGTTTTTTAAGCTCATATAATTTGTCTGTATCCACCATGTTCCAATCACTTAGTCTATGAGTTTTACCGAACCGTCTGTCAGCGAATACTTCATACCCACGATTTTTAGCTTTTTGTGTTCAACCAGCTCTTTGATTACATTACTTGTGGATTCGAGATATGCCTTAACGCAGCGGATATTCTCGTCTATAGTGTATTCCACGTTATCCTTTCCTGCCTTGCAGACTGCAGGAGTTATCTTTTTCACTACATCTGAGATATAATTATTCTCGCAGAAGCCTTTGCATGCTGCAGTCACCGCACCGCATTTCTCATGACCAAGCACTACCAACAAAGGAGTATGGAGATGCTCTGTACCATATTCTACGCTTCCTAACGCACAGCTGTCTGCGATATTGCCGGCCAAGCGGACGATGAATAACTCGCCGATATCTGCGTCAAATATGAATTCTGGGACTACTCTCGAATCGCTGCAACTGACTATAGTCACGAACGGTTTCTGACCATTGATCACGGATTCCCGGCTTTTCTTCAGGTCCTTCGCCTTCATCTGGCCGCTCACAAACCTCTTGTTTCCTTCAAATAATTTATTCAATTCATCCATATTTCCACCGTTTGTCCTGGCGTTTACTATGCCTTAAAAAGGTTGTTAAGCAATATAGAAACAAAGCTAATTAAAAACTGCGTGGTATTTTCATGTGCGGCATAATAGGTTATGTAGGCAGACAAAGAGCCTCAGCCATCATCACAGAAGGGCTCAAACGGCTAGAATATCGAGGATATGATTCTGTAGGCATAGCCATAAACAATAATGGATTCGATATAAGAAAAAATCAGGGAAACGTAGAAGAAGTCTCAGCAGTCCTCCAATTCACATCGATAGAAGGGCATGTTGGAATAGGACATACGCGCTGGGCTACTCACGGAGCGCCTTGCAAAGATAATGCGCACCCTCATCACGACTGCAAGCAAAAAGTTATATTGGCACATAACGGAGTCATAGAAAATTATAAGGAGATAAAAAGGGACCTTCTAGCCAAAGGGCATACGTTCAGTTCTGAAACTGATTCTGAAGTCATAGCCCACCTCATCGAACAGATGAGAAATGATGGCTTGGCGCCATTGGTAGCATTCGTAAGAGCAGTGGGATCTCTGAAGGGATCATATGCCATAATCGCCATGCTTGAAGGAGAAGAAAAATTATATGTAGCAAGGAAAAATAGCCCTCTTATCATAGGGATAGGGAATGGCGAACTGATGTGCGCATCAGACATACCTGCCATGCTTACCCATACGAAAACGTTTCTCCCTCTTGAAGAAGGCGACATGGCAGAACTAACACCTAGAGGATATAAGATATATGATGGGTTCGGCAACGAAATATCCAGAAAAACGATAACCGTAGATTGGAGCGCAGAAATCGCTGAGAAAGGAGGATATCCTCACTTCATGCTAAAAGAGATAAACGATCAGATACATTTCATACACGAATCTCTTGCAACAGATGTTGCCAATGCAAGAAAAGCACTGGATAAGTTCAACCAGGTGCACGTAATAGCCTGCGGAACATCATACCATGCAGGAATGGTGCTGAAAATACTTTTGCAGAAACAGATGAATAAAAATGCTGAGGCATACATCGCTTCGGAGTATTCTTTTGTTTCAGCTCCATCAAAAGATACGCTGGTCATAGCAATAAGCCAATCCGGAGAAACGGCAGACACCTTGCAGGCGTTGAGATACGCAAAATCAAGGAATGCAAGCGTGCTTTCTCTCACTAACGTAGTGCAAAGCTCGATCACGAGATTGTCGGACGAAGTCGTATACCTGAATGCAGGACCAGAAGTTTCCGTGGCTGCAACAAAAACATTCGTATCCCAGCTCGCAGTCATATACAAGCTTATATTTGAAGGAAACAAAAATGTCGATCTATCGATAATTCCCAGGATCCTTGAAAAGACTCTTGAAACAGAGGAAGAATTGAAAAAAATAGCAGATAAAGTCAAAGAAAGCAAGGACATCTTTTTCCTAGGAAGAGGGATATCCTACCCAATTGCGATGGAAGGAGCACTAAAGCTCAAGGAGATCTCCTATCTCCATGCCGAAGCCTACCCTGGCGGGGAGTTGAAACATGGGCCGCTCAGTCTCATACACGACGGAATACCAGTGATTGCGCTTATCCCGAGCGATGAAACTATGCCAAAGATGCTCGGAACATTGAAAGAGGTCAAATCAAGAGGTGCATTGCTGATCGCATTCACTGACAATCCCAACATAAAATCAGAATCAGATCTTTCTATCTCTATTCCAAGCATTAAAAGCGAGCTCTGCCCTTTTTCGATGATAATTCCTATGCAGCTTCTCGCATATTATGTAAGCGTGGCCAGAGGGATAAACCCTGACAGACCCAGGAACCTGGCCAAAAGCGTAACCGTAGAATAATTATTTCTTTCTCATTCTCTTGAAGTAGAATAATGCTGCAGCGATTATCAAAACTGCAAGGCCTACTATTGCCCAAGTCATCTCATTCGCAGGAGTCACGTTAACAGTTATCTTTACTGGATCGAACCCATCTTTGGTCACGATAAGCTGAGCGCTTCCACTTCCTGCTGGAGTCAAAGTTATTGATCCGCTTCCGGATTTCTTTTTCCCCTGGAATTCAATATCGTAGTTGAGCACCGGCTCGTTGTTCTGGTCGAATACCGAAACATTGAATGAAACGCCTTCCTTTGGATTTGTGGGGAAAACGACATTCAGTTTTTCCTTTGGCGCATTCTGGCTCCTTTGCAATGTCAAAGAAGTGAATGGCGCCTTATCCTGACCGATCGAATCAGTGATCTTGCATTCGATAGTTATCAGGCCGAATTCGTAAAGCTTAGGATCTAAAATATAAGACCAGTTAGCCTCTTCCAGCTGTGCAGATTCCCAACCGCCTTCATTAACGCGTATATCTACAGAAGGAGTTCCATAATCTGTGAATGCTCTTCCTTTTACGAATATTTCTTTATATCCAACGATTGAATCCTGCTCCGGGTATTCTATCGTGCATGCCCTATCAGAAGATATCGCGTAAAGCCTTCCATCTTCTGAACCGAAGATAATCGTTTTACCGAGAACGAATGGGCTATATACCCAACCTTTGACGGGTTGTTTCCACATCAGATCTCCGGTCAAATCATCCACCGCATAAAGGTTATCATCATTGCTTCCTGCGAAAATAACTTTCTTCCCTGCCAGCTGGCCGGAAGTAGGGGTGCTCTGCACTGCTTCCTTTGTTTGGACTTTCCAATTGAGCTTTCCAGTATCACGGCTTACTGAATAGATATGGCCGTCATTGCTTCCGAAATAGACGGTTGCTCCGTTTACGAATGGAGTAGAAAGTATCCAGCCGTCTGTTTCTGCTTTCCATCGGTAGAATCCATCCGAGGCATCAAATGCATACAATGAATTATCCAAAGCACCTATGAAAATTATTCCTTGATCAATTACCGGATTCGATTTCCAGAATTTTGCCACCTGCTTAGACCATGCAACCGTTCCGCTTGGCCTGACTGCCACAAGGAAATCATCAACCCCGAAAACGATTGTGTTGTCTCCAACTGCTGGCGCAGTATATGTGAGATTCGTCTTGTTATAGATGATCGCTGCATTTCCTGATTTGTCAATTACCAAAAGACCAAGATTTGTGGTTGCATACAGCTTTTCACCAGATGCGATACCATATATATAATCAGCTACTTTCGATGTCCATTTGATCGAGCCATCCTGCCTGAACGCAGTGATGTTCCCGTTAGAGCTTGCGATCACTACTGAATTGTCAAATAACACCGGCTGCCTTGGATATCCTCCGACATCTTTGGTCCATAATACGTTTCCTGAACTTGGAGAAACCGCGAATACTGATCCCTGCTGTGATGTCACAATCAAGTTGTTTCCAAGCGTAATCGGCCTTGAATCAATAGAATACGCATTTTTCGCAGATACGCCCAATGAAGCAGTCCATATTATAGATGAAAAAGATAAAGATAAAAGGAAAAGAACAAAAATCGAGGATAAGAGCAGTCTTCTCATTATTTAGCCCGCAAGGAGGGAATCGTGCTTCCCGGAGTTTATCTCCTTGATCATTTCCTTTGCGTCCTTGTTGTCTACTGAGATCCCCATGCTTACACAGGTTCCAATGACTTCCTTGACTACGTCCTTGAGAGTCTTTCCCAATGAAGTGGATTTCTTCTGCTTCCCGATCTTTATTGCTGCTGCAAATGAAAGGTTGCCGACCTTATCTTTTGTCCCGCTTCCTTTTGGAACATTGGCTTCCTTTTTTATCAGCTCGGCTGTAGGCGGGCTTCCGACTTCGATCTTGAATGTCTTTGCCTTTGCATCTACGATCACTTTCACAGGCACTTTTGTCCCTGCGAAATCCTTAGTGGCTTCGTTGATTTTAGCTACAACCTGGGCAGCATTTATCCCCATCGGCCCGAGTGCCGGACCAAGCGGTGGGCCTGATGTCGCCTTTCCGCCTTCTACCATTAGATCAATAGTTTTTTCCATAGTATTACCTTTGGATGTTTGTTTTGCGTGTATAAGTTTGATGAGGCAGTTTTTAAAAGGATATTGATGGGGGGATCCACTACCTACGTGTCCGATAGCTAACCTATTCGCTCGGTTATCTTGACTTCGACCAGTTTTATGAACTCTTTGGCCTTAGCAAAAGCATATTTCGCTTCATAAGAGGAAATCGAACCTGCTTCGTCATAAGTGGAGATATGGCGCTTCTTTCTCATCCTGTCGAAATCATCTATAATCATTGAATACTTAGCACCCAACACGGCATCCGAAAATTCAACAGCAACCTTATGTTTGGATTCCTCATCTGTCCGGAACCCATAGCTGAACATAAGCGCCCTTGCAGCCTGAAGCATCGCATTATATGAGATATTAAAACTCCAGTCAAAATCATCAGCAATGCGTTTTTCCGCGGATATCAGGTCCCGTCTGGACAATTCCAAAAGTTTCCGTATCTGCTCCTCTTCTACCGGAACCGGCTTCAATATCCCTTTTCGTTTCATCTCAGCCAAGTCCATGTTCATCTCCTATAAGAAAGATCTTTTTGGAATTAATCACATTTCTAACGAACCCATAAGAACGCTTTTTCTTGAATTCTTTGTCCGGCATCACTACATATTGTATCTCCCGGTTTATTACTTTTTCCGTTTTCCTTATCTCAGAGTTCAGCAGGCTAATATCAGGGGTTCCGATTATAAAAAGGTCTATGTCGCTCTTTTCCTGCAGATCACCGCTGGCAAAAGAGCCGAATATGAATGCTGCATTTATCCCAGTTACAGATGAAATCGCCTTTCGTATCAATTCTTCAAAGCCAGTGGTTTTTGACAATATCTGAATCAGAGGACTCACAGCATCGCATCCTTCATCCAAAGAATAGATAAGGGAATTCCCGATCTTTTCGCTTTTTAGTATGCCTGCCTTTTGCAGGTTCTCAAGCTCAAGCTTTGCCTGGCTCGGGTGCGCACCGGTAATTTTGGCAACCTCCCGTATGCCTGCTTTTCGGTTCTTTTCCAGAAGAAATAAACGTAGGATTAACAATCTAATTCGGGAAGGTATAATCCGTTCTATCACCGTCATGTTCAAATAATATGAACAAATGTTTATAAAATGTGAACATTATCATTTCCTGACCCTACAGCATATATTATAGATATTTATGCCAAGTTTCCGGTCTCTTTCCAGTTCAGGGACCAGCTCTTCAAGGACGAGTTTTTTTATCTTTAGGTATTTCTCCCGTCCAACCTCAACATTCCCAATAGCGTACCTTTTGGATTTCGTATTAAAACAAAACATGCAATTGCTCAATGCTTCGCAGTTATGGCAGAACATTGAGTCTGCACAGTCTCTGCAGTTATCCATCTCAAAACATCTTGTGAGTTTGACGGAATGATAACAATTCATAGAATACGAAACGTCTTTGATAGTATCAAAACCAAAACAGCTTTCGCAGCGAGTTGGCCACATTCCGCATCCGCACAATTTTGAACGGACTGTGGCAGAAGCGCGATAGCAATCCGTAGATTCTATGGACATCGTGCAGTCCATAAGATTGGAGTTCTTCCCTTCCTGGAATTCAACGTTGAAGAATGCCAGTCTTGAAATCGCTTCGTGCACTGTATCAAAAGTCAACTCATCTGCTTCTTCTTCGCTGATCCTCAGCTCTTTCCCGAGAGCAAGCGCTTCAGAGATGTCAACTATCCTGTCCGTAGGTATCTCTTCTCCTGCGATCACGTAGCTATTCATCAATATTTTCTTGCCGTTTACAGCTGATTTCACTTCTGCGATCTTGTGAGCGTGTGAATAAAGCCAAACAGAATAATCATTTATTCCAGAAAGTTTTTTTCCAAATAAAAGTTTAGTAACCTCTGAAAATGCATTTTCCATTGGCCTGGAGTCGTATTTCTCACCATCATTTTCTACTCCGATTTTTGGAGGTTTGATGAATTTCCCTTTCTTAACTATCTGAAGCAGGGATGGGAGTTTTTTGTCTTTTTTCAGCTTTTCTCTCATCTGTAAAATAAGTTTTTCCTTTATCTCTGCGAATTTCTGAGGGCTAAACTCAAGGTTTCCAATGCAGTTTTTCTTATTCCTCAGATTAAAACAGAATATGCAGTTCGAACATCCATCCAAATTATAACTGTAATAGCAATCAGAGCAATTCTGGCTCATCCAAAGCTCGAAACAGCGCCTGTCACGATATGTCTGCGTGCATCTTATGCAGTATTCTGTTTCCCCAGGGCCATAAACACCAAAACAGTTGTTGGATTCACGACCAACTGTACAATATGCCATGAATTTAGATTTGTCAAACTGGGCAGTTTCATATACGTACGAACAATCAGAAACGTTTGTACTCCTCTCCGCGTTTATGGAATGTCCAAGAAGCACATTTCCGGAATAAAGGAAACGATCGGACAGAACATCTATGAGAGAATTGATATCTTTTACTTCTTCAACATTAAGCGAATCAAACTTCTTGTCAAATTCTATTTCATCAAAACTTATAAAGCGCGAGTCTTCCGCATATTCACGAACCGCGATGGAAACGTCTTTTCCGCTCAATGCGGATTTCTTAGTAAGGTTCGGAGCGATCAAACCTTTCAGCCATTCTCCATATTGCTCAATAGACCCAACTTCTTCTCCAAAAAGCAGTTTGCATGTCTTTCTCCAGGCAGTCTCTATCTCCAACTGCATGCTCAGCCCCAACCTTCAAGCTTTATCTTTTCGGAGGGAACCCCAAGCCCGACAAGTATTTCGCGTATCCCCTGTGCCATCTTCAACGGACCGCAGATATACCAATTATATTCAGAAGGGGCAGGAACATGATCATTTATCATTTCTTCGTTTACTCTGCCGGATTCAAATTTCCAATCATCCGGAGTTTCCTGCGTAAGAGTAAACACAGCGCGGATTCGTTTATTTTTTGCAGTCAATTCAGTTATCTCATCGAAGCATGCGAGTTCGCCGTGTGTTTTTGCGCTGTAGAAAAGAATGAATTCTCCGTCTTTTCCTGAGTTGTCTATCTCTCTAAGCATCCCGAGCATGGGCGCTACTCCGATTCCTCCGCAGACGAATGCGGCCTTCTCTTCATTATTATAATGGAAATGGCCGAGCGGACCTTCTATCCAGACAGTATCTCCTTTCTTCAGAGTACCCAAGTGAGTAGTAAACTGTCCTCCGACCAGTTTGATGAGAAATTCCAATCCTTTGTTGTTTGAAGGAGATGCTATAGAATAAGGACGGAACATCTTTCTTTCGTTGTCATATATCTTCACGAACTGGCCTGCTTTGAAAGAAAGGTTCACTCCATCCACAGGTTCGAAATAGAATGACCTTATCCCTTTAGAAACATCCTCGAATCTCGTCAACACATATTTCTTGAATTCCATTGATCCCACCATAAAAGCAGACAAGATATTCTCTTGCTTAGTATTTAAAAATTAAGCTTCCGATAGCATAAACATGAAACGCATATTGCCTGAAATGGGACGTGTGCTAAACCACGCTTGGAGATTCTACAGAGAGCGAATGAAACTGCTCATGGTATTCGCAATACCGTTCATTTTCGCAGCATTGATACCTATATTCGTTCCCAGCCCAACATATCTCGCATTAGGAGGAGTCTTCATACGAGGAGGAAGCATCCCGACAATGACTACTATGGACTGGGTATTAACAGGAATCGCATATCTTGCAGCCATTTTCATAATAGCTGACACAGTAGTGAACATCACGCTTATAATCAAATCAAAGCGCACATTGACAAGCATCTCAAGCGAAGTCGTGCATGCATTGGGGAAATATGCTACAAAGGTATTCGTAGTTTCTATCATAGCATCTCTTGTGCTTTATGCATTGTTCCTGGCATTATATGATATGCCGTTGCAAAGCATATTCTATCCATTATTGTCGCTCATCATCACAGTCCTATTCTTCCTATTCTCTCCGCAGGCGATAGTTATAGATGACCTCGATCCGCTTGAATCCCTGAGAGCAGCATACAATGTCACAACCAGAAAGCCATTATATACTGCGATGTGGCTCGTGCTATCATTTATCTTCACGTTCCTGTCTGCATTGATCGGATATATCTTCCCTTCATTCCTGACTCAATTCGTGATCCTCATATTGAATTCTGTGATTGTCTTGCCATTCCTGCTCGTGCTTGCAGCTCAGATATATATGGAAAAATATCCGCTTGCAAGATAAAAGAGTGTTGAGATGGAAAAGCAGACAGAGTCCAGGAAAAAAGAGCACGTAGACTTTGTGCTGGAAAAAGGGGCGCAGTATTCGAAAACTACTGGGTTGGAAAGGTTCGAATTCCTGCATAATGCGATTCCTGAAGTTGATTATTCTAAAATAGATCTGTCATGCTCATTCCTGGGCAAACGGCTTTCTTATCCTCTGATGATAACTGCGATGACTGGGGGATATGCTGATGCAAAGGAAATAAACAGAACACTAGCCAAATGCGCAGAAAAACATGGATGGGCATTAGGTCTAGGTTCCCAGCGTGCAATGGTCGAGGATGCAAAATTACGAGAGACATATTACGTGAGAGACGTTGCCCCAAATACATTAATTATCGGAAACATCGGAGCATTTCAGCTGAAAAGATATCCTATAGAAAGAATAGAGAAAATGCTCGATGATATTGATGCGAACGCGCTAGCAATTCATCTCAACCCTTTGCAGGAAATAATCCAACCAGAAGGAGATCGTGATTTTTCAGGAATATTGCAAGCGATAAAAAAAGCCTGTGAAGAAATAGATGTCCCAATCATAGTAAAAGAAACAGGTGCAGGAATAAGCACAGAAGTTGCATTGAAACTCAAAGATGCAGGCGTATCTGCGATAGATATTGCAGGCGCTGGCGGAACTTCCTGGAGCAAGGTGGAATATTTGCGAAAAGGCGCTGAAACTTCTGCATCTGGATTCGAAGAATGGGGGATACCCACTGCGGATTCCATACTGATGTGCAAGGGCATTCTTCCGCTTGTCGCAAGCGGAGGAATACGCAACGGGATAGAAGCTGCAAAGACAATCGCGTTAGGAGCGAACATCTCAGGGGCAGCATATCCGTTCCTGCTTGAGTTAGAGAGGAATGGAAAGACAGGCCTAGACGCGCTACTCACAAAATGGGAAGAACAGTTGAAGACCTGCGCGTTCCTGACAGGTTCAAAGGATTATGACTCGCTAAGGGCGGCAAAACTTACTGTCCGCTAAGCCGTAATCCTCCGAATAGCCACTGACGATAGATATATAAACACTTTATTGCATAATATAACACATGCAAAAACAAGTAGTGCAACTCAAACATGTCCAATTTCCCTCTGGAGAAAATCATTACGTTTCATTATTCAGAGACAGATTTGCAAGAAGCGGAATAAAAAGAAGGGTTGGGGGGGAACTGGAAGCGCATTCCATACGTGTTGCAAAGGCCACTCACGACAGAGTCAGAGACATACCACTTGCAGTCGAAGGACTATTCCATGCATTCGAATTGAAAGAAGTGCTTGAAAAATGCCCGGAACTAACTGGGTTGATAAACCCATACCAGTTCAGGGCATATAAATTGCTGAAAGAATGGGAGATGCATGCTGATTTAGATAGTCCTGCTTCGATGCATAAGTTCTTGAATATCTTATATCGTTTTCCTTTGGCAGTAGTGCTCAGAGTGCTTGATCTAGAAGATATTTCCCATAATGAGCCAAAAGAAAGAATAAAGATATACAGAAGCATCGGAGAAGGCGACCCTGAAAACGCCATTAGAAAAACCACTGATGCCATAGATGCCATATACATTCCAGTAGCACGAAGACTCGGATGGGACGATGTCAGATGGAGGCTTAGAGACGTCTCGCTTTCAGTCCATTATCCAAACCTTAGAGAACAGATATTCGGCTGGTATGAATTGCAAGAAAGCAAACTAGAAGGATTGAAGACGGAATTGGAGCATATACTTCCATACTCACCTTTGGCAGAAAGAAGCATACGGATGAAAACAAGAGAAAGTTTATTCAGGAAGCTGGTGAAGAAATGCGGTGAAACTGACGAGGCCACCATGATGGGAAAATGCACTAGCAAAGAACAAATCGCAGAAATGGTCCCCGATATGGTGGCTGGGAGCTACGTACTGCATAAAAACAGTTCTATTGGAGACTTGATGTACCTTGTAAAAAACCAGGTGATCCCAAGACTCAAGGAAAGTGGATTCGAAATTGTTCTTGTAGAAGGTAACGAATTCGAAATCAAAAAATTAGGCGGGAATGAAACAAACCTCATTCACGTTCTTGCAAAGGCACCTAAAAAGTTTGGAGCTTATCCAATAGAAATACAAGTGCTCACCAGACAAACTTACGAGGAGATGTCTAATGGAGATTTTGCACATGAGATATACAAAGGTGGAAAGCTCGACCCACGAACAATGAAAAAGATAGAAGGGATAGGATCCGCGATAAGAACGCATGCCCCAGAAGAAGATATCCAAAGAAATCTGGTCCAGATAAAACACGTAGATTGCAATGGGCAGGACATGGGCTGGGAAACAGTAGGCCTGTCATCCAATATAACGATATTGGATCTTTTGGCAGCAATCGGCGCGCCATCAAAAGAAGAGTTACACTTAGAAACAATACGCAGCCAGGAAGCGCAAAACATATTCGTTAATCCCACAAAACTCGGAATGCTTATGAATACTGTGAATACGGCAATTCAGATAAATGGCTACGGTTCGACGATCCATGAAACCGAAGGAAGAAAAGAAGGCAAATTCATCGCAGGAGTATTGAATGAATTATGGGCAACAACACTTGCAGGTTTTGTGCACAAGATGATGGTGCTGGATAAGTAGATAAACAAAAACTGGCTCTTCTTGGTCTTCGACCAAGTCGCCCCTTTTTGTAAACAAAAACTGGCTGTCGAGAACTAAAGTTCTCTTTTTCCCAATTTTATTGAAATAAAATCGGGCTCGAGGGGAATTTCTAGCGTTTGCAACGGAACGAGTCCGTAAGCTACTCGGATTTCTCCAAGATTTGCGCAAGATACCTGAGGAGACCGGAGAGAAAATAGAGATAATCAATCCGATAACCGTGAACGGTAAGCGCTCCAACACTTTTGAACCCCTGACCTGCGGATTAAAAGTCCGACGCTCTAGCCAAGCTGAGCTACGAGCCCATCATATACTCTAACCTTTGTTAGAATGATTTTCTTAGTAAAACTATTTAAAAAGATACCACACCAGAATAATAGTTAAGCCAGGCTGGCAGATCTGTTTGAACTGCTGTTCAAATCTCTGCAGCCTGCGAAGAAAATCATATAAGCCAGGCTGGCAGATCGGCTATGCGTCCGCCTGCAATTATCTAAATCTTAGATAAAAGAAAGCGGAATAGAGTGGTTCAACTCCTCTGCCTGGCTTTTTTAATCATAAAAAAGACAGACGTGGTCAACAGACCACTACCTGGCTTTATTTTTTTAGAGTGTAACTGATTCTAGTCAATGTATATCATTTATATACATATGTATATAATAAACATACATGCTAAAATTGCTATTCCAATCCTCAAGGGCAGACATATTATACCTTTTAGTCTTAGATAAATTCAAAGGTTCCATACGTGCAATTGCAAAATCAACAGGATACAGCCCGATGCAGACCAGAAACGAACTCCTGAATCTTGAAAAAGCAGGGGTAGTGCGATCAGAGGAAATCGGAAGGTCAAAGATATACTCTTCAGATGAAAAATGCCCGTTTATTGATGAATTGGCCGCGCTTTTGACCAAAACAGCAGGTTTTGAGTTACAGATCAAACAGGCGATCGCGGATATCCTGGGGATAGAAACTGCATTCATATATGGATCGTATGCAAACGGAAAATTCCATGCAAAAAGCGACATAGACTTGTTCATCATAGGCGAACCAGATATGAAAAGACTGAATTCTGCAATATTTTCAGTTCAGCGACGCATCGGACGTGAGATAAACATGGCGACATACTCTAGAAAAGAGTTTGAAAAAAGGAAAATGCACGGGTTTATTAAAAACGTCTTAAGTAATAAACGAATAATGATTCTGGGGAACGAACATGGACTTGGCTGAACTCAAAAGAAAGGGATTCATAAAACCAGTTCCTATAGACAAAACAGAGATAAAAGAACTCCTCCAGATAAGCGAACGGGATTTGGGATTGGCAGAGGAGATTCTCGGAAAAAGTTTTGATGGTGCGCTGAATCTTGCATATAATGCGATGCTTCAGGCTGCAAGGGCGCTTATGTTCTCATATGGATACAGACCAGACAGCGAATTCCACCATAAAGCGACAGTAGAGTTCGTTTCCGCAGTCCTTGATAAAAAATATCTGGCATATGTCGAAAGCCTTGACAGGATCAGATCGAAAAGGATCATTGCTACTTACGAAAAGGCAGGAGCGATCTCGGAATTTGAAGCGAGATATGCGATTAAAAGCGCAAAGGAGTTTATAACCCTGGTCAAGCAAAAGATAAAGTGATGTTATGGGCGCTCTCCAAAAACTTCTTTCGTTATCTCCTTCTGAACGTGCAAAAATAAAAGTAGTTATGACTGGAGGAGTATTTGACATTCTTCACATGGGACATTTGCTTACGCTTACTGAAGCAAAAAAACATGGAGACTTTTTAGTAGTGGTTGTTGCAAAGGACGAGCATATTTCTAAAAAAGGAAGAAAGCCGATTCATTCACAAGAATACCGCGCAAAGATGGTTGAAGCATTAAAGCCAGTTGATGCTGCAGTTCTTGGAGAAGATGATCCAAAAAAGCTGGTGGAACTGATCAAGCCAGACGTAATAGTATATGGATATGATCAAGGAGAATTCCTAAAGCCAGAAGGAGTAAAAATAGTAAAGCTTGCAGAACATATAGAACCTGAAAAATTCAAAACAAATAAAATAATAAAAGAGTTGGGGATCTAACAACCCCCACCTCCATATTTCTCCATGGCAGCATAGTAATCCCTCACATTAGCGCGGGAATCTCGCTCGGTCCTCACCCTGCCTGCAAGATCGCGTCTGTCCCCTGACTCAAGCTTTTCAATCGCCTTGTCAGCAAGATGCTTTGCCATATCCCAATCCCGTTTTTTCAGATAAAGCATCGCCTCGCGGTAGATAGACTGCAGATTGGGCTGTTGCGATCTCTCCCTTGGCTGCAACCAGCATACTGCTGCACAGGTCACATCCTCACCCCAGATACTTCTCTCCATACTGTCATGGATGAGACTCCGACAAAATCAGCTATTTTCCTTAATCCCAGATTCCTGCTCCAATAAAGCTCTAAAATAAGATTCCTTTTTTCCTCATCGATTACGCTTGGTCGACCTAACCTACTAACTTTCCTGCCTCTTGAAAGAGACACCACCCTTTGTTGTTTTTCATTTTCGCACCTCTATTCCTTTTTGATTATTAATTTAGAGTGCGAATTGTTTTTAAAGGACTGTATCAAAAAGAATATTTGAAGGTGTTAAGATGAAGATCGAAATTAAAGCTGTTGATGTGAACATACCTGAAAACTGCAACGTTATCCTTGGCCAAACTCATTTCATCAAGTCGGTGTTTGACCTCTATGAAGCAATAGTGGAATCAAGCCCAACTATGAAATTCGGGATTGCATTCTCAGAAGCATCAGGCAAACGGCTTATCCGGAGTGATGGAAACGATTCTGAGCTCATCGCACACGCAGAGAAAGAAGCGATGAAATTATCGTGCGGCCATTCGTTTATCATATTTCTGAAAGAAGGATATCCGATCAATGTACTCAACCGTATAAAAAACTTGAGCGAAGTGTGCAACGTCTATGCTGCTACTGCAAATCCTCTTCAGGTAATAATTTCTGAGACTGAACTCGGGCGCGGAATCCTTGGAGTTATTGATGGACAAACTCCTCTCGGCATAGAAGGCGAAGAGGACAGGAAATGGCGCGCGGATTTCATAAGAAAAATAGGATATAAGAGATAAGTTTCCAGTGCTGAGCAACAACATTTATAAACCTTAGATTGTTCTTTAACCCCAAGGATTACTATGGTATTCAACTTGCTAAAATTAGGTCAGAAAAGCCAGGAAGAGGAATTCAGCGAAAAGATGAAAGAAGAAATGGCTGCAAGGAAATCCTCGGAAAAAGCAGAAGAGAAAACAGAGAATTTTCAGGAATTCCTGAAAACCCCAGAGGCAGCGAAACTGATCACAGAATGGAAGAAAAAGGGATTCACAAGAAGGGGATTAGTCAAACTGATGCTAATACTTCATCCGATGTACAAATCTAACAAAGGAATCGTTTCTGCGGCTAAAGATATTCTTTCCTCATTGAAAGGGGAAGATGGATTGTCAAGGGTTCTTGGCGTCCTGAAACTGGTCCCGGAAGGGATAATGAAGGGTATGAAATAGCAGCATAGAGCGCAGAATTCGATTTGAAATTCAGATGATGCACTTCGTTCAAATGATTTAAAAACACTTGCGCTCTAAAAAAGATTTTACGTGCCTCGGTAGCTCAGCTGGTAGAGCGACTGACTGTTAGAAGTTTTTGGCTAGGTTTATTACAATGCCAAAAACTTCACAAAAAGGCAGGAGCGAAACAAAGCATTCGCTCTTCCTTTGGAAATCAGTAGGCCAGAAGTTCAAGTCTTCTCCGGGGCGTGTATTAACTTATTATAAACTAGCCACGGAGATTGGAAACCGCAGTTTCCTGCATCTCCGGGGCGTAGCGAACGAAGTGAGCGGAGCCCAGGAGACTGACGACCATCAGGTCGGCATGGTCTCCGGGGCGTGCTTATTCTTCTTTTGTTCTAGCCCAGGAGATAGACGCTCATCAGAGCAGCTACATCTCCGGGGCGTGTTGTACTTATTCTACTATTTGTTTTTTCAATTCATCAATCTCAGGTTTCAAACCATCGACATTTAATCTGAATCTATGGAATATACCTGGATCAATTCCGTAATTTTCCAAGTTTTTTCCTTCGTTCCAATCAAACGGAACCGGAACGAACTGATCTCCAAATATTGTCCTTACTCTGGCTAGTTCCTCCTTAGTCATACCAACGTCATTCCGCCAATCTAATTCGTGCCCCTGATCATATAGACTCGTATCTCTATTCAAAGTCTGATCAAGTTCAAAAACCCTGCGTCCTAATACCCATGAAAAACGTTCGTCTGCAAATCCAGATAAATTGTGTACTTGAATAGTAGGATAGCTGCAAACTCCTCCCAACAGATATATTCTTGCGATGTCCTTCAAGACTTCATCTCTTTTCATAGGATTAAGTTTTTCGATTTTTCTTAATATTTCCGGGAAGATACCACCGATTAATTCAAGAATAGTTATTTGTCTTATAGAAAAATCACAAAGAATATTGTCTCTATGGTCTGGAACAATCCCGTATTCAAGAATGCCTGGTTCTAGGTTAGGAACCTTGTGATGTGAGTCGAACAACCATAATTTAGAAAGTTGAGTGCCTGCGGCACACGGCATTATGCTTATCGATTGTTCGCCATCAACAAACGATTGATAAATCGTTATTGGCCTGACCTTCCAATCCGAAGGCATAAATGGCAATTCGTCCATAATCAAATTTATTGCGCGATGGGTGATTTCGCGTTTCGTCTCTGCTAAAGGGTCTTTCTCAATAAAACCGCCATGGTTTACTCCTTTTCTAACTTTTACAACAAGATTTATACCTAAGCGATATACTCCTCCTTCTGTTCCTTGGTTGAACGGAGTTTGGTGTTTGATTCCTGCTTTTACCTGTTCCAGAGTATATGCCATGTATTATTAATTAGGGCTATATTTATAACCCTATGTTTCCACTAAATTACACAATAAAAAAACAAGAAAATTATTCACAATAGCCGCCGACATAACCAACTGTTCCAGGAGGACAGCAGAACTGTTCATTCGCACGGTCATCCCAAAACGTCCATCCGTTCGGACAACAATAACCTTCCCCGTTCCAGACGCTCCAGGCTTTGTATCCTGAAGAACAGCTGAAACATTTTCCTGTCGCAAGGCAATATGCTCCTGCAGTACATCCGCAGGTCATGCAATCATTATTGAGATACCCTTTTGTCGAGCAGAATTTTCCTATATTCTTGACTGAACAAGAACCATAAGGCGTTCCATCACTGCATCTAGGCGTAGGAGTAAACGTATCCCAATGCTCAGGAGAAGGAAGCTTATCTATCGAACGGATATCAATGGCAAACCCAAGCCCTTCTGCACCATAATCAGAAGTCAGTATGAACGAATTTATACCTACGAGATGGCCATTTTTCTTAAGGAATAAACCTCCTCCGCTGTTTCCAGGATTGATTGCGGCATCAGTCTGTATTGAAATATAATTATAGCCGGTTTCCGAAGTGCTTGTCACGAAATTGGAGATTATCCCATTTGAAACGCTCCCTTGAATACCTAAAGGAGACCCCAGCGCCATCACTTCTTCCCCCTGATAAAACTTTTCCGAAGAGTTTACTTCTATTGGCGTCCCATAAGTTCCAAGAACGATCAAAAGCGCAAGATCCACATCATATGGTGCGACTAATATGCTTTGCACCGGAACTGTCTGCCCATCCCGTGTCGTTATTTTGACTGTACTGGCTGAATCCGCATCTTTTATCACATGCCTGTTGGTCAATATGAACGTGTAATCCTCTGCATGGGCGATTATCACTCCTGAACCAGTAGCATAATCGTGCGCCACGTAGACCACGCCTTTCTGCAATTTTTCGATCATATATGGAATCTTCTGCTCGGGTGTAAAACAATAATTATCATAACATATCAATTCATTCGGGCAACCGCAGACAGAACATTTGAATTTAAGAGTAAGATCCTCATTGCAGAAATAGCCCTTGCTCTTTGAACATTCCCCTACAAACGTACTGTCATTACATGAAGGGGGAGTAACAGTGACTTCCTCTTCAAATGTAGTGTTTTGATAAGTGCTGTCTCCAGGGAACGTTATCTTGAGCTTATGAATTCCGGTGCTGTTGAAAAGCAAATTCGTCTCCGCTTCTCCCAGCGCATTGGTTATAACCTTGCTGATCTCCCCGTTAGAAACGATTACCGTCTTGTTCGCAACGGGTTTGTTCTGATAATTCACTAAGTTTATCTTGAGGTTGGTGCTTGAATTGACGGTTATCTTGTTTGGAGCAGTCATCTGAATCTTTGTCGGAACATTCGTCTCCGGAGAGATTATGAAGAAGACTCCCAGCAATACGAGGAGAACCAAGAACGCGCCAGCCCCGATGAAAAGGATATTGGATCCAGAAGATTTTGGTTCGACTGGATGAGAAATAAATATTTTTGGGGATTTTATCGAGGATTCCAAATGAATTCCACAATCTGGACAGAATTCTCCGTGCTTGACCTTTCGGCCACATTTTGGACATGAAGGCATACAGATGATTATTATCTAAGGTTTTAAAGCTTTCACAAAAATAAAAAAACGTGAAATTATGAAATTGCTTGAAGAGTTTAGGGAATTCTTGATGGAATATAAAGTAATAGGACTTGCAGTCGCATTCATTATGGGTGTTGCTGCTACAAATCTTGTCCAGTCGTTGGTAAACAATATAATAATGCCGATAGTGACCGCATTCATACCGAATGGAGACTGGCAGAACGCAACTCTGCAGATCGGGCCGATCCTGCTTAAATGGGGAGCATTCCTGAGCGCGCTGATAAACTTCGTAATACTTGCATTTGTAGTATTCATGATTGCCAAGATCGTGCTAAAGGAGGAAAAAGTAACAAAAAAATAAAGATGCAAGCGAACATGCCTCAAGATTAGGAATAAAAACCTACTCTTAGTTTTATTAACCATGCATAGGAAAGGGCAATCTTCTTTGGAACAACTTTTAGTAACCGCACTAGGACTTGCGTTCATTGCCCTCATATTCTATTTCGCGATCAGTTTTGCTACAGATAATATACGAGCTGCTCAGGGAAAAGATGCTGTTGAAAAACTTGCTAACGCAGCGGATTACGTGTATTCTTTGGGACCAGGTTCAAAAGATACAGTAAATCTATTCCTTCCTGAAGGAGTGGAATTCCTAAATACAAGCGGAAACAGGATCCATCTTAGGATTTCACTTTCAAGCGGATCCACAGATATTTTCGCAAATACTAAAACCGCTATAATAGGGAGTCTGCCTGGCACTTCCGGGCCTATGACAGTAGATGTTATCTCAACATCAAGCGGAAAAGTGATGATAGGCGGAGATCTCATAACCTGCAATCCGACAACGATAATGAAAAGCTTTGTTCAGGGTGGCAGCGGAACAGATTCCGTTAGCATCACAAATGTAGTCGATTATACTATAAATGACCTTGGAGCCTCAGTCTCAGGAAATATACTGGATCTTGTGTCGATCTCAACCCCTCCTTCAAGTTCTCTCAGTGCTGGAGCATCCACGAGTACTGGATTGTCATTCAGCGTTTCAACCTCAAAAACTGTCGGCACTTATTCTGGACAGTTGATAGTGAATGGAACAAATTCAAGCGAGTGCAGCACATCGATAACAGTAATAGTGACTCGGGTCGGAGGACCGGATACACAAGGACCAGCAGTAACTTCACTTTCTTATTCTCCGATTTCACCTACTTCATCTACTCCGATAACGGTCAATGCCACTGGCAGCGACGCATCTACCGGCAACAGCACGATTGCCATGTGCCAGGTGCAGATAGATAATTCAGGGATCTGGAACGACATGACCGCAAATGATGGAGCATACAACCAAATAACTGAAAATGCCTATTATAATCTCGGGACATTGAGCAATGGAACGCACACGATAAGCGTAAGGTGCATAGACGAATCACTAAACATAGGAACTGCGAGTACAACAATCATAAATGTAGGGGCAGGCGGAGATGTAACCGGACCGATAGTCACATTCATAGGAATTTACCCTGATGCGCCGACCACTTTGAGCTCGATAGTGTTGAATGCTACTGGCAGTGATTCCACGACTGGGAACAGCAATATCTCTATGTGCCAGATAAGCCTGGATCTCGGGACATGGACGAATATGACTGCGGTTGGAACAGCGTATGGAACTTCGATAACTCAGAATGTAAATTACTCTATAGGAAACCTGACTGCCGGACAGCACACTGCAGAGGTACGATGCATAGATTCCGCGAATAATACCGGAACCGCAAACACATATTATATCAATGTAACTGGAGCAGATACAACTGGTCCGATAGTTAGCTTTATCGGAATCTACCCTGCTGCTCCGACGACATTAAGTTCGATAGTGCTGAATGCAACGGGCACAGATAATGCGACTGGAAACAGCAATATTTCGATGTGCAGGTTCAAGCTGGACGGAGCAATAAACTGGACCAACATGACTGCAGTTGGAACATACAACACATCAGTCACTCAAAACGTCACATATGCTCTTGGAAACCTGACTGCTGGACAGCATAATGCAACAGTCATGTGTATAGATTCGATGAACAATAATGGAACAACCAGCGAGTACCTGTTCAATGTGAGCGGAGTAGACACTACCGGACCAATCATCACGTTCATAACGCATTCTCCAAACCCGGCGTACACCACCAGCTCAGTGAGGATAAATGCGACTGGAAGCGATTCAACTACCGGAGGAAGCAATATTTCACTATGTCAGATACAATTGGATGGATCCGTCACCTGGACGACCATGACTGCAGTTGGAACATACAACACATCAGTCACTCAAAACGTCACTTACTTGTGGGGAACATTGAGTGCAGGACAGCACAACGTAAGCGTGAGATGCATAGATTCTATGAACAATAATGGCACTCCGAGCAACTACTCGTTCAATGTGACTGCTCCTGATACGATTGGTCCGATAGTTACTGCATTGTCCAATTACCCAGTAAGCCCAAGCAAGTCAGACACTGTAATCATAAATGCCACTGGAAGCGATGCTACAACCGGGGGAAGCTGGATTTCATTGTGCAGGATAAGCTTGGACAGCGGAGCATGGAATGATATGACTGCGGTTGGAACTTACAATACATCGATCACACAGGCAGTGACATATTCGCTTGGAACATTAACGAAAGGTTCCCACACAGTAAGTGTATACTGCATAGATTCAGCAGGAAATACAGGGAACACCAGCAATCTGACATTCACAGTGACCGGGGTAGGAAAACCGATACTGTTCCTCACTGTGGGGGCAAGCCCTGATGCGAATGAACAATACTGGATAGACTGGTTAAGCGCAACATCTTCAGAAGTAGGATTGAACTGGTCATACGATGTTTACCCATACTCAAGCGCAACCGGAGGGACAATCAACCCTGCAAACTACAATATCACAGTTATGGCAAACTACCCTACGGGAGTTGCTGCATTGAATACTTTGATAAACAATAATCGTGCTGCGAACCATTATTTCGTATGCCTAGGAATAGGAGTAACGAATTGCATAAGCGAACTAGGAGTATCCGGAACATCTGGAGTATCCCAAAGCAGGAAAAACCTGCAGGTGCTAGCATCGCACTACATAACTACGGGGTATACTATAGGAACTAATTATGACATATACACCTTAAACAATATAATGTATTCCCATAATTCGTGGACTGGAACCGCAATATTATCGCAGACCAATGGTGCAAATAAGATCACAATAGGGCAGGCATCGAATTTCCTGCATAACGGACTTCTGGTAACGAGCGTATTCACTGCACATGGAACTACATTCTCAAAGAGAGTATTCGACTATGCGCTGATAAATTCGGCAGCAGGAGGGTGGTAGCTTGAGAGGACAGGCTGCCCTTGAATTCCTGATAAACTTCTCCCTGGTTTTAGTCATACTTGTGATATCCGTATTCATATACTCTGATTTTATGGATAATTCAGTGAAAATAAATAAACAGCTTGAGGCGAACAAAATCTGCGTGCAGACCGCTTCAACGATAAATTCCATGGCCGCACTGGGTGGGAATTCCACATATGTGCTTCAATTGCCGGATGATGTCGATTATAATGAGTATTCCATCTGGATCTCATCATATGGAAAAGCGATAAATGTTGATTATGGAACGGGTTCTGCAGGATGTTCATTGCAGACAGGAGCGATACGGAATTCAACAGGGGCCCAATTGTTCAGGCTGGAAA
>Ga0233425_10002587_pt1 | contig 35060 bp, 33 predicted proteins | sample Watercolumn_Towu_2_FD_181712 | JGI IMG/M metagenome (GOLD analysis project Ga0233425, IMG submission 181712) | Freshwater microbial communities from Lake Towuti, South Sulawesi, Indonesia - Watercolumn_Towuti2014_140_MG | ecosystem: Environmental > Aquatic > Freshwater > Lake | place...
TGTACGCCAAGACCCGTCTGCCGTACTTCAGCAACGGTCTGTCCCTGGCCTACCTGATCGCGGTAACCGGCCCGTTCATGATTCTGCCCAACGTGGGTCTGAACGAGTGGGGTCACACCTTCTGGTTCATGGAAGAGCTGTTCGTTGCTCCCCTGCACTATGGCTTCGTGATCTTCGGCTGGCTGGCGCTGGCGATCCTGGGCGTGTGGTTGCAGGTGCTGGGCAGCTTCGGCAGCCTGATCGGCAAGCAGATCTGCGAAGCCGTCGACCAAGGCCTGGTGAAATAAGGCGGTAACGCCGTACGGTCGGTCTCCGGACCGATCGAACGGTCAAAGTTGTCGGGGTGGGGGGCTCCCCGCCCCGCAGCCGGGAGATACGGGATACCTCAAGGTTCCGTATCTCCTTTTTATTTGTCCGGGTTCCGTCGGCGGTTCGGCGATGGTATCGTGCCTCGTGCTTCCCCGATGGTCCGATGCTCGAGCGCATTCCTGACGTTTTTCACCGCCATCGGCAGGGTGAACTTTCCGATGCGTCCACCGCCGCCCTGTATTTCCTCTACTGGCAAGTGCACCGCCATGGGGAAGGCTTTGCAGCCCGCCGCAACCGGCTCGATCCGCGTCCTTGCGCCGGCCGCTGGCTGTCGGAAACGGAAGCTGTCGGCGGAATCGAGTTGGATCGCCGCCTGGCCGGCTGGTTCGAAACCTATCAGTTTCGCGGCATCATCCCTGCCGTCCCAACTGCTCTGGCCGCCTGGCTGCGCGGGCTATGGCCGTTACGGCTGATGTTTCGGATTCCCAGCCCCCGGGAGGTCCTGACCATGCAGGTCGAAGGATCGAGGCCGGTCACCCTGGTGGCCGATCCGGCGCGAATGTTGCGGCCGGTGCTGAGCAAGGCGGACGGCTTTGCGTTTCTGGTGCACGATCTGGAACATGCCCACAAGTTCTACGCCGATCCGGAGCTGCACGCCGGCCAGCGCCGCTTGTTCGCCCGGCTGCAGGCGGGCCTCGATGCCGGTTTGTTCCAGCCCTTCGCCGATGACAGCCGGTTCGCCGCAAAGCTCGACTACCTCATCAGCGACATGAATACCCACATCGTGCATGGGCTTCTGTATCTAAGGGCGATCCTGGTGGAAAGCGGCCTGAGGCGGGAGGGCAAGGCTCCGAACGAAGAACTCTCCCGGCCGGTTTGGGAGGAAATCAGCTACATCATCAAGCGGCTGGCGCCGGAAGTCGAGTTGCCCGCGCCGCGGTAGTGATCGTGCCCTCACCGCACGAACAATTCTCCGCCGAACATCTCCACCATGAACTGGCGGTAGCGCTCGGCCTTGGCGGTTTGCAGACGCTCGATGGGGTTGAGGTTGTCGGTCAGCACGATGGCCTCATCGGTCGCGACCGCGAAGAGCCGGCGGTTGAGCCAGTCCTGTTGTTCCCCGGTCAAACCTTCCGTGGCCAGGGAGACGGGTTGGCTGGAAGCGAGGAAGATGAAGTCGGTGAAGTCCTTGCCGGGTTCGGAGATGAAGGTCGATGTGTGGGGCAATACCTGCTGCAGGGTCTTCGCCACTGAGCCCAGCACCGCGCTTTCGGGACCCTGGGCATAGGCCACCAGGTTGACGGCGAGGATGCCCCGGGGCGACAACAGGGCGCTCAGCTGCTGCAAGGTTTCGGCGGTCAGCAGATGGGCCGGTTCGGAGCCGCCGGTGAAGCAGTCGTGAATGATCAGGTCGTAAGGGCCTTGCAACCGCCGGATCTGGTAGCGGGCATCGCCCAGGATGACGTCGCCGGTGGGCTGGAAGCCGAAGAATTCGCTCGCCGCCTGTGCCACCGCCGGATCGATCTCCAGGGTGTCGGTGACGATGCCGTAGCGGTCGTGCAGGGTCTTCGCCATGTGGCCGGCGCCCAGGCCGACGATCAGCGCGCGCTTCATGCCGGGCCGCAACGCCGGCATCAGCTCGACGATGTCCTGATAGCTCAGCTGGCTGTCGCCCCGCTGGATGCTGGCGGCACCGATCACCGAAGCGTCCGAGGTCAGCAGCCGCAGGTCGCGCCCTGGCTGCTCGATGACCCGCACCCAGCCGTACAGGCTTTCGTGTTCGGAAAGAATCCGGAACTTGCCGCCGCCGTCGCGGAGACGGCCGGCGTCCGCGACGTAGGGCGACAGGGCCGAGCCCACCGCCGCCACGATCAGGCAGGGAAGGGCGGCGCGGAGCGCACCCAGCCGCCTGGCTTCATGAACCGCCACGGCGGCGGCCAGCAGCAGCAGGGCGAGCGCCAGGCCGATCAGGATCTCCCTCGAGCCGACCAGGGGAAACAGATAAAAGCCCAGCACCAGGGTGCCGATCACGCTGCCCACGGTGCTGACGGCATAGATGGAGCCGACGCTGTTGCCCACCTGCTCCAGCCGGAAGGTGATCGACTTGATGGCGAAGGGCCCCACCATGGCCAGCAGGGTCAGGCTGGGGAGGAACAGCAACAGGGCGCTGACGAACGACCCCAGCCTGAGGCCCAAAGGGTCGGTGGCCAGCAGCACCGGTCGGGTCAGCCAAGGAATCAGCAAAGTTGCCAGCGCCGCCAGGGCGATGAGTAGGGAAAGCCCGACCGTGCGGGCGCGGTCGGCCCAGAATCCGCCGAGGTAGTAGCCGAGCGCCAGGGCGATCAGGGTGACCGAGATCAGCGACGACCAGACGTACAGGCTGACGCCGTAAAAGGGGGCGATCAGCCGGGTTCCCAGCAGTTCGATGACCATGACGGAGGCGCCGGTGACGAACACGGTCAGGTAGAGCGCGAGTTTCTCGAGCAGGCTGAGATGCATGGGGTCGTAGCGGGTTGGGGTGATGGAGGGTGCTCAGAAACCATAGCTCCAGGTCGCCGCCAGTCCGACGTCACGCGGCAGCTGGTAGCCGTTGACGTCGTCGTGCAGCGGCTGGATCCACTCGAAGCTGAAACGGTTGCCTTGCAGGGCACCGTCGGGGACGACCGCGGTCAGGCCCAGCCCCAGGTCCCAGTAGCGTCCGCCGTAGCTGGCACCGTAGTCCATGGGGCCGATGCGGTGGTAAGGCCCGTTGTACGCTCCGGCCAGGGAGCCGCGTACGGTGTAGACGCCGCGCACCGAGGCCGACAGCCAGTCCAGCACGCTGTAGCTGCCCCAGGCGGTGGACTGGAACGAATCGCCGAAGGCGAAGCCCGATTCGTTGCGGTCTTCCAGCCGCTTGGTGCCGCTCAGCTGGGCGCCCCAGGACCAGTCGCCGTTTCGGCCGGTGTAGGTGAGGCTGGGCTTGAAGTCCCAAGTGCCGGTGCCCAGCTGCATGCCGTAATGGATGAAGCCCAGTTGCTGGCGGTGGGTGTCGCGCAGCCGGATACCCACGTCGCCGGTCGGTGCGCTGACGCCTAAGGTCGCGTGCAGGTGGTGGCCGCCGCTGTCCAGCAGCTTGAACAGCGCGTACATGCCGGTATCGCCGACCCCGCCGGTAGTGTGTTCGTGGTTGGCATGGATGACCGCCGCCGCGGTGCCGGGATCGGCGGCTTCCGGCGCGCCGGCCAGGGGCCGCATGAACATGTGCATGTCCACGAACTGCGGCATCAACATGAGATTGAGCCAGCCGGTCGGCGCATACATCAGGTCCAGCATGTGCATGTGCATGCCCATCTGGGTCGGGGTGACATAGCAGGGCTCGCCCCCGCAGCCGAGCGCCACCAGGGCGGCATCGCCGATGCCGCCGGAGCCTCGCAGCATGCCGCCGGCCTGATGGCCGTACATATAGCGGTAACCCACCATCATCGCTCCCGGCTCGCTCAGCATGTGATTGAACATCACCCCGGCCGGGGCGTGACCGCCGTGATGGATGGGGTGATGGGCCCCGTGGTGCTCGTGGCCGCCCTGCCAGGGCTGGGCCGAGCTGAGGGCGTCCAGGTTGACCTTGAGGGTGGCGTTGACCGCATAGTAATTGAAGTCGGAATAGGCGCCTTCGCCGCCGCCGCCCAGCTTCAGGCTGCCGGCGTGGCTGTAGTATTCGGCGTCGGCGATCAGAGTGAAACCTCGGGCGAATTCCTTGCTGACCGTGATGCCGCCGCTGAGAGCGCCGTAGCCGGACAGGCGGTGGTCGCTGGAATAGGCGTCGGGCAGCCGGCGGGGATCGTAAGGAATCACCCGGACGTTGCCGGCGTCGTCCAGCACGACCTTGTTGGCCGCCTGCCGGGAGATCAGATAGGGGTGGTAAAAATCCGCCCCATCCTGGGAGTAGTAGCGGACCCGCGGGGTGACGGTCCAGCCGCTACCCAGGGGCTGGACCCAGTCGGCCTGGAAGGTATGGGCATCGATGCCCCAGCTGTCGTGGAAGTAACCGTAATTCAGATGGAGGGCGGCATCCAGAGGGTCGACATGCAGCACATAGCGCAAGCTGGCGGTCCACTGGTCGCGGGTGTTTGGCCGGCGTTCCAGGAAGGCCAGGGTCTCGCCCCGCAGTTCGCCCGAGGCGCCCGGCGTCTGGTCCGGGTCGACGAAGGCCACTTCCACCACCTTGTAGGGATTGGCCAGATAACCGCGGGCATGGGTGTAGCCGAAGAGGACTTCCGCCAGGGAGCTCTTGGTCAGCACCTGGGTGAGCCCGACCGTGCCGGCCCAGTCGTCGCGCGATCCCCTCAGGATCTGGGAGCCGTCCGATCGCACCTCCACCCGGTTGCCGTAGGTGGTGCGCTGGATGTAGGGGGTGGCGTCGTGATCCAGCAGGGCCCGGGTGGAACTGGCGGTATAGCTGAGGTTGAGGTTCAGGGTGGTCAGCTTGCGGTTGAAGTCGAAGCGCCCCCCCAGGTTGCCGAAGTTGGATTCGTAGTCGTGCTCCACCGAGGTGCCGCCGCCGACGGTCAGGGCTGCCTCGTCCCATTCGTAGCCCAGCCGGAAATCGCCTTGTTTGCGGGTTTCCGGCGATGCCGAGGACAGGGTGTGGACCAGGCGGTCATCGCGCCGCAGTGCGCCGGTGACGGCGTCTTGCCGGAGCGGGCGGAACTGCTTGTCGAAATACACCTCGCCGTTTTGCAGATTAGGCGTGGCGCCGCTGATGATGCCCCGGTCGCGGTTGCCCCGGAAACTCAAAGGCGCGGTCGCGATGGGGGTGGCGCCGCTCCAGGTGTCCTGGGTGTAGTTGGCGGTGAACTTGAGGCGGTCGGTGAACTTCAGCCGCGCCATGCCCTGCAGGCTTTCCACCTCGATGGGACGGAACCGGCTGCGCACCTCGTAAAGCTCCCGGTTGCTCTCCTGATAATGGCCGTATTGGAAGCTGACATCTTCCTCGGCGGCCTGGGCCGAAGCCAGCAGCAAGCCCGGCAGTGCCAGGGCGGCCGTGTTGAGGGCCTGCAGCGCGCTGCTGCGCGGGGACTGCGGACGCTCAGTAGCAGCCACAGCCGCCTCCGCCGGCGGAGCCGGTGCCGGCCGCCGCCTCGCGGCTGCCGTGATTGTGGCCGGTGAACTTCTCCGGCAACGGATAGCGTTCCAGCGCCATATGGGGTTTGGCCAGGATGCCCCGCTCCCAGGGCTGGACGCCGGTGCAGCCGGCGAGGCCGGCGCCGCAGAGCAGCAGGGCGGTGGTCGGAACCAGGAGGAAACGGATCATGGGGAAACCGGGACGGCGGTCGCAAGGCGACAGCCTATCACTGATTCTGCAAGGTGACCGTTTCGGTGCCGGTATGGATACCGGAGGCGGACTGGCAGTGGTAATCGAAGGCGTAGCCGGCGCGCCCCGCCTTGCTCTTGTTGACCGTCACGTAATAGGCGCCGCCGCCGCCGTGTACTTCGACCCCCCGGCTGAAGCCGGTCTTGCTGTCGATGGTCAGGTTGGTCGCCTGGCTGCCCTTGCTGATCTGGGCGCTGACCACGGGTGCCGCCGCCGACTTGCTGCCGGTCAGCCGGAAAAACAGGAGTTCGGTCACCGCTTCGTCGTCCAGGCAGCTCACCTGAAAATAGTCGCTGGCCGAGGCCTGGACCGCGAGGCTGCTGGACATGTCGTGGGCGGCGGCAGGGCCGCACAGCAGGAAGAGGGTGCCAGTCGGCAACAGGTTACGAAGGCTCATGGCTTGCAAACTCGGGAAAGGGGAGAGGTCGGTGGCACGGTCATTGGTCCTGGATCACCTCGACCGCAGGTTCGGTGGTAGCCGAGCCCTGGGTGTCCGCGCAGGTGGCGACGAAGGTGTAGATCTTGGAATTGTCCCGGGCCGAGTCGGTTCCGGTGTTGTCGACCGTCAGCAGATAGTCGCCGGAGCCGCCATTCAGCTGGATCTCCGGGCTGGGTTCCTCGTCGCCGTTGCGGTCGGCCACGTTCAAGGCCGTCAGTCCCTTGGCGAGCTGGGCGTTGAGTACCTGGGGCGAGCGGGCGATGGGGGTGGTGTCGGTGATCGCGACCAGCAGCCGGTCGGTGTCGCCGGCAAGCTTGCTGCTGCGGCATTTCACCCCGTAGTTGCGGACCTTGCTGTTTTTCAGCTTGCCGGCCTTGCGCTTGATCGAGGTTCGGGTGTTTTCTCCGGAAGCGTTCAAACATTGAAATCCCAGCTTGTAGCGCTGGGCCGTGGGGATTTCCGTATTGGTCCCCACGGTGTCGATAGCGACGGTGTATCTGCCGTTGCCGGCCTGCAGCGCCAGTTCCCGTGTTTCTCCAGGAGTGACCGCCGTTGCGTCCGCCGTCGCGGCGTCCTTGGAGACGTGGAAATTCATCAGCTGGCTGGCGGTCTCCGAAATCGGGGTCGCATCCGTGATCGTCAACGACAGGTGATGGGGGGTGCCGCCGTCGGTGCCGCAGCTTACCCTGTAAAAGTCGGTGGCGCCGACGCTGGTTCCCAGGGCTTTGCTGCCGGAGTCGTAGCACCAGGCCGAGGCCGGGGAAAGAGCCCAGGCCGCCAGGAAGGCGGTGGCTAGAAGTAGATGGGTGCGGATCGAAATTTTCATGGGATGGAACTGGCTTGGCAAGGTTGGAAGCAGGTCTCTGCGGTACCGATCGTCGGCCGGGACGTGGCGAATCAGGGCGGCGGCACGGCATCCAATTCGCGCAGCTTCCGTTCCGCCAAGGTCCGCACGATCCGGTCGGGATCGTCCAAAGCCTGGGCCAGAAGCGTACGGTCGCTGCCGGCGTGGTCCACGGCCATCAGCCGGACCGAAGCCTGGTCGTCGGCGAGGGCCTGCCGCAACGCCGGTGCCGCCGAATCGGCGAATCTTCGGGCCAGCACCGAGACCGCCTGTGCCCGCACCGCCGGATCGGCATCGGCGAGAGCGCTCTCCAATGCCTGCCGGATTCGCGGGCTGGTGCCCCGGCTGATGGCCAGGGCTGCGACCGCGTCGGCGCGGCGGGCCGGTTCGGGGGCCGTCAGGATGACGGCCAGCCGGTCGTCGAGCCGGTCCGGGGCGTCGAGTTCGGTGCTCCGGTTTAATGTAAATTCCGCCGGAGCCGGGGCAGGTTCTGCGGGCGTTGCGGATGTTTGGAGGGCTGGAGCGGAACCCTCGGAGCCGCCGAGTACCCAGACTTCTTCAACCGCAGAAGGGGCTCCGCTTCCCGGACGCCAACGTATGACCAGATTATTGCGCTCGCCGGACCAGCAATCCAGCACCACTTCGAGGGTGTCGCCCGAACAGCCAGGGGAGGCCGATGTGGCCGCCGCGGATGGGGCATGATGCACCGTAACAGCTGCCGCCGCTTCAGCCTGGCAGGTCCAGAGGATCAGAACCGGCGCGACCGCCAGCCATTGGCCTTTGAACTGGGGACGACGGTGGCTGAGGGGCATTGCATTATCCGGATGAGCCGCGCGCCCATGGGGGCGATCACGGCGGAAAATCGTGCAATCCCTCGCCGGTGTCGATGTCCTTGGGGGTTTTGCCCCTGAAGTCCGAAATCCCGCCGCCGGTACAGCGGCGGGATTTCAAGCCAGGCGGGCTTACTCGGCCGGCCAGTACTTGGTGCCGGCGCCGGCAGGGTATTTCGCCTTGGAGATGGGCAGATACTTGTCGATATCGGTCTGGGTCGGCTCGATGTAGACCGTGTCGTAGTCGTTGGCGGTACAGGTGTCAGGCAGGGGATTATTGGCCAGATCGCGGTTGATGGTCAGAGTAGGCCAATTGATGGCGCCGCGGTCGCTGCCGGTAGCGGCGGCATTGGGCATGGTGTCCTGATCGTTGAACTTCTCGGTCTTCGATCCCACCCAGACGTCCACGTTGTCGGCAGGTGCCTTGTAGGACTTGCCGCCCTTGCCGCACCAGTCGGCCGCGGCGACCCGCACGATCAGCTTCGTCACGCAGGAATTGGGCTGGAACTGGAACTTGCTGATCCGAAACGGCGCCAGGCCGGTGGTGTTGATGTCGCTGCCGTCCGCCTTCTTGGCCGATTCCAGCAGGTAGGGACCGTTGAAGGGTTTGGGGCCGGCCCAGCTTTGGAAGCCCCGCAGATTGCCGTTGCCGTCGGCGATCGGAATGGTGTTGGCAAAGATGTTGCCAACGGTGACGGCGGAGATCGACATGGGGATCGGCGCATTGCCGCTGGCCTTGGTGTTGGCGCCCACGATATCGTTGGACAGATCGTCCATGGCCGTTTCGTTGCCGACGCCGACATCGGCGCATTCCGGGTTTTCCTGGGCGGTGTAACCGATACAGGCCCCAGTCTGTGCGGCCACCGAGCCGGTACTCTTGCGGATGATGACGTCGTCGAAACTGGGCGAATTGGGGAAGATCGCGCTCACGGCGATGACGTCCTTGTGCGGCTTGCCGTTGTTCTCGCCGCCCACGTTGGTGTTGCAGCCGTGGGTGATGGTCACGGCGTTCCAGGTGTTCACCGAGCCTTCGGTGATTTGGTCTTTGAACCCCGCATGGGCGTGGACGGTTTGCGCTGCACCGAGCATCAACCCCATCGCCGTGCAGAGGGTCAGGTGTCGTGTGGTGGTTTGATTCATTTATAGCTCCGAGGGATAGGTTGTCGTTGGCCGATGCGGCTATTTAATGGGAGAAGATACGGCGTCTCTGGAAATCGCACTTCAATCGCATTAGGTCCATAAGCAATGTATATGCCATGAAGATGTTTGATTGGCGTCGATGGTGTGCCGTCTGGCTAACGGACGGGAGCCGGCGGTACGGCATGGGTGAGAGGGCGCACTGATCCGGTCGCGAGTGTGTCAATTGACACAGTTGCGTGGTGGAATATGTGTGAAATGACTCAGTTGGGCATGGCCTCCCCCGCTCTTCTGCCTGCTCTATACTGGCGGTTCCTGTGTCCGGCTTTGCCCGTGAGGGGCGGCTAAGGGCCGAATGGCCCGGTGCTTCAACGAGTTTTCCGCGAACCACCGCATCGGTCTCTCTCGAGCTCCCTCCCGCGGGAAGAGGGAGTCATGCTGTCGCTGGGGCGAGAGTACCGGGCGACGCGGAGAGGATTCCGCCAACCGGCGAGGTGTGGCATATGCCGCAGCTTCCCTCGCCGCCGAAAGGAGGTCCGCGGGTCTGGTTGTTGCGATCGGCTGTCGGGCGAATAAGCTGTCATCGTCCGACGTTTCTGATATCATCGGCAGAGTTTGGTGTCGCGGGGCATGAGCAGTGGCGGCACGTGGCGTATTGTTCCGCTTGTGAAATCGGCCCTACGGGGCTTTTTTTGATTCCGGCGGTTTTAGGAACGGGCCTTGTGCCCTTTTTTTGTTGCTGCAGGTTTGAGTTGTCGATGAAGGGCCCGGAACGATTGACGCGGCTGGTGGAGCCGGTCGTTGAAGGTCTCGGCTATGAGTTGGTCGGGTTGGAGTTCGATTCCCGCGTGCGCATTCTTCGGGTTTACATCGATCGGCAGGGCGGCGTCACGCTGGATGACTGCACCCGAGTCAGTCACCAGCTGAGCGGCTTGCTGGATGTGGAAGACCCCATACCCGGCGAGTATCAGCTGGAAATTTCCTCCCCCGGCATGGATCGTCCTTTGTTTACGGTGGAGCATTACCAGCGGTTCGCCGGCAGCCTGGTTCGCCTGCAGCTGTTGCGTGCCGTCGATGGCAGGAGGCGTTTCAAAGGGCGTCTGATGTCCGTCGACGAAGGTGTAATCGTCTTGCAGGAAGACGGGATCGATTACCGGATACCCGTTGAATCCATCGAAAAGGCGCGAGTAATACCCGAGTTTGAGCAAAAGAATCGGAAAGGACGATAGGTAATGGCGAACAAAGAAATTCTATTGGTGGTGGATGTCGTTTCCAACGAGAAGGACATCGAAAAAGAGGTCATATTCGGCGCCATAGAGGATGCGCTTCGGACTGCGACGATCAAGCGCCACGAGGGCGGAATCGACGCCCGCGTGACGGTCGACCGCAAGACCGGCGAATATGAGACTTTCCGGCGTTGGCTGGTGGTGGAATACAACGACGATTACGACTATGGCGTCGAATTCCCGGAAACCCAGGTCGTGCTCGATGAGGCCCGCAAGAAGGATCCCAACGCGGAGCCGGGCGGCTACGTGGAAGAACCGATGGAGTCGATCGAATTCGGCCGCATCGCGGCGCAGACCGCCAAGCAGGTCATCGTCCAGAAAGTGCGCGACGCAGAACGCCGCAAGGTGGTCGAGGCCTACAAGGACCGGGTGGGCGAACTGGTCACCGGCGTGGTCAAGCGGGTCGAACGCGGCAGCATCTATCTGGACCTGGGCGGCAACGTGGAAGCCTTTATCCATAAGGACGACATGATACCGCGCGAGGCGGTGCGCAACGGCGACCGGCTGCGCGGTTACCTGATGGCCGTCCGGCCCGAGTCGCGCGGTCCCCAGCTGTTCGTCAGCCGCACCGCGCCGGAGCTGCTGATCGCCCTGTTCCGCCTGGAAGTGCCTGAAGTGGCCGAAAATGTCATCGAGATCAAGGGTGCGGCCCGCGATCCCGGGGTGAGGGCCAAAATCGCGGTCAAGAGCAACGACGCCCGGCTCGATCCCGTCGGAGCCTGCGTCGGCATGCGCGGCTCCCGGGTGCAGGCGGTATCCAACGAACTGGCCGGCGAGCGGGTCGACATCATCCTCTGGAACGAAAACGACGCCCAGTTCGTGGTCAATGCCATGTCGCCGGCGGAAATCGTCTCCATCGTGGTGGACGAGGACCGGCACAGCATGGATCTGGCAGTGGCCGACGAGAATTTGTCCCAGGCCATTGGCCGCGGCGGGCAGAACGTGCGGTTGGCGTCCGAACTGACCGGCTGGGACCTCAACGTGATGAGCGCCACCCAGGCGGACGAAAAGAACGAGGCCGAGGCCAGTACGCTGATCGAATCCTTCATGGATCAGCTCAGCATCGACCAGGACATCGCCGAGATCCTGGTGCGCGAGGGCTTTTCCACCGTGGAGGAACTGGCCTATGTTCCCGCCAAGGAAATGCTGGAGATCGAGGAATTCGACGAGGACGTGGTGGAAGAGCTGCGCAACCGGGCGCGCGATGCCTTGCTGATCAAGGCGATCGCCAGTGAGGAGAAGCTGGACGAGGCCGAGCCCGCCGCCGATCTGCTGGAGCTGGAAGGGATGGACCGGGAACTGGCTTTCCGGCTGGCCAGCCACGGCATTAGAACCTTGGACGACCTGGCGGAACAGTCCGTCGATGAATTGGTGGAAATCGAACCCATGGATGACGATAAGGCTGCGGGCCTGATCATGAAGGCGCGGGCATCTTGGTTTGCGGAAGGCTAGGCGTCTGCGTAGCGGAATTGAGCGGGGTTAGAAGATGAGTGACGTGACAGTGCGGCAATTGGCCGAAGTTGTAAGGATACCTCTGGACAAGCTGATGACCCAGCTTGAGGACGCGGGTTTGGCCGTTACCAGCGCAGACGACATCTTGAGCGACGCCGAGAAGCTCAAGTTGTTGAGTTACCTGAAAAAGAGTCATGGCAAGGAACAGGCCGAAGTGGCCGAGCCGAAGCGCGTCACGCTGCAGCGCCGCACCGTCATGGACCTCAAGCAGGGGAAGGTCGCCGGCAAGGCCGCCAAGACCATCAGCGTCGAGGTCCGCAAGAAGCGCACCTACGTGAAGCGGAGCGAACTGCCGGCGGAATCGGACGAACGCCGTGCCGAGGCCGAACAGGCCCGCCAGGCTCTGGAAGAACATCAACGCGAACTGGAAGCCCAGGAGGCGGTGCGGGCCAAACAGCGCGAGGAACAGGCGCGCCGCCTATCGGAGGAGGAAGCCCGCCAGCAGGCCGAGGTGGAACAGAAGCTCCGCCAGGAAGAAACCCGAACGGCAGAGCCGGCGGTTGCGGCGGAACCGGAGGCCGTCGTGGCGCCCTCGCCGGTGCGCCAGGCGCCGGTCAAGGCGCCGCAGAAGCCGGTCGTTGCCCCCGTGTCCCGGCCGGCAGCGGCACCGGTCAAGCCTGCGGCGGCGCCGTCGGCGGCCGCCGACCGGGGGGCCAAGAAGAAACCTGCCGGCAGTGAACGCGACCGCGAGCGGGAGCGCGAACGCGGTACCCGGCGCGAGGGCGAGCGCGACCTGTTCGATCTGGACGACCGCAAGCTCAAGGCCCGCAAGGGTGGCAGGCGGGGTCCGGTGGTCCTGCCGGAGCAGCGCCACGCCTTCGAGAAGCCGACCGCCCCGGTGATCCGCGAGGTTGCAGTGCCCGAGGCGATCACCGTCGCCGATCTGGCCATGCGCATGTCGGTCAAGGGCGCCGAAGTGGTGAAGACCCTGTTCAAGATGGGGGTCATGGCCACCATCAACCAGAGCCTGGACCAGGAGACCGCCATCCTGGTGGTGGAGGAGATGGGCCACAAGGCGGTCGCCAAGGTGGAGGACGATCTCGAGACCGAGATGATGGCCATCATCGCCGCCGAAGACGACGCCGAGCAGAAGCCGCGCGCTCCGGTGGTGACCATCATGGGTCACGTCGACCACGGCAAGACCTCGCTGTTGGACTACATCCGCAAGAGCCGGGTGGCGGCCAGCGAGGCCGGTGGCATCACCCAGCACATCGGCGCCTACACCGTGAAGACCGATCATGGCGCGGTGACCTTCCTCGACACCCCTGGCCACGCAGCCTTCACCGCCATGCGCGCCCGCGGCGCCAAGGTCACCGACATCGTGGTGCTGGTGGTGGCCGCCGACGACGGCGTGATGCCCCAGACCCGCGAGGCGGTGGAACATTCCCGCGCCGCCGGCGTGCCCATCGTGGTGGCCATCAACAAGATCGACAAGTCCGGTGCCGATCCGGACCGGGTCAAGCAGGAACTGGTCACCATCAACGTGGTGCCGGAAGAATGGGGCGGAGATACCCAGTTCGTCCACGTTTCCGCCAAGTCCGGCGAGGGCATCGAGACTCTGCTGGATTCCATTCTGACGCAGGCCGAAGTGCTGGAACTGCAGGCGCCGGTCGATGTGGCCGCCGCCGGTGTGGTGCTGGAATCCAAGCTGGACAAGGGCAGGGGGCCGGTGGCGGACATCCTGGTGCAGAAGGGCGTGCTGCGCAAGGGCGACTTCATCCTGTGCGGCCACGAATTCGGCCGCATCCGCGCCATGTTCAACGAGAACGGCAAGCCGCTCAAGGAAGCCGGTCCCTCGACCCCGGTGGAGATCCTGGGCCTTTCGGCGACGCCCAATGCTGGCGACGACTTCGTGGTGGTGGCCGACGAGCGCAAGGCCAGGGAAATCGCCTTGCAGCGCGAGGAGAAGCTGCGTACCAGCAAGCTGGCGGCTCAGCAGGCGACCCGCTTGGACGACGTGTTCGCCCGCATGGAGACCGCCGAGGCGGTGGAGCTCAATCTGGTGGTCAAGGCCGACGTTCAGGGCAGTCTGGAAGCGTTGCGGTCGTCCCTGACGGAGCTTTCCACCGACAAGGTCAAGGTCAAGGTGGTGGCCGGCGGTGTCGGCGGCATCAGCGAATCCGATGCCAACCTGGCGCTGGCCTCCGACGCCATCATCATCGGCTTCAACGTCCGTGCCGACGCCAGCGCCCGCAAGCTCATCGAGGAGCGCGGCATCGACCTGCACTACTACAGCATCATCTACGAAGTCATCGACGAGGTGAAAAAGTCCATCAACGGCATGCTGGAGCCGGAATACAAGGAGCAGATCGTCGGCAACGCCGAGGTTCGCGACGTGTTCCGCTCGCCCAAGTTCGGCGCCGTCGCCGGCTGCATGGTGGTGGAGGGCTACGTCAAGCGCAACCTGCCGATCCGCGTGCTGCGGGAAAACGTGGTGATCTACGAAGGCCAGCTGGAATCCCTGCGGCGCTTCAAGGACGACGTCGCCGAGGTCAAGATGGGCATGGAGTGCGGCATCGGCGTCAAGAACTACAACGACGTCCGGGTCGGCGACCTGATCGAAGTGTTCGAGAAGGTGCTGGTGACCCGCTAAGCGATGGCCAGAGAGTTCAGCCGCAGCGACCGGGTGGCGTCGCAATTCCACAAGGAAATCGCCGACCTGCTGCGTACCGAGGTGCGCGATCCGGCGCTGGGGATGATCACCGTCAGCAGCGTGGAGGTGAGCAAGGATCTGGCGGTGGCCAAGGCCTATGTCAGCTTCCTCGGAGCCCAGGAGGCACCGGAGCGCTGCATCAAGCATCTCAACGAATGGGTGCCGCAGCTGCGGCACCTGCTGGGCCGCCGCATTCGCATGCGGGTGCTGCCGGAGCTGCGCTTCCTCCACGACGACTCCATCGAACGCGGCCTGCGCATGGATGCCTTGATCGATTCGCTCCACATCCCACCGAACGATACCGACGACGGTTCCGATCCCAGCGAATGAGTCGCCGACACCGCGGCTTGCCCATCCACGGCCTGCTGTTGCTGGACAAGGATGGCGGCCTCAGTTCCAACGCCGCGGTGCAGCGCGCCAAGCGGCTGTTCCAGGCGGCCAAGGTCGGCCACACCGGCAGCCTCGATCCCATCGCCACCGGCGTGCTGCCCCTGTGTTTCGGCGAGGCCACCAAGCTGTCCGGCTTCCTGCTGGATACCGACAAGGGCTACCGGGTCAGGGTCCGCCTCGGCAGGACCACCACCACCGCCGATATCGAAGGCGAGACCGTGAGCGAACGCGCCGTGCCTGCGCTGACGGCAGAGTCGGTCGAAACAGTGCTGCGACAATTTCGCGGCGAGCAACTGCAGATTCCCCCCATGTATTCGGCCCTCAAGCACCAGGGCCAGCGGCTCTATGCCCTGGCCCGCCAGGGCAGGGAGATCGAACGCGAGCCCCGCGCCGTGACCATTTACCGCCTCGATCTGCTGGAGTTCGGTCCCGACTGGCTGGACCTGGACGTGCACTGCTCCAAGGGCACCTATATCCGCAGCCTGGCGGTGGACATCGGTGAGCGGCTCGGCTGCGGCGGCCATGTGGAGATACTCCGCCGTACCGCCGTGGGCCGCTTCAGGCTCGACGCCTGTCTGACCCTGGAACAGCTGGAAGAGATGGCGGAAGCGGAACGGCTCGGCCGCCTGCTCCCCATGGATGCCATGGTGGAAGGCCTGCCCGCCGTCCACCTCACGCCCGAACAATCGGACCGCTTCCTCCACGGCCAGGCGCTGCAGTTCGACCAATCCCAGCCGGGGGATTTGCTCAGGGTGTACGATGGCCACGGCCGTTTCCTGGGGCTGGCGGACGGGGAGGGTGGCTTGGTTCGGCCGCGGCGGGTGATGTGTCTGGCGGAAGGTCGCTGAGCCATGCGTTCGACCGGCGTCATGGCTGCGCGATGCCTTGGGTCCGATTTGCCCGCCGTGTTACTGTTAGGCCGTGACATCGACAGGACCTCATCATGAGCACGCTCACCGATAGAATATCTGCCGAAGTTCGGCGTCTGCCGGAGGATTTGGCCAGTCAGGTATATGATTTCATTCGAAATCTCGAGGTTCTCCACGGCATTGCAAGCGGCGAAGAACCCCTAGGCGGCGATGACTGGCCGCAGTTTTTCAATCGGCACGCGCGCGAGGTGGAAGACGACAGGCCGTTGAACAGGGAAGAGATTTATGCCGAGCGTCTGCGTTGACACCAATATCTGGTTCTATTCGCTGGCCCGCCCGAAGAGCGAAGAACAGGCCAAGCATCGGGCGGCGCAGCGATTGGTCGGCTCCCTGCACACCCCTGTCGTCACCCCGCAGATCCTGAACGAACTCGCATACAACCTGTTGCGCAAACGGGCCTGGAGTGAGGCGGACATACGGGCTTTGTCCGGCGATCTGCTGCTCCGTTGCCGCTACCTATCGCCGGGTCCGGCGTGGCACGAGGAGGCAAGCGTGTTGCGGGAGCGGTTCAAACTGTCCTTCTGGGACAGTCTGCTGCTGGCCTCGGCGCAGTCGGCAGGCTGCGATATCGTCTACAGTGAAGACATGCAGCATGGCCTGCGCGCCGATACCTTGGTCGTCATCAATCCCTTTGCCCAAAGCTGAGTCGATCTTGCCAGTAGCCCGACCCGCGGGTGCCCCCCGCCCTTGGCTTCGATCTTCGTTTGTAGTTGATTGGGCGCCGGCCACGACGTTCTTGATTTCCCCATGATCCGCCCCGCAACCCTCAACGACATCGACGCCCTGGTCGCCATCGAGAACGCCAGTTTCGAGACCGACCGGCTGTCCCGCCGCAGTTTCCGCCACCTGCTGAGCCCCGCCGCCAACGCCGCCACCCTGGTGGACGAGGCGGAGGGCGTGGTGCGCGGCTACGCCATGGTGCTGTTCAACACCGGGACTTCTTTGGCGCGCATGTATTCCTATGCGGTTGATCCGGCCCACCGCGCCAAGGGCATTGGCCGCGCCCTGGTGGCAGCCTGCGAGGCGCTGGCGCTGGAACGGGACTGCATCAGCATGCGGCTGGAGGTGCGGCCCGACAACGTCGCTTCCCGCACCCTGTTCGAGCGCCATGGTTACGAGTTCTTCGAGACGGCGCCGGACTATTACGAGGACCACGCCGAGGCGCTGCGCTACGAGAAGCTGCTGGTAGAACACTTGCGACCGGAACTGGTGCGGGTACCGTACTATCAGCAGACCCTGGATTTCACCTGCGGTCCGGCTGCCCTGTTGATGGCCATGAAGGGCCTGCAACCGGACCTGGAACTGGACCGCAAGCTGGAACTGCGCATCTGGCGGGAATCCACCACCATCTTCATGACCTCCGGCCATGGCGGCTGCGGGCCTTACGGCATGGCGCTGTCGGCCTTCAAACGCGGCTTCGACGTGGAGGTCTGGGTCAACGACGAGGGGGCGCTGTTCATCAACTCGGTGCGCGACCCGGAGAAGCGGGTGGTGATGGAACTGGTGCAGGAGGACTTTCTCGATGAGCTCAAGCATCTGCCAGTCAAGCTGGTGTACGGCGCGCTGAACGGCGCCGACCTGCAGGCCCGGATCGAGGCCGGCGGCATCCCGGTGGTGCTGATCAGCTCCTACCGCATCTACCAGGAGAAGTTTCCCCATTGGGTGGTGGTGACCGGCTACGACGAGCGCTCGTTCTATGTACACGACCCTTATGTCGACTGGGACGCCGGCAAGACCACCACCGATTGCGTCAACATGCCCATCTCCCGCAAGGACTTCCAGCGCATGGCCCGCTACGGCAAGACCGGCCAGAAGGCCGTGCTCATCCTGACCCGAAGAAGATCCCGCTCCACCCGCAACAAACGCTCCTGATCCATGGCCAAGCACATCGTCGTCGTCGAATCCCTCAAGGACTGGCAGTCCGATTTTCCTGCCGTGACGGTAGTCACCGCCAAGGACTATCTGTCACGGCCGGAATACCGCGATAGCCCCGATATCCGCGTGATCAACCTGTGCCGCAGCTACGGCTATCTCAGCACCGGCTATTTTTGCTCGCTGCTGGCGGAGCCGCGCCGCCACAAGGTGATCCCCTCGGTGAAGACCCTCACCAATCTGAGCAGCAAGACCATCTACCGGCTCAACATGGACGATCTGGACCAGGCCATCCAGAAAGCCTTGAAGAAACGCCAGGGGGCGCCGGATGAGGAGTTCGACCTGGAGATCTTCTTCGGCCGCTGCGAGGAGCCGGATCTTCAGGACCTGGCGCGGCAGATCTACGATTTGTTCCGCTGCCCGCTGCTTCGGGTCGAATTCGGCTACGAGCGCAAGTGGCACATCGACCGGGTGCGGCCCATGCACCTCAACGGCTGGGCCCATGGGGAGCGCAAGCAGTTCTTCATCGATGCCCTCAACGGCTACATCAGCAAGCCCTGGCGCACCCCCAAGGAGCGCAGCGCCGCCCGCTTCGACCTGGCCATCCTGCGCAACCCCAAGGAAAAGATGCCGCCTTCCAATGCCGGCGCGCTGCAGCGCTTCGTCAAGGCCGGCAAGCGGCTGGGCGTGGACGTGGAACTGATCGAAAAGCGCGACTACGTGCGGCTGGCGGAATACGACGGGCTGTTCATCCGCGAAACCACCAACATCGACCATTACACCTACCGCTTCGCCAAGAAGGCCCAAGTGGAAGGCATGGCGGTGATCGACGATCCCGATTCCATCCTGAAGTGCACCAACAAGGTCTATCTGGCCGAGCTTTTGGCCGCCAACGGCATACCGGCGCCGCGCACCCGCATCCTCCACCGCGGCCGGGCGGTGCGGGACGTGGAATACCCGGTGGTGCTGAAGATTCCCGACGGCTCCTTTTCCCGCGGCGTCGTCAAGGCCAACGATCCGGCCGAACTGAAGAGCTGCCTGGCCACGTTGTTCAAGGAATCCGATCTGCTGTTGGCCCAGGAATTTCTCTACACCGAATTCGACTGGCGCATTGGCATCCTCAACGGCCAGCCGCTGTACGCCTGCCAGTACTTCATGTCGCGCAAGCACTGGCAGATCGTCAATCACGGCGCCGATGGCCGCAGCCGGGAAGGCGGCTTTCGCACCTGGCCGGTGGAGGAGGTGCCCAAGGATGTGGTGGATACCGCCGTGCGGTTGGCCAAGCTGATCGGCGACGGACTCTACGGGGTGGATCTCAAGCAGAACGAGCGCGGGGTCTATGTCATCGAGATCAACGACAATCCCAACATCGATGCCGGCATCGAGGACGAGGTGCTGGGCGAGAGGCTCTACGACACCATCATGGCCGAGTTCGTTCGGCGGATGGACGCCTGACCCACCGGCGCGGTTGTGTCGGTCAGGAGGGGGCGGCGGTCTTGGAAGCGGCTGCGGCCAGCTTCCGCTCCAGCTCATCCAGGCGCGCATGCAGCCGCGCCAGTTCCGCCAGGATCTTCTCTTCCCCGCCCCCCAGCCGTTCCGCCTCGTGTTCGATCTGCCGCATGCCTTGGCCCAGGACGTCCAGATTGCCCCCCATCAGCGCCACCGAAACCGTCGCGGTAAACAGGGAGAACAGCGCCAATCCGAACAGGATCAACAGCGCCGCCAGCACGCGTCCCAGCAAGGAAACCGGCACCACGTCACCGTAGCCCACGTGGGTCATGGTGACCCAGGCCGACCAGATGCCGTCCTGGGGCGAGCGAATGTTGGGGTCGACGAGGTAGAGCAGCAGGCCTGACGACAAGGTGACCAGTACAGCCGCCATCAGCAGATAGCGCAGGCCTTTCCGGTCGGCCAGGGTCTTCAGCAGTTCCTGTAGCCAGCGGGTGACGTCGATCAGCAGTGCAGTGTAGGGCATGGGCAGGCTCACTCCAGGCGTTGACGGTGTAAGGGTCGGGGGTTCGGTTCGGGGGCGTCGCCGATTCGATCTGCGCCTTTGCTAGCGGCGCTCCGGCTGCTCCGGCCGGTCCAAGGCGAGGTTGAGCTTGAGCACGTTGACGCGGGGCTCCCCCAGCATCAGCCACTGGCGGGGCTCGGTGTGCTCGTCCACCAGGGTCTTGAGCTTGGCGGGATCCAGTTTGTGGGCCTTGGCCACCCGGCCGATCTGATAGGCCGCCGCCGCCGGGCTGATGTGGGGGTCGAGGCCACTGGCGGAAGCCGTCACCAGGTCGACCGGCACCGGCTGGGTATTGCCCGGATCGGCTTCCTTCAACGCCTGAACGCGGCCCTTCACGGCATCCGTCAGCGCAGGGTTGGTCGGCCCCAGGTTGGAGCCGCTGGACGCTCCGGCGTTGTAAGGGTAAGGCGCGGTCGCCGAAGGGCGGCCCCAGAAATACTTGGGATCGCTGAAAGGCTGGCCGATCAGCTCCGAGCCCACCGCTTTTCCCTGTTCATCGGTGATGAGGCTGCCGTTAGCCTGGCGCGGAAACAGCAGTTGGGCCAAGGCGGTTACTGCCGCGGGATAAATCACCCCGGTCAGCAGGGTGAGGAGGGCGAACAACACGATCGCCGGTTTGAAATGGGTCAACATAGGGGCCTCCCGAAAATCGATTTACGCTATAGAGTCGGGTTAGTTCTACTTTAGAGTCGGGTTAGTTCTACTTTCTTGATTGCTAACCGGCGACCGCGGCGACTGATTCGGTAGTGAATCGCTGCGCGATGGCCAAGTTTGAATGTGGGTTCTCGGACCCACGGCCGAGATACTTTTCTTTGTGTGGCCAAAGAAAAGTATCCAAAAGAAAGGCCACCCCCAGCCGCGAGAGCCCTTGCGCTCCTCGCTTGCCAAGCGGGGTCGGCGGAAGGGGCTCCTGCCCCTCCGGCGACGCGCCGCATCCTTGCGGCGCCCCTTCGGGCTGATCCGCTCGGCAAGCTGCGGTGCTCAGCGCGGCTGCAGGGGAGGTTGAAAAACGGCATCTGATAGCGCTCTAACCCAACTGCGTCGTCATATCTGATCAAACCAACCCCAGCCCCACCAGCAGCCAGTCGATCGCCTTGATGCCGACGAAGGGTACGATCAAGCCGCCCACCCCGTAGATCAGCAGATTGTTCTGCAGCAGGGTGGCGGCACCCACCGCTTGGTAGCGGATGCCCTTCAGGGCCAGCGGGATCAGCGCGACGATGATCAGCGCGTTGAAGATCACCGCCGCCAGGATGGCGCTGGAAGGGGTCGCCAGCTGCATCACGTTGAGCCGGTTCAGCTCCGGATAGGTGGTGGCGAAGGCCGCCGGGATGATGGCGAAATACTTGGCCACGTCGTTGGCGAGGCTGAAGGTGGTGAGGGCGCCGCGGGTCATCAGCATCTGCTTGCCGGTCTCCACGATCTCGATCAGCTTGGTGGGGTTGGAATCCAGGTCCACCATGTTGCCGGCTTCCTTGGCGGCCTGGGTGCCGCTGTTCATGGCCACCGCCACGTCGGCCTGGGCCAGTGCCGGGGCGTCGTTGGTGCCGTCGCCGGTCATCGCCACCAGCCGGCCGTCGGCCTGGTGCTGGCGGATCAGCTTGAGCTTGGCCTCCGGGGTGGCCTCGGCCAGGAAGTCGTCCACCCCCGCCTCGGCGGCGATGGCGGCGGCGGTCAGCCGGTTGTCGCCGGTGATCATGACGGTCTTGATGCCCATCTGCCGCAGTTCCGCGAAGCGCTCCTTGATGCCGCCCTTGACGATGTCCTTCAGTTCGACCACACCCAGCACCCGCGAGCCTTCCGCCACCACCAGCGGGGTGCTGCCGCGGCGGGCGACGTCGTCCACCAGGACCTGGGCGTCACGGGGAAACAACCCGCCCTGGTCCTCCAAGAAAGCGCGGATGGCATCGGCGGCGCCCTTGCGGATCTGGCGAACACTCTCCCCTCTCCCACCGGGAGAGGGGCCGGGGGTGAGGGTCTTTGCCCCACGTTCTGCTGCAGAGGGGAGATTGACCCCGCTCATCCGGGTCTGGGCGCTGAAGTGGACGAAGGTAGCGCCCAAGGCCGCCACGTCCCGCTCGCGGATGCCGTATTTCTGCTTGGCCAGGATCACGATGCTGCGGCCTTCCGGGGTCTCGTCCGCCAGCGAAGCCAGCTGCGCCGCATCGGCCAGGTTTTGCTGGGTGCCGCCGGCGATGGGCAGGAAGGCGGATGCCTGGCGGTTGCCCAGGGTGATGGTGCCGGTCTTGTCCAGCAGCAGCACATCGACGTCGCCGGCTGCCTCCACCGCCCGGCCGGAGGTGGCGATCACGTTCTTCTGCATCATCCGGCCGATGCCCGCCACCCCAATGGCCGACAGCAGCCCGCCGATGGTGGTGGGGATCAGGCATACCAACAGCGCCACCAGCACGGTGATGGTGACCGGCTGGCCGGCACCGGCGGCTTCCACGCTGTAGAGGGAGAACGGCAGCAGGGTGACGGTGGCCATCAGGAACACCAGAGTCAAGGCCACCAGCAGGATGGTCAGGGCGATCTCGTTGGGGGTCTTCTGTCGCTTGGCACTCTCCACCATGGCGATCATCCGGTCCAGGAAGGTCTCGCCCGGATTGACGGTGATCCGCACCACCAGCCAGTCCGACAGCACCCGGGTGCCGCCGGTCACCGAGCTGAAGTCGCCGCCGGATTCGCGGATCACCGGGGCCGATTCGCCGGTGATGGCGCTCTCGTCCACCGAAGCCACGCCTTCGATCACCTCGCCGTCGCCGGGGATGAAATCGCCCGCCTCGATCAGCACCGCGTCGCCGCGCCGGAGGCTGGAGCCGACCACCTTGGAATAGTTGGAGCCATGGCGGGGCTCATCCAGCTTCTTGGCCATGATGTCGCGCTTGGCACTGCGCAGGAAGGCCGCCTGGGCTTTGCTGCGGCCTTCCGCCACGGCTTCCGCGAAATTAGCGAACAACACCGTGAACCACAGCCACAAGGTGATGGCCAGGATGAAGCCGGGCGGCGCTTCGCCCGCGCCGCCCAAGGCCTGCAGCCACAGCGCCGTGGTCAGGATGCTGCCGAGGTAGACGACGAACATCACCGGGTTCTTCCACTGCTGGCGGGGCGTCAGTTTGCGGAAAGCCTCGATCGCGGCTTGCTGGAGGAGGCGCGGGTCGATCAGGGAGGTCGGCTTGGATTTCTTGCTCATAATTTGCCTATATAAGAAGGGTGGGTTAGCCGTGCACAGGAAGCGGTTTCCGGCTGCGGCGGCACTTGTGCACGGCGTAACCCACCAATTGCCGGACGGTTCCGACCGTTACGCTTCGGTGGGTTACGGTGCGCACCCAGGTCATCGTTTGTCATCAGCGTTTCTGTCTTGTGCACCTCACCCACCCTATGGTTGGTTGATGGCCATCAGCTGCAGATGCTCCACCACCGGCCCCAGTGCCAAAGCCGGGATGAAGGTCAAAGCCCCCACCAGCAGCACGGTGCCGATCAGCAGCGCCACGAACAGCGGGGTGTGGGTGGGCAGGGTGCCGGGGCCGGCCGGGACGATCTTCTTGGCCGCCAGGGAACCGGCGATGGCCAGCACCGGGATTGCCAGCCAGTAGCGGGCGAACAACATGGCCACGCCCAGCATCGAGTTGTAATACGGCGTATTGGCCGACAGCCCGCCGAAGGCGCTGCCGTTGTTGTTGCCGGCGGAGGAGAAGGCGTACAGCACCTCGCTGAAGCCGTGGGCACCGGGATTGAACACCGAGGCTTTGCCGGCATCGGCCATCAGCGCCAGCGCGGTGCCGCCCAGCACCAGCAGCGGAGGCACCAGGATGACGATGGCCGCCATCTTTATCTCGTAGGCCTCGATCTTCTTGCCCAGGTATTCCGGGGTGCGGCCGATCATCAGCCCGGCCACGAATACCGCCACCAGGGCGAACACGATCATGCCATAGAGCCCGGAGCCGACCCCGCCGAAGATTACCTCGCCCAGCTGCATCAGCCACATCGGGATCATGCCGCCTACGGGCGTGAAGGAATCGTGCATGGAATTCACCGAGCCGTTGGAGGCGGCGGTGGTGGCCACCGCCCACAGGCCGGAGTTGACGATGCCGAAGCGGGTTTCCTTGCCTTCCATGTTGCCTCCGGCCTGCTGTGCCGAGGCGGCCTGGTCGACCCCCAGCGCCGCCAACACCGGGTTGCTTTGCTGCTCGGCGGGAACGGTGACGAAGACCAGGGCCACCAACACCACCGTCATGGCCGCCAGGATGGCCCAGCCCTGGCGGGTGTCGCCCACCAGGACGCCGAAGGTGTAGCAAAGCGCCGCCGGAATCAGCAGGATCGCCAGCATCTCCAGCAAGTTCGACAGCGGTGTGGGATTCTCCAGGGGGTGGGCCGAATTGACGTTGAAGAAGCCGCCGCCGTTGGTGCCCAGCTGCTTGATGGCTACCTGGGACGCTGCCGGACCGACCGCGATCGTCTGCTCCTTGGTCACGACCGCCTCGGTGACCGGCTTGCCTGCCGTATCCTTCAGCACCTGGCCGTCTACCCCAAGCTTGGGCTGCTCATAGCCGACCGGCTGGGTCAGCTGGACGGTCCGATAGGGGCTGAAAGTCTGCACCACCCCCTGTCCCACCAGGACCAGGGCCAGCACGACGGACAGCGGCAACAGGATGTAGAGAGTCGTGCGGGTCAGGTCCACCCAGAAATTCCCCAGGGTGTCGGCGTTGCGGCGGCTGAAGCCGCGGATCAGGGCCACCAGCACCGCCATGCCGGTTGCCGCCGACAGGAAATTCTGCACCGTTAGGCCCAGCATCTGGGTCAGATAGCTCATCGTGGTCTCGCCGCCATAGCCCTGCCAGTTGGTGTTGGTGGCGAAGCTGACGGCGGTGTTGAAGGCGGAATCGGGGGTAACCGCACCGAGCACTTGCGGGTTGAGCGGCAGCAGATGCTGCAGCCGCTGCAGGGCGTAGACCGTAGCGGTACCCAGCAGGTTGAAGATCAGCATGGCGACGGCATAGCCGGTCCAGTGCATCTCTTGCCGCGGGTCGACGCCGGCCAGCCGGTAGAACCGGTTCTCCAGCGGTGCCAGCCAGCGGTTGGCGGCCGATTCGCCCTGGTAGACCCGCGCCATGTAGCCACCCAAGGGCTTGGCCAGGGCCAGCAGGACGATGAGGTAGATGGCGATCTGCCAATAACCGGTGTGGGCCATCAGAATTTCTCCGGATAGAGCAGGGCGGCGATCAGATAGACGAAGATCAATGCAACCAGGCTGGCGCTGATCAGGTAGATGATGCTCACGAGGACCTCCTCAGGCGTTCGCAGCCATAGACCAGGCCTGCCGAAAGGGCGAAGAACAGCAGGGTCAGAATCAGAAATGTGAAATCCATGAGTCACCTCGCGGTGAAAGGTTGGATCGAAGGAGTGCAAAAGGCCGACGCATGCCGGTATGGTTTGCAGCGATTCGCCAGATTAACCGGTTACACCATGCATTCGGCGCAGTAGGCCAACAGTGCCGCGGGCGAAGTGTGGTCTCGCCGGATGGCGCGGGTGCCATTGGGCCAGCGTGACTGGATCTGGCGATAGCCGACTTCGGATATGAACACGACTTCCGCGTCGGGAATTGAACCCAGGTGCCGCAGCAAGGCCAGGGATTGGGTGCCGGCCGCGGCGATGTAAATCCTCGGCCTGAAGAACATGTTTGCGATGTACTCCGCCATTGCAGCGAGTTCATTGAGACTGTTCCTGAACCGTTTGTGCATGATGCTGCCGCCGCGTTCCCTTTGCGCCAGGGTCCATGAGTTGCCGTCTTCGCTGTGGATGCCCAGATATGCTTGTATGGCCATGGTCGGGTTTAGCCCCAGGTTGTTGAACATGGGCAACAGCTTATGCTCCCGCGTGTAAAACCGCCGCCAAGCTTACGGCCATGGCCATAAAAATGGCCTAAAAATTCGGCGGCGGAGCACGGTGTTGCCGGACGGAGTGCTGACGGCTTGGCGGACCGGTAGAATCGCCGCTGCCGCCCCTTTTCCGACCTCCTTATGCGCTGTTGCCTGGTTCCGTGCTCCCGTTTCGGTGTGCTCCGCGAGGCCGGTGCGGCCTTGCTGTTTTTCGGGGTGCTGGCCCAGCAGCCGGATCTGCAGGATGCCGGCGGCAAGGCTTTGGCGGAATTGGCGGCGCAGGGTTACCGGGTACCCGGCGCCGAGGAGCCGGTGCGGGTGTTTCCCGCCCTCACCGGGGGCGAATTCAGCGGCAATCACGCCGGCGGATGGCGGCCGGGCCAGGTCTACCTGCGCCGCAATCCGGAGGGCGGGCATGATGCGGCGGTGTATCTGCGTCACGAGCTGTATCACGAAGCCAGCCATCGCAGTTGCGGCGGACGGTTGCCGCGCTGGGCGGAAGAGGCGGGTGCCCTGTGGTTCAGCGGCGAGTTGGCGGGCCGCACGGCCGCCGCCGCTATTCCGGAGACGGGGCTCGAAGCGTTGCGGGGGCGGATCCAGCACGGAGCCGAGTTGAATTCGGCCGATCGCCAGGTGCTGGGAGATCTGCTGCTGCGCGTTGGCTGGCCGTCCGAACCCTGCGCGGTGTCGGCCCAGCTGGCGGAGTCCCTTGGCGCGGCATTCGACGAGCCGGGGAGCACGGGTTTCATCCTGGTCAGCCTGGTTTCCGGCCGGGTGTTGGAAGCGGGGGGCGACCAGCAGGGTCGTTATCCGCCCGGTTCGCTGTTGAAACTGCCCTACGCCGCCGCCCTGGATGGGGCCGATCCGGGGTCACTGGGAGCGGAGCTGGCCGCCAGCGACACGGCTAAGCTGCTGGCCCGCAAGGACCATTGGAACCGGGAGCGTTACCGGCTGCTGCTGTCGCCCGTCAAAGGACAGCGACTGGCGCTGGACGGCAATGGCGAACCCCCGTGGCCGGCCCTGGTGGGCGAGCGGGATCGCGACGGCGGCTATCCGATCGAGGCCGACTTGCCCGAATTGGCCCGAGTGATGCGGGCCGCGCTGCTGGCCAATCCGCGCGCCTTCCAGGGACTGAGCCGCAACGGTTCGGTGCCGGGTTCCACTCTGGCCGGACAGCCGGACCCGGACAAACAGCTGCTGCAGCAACTCCATGCCCTGGCCAAGACCGGCACCGCCTCCGATCCGCAGGGCAATCCCTTGGTGGGGCATTTGGCCGTGGCCTGGCCGGCGGAGCATCCGGTCCTGCTCGCGCTGTTCCGTCAGCGCGGAGTCAGCGGCGCCGCCGTCTTGCCCTACGCCGCCCGCTGGCTGCGGCAATGGCGGTCGACCCACCCGGAGCGGTTCGCCGCGGTGCGGGTTCGGCTATTCACCTCGACGCCCCGTTCCTCCTGGCAGGCACGGGAGGAATGTCCGTCCTATGACGCAGGGGCCTCCCGTATCAGCCTGTGCGGCGAGTTCCGGCTGGTGTCCACGGCGCCCGGCAGCCGTTCCGAGCGGCGGGTGAGGGGTGTGCTGCAGCGCCAGGGCGAGACTGGCCCGGTGGTTCTTGAGACCGACGGGGACAGCTATGCCGACGCGGTGCTGCAGGCCGAAGCCCAGGAACTCAAGGGCAGCGCGCGGGACGCCATGCGGGCGGTGATTCTGTGGAACGGCGCCCACGGCGGCCATCGCCATGGCGATACCGGTGCGCTGTGCGATACCACCCACTGCATGGTCTTCCTCGGCGAGCCGGTGGAGCAGCGGCCGCCCGCAGGGGAGACCGATCCGGCTTTGCTGAGTTTGCTGGACCGGCTGGCCCAACAAAACCGGTTGGACTGGATGGCGTTCTCCGCCGGCGGCAACGACCGCTGGGAGCGTCGCATGGCGGCGGCCGATCTGGCCGCTAGGCTGGGGGAGAAGCAACTCGTCGAGCTGCGGCGGGAGCGGCGCAAGGACGGATCGGTGGCGGTGCATCTGATCTACCCGGACGGCGAAGAGGCGGTCAGCTGCGAAATCTTCCGCAACACCCTCAAACTGCCCTCCTGTCCCGATGGGGTGGATCACGATCCGGCCGGCCAGTATTGGGTGTTTCGCGGCATCGGCGCCGGCCACGGCATGGGGCTCGAGGTCGCCCGCGCCAAGGCGCTTTCGGAGGAGGGGCGCAGTGCGGAGGAGATCTTGCGGGATGCTTATGCCAACTAGTTGGCGGCCTTCCCGGCCGGGCAATAAACGCAGTATGCAGGAGCTATCGGGCGGGAAGCTCCGGCATGATTGTTCACGCCCAAGCTTGGAATCGGACGATCCATGTTGGACTCGACGAGATGAGCCCAACCTTCTGCCGGGGGTCAGTCGATGGGTTTGGGATCCAGGTGCTTGAGGGCGACGAAGTCGTCGATCAGGATCGCATCGGGCGGCTTGTTCCAGAGGGCGTCCACCAGCTTGGAATATTCTTCCTCGGTGAGGATTTCCGTCACCGCGCGGCCGAAGGAGATCTGCCGCTTGGTGTAGCGGATGGCGTGGGAGCGGCGGGCGAATGCGTGGGGGAAAGGCGTGTACTTGTCGCCCACCAGGCGCAGTCCGACATAGCCCAGTTCGTCGTTGTGCAGGACTCGGCCGAGGGTCTCCCCGTCCAGTTTGATTTCGTCTCCGTCCCGGCTCAGCCGGGAGTAAAGTTCCTGGGCGCGCGCCTTGATTTTCTCGAGGGCTTCTTCCGAATAGGGGCAATAAATCTTAGGCATGGGGCCTCAGACAGCAGATGAGTTTGATGGAACGGCGGTGCGCCGGCGGGCGCACGAAAGTACCGGGATCGCGGGACGCCAGCCTGTGACCGCAAGGGTGATCGATGGTTTCCGCGAAGCCGTCAGTTGGTTTTCATGATAGCCGCTTTTGCCGGACTCGGCGGCGACGGCCGCTTCCGGCAGCAGCCTTACAGCCCGTGCGCCTTGCGCTTGCGCCAGAAGGTGGCGCGGCTCATCCCCAGCAGTTCCGCCGCTTCTTCCACCTTGCCGTTGGTCACGGTGAGGGCTTGGCGGATGCGGGTCTTCTCGTCCGGCAGGGGAGCAATGGCCGTGGGTTGTGGCACGCCGGTCACGCTGCGTTCCTCGCGGAATTCCGGCGGCAGCTCGTCCAGCCTCAGGGTCTCGTCCCGCCCGACGGCGAAGGCGTATTCCACCACGTTCTGCAGTTCCCGCACGTTGCCGGGCCAAGGGTAGGCGGTCAGCATCCGCATGGCTTCCGGTTCCACTCGGATCACCCGGCGCCGGCCCATGCCGTTGTGGAGATCGATGAAGTGCCACAGCAGCAGGCCGATGTCCGGCTGCCGCTGGCGCAACGGCGGCAGAAAGATGGGAACCACCCGCAGCCGGTACATGAGGTCTTCCCGGAAGCGGCCGGCCTGGGCCTGCTCCCGCAGGGAACGGTGGGTGGCGGCGACGATGCGGACGTCGACCCGGATGGCGTGGTCGCCGCCCACCGGAATGAAGTCCCGCTCCTGCAGCACGCGCAGCAGCTTGGCCTGCAGTTCCAGGGGCAGTTCGGCCACCTCGTCGAGAAACAGGGTGCCGCCGTTGGCGCGCTGGAACACCCCTGCATGATCCTTGACGGCTCCGGTGAAGGCGCCCCGCACATGGCCGAACAGCTCGCTCTCCAGCAGGGTCGGGGTGATGGCGGCGCAGTTCACCGCCAGGAACGGCTTGTCGCGGCGCAGGCTCTCGGCATGAATGGCGCGCGCCACCAGTTCCTTGCCGGAGCCGGTCTCGCCACGCACCAGCACGGTGGCGTCAGTGACGGCGACGTTGGCGATGACCCGGCAGGCCTGCTTCATGGAGCGGTCCTTGGTGATGATGCCGTGGAACAACAGGGTTTCGTCGTCCTCGGTCAAGTGGGCGGTCGCCATCCCGGTTTCCGGCCACAGCACTTCGAGGGCGCCGGCGAATCGTCCCTGGTCGTCGAAGAAGGCCCGGCCCGACCGTCGCACCCGGATGCGGCCGCCGGCCGTTTCGATTTCCAGCGCCTGCCCCTGGATGGCGACTTTCTCGGCGATGCCGCACAGCGATTCCGGTTGCTCGCAGCGCAGGATGTCCCGGCAATCCCGCCCGATCACCGCGCTACCCTCAAAACCCAGCAGCCGCTCGGCGCCGCGGCTCCAGAACAGAATCTGGCCGGCGCCGTCGATGGCGTAAACGACGCCGCAGTCGAACATGTCGGTGAGTGCCTCGATGGCGGCGGAGGGGCCGATCTGGCCGAGCCAGCCGTCGAGGGAGGGAAGAGCGCGGGTCATGGCTGTTTCAGGGTCCGTTTCATGGGTTTCAGATTGTAACGGCTGTTTCAGGAAGGTTCACAGGCAAGCTCCGGCGGCCGGGCCTGTATCGGCAGTGCCGCGGTGGCAACGGGGCAGTCGGCACGGCTTCTGCTTGAAATGGTCATCGACCCATCCCATCATAACGGAGGCCACCATGATTTTTCGCCAACTGTTCGAACCGGACACCTGCACCTTCAGCTATCTCATCGGCTGCGAGACCAGCGGCGAAGCCGCCCTCATCGATCCGGTGGCGAGCGAGCTGGAGAACTACTTGAAACTGCTGGGTGAACTGGGCTTGACGCTGAAATACACCCTGGAGACCCATGTCCATGCCGACCACATCACCGCCTCCGGCAAGTTGCGGGAGCGGCTGGGCAGCCGCAGCGTGGTGCATCGGCTGGGCGGGGCGGACTGTGCCGACATGCTGGTGGACGACGGCGACCGGCTCACGGTGGGGAGCCTGGAGCTGGAAGTGCGCCATACCCCGGGACATACTCAGGGCTGCGCCAGCTACGTGATGGCCGACCGCGTGTTCACCGGCGATTCGCTGTTCATCGGCGGCTGCGGCCGCACCGACTTCCAGCAGGGCGACGCCGGCCAGTTGTACGACAGCATACATTCCAAGCTGTTCACGCTGCCGCCGGACACCCTGGTCTACCCCGGCCACGATTACCAGGGCCACACGGTTTCCACCGTGGGGGCCGAAATCGCCGGCAACGCCAGGCTCGGCGGCGGCAAGACCCGTTCCGAGTTCATCGCCATCATGGAAGGACTCCAGCTGGCCCATCCCAAGTACATCGACATCGCCCTGCCGGCCAATCAGGCCTGCGGCATGGCCTGAACCATGACGCTGATTCTCGGACTGGCTGCGGGGATCGGGCTGCTGCTGGGCATGCTGGGCGGCGGCGGGTCGATCCTGACGGTGCCGATGCTGGTCTATCTGGCGGCGATGCCGGCCAAGACCGCCATGGCCACCTCCCTGGTGGTGGTGGGTACCACCAGCGTGATCGCCATGCTGGGCCACGCCCGCGGCGGCCGTGTGTGCTGGAATACCGGTCTGGTGTTCGCCGTCGCCGGCATGGGTGGCGCCTACGGCGGTGGGCGCCTCGCCGGTTTCGTGCCCGGCTCGGTCCTGCTGCTGCTGTTCGGCGTGATCATGCTGGCCACCGCGGCTGCCATGCTGCGCGGCCGCAAGGCGGAGCCGGGTGAACAGGGCCGGTCCCAGCCCCTGTGTCCGCGGCGCTTGCCGATCCTGCCGATCCTGTTCGACGGGATCGCCGTGGGCACGGTGACCGGGCTGGTGGGGGCCGGTGGCGGTTTCCTGGTGGTGCCGGCGCTGAATCTTCTGGGTGGCCTGCCCATGCGCGCCGCGGTGGGGACCTCGCTGCTGGTGGTCGCCCTGCAGTCCTTCGCCGCCTTGGCCGGTTACGCCAGCCACGTGGAGCTGGATCTTCACGTCACCGGCCTGGTGACTGCAGCCACGGTGATCGGCAGCCTGGCGGGAGGCCGGCTGTCGCAACGGGTCAGCCCGGCGCGGCTGCGGCGGGGCTTCGGTCTGTTCGTGGCGACGGTCGGCGGCTATTTGCTCTACCGCGAATTGACCCCGGAGGTGGTGGCGGATGTCGCCGGCTTGGCGCTGGCCCACCGGGAATTCCTGTGGGGCGTGCTGACCGTGATCGTCGCCGGCCTCCTTTACCGGTTGCGGGCGCTGTTGCGGCATTGCACCGCCGACGCCGGCCGGCCGCCGCTGTCGGGGCGGGGCAAGCTGCGCTAGCGGCCGTTGCCGGCCCGAGCCGCAAGCTCAGGGTCGTCTCAGTGCCGCTTCGGTCTTGCCGTGGATGCCGCCGAAGCCTCCGTTGCTCATGAACACCACGTGGTCGCCGGGCCCGCAGCGGTTTTTCAGTTGCTCGACGATGGCGTCGATGGACCGGCTCACCGAAAGATTGGGGTTGCCCGCCACCGCTTGTGCCACATCCCAGCCCAGGTCGTCCGGTTGATAGACGATGGCCTCGTCGGCCGCTGCCAGAGAATCCGCCAGGGTCGCCGCATGGACTCCCATCTTCATGGTGTTGGAGCGCGGCTCCAGCACGGCGATCAGGCGCGCGGCGCCGATCCGCCGGCGCAGGCCATCCAGGGTGGTGGCGATGGCGGTGGGGTGGTGTGCGAAGTCGTCGTAAAGGGTGATGCCGCCGACGCAGGCGCGCACTTCCAACCGCCGCTTCACGTTGCGGAAGCCGTTCAGGGCGGCGATGGCCTGCGCGGCCGCGATGCCGGCGTGATGGGCCGCGGCGATGGCCGCCAGGCCATTGCGCACGTTGTGGCGGCCGCTGAGGCTCCAGTTCACACAGCCTTCGACCTTCCCTTCCAGCAGTACCTCGAAACGGCTGCCGTCGGCGGCGGCCAGCCGCGCCTGCCAGCGAGGGTCGCCGGCCTCATCCGCCAAGGCGGTGTGTTCGATCGGGGTCCAGCAGCCTAGCCGCAGTGCCTCGGCCAGATGGGCGTCGGTCGCCGGCGCGATGATGCGGCCATTGCCGGGGATGGTTCGCACCAGGTAATGAAACTGGCGCTGGATCGCCGCCAGGTCCGGAAAGATGTCGGCGTGGTCGAATTCCAGATTGTTGAGGATGGCGGTGCGCGGCCGGTAATGGAGAAACTTGGAGCGCTTGTCGAAGAAGGCGGTGTCGTATTCGTCCGCCTCGATGACGAAATAGGGCGATTGGCCGAGCCGGGCCGAGATGCCGAAGTTCAGGGGGATGCCGCCGATCAGAAAGCCTGGCCGGTGGCCGGCCTGTTCCAGGATCCAGGCCAGCATGCCGGTCGTGGTGGTCTTGCCATGGGTGCCGGCCACCGCCACGACCCAGCGGTCCTTGAGCACGGCGTCGGCCAGCCACTCGGGACCGGAGACGTAGGGCAAACCCTGGTTCAGCACCGCTTCCACTTCCGGGTTGCCGCGCGACAAGGCGTTGCCGATCACCACCAGGTCGGGCTTGTCAGCCAGATTGGCCGCGGCATAGCCGTTGAACAGCCCGATGCCCTGCTGTTCCAGCTGGGTGCTCATGGGGGGGTAGACGTTGTGGTCGGATCCGCTGACCCGGTGACCCAGTTCTCGGGCCATGATCGCCAGCCCGCCCATGAAGGTGCCGCAAATGCCCAGGATGTGGATGTGCACGGATTGCTCTCGGATCGGTGATGGTGCCAGGGCGCGGATGATACCCGCTGGCGCGGGAATCTCAATCAAGACCCCGGTAGGCGATCGCTAACTGATTGGCTGAAAAGAAAAATACGGGGTTTTCCCGAGGGTGGCCGGCCCGGCGCGGAGTCGGCATTATCAGGTTGCCTTATGACATAAATCAAAATTTGTCTATTGCGATCGCCGTCACAGTTCGCAACAATAAGTTGCCGCTGAGGAAATAGTGTCCGATCCCCTACTTGCGGGGGGTCTGCCGCGTGGGGGGATCCCACCGGGACGATGGAGGTGCCGGTCGCCAGCCGACCCAGACCTCCACGGCGAATCAGCAACCCATTACCTTAAACCTTACCCTTGGAGCGCAAGCCATGTCTCAATATCGCCCCTACCAGACCAGCAAGAACAACAACGGCCTTTCGGCTACCAAGATCACCTCCGATACCTTGATCACCGCAGGCCGGTCGCTGGAAGGCACCCTGGCGACCGGTCTCGGCAGCCGCGGAGGTCCCAACAAGGTATCCAACAAGGCGAAGAGATGCCCGAACTCGTACTTCTCGTTCTAGTGGGCCGGGATGTCCGTCGGTCGAGCGCGGGATCCGGAATGGGCCGGATACGTGATTCCCGGCGGACGTCATTCATTCGAGTCTGAACGTTCTGCCCCACCGAACTGACCGATCGATTCCACCGCAGTCCCCCCGCTTCCCGCCAGTCCCCCATCCCAGCAGCGCGCGCACAGTTGCCGAATCGGCTATCCTGCCGGTTTCCCCCATTCGCTCGCAGCCATGAAACTGTCCTTGATCGTGGCGATGTCGTCCAACCGCGTGATCGGCGTGGACAATCGCCTGCCCTGGCATTTCTCCGCCGATTTGCAGCGCTTCAAACGCATCACCATGGGCAAGCCCATCCTGATGGGCCGTCATACCCACGAATCCATCGGCCGCCCGTTGCCGGGCCGCCACAACATCGTGCTGACCGCCGACCCGGAATACCGGGTGCCCGGCTGTACGGTGGTCCACAGCCTGGAGGCGGCCTTCGAGGCGGCCGGCGCCGAGCCGGAGCTGATGGTGATCGGCGGTTCCACCCTGTACGAACGGCTGCTGCCCGCCGCCGGCCGCCTCTACCTCACACTGATTGAGCGCGAATTCACGGGCGATACCTATTTCCCGGAAATCCACTGGGCGGATTGGCAAGAGATCGATAATGAAGCCGTGGACAACGACCCCACGGTGTTTTTCCACTACCGATTCATGGTCCTGGAACGGCGGGTGGCGGAAAGCGGCGAATCGATCGGCGATTCCTCAGGTGGCGTGTATCAACATTGTTGATTCATGGTCGGCGGACTGCTATGGTAGCGGCATTGACCATACATGCGCCGAGGTTCCTCATGCGTGTCATTGTGAAGAAGTGGGGTAACAGCGCTTCGGTGCGCATTCCTGCCGCCATCATGGATGCCGCCAACTTGCATTTGGATGATGCGGTCGAGGTGCGGGAGGAGAACGGCCGCGTTGTCATCGAGCCAGTGCGTTCGGTCGAATATCATCTTGACGATTTGCTTGCGGGCATCACTCCGGACAATCTGCATGCCGAAGCCAGCTTCGGGCCGGTGGTTGGCAAGGAGACCCTTTAATGGTCCGCCGATATGTGCCCGATACCGGGGATATCGTGTGGTTATATTTCGATCCGCAGGCAGGGCATGAACAGGCCGCCCATCGGCCGGCGCTGGTGCTCAGCCCTTCAGCCTACAACGGCAAGACCGGTTTGATGCTGTGCTGCCCGATGACGACTCAGATCAAGGGGTATCCGTTCGAGGTGTCGATCGCCGGCGCGCTTCCAATGGCGGTTCTGGCCGATCAGGTCCAAAGCCTGGATTGGGTCATCCGCAAGGCGACTCGTAAAGGGAAGGTCGCGCCCGCGGAACTGGCCGAAGTGAAGGCCAAGATTCTTGCCCTCATCGGCAAGCCGTGAGGATTGCGCATTGGGCGTCGACGGAGCCAGCCGGCTAGAAACCCCTGTTACCCGATTAGAGCCGACCAACCCAATACCCAGGGCGACGTCGATAATGGGCGACTGTAAGCACTTAAACCACA
>Ga0233425_10002588_pt1 | contig 35058 bp, 31 predicted proteins | sample Watercolumn_Towu_2_FD_181712 | JGI IMG/M metagenome (GOLD analysis project Ga0233425, IMG submission 181712) | Freshwater microbial communities from Lake Towuti, South Sulawesi, Indonesia - Watercolumn_Towuti2014_140_MG | ecosystem: Environmental > Aquatic > Freshwater > Lake | place...
TAACTTAAAAGTACGGATTATACTTAAGAGCTGCTTTGAGCCGCATTTAAAACAGGCAAAATCGGTGGTGAAGCAGGCAACAGCTTCGTCCCTTACTTTAAAACCCTGCTTTTCAGTTTTCTGAACGCAGACCAAGAATGGCCGCTAACAAGAACGCACAGGCTGCAAAACAACTAATAGCAGGTGCCGGAAAGAAATATAAAGCGCTTGTAAGGGCAAAGCCCAGCACACAGATGGTTAAAGGAATCAGTAGTTTTCTGGTTGCAGTGGCATTCTTTTCCACCAGCCCGGAAAGTTGCCATAATACCATTGTTATTGCCAGCAGGGTAAAAATAAGATTCAGGCTCATGCCGGTATAATTTTCATCATAACTCCGTAACGTGCCAAACATGTCAAATTTATTTTCTATCATTTGTTTTTGCACGTCAATGGCTTTGGGATCGGTTACATGGTGTCTTGTAAAATGACCCATACTATGCCCGATGGCAAAAAACAACAGGCAGGCTGCGGCTACGCGCAGCAGTAGTTTGGGGTTTATATTAAATTGCTTTTTCATAGGCTGCTTTTATCCATTTATATACTTCCTTGTTTAGCTGCTTTTCGCCTTCAATTTTAATTTTGTGTGTGCACATGGCGCCGGCACCGGCAATCGCCTCCAATATCCCTTCTTCTTTTTGGTCTTTAAGAATAAGCTCAATCTCAAACCGTGTTTTGGTAGCGGGCTTCAGGCAGGCGAATTGTTTTTTTCTGCGTAGGCTTACATAAGCCTTTTTAGGGGCTATTTCAATGTCATTGCCAAACGAAAGAATGTTGTCAATGAGGCAGTCGTAGATAGGTTTCAGGCTTTCTTTCCCTTTATATTGCTGTGTTATTAATTCCTCGTAGCTAAACGATCCCGCATCGGTGCCATTGGCCTTGTGAACAATCAGGTCGGCGAAAAACAAACCCAAATGATAACTTTTTTTGAGCCACTTCACCGTGTCGCTGTGTTTCTCTTTTTTGTTCTCTCTTGCAATTTCAATCCATTCATTAAGGCTTTTACCTGTGTTTTTAAGCAGGTTAGCAGCCATTGTTTCTTCTGTTTTTTTGTCCATATCGTTTCAATTAAAAATGATAGGGCAAAGCTATTTCCGGGAACCTTAAGAAAATTGTAAAAAAGGGAAATGCTTATTTTTTATAAAAGATCTTGCCAAACTCATTTTTTAAACCAGCATATTGGCGTGGCGAATGGCCCGTAAATTTTTTAAATTCTTTGATGAAATGCGCCTGATCGTAATAAATCTCGTGGAGTGTGCCGCTGTAAAAGTCAGTATGCTCGCTGTTTGCCCAGCTGCTGTAAAACGACTGAAACCGTTCAATTCCCGCATATGTTTTAGGTGAGATGCCCAGGTGGTCTTTAAACAGCATATCCAGGTAACGTTTTGAATATCCCATTTTTTGCTCAAGGTCTTTTATAGTAATGAGGCCTGACGATCTTTTTATTAATTGTACAGAATGATCGATCAGAACATTATTCCGGTTAGTGAGTTGTACAATACCTACCAGAAAATCCTGGAAGGCATCTATCTTACCGTTTACAGAGGAAATGTCTCCTAATCTCTCCAATAAATGATCGCCAGCTTTACCATAAATATCCGTAAAACTATAGATCCTATTCAACACCTCAAATGCCGGAAGGCGTGTAAACCGGTGAAGGCCATTTGGCGTTAGTTCAATGCCTATGGTACCTGTTATTTGAGCTTTGGAGGTGAGTGTAACCGGCTTATCCCATATACCAATAAAAAAGATGTCGTGTTCTTTGTAGTCGGTTTGTATTCCTTTATCAATGGTAGACAAACCGTTGAGGTAAGAGTAAATAAATTTGGCCTTGCCGTTTGGAGCAATTACCCTGCTATCATCGGTAGGTACACCAAAATCATTTTCGAACACCCAGAAGGTGTCAATAAAACTCTGAAGTTCAGCTCGGGGTATAATTCTTTTTAAGATCATTTAGATCGTCTCTTCGGGCAAATTATTAACTAATCATTAAATGACTTCCTGAAAATAACCAGATTATCTGATATAAATAAAAAGGGATTGTAAAACTAAGCTTTGTTCGATTTTCCAGTTGGATCAAAAAGAAAGCCCTTGAATTTCAAGGGCTTTCTTGTGGTACCTCCAGGGATCGAACCAGGGACACACGGATTTTCAGTCCGTTGCTCTACCATCTGAGCTAAGGTACCAACTTAATGGGCGACAAATCTAAATAGAAAATCCGAATCCACCAAACAAATATTAAAATTTCCTAAATACAGATTCGGAACGGGGATTTGGTTACTTTTATAATCCCTTTGAATTTAGTTTTAGATATAGGCAATACGCGTGTGAAAGCCGCCCTGTTCGACGGCGACAGGATCGCGGAGCTGAAGTACTTCGGCTCCCAGGACGAGGTGTGGAACGACATCGGGTTTATCCGTCAGGCCCGCGCCGCGATGATCGGCAGCGTGGTGAACGATACCGGGCGCCTGGCCGACAAGCTCAGCACGGTATTCCCTGTATACCTCTTTTCTTCCGACACCAGGATCCCTCTCGAAAATTTGTACCAATCGGCCTCTACGCTCGGCTCCGACAGGCTGGCGGCAAGCATCGGCGCCTATGTCCTGTATCCGGATGCGGATGTACTGGTGGTGGATGCGGGGACCTGCATCAAGTATAATTTTACGAATGCCGCCAATCAGTACCTCGGCGGGGGTATTTCCCCGGGCCTGGCCATGCGCTTCAAAGCCCTGCACCATTACACGGGCAAGCTCCCGCTCATAGAGCCCAACTCTGAAACGGTAGAGCTGATCGGGCGTGATACGCGCCATTCCATCCTGAGCGGTGTTATTGCCGGCAGCGTTGCCGAGATAGATGGCATCATTGCCCGGTACAGGGAACAATACCCCGGCCTGATTGCCGTTATAAGCGGGGGAGACAGTGAATACTTGGCAAAACAATTAAAAAGTAGCATCTTTACCCACCAGAATTTAGTTTTAAAAGGGCTTAACCATAGTTTAAATTGCACTAATCCATTACCGTGAAGAAACCATTTTCCTTCTTTCATCTTTTCTTGTTGTATGTAAGCACGGTGTGCATTTCCACGGTGACGCAGGCTCAGATCCTCACCTCGAGCCCATACTCCCGTTACGGGCTTGGCGAGCTCAACCTGCCGACCTTCGCTGCGCCATCCGCTATGGGTGGCTCATTCATCGCCTATCACCTCGATAGCACGACGACGCCTGTATTTATTAACCAGGCGAACCCGGCTGGGCTGGCGGGCCTGCGCTTTGCCACACTCGAGCTGGGCGGGCAGGCGCAGTTTACAAAGATCAGCAATACAGGCACCTCTCTGAATAAACGCAATATCAATTTTTCCTATGCCTCTCTGGGCTTTCCGTTGGGCAAGGCCGGTGGCGCGGCTTTTGGCATCATGCCCTACAGCTCGGTAGGCTACAAGATCAACTCGACCGAAGACGTCCCTAACATCGGCACCCTCAACTACCAGTTTGACGGGGAAGGAGGGCTGAATAAGGCCTTTGTGGCCGTCGGTCAAAAGCCATTCAGAAAGCAATTGCTGAGATTCCTTCGCTCCTCCTTTCGAGACACTCTCGTGAAATATGAGAAAACCGCCAGGTACAAGCGGATCAGGGTTGGCCGCGAGCTCCTGTCGGAGTTGTCGCTGGGCGCCAGCGGAGCTTACCTCTTCGGCACCATCAACCAGACCACTCGGGTAGTCTATCCCGGATCGATTACGTATTTCAATTCCAAGCGTGAACGCTCGGTGCAGGTCAACGATTTTGTTTTCAGTGCAGGCCTTCAGACACATTTCACGATCGACTCGGCCCGCTATCATGGCAGGGACACGCTCAAACAGGGCAAGCGCATCCTGATGAAGGAAAAGGTGAAGATCGGCTTCGGCTTCTTTGCAGGCATCCCGTCGGGAGTGATGGCGAAGCAAAATAACATCATCTATACGTATGCGCTGAACGATGTTGGCGGAGAAACGCCCAAAGACACCATCCTGAACTCGCAGAATGTGCGGGGAAGCATCCAGCTGCCGCTGGAAATGGGCTTCGGGCTTTCCTTCAAAAAAGGAGAGCGCCTCCATGTGCTGGTGGACGCTGCCACAACAAACTGGAGCGCCTACAGGAGCTTTGGAGAGAGCAGCAGCAGCTTCCAGAACAGCTACCGCGTATCGGCCGGCCTTAATTACATGCCCAATGGCCTTGCCTTCAACTCTTACCTGAAGCGGGTGCAGTACCGCCTGGGCGTAGGCTATACCAATGGCTACCTCGATCTGAAAAACACGCCGGTGACCAACCTGTATGTGACGGCAGGCCTCGGATTGCCTGTGGGCCTGGGCCGCGCCTCCGACCGGGCTGTGGTAAACATCACAGCGCAGTTTGGCAGGCTGGGAACTACCAGCAACAATTTATTGCAGGAGCAATATGCGAGGATCATCCTCGGCTTTACATTCAACAACCGCTGGTTCATCAGGCCTAAATACGATTAATTTTTTACGCCATGCTATTCTCCAGACATCCGTATATGCTTGCCGGCATGGCTATGGTTATGCTGCTGCTGGCATCCTGCCAGACCGACCGTAACGAGGTGATGGCCATGGGAGAAAAAAAGATCATGCCTTCGCAAACGGGTAAGGACATCACCATGCTTTACAGCGATTCCACTTTTCTGAAGGTCAGGCTGGAGGCCCCGCAAATGGTGATGTATGACAAGGGTACGAAAGAGCCGATGACCATTATGCCCAAGGGCTTGTTTGTAGCCTTCTTTGACGATAAGGGAAAGCAGAGCACCACGCTGAAAGCCAACTACGGCATACGCTATGAAACGAGCCGTCGCATGGAAGCCAAATACGATGTGGAGGTGGTGAATGTCACCGGTGAGAAATTAAATACGGAGCACCTGGTATGGGACGAGAATACGAAGCAGATCACCTCCGATGTGTTCGTCAAGATCACCACGGCCAAAGAGATCATTATGGGAAAAGGCCTCCGGTCGAACCAGGATTTTACGCAATACGAGATCCTCGAGATTACCGGGATCTTAAAAATAGAAGACAACACCTTATAAGATTTTAAGATGAATAAATTTTTCAGGATCATGGAGCTTATCTGGCTCGCCGGCGCGGTTATCGGAGCGGGCGCTGCAGTATACTTCCTCATTATCAAAGATTCGGACAGCGCCCTGTATTTTGTGGCCTTCTTTGTGATCTCCTCCATCATGTACCTTACACGCCGCTACCAGCGCGTGAACCAGGAAAAGCGCCAGCAGGCGCCCCCACGTAAATAACGACAAGGCTTAGCATCTCCGGTGAAAGGGGGCAGCGGAGCGTTTCGCAGTCCTTTGGGATGACCAACGCCTTAAGGCTATTCATGCCCGAAACCTGGCGCCGGTGCTCCGGAAAGATCAGTTGGATCTTCATAATTAAAGTCAGATTCATTTAAGCGGCTGATTCAGAGTGATTTAATGGGAGAAGTGCTGTCGTGTACCCTGCCGGAACCGGTAAATTACCGGAGAAGTTCGCTATCTCGGGTATTCCGCTCCAAGGGCTTTTACGGGAAAGGATGGCTATACCCGGAATCAGGCTCCAGGCCGCTATGCTGGCGGGAAAATTAATCCAAAATAATTTTCCGTTATTCGGCAATAATTTTATCTTTGCATTCCTTAAATTTAATTATAAACATGAGTGTTTTAGAAAAAATTCGTAGTAAAACCGGGCTTCTCGTTGGGATTATTGGCCTGGCCCTGGTGATCTTTATCTTAGAGAGTTTGTTAGGCTCAGGCAGCGCCCTTTTCGGGAGCAGCGATACGCTGGTGGGTAAGATCGCCGGTGAGAAGATCGATTATAACACCTTTAACATGAAGGTAGATCAGCAGATCGCACAGATCCAGCAGAATAACCCACAGGCTCAGATCAACGACCAGACCAAGGAGCAGATCGTGAACCAGGTGTGGCAGGAAATGATCAACGAGCGCGTGAATAAAACACAGTACAACAAATTAGGCGTTTCCGTATCGGCCGACGAGCTGTACGACCTGATGCTGGTACACCCTCACCAGTATGTGATCCAGCAGGTAACCGACCCGAACACCGGTAAGATCATCGAAGGCTTTGCAAAGCCGGACGGTTCCCTCGACGTGGTAAAATTAGGCCAGTGGGTAGGGCAGATGAGCCCGGAGCAAAGCAGGTTCTGGAAACAGCTGGAAACATCGATCGCCGAGGTTCGCGCTGCTGAAAAATACAATACCCTCATCAAAAAAGGCATGTACGTGACCACTGCGGAAGCGAAGGACGCGTTTATCGGGCAAACCAAACAGGTGAATGCGAGCTACGTGATGAAGCGTTATGCCAGCGTATCGGATTCTGCTGTGAAAGTGTCGGAAGAAGAGATCAACAATTACTACAACAAGCACAAAGCCTTTTATAAAGTAGGACAAACAACCCGCAAGATCGAGTACGTATCTTTCGATGTGCTGCCTTCCAATAAGGATTATGAGTTGCTCCAGAAAGAAGCGATGGATGTTGCCGAGATTTTCAAAACCAAAACGGCGAAGGAAGATTCGGCTTATATCTCCCAGGAAACAGAAGGCGGACAGGTGATGATCTCTTCCTACAACAAGAAGAACATGATCATTTCCGATTCATCGGTGTTCACCGCAGCCAAAGGAACGGTTTTCGGCCCCTACACAGAAGGCACCTTCCTCAAGATCTATAAGCTGACAGATACCAAATCGGTAGCGGATTCGGCAAAAGTACGCCACATCCTCATCGGTCTGCAAAGCCAGAAAACACAGACACAGCGCACACCGGAAGCAGCGAAGCGTATTGCCGACAGCTTAACGGCGCTCCTGAAAGAGAAAAAAGTAAGCTTCGACACGCTGGTAAAAACCATGTCTGACGATCTGGGCTCAGTCGATAAAGGCGGTGATTACGGCTGGTTCGATGAGAACAAAGGCTTTGTGGAGCCATTCAAGAATGCAGGTTTGATGGGTACTGTAGGAAATATCTCTGTCGTGCCTACACAATTCGGTTTCCACATCATCGAGGTGCTGGGCGTATCCAAAACACGTCACAACAGCTATACGGTAGCGCAGATCTCCAAATTGATCGCTCCGAGCTCTGAGACCAACAAAGAATACTACAAGCTGGCATCTGACTTTGCCGGTAAAAATTTAAACACGGAAGCGTTCAACAAAGCCATCGAGGCTGAGAAGCTGAACAAGCGTATCGCCGACGATGTCAAAGAAAGCGATAAGAACCTGCCGGGGCTGGATGAGGCGAAAGACCTCGTTCGCTGGATCTACAAAGCGAAAAAAGGCGATGTGTCGGAAGTATTCGAATTCAAAGACCGTTACATCGTAGCGAACCTGGTAAGCGTTAAAGATAAAGGCATTGCGCCATTGGAAGAAGTAAGAGAAGACGTGACGAAGAAAGCCATCCGCGATAAAAAAGCGGAGCAGTTCATTGCTGAGTTTAGCAGCAAAGCCGGCGCTTCCAAATCCATCGATGATATCGCTTCTAAAATGAACCTCATTGTCGAGAAAGCGGATAACCTGACCTTTGCTTCTTACAACATCCCGGCCATCGGCCGCGAGGACGCCCTGATCGGTACAGCCACCGCCCTGAAGAGCGGAGCTACCAGCAAGGTGATCAAAGGCGATAACGGAGTATTTGTTGTATTTGTGAATACCGTAAACGAAGCGGCTCTGCCGAAAGATTTCAAAGGCAAGCAAAAAGAAATGGAGCAGGCTGCCAGTGGCCGTGCAGATTACGAAATGTACGATGCCTTAAAAGAGAAAGCAGACATCGAAGACCACAGAGGAAAATTCTTCTAGGCTTTATCAAAATAGTGAAAGCCCTTCCGGTAAACGGGAGGGCTTTTTTATTGGATAAATATTATGCGCTTATGTCAGGCTGGAGTCACTGGTGCGAGCCTTTGACCCACTTGGATAACAGCAACATGGAATTTGTTATGCAATGTTATTTTTTGGAAAACCAGTTCCTGAAAATCTGCTCTCCGCATTCCGACAGGATCGATTCGGGGTGGAACTGCACGCCGCATACATCGTCGCTCACATGTTTCAATGCCATGATATGCCCTTCGGGGTCGGTGGCGGTAATCCTGAGCTGGGCTGGCAGATTGTGCCTGTCGACAACCCAGGAATGATAACGGCCGGTGAGGAATCGCGGCGGGCAGTCCCGGAATATACCTTCCTGCCGGTGGATCAGGGGCGTGGCCTGTCCGTGGCATACACGCTGCAGGTTATGCAGGGTGCCTCCGTAAAATTCGCCGATGGCCTGCATGCCCAGGCAGACACCAAAAATAGACTTATGCGAATGGTATCGTTTCAGAAGCTCCGGCATGATGCCCGCATCTTTCGGCAAGCCTGGTCCCGGCGATAAAATGATCCGGTCGTAAGCATCGACAGCGGATAGCTGGATCCGATCGTTGCGGTATACATCGACGGAAAGGCCCGTGACCTTTTCAACCAGGTGAACGAGGTTGTAGGTAAAGCTGTCGTAGTTATCGAGTACCAGGATTTTCACACGCACTATCTGATGCCTATAAAATTACGCATCCTTCGCCTATAATTGCGGATGCTGCGATCATTTTATTACATTCGTATATCCTATTTTTCGGCTATGTCAGGCTTTGCAACGTTTTTTGAGAATTATGGCCATTGGACCATTCTCCTCATCGCCGTGCTGGCTTTCGTTGCCGGGTTCATCGATGCCATTGTCGGTGGCGGCGGTCTTATCCAGGTGCCGGCTTTGCTCATCGCTTTTCCTGCGATCCCTCTGCCGGTGTTGTTCGGTACCAATAAAATTGCCGCCTTGGCGGGAACGCTGACGGCTACGCTCAAATACGCCCGCAGGATCCGTTTCGATGTTCCGGTGCTGCTGCTCATCGCCGCCTGTTGCTTCGCCTCCTCCTTCGTTGGGGCAAGGCTTGTGAGCCACCTGGATAGCCATAAGCTGAAGCCTGTGATCCTGCTCATCCTGACAGGAATTGCCATCTATACACTTTTTCATAAAAACCTGGGCGCCGCCAAAAGCAAGGACCTCACACGAGGCAGGCAAATGCTGTATGGCGGCATGATCGGCCTGCTGGTTGGCTTCTACGATGGCTTTTTCGGTCCCGGAACCGGAAGCTTTTTTGTGCTGGGCTTTGTGGTGATCCTCGGCTTCGAATTTGTAAAGGCCTCTGCCTATGCCAAGGTGGTGAATTGTGTCACCAATCTGTCGGCGCTTACCGTCTTTATCTCCAAAGGCTATTTTATCCTGCCTCTGGCCATTGTCATGACGATCTTCAACATGACGGGCAGCTACCTCGGCAGCCACCTCGCCCTCACAAAAGGGAATGGCTTTGTGCGCATCATGTTCCTGGTCATTGTCGGGATCATGATCTGCAAGTTCGGCTACGACCTGTGTTTCGGGTGATTAGACGGATTGCTGTAAGCCTGGAGGAGAAACAGACTCCGGAATAGCCGAGGCAGATGGTGCGCTTTGTTTTCAGGATACGTTGAATGCTTCCCGGGATGGGAGCAGTTGGCAAATAGAACTCATTGTAGTCGTATGAAATGTTGGTGGTCACCCAGGTGAAGATCGCGTCGAATTTTTCCTGGTCGCCGCTTTTACCTTTTATCAGTTTTTTCACCAGCTGTTCCGCGTCGGCTTCAGTCCGTTTTTTAAAGATACATCTTTGGTCGCGTAGGGCAGGAGGTCCGGATCCGTGGACGTCTGGCAGAACAAGACCTTTGACAGGCCGAGCAGGAAAACGATGGGAAGTATACGGAAGACCATCACAATGCCCAGCCTTTCTCTGTGAGGTGTTTTTTACAAAGGCTGCAAAATCCGTGTAGCCCGTCGGTATGATTCTTGCCTTCCGCATCGCGCATGTAGCAGTGTTTCCCGGGGCAGTGCCTCAGCCCCTGCGTGTGGCCCAGCTCATGGATGGCAATCTTGTATAGCTGATCAAGCGTATTTGTTTTCGAGAGTCTGTAAGTAGACGCCACGCAGGCATGTCCCGGGCAGAGGCCTAAGCCCATGATGCCATAGTCTTTGATTGTTCCTTTTGTCCAGCTGATATCTTTCGTGGTGAGGGCAATCGTGACATGGCCTGGAAGATGCCGCCGGTTCAGGTAATTGACGAGGCTGTCGGCGCGGTAGCGGTTCCTGGCTTTGTAGTAGGCCTGTGGTGGAATCGGAATGGCTTTCAGGAGCTTCACCTTCGGATACAATTTTTTGATTTCCTGAAGGACGTAAGTTACCTGCTCCTTGCTTGCATCCGAAAAAGGCTGAATGTCAATAGTAATAGCAGGAGTAGGGTTGGTCATGGGTTCAGGGTCCTTACAGCCGGAGAAGCAAAAGACAAAGCACATGCCATAAAGCAAAGGGAGCAGACATCTCATGGCTTATTTTTTGTCAAACGTTTCAGATCCTGATCTGCCAATTGATAATCGCTTTCAAGACCATGCATGTTGAAGAAGTTTTTCAGAGCGGATACGTGTTCAATAGGATTAAATTCCAGGTTCCAGTACAATTTGCTAAGACATACCGAGCATAAGCGGTTGGGTTTGGAATCAGCTTCCTCCAGGTTATTGGTGCCGTTCATGCTGCAAACAGCATTGGTGCAGTGGAGCATGGAAAACATATGGCTGATCTCGTGCGAGGATGTTTTAATGAAACGCTTCAGGCATAACGTGTTATTTTGCCCATTTTCATAATAGCGGTAAAGGGAAGAAACACCTGTGCGCTTTTTAGTGTAGGCCTCCCCGAATACAAAGTTCCAGGAATCTTTAGGATAAAGGTCTTTGGCTGTCACCGCCATCACAACGATGGCATCCTTTGGAATAGCTGGTTGGAGGATGCTGTCGAGGATATACCTGGTGTGGAGCTGCTCGCTGCCATCTTCGCGTGTTCTGCGGCCGGCAGTAGGAATGAGAGAATCGGAGACAGGTGGGAGGATAATCGTCTTTAAATGAAAGAACAGCTGCAGATACGCTGAGGTAGCTTTCAAAATACTGCCCTGGTCGGCTTTGAAATGTCCGATGGGCTGCAAATAAATGATGCGTTGTGAATCGTTTGGGCTCACCGGCCTGATGTAGGCATATTCCTGGAGTGTCTGCCCGTTTTCAGAATGCTGCGCCAGCCAATCTCCGGGCTTAATAGCCGGCATTTTTTGATCAAGCACAGACAATCCGGCGATCAGCCCAAATTCCCCCAACTGGGATTTTTGATGATTTGCAGGATTACAGGCTGACAGTCCATACAGGATCAGAATAGCACAGATAAATCGTAAAAACATAGGATGAAGCAATTCTCTATTTATAGCGTAGGGGCCTTTTAAAGATACAAAAAATCTGAGTTTCATTTTGTTCCGCGAAGTTTGGCTCTCTACCAGTATACCTGGCGATTCTAAGAGGTATAAAATCTGATGTTTTGTTAACTTCTTAAAATCTTTTCCATGGCTTTTCCTTTCGCCAGCTCATCAACCAGCTTATCCAGGTAGCGGATCTTCTGAATAACGGGGTCTTCAATATCCTCCACACGGTAGCCACAAATCACGCCGGTGATCTTTGTAGCATTGGTATTCATTTGCGGTGCCTCTGCAAAAAAAGTTTCAAAGTCGGTCTTGCGGTCAATTTGCTGTTGCAGGCCCTTTGCTGTGTAACCTGTCAGCCAGAAAATGATCTCATCTACTTCTTCCTTTGTGCGTCCCTTTTTCTCCGCTTTCTGGATGTATAAAGGATACACGCTGGAGAATAATAGTTTATAGACTCTTTCTTTATCTGTTTTCATGACATGTTATGAGTAGCAGACTAAAAATAGCATTTTCGATCGAAATAAAAAAGCCGCTGCGATCCATCGCAGCGGCTTTCTGATGAGCATGTAAGTTTACGCCTCCACCTCCGTCACGATGCTCGGGAAGATGCGGACGTTGTTGTTTTCCTCCCTTCTGAACTGGTAGGTGAACTTGTAATGTGACTCCAGCCCTGATTTGTTCGGCAAGCCGTTGATCATCATAATGTTCCGGTTCTTCGCAAAGCGCAGCAGCTCTCTCAGGTAGTGAGCCGAGATCTGACCCACCTCGTCGATGATGCAGTGCACCTTAAACTCCGTGCTGCCGCGGTGCGACGATTCTTTGATGAACACGTGCAGGAGCGTAATGTAAATGATCGCTTTTACGAGGATATCCGTTCCCGTACTGCCGATGCTGTCGATCTTGTGCGTCCAGCCCGTTTCGTTCATACCCTCCTTGATGTTGAAGCGCAGCTCGAACAGGTCCTGCAGACGGATCTCTTCCTGCTCCTGTTCTTTGATAGCAGTACGCAGCTGGTCCAGTAGCTTCACGGCGCGGGTGCTGATCTCGCGGTTCTTATGGGTGGCAAAGTCGGTGTTGAACAAACCTTCGTTGTAAACAAGGCCGTTCTCCTCGCGGAACTCCTGGATGCGTTTCAGGAGCTTGTACACCTTGTTGTCCGAATCCTCCAGGCGGATCTTGATGAACTCGATCAGCTTCGATTCCTCGAACTCCGCTTTTTTAAAGTCCTCCGCAATCAGGGTAATGATGTGCTGGATCTTATCCTTTTGCCCGCTCAGCTCTTTTACCTTGGTGGCGATACTGTCGGTTACCAGGCCGATCTGCGTGGCCGTTTCCGCGATCGATAATTCGATTTTGTTCTCGTTGATAAAAGCGCGCAGGTTTTGTGCAAAGCGTTCGTATTCGCCTTGTGTGGCGTCGTTGCGGATGGTGAAGTTGAAGTGGTTGTCGAGGCGGAACTTCCCGGCAAACTCATTCACATAGCGCTGGAAGGCGCCGTACTCCTCGTTGAAGTGCGAATCGTTCTTCAGGAGCTGCGTGCACAGGTCCATCACGCTGTAGTTGGTTTTCTTCGGCTCGGCCCGCTCGATGATGTCTGCGTATTTGTTGAACACAGGCGTCTCGCGGAAGTTCTTTGTGAAATAGTTGATCCCGTTGTTGAACTCGATCAGCTCCTCTTCCAGCGCGCGTTTCTGCTTGTTCAGCTCCATGCGGCGCACATTGTATTTGCGGCCGATCTCTTCGAGCTCGGCGCTCAGGTCGTTGGCCGTTTTCACGTACTCTTCCTTTTTCTGGATCAGGTCCGGCAGTTTATCGAAGATCTCGCGCTTGTCTTTTAAATAGTCGCTTACGATCTGTGAGTACTGTTCGATCTCTTTCAGGGCTTCCTGCAATTCCTTGATGCGCGCGTCGATCTTTTTGATCTCCTTGCTGTCCACGCCTTTTTCCTTAAAGTTCGATTCCTTTTCGTTGCTCAGGCTGGCTTCCTTCTCCTCGTATTCCTTCACCTGGTTTTTCTTTTCCACTTCCAGCTCGTTGATCTCGGTTTCCTGCCTGTTCTTCAGGTCGGCGAGGCGCTCGTCGTTAAAGGCTTTCAGCTTGTCGAGCTGGGTGTTGAAGTCGTTGAGGATGTTGTTTTTCTTTTTGTTTAAGATCGCCAGCTCCTCTTCCACCAGGTTTACTTTTTGTTTGTTGCCGGTCAGGGATTCTTCGATCTCCGAGCTCGCGCGCTGCTTCCAGTCCTCGATCTCGAGGATCAGCTTTTTCTCGCGCTTGTCGGCAAGCTCCAGGGAATAGTTCAGCACTTTCAGGTCTTCCTTCAGTTCACCCAGCTGCTTTCCGAACTTATCGGCAGCCACCATCTTTTCCTCATTGTTGGCCGCCTGAAACTGGTTCATGGCCTCCTCCAGGTCGCGGATCATCGCCAGGCGCTCGTTCTTCTCAAACTGGTATTCCTCGATGGTCTTGGAAACCACGTTCACTTCATCCAGCTTTAAGTTCAGGCCGTAGAAGGAAGCCACTGCGCCTTCCACCTTGGTTGGGTTCAGGTCGGTGCGGAATAACAGCTCCTCGTTCACCACCTTGCCAATGGTCGTGTGCCAGTCCTTCACGTTTTTCTCCAGGTAGCCGTAGAACGCGTCGTGCTGTACGTTCAGCTTGTCCTCGATCGCTTTGATCTCCGCTTTGATGCGAATGATCTCGTTGTTCGTTTTCTGGATCTGGTTGGATAACGACGATTTTAATTTTTGCTCCAGGTTTTCCCATTCCTTCTGATTCGTTTGCACCAGGTTGGTTTTGATGGCGCGCTCCGATTTGTTTTTATAGTTGATGGCCCTCAGCTCCGCCAGCTCCGTTTCCTGCGCTTTGATCTCCGTTTCGTAGAAGCGCGTGTTGCGGATCACTTTTTCCTCCGCTTTCAGCTCGTTGAACTCGATCTGCTTCGCGGTGACTTCCGCGTTCAGGTTTACTAAAGCATCCTCGCGCTTTTGCTTGAGCTCCGTGTCTTTTTTAGAGAACTCGTTCTTCTGCAAGAGCTGCAGCTCGTTGTAGTGGTTGAAGATCTCACCTGTGCGGGAGTTGATTTTATTGATGTAAGCCGTTTTATCGTTGCGCAGCTGCTCGATCAGGGACGAATACTTCATCTCGATGTTCTGCACGTTCGAGGTCAGCGATTCGTACTCACGGCGGGCAATGTTCAGGTCCACCTGCAGCTTCTCGCGCTCCGCGTTCTTCTCAACCGCCTGCTCGATATTTTTCTCTTTGTACTCTTTTAATTTTTTGTTGGCGTCGCGGATCGTCCGGTCATAGTAGCCGATCTCCTCGCGCACATCCTTTTGCTTTTCTTCGAGCGCCGTCTTTTGCTCCTCGTGGGCTTCCGACAGCTTTTCCAGCTCGTCCTCTTTTTCCTTCGCCGCTTTGATCACCGCTTCGTTCTGTGTTTCCGCATAGCGCAGGCTGCTTCCCAGCTTATCCGCCATCTCCATCTGTGCGCCTTTCAGCATGTGCACCTGGTCGTATTTCTTATCGATGAACTCGATGAGCTGCTGCGATTCCTTTTTCAGGTAAGTTTCGATATCCGAATACTTTTCGTTGAACTGGCGCAGCTGGCGCTCTACCTGCTCCAGCTTGATCGAGCTGTTCTCCGTCGTTAAGGAGTTGGCGATGAAATCCTTGATGAAGCGGCTGTCGATACTGCTTTTGGAGCTTAAGAACACGTTCGTGATCGACTTCGGAATGTTCTGGTATTTCTCATTTCCTTTCAGGATATGGAATTTGGAGAGCTGCTTGTCTGTTTCCGTGCCATACAGGATATTACGGTAGCGCTCGAAAGTATCGATCTGGTTGGAAATATAGATCCCGCGCTTGTCGAAGCCGGCGATCACTTCTTTGATCTTGAGGGCCTCGTCGTTCTCGTTGAAGAAAAAATCCGGGTTGTAAGCCGCGTCCACAAAGCGGAACACCAGCTTGTTGTGGCGGTATACGATCACAAAGAAAGGCTTTTCCTCCGTGCTGATCTCATAGATCAGGTAGGAGTTCTCATAACGGAAGTAGTGCTCCTCGAAAGGCTTCTGGGAAGCCGAGATCCCCAGGCCGCGGCTGTTGGCGCTGTAAAAGAACAGGATCGCCCTTTGCAACGATGTCTTTCCGAAGTTGTTCGTCCCTACGAAACAGGTATTCCCACTTAACTCAATATCCGCGTATTTCACGTTCGCGATATTGATCTCTACAATTCTGTTTAAAATTCTTACGTTTTCCATTTCTTTATATGCGCTTTCTTTTTTGTTCGTTTGTTGTCAGCTGCTTTTACGATCAATAATCGTAGAGGCTGCCATAGTATTTATTGATCACGTTCGGATCACTCAGGTTCAGTCCTTTCAGGTCCGTGGCCTTCGGAACCATCACCGGGTAAAGGCCGATGCTTTTGCGCTTGAGGTTGGCAGGAGCGAAATCTTTCGGCGTCAGCTTTTCGTAGCCCAGCACCGGCTCGTAAAACTCCGGCGGTGCGCCGTTGAACAGGTTTCTCCGGTCGATCACCTGCGCATAGAATGAAGGCGAGATCTCACCGTTCATCAGGGCTTTGTAGAGCATATCGTTCAGGCGCTCGTTGCGCTTGTCGTAATCGTAGTTCAGCAAAATGTTGCGTGCAATATCGCAGGCACCTTTATCCACGATCTTCATGTTCGGGAAGCCGTATTTCTGGATGTTGGCCAGGAGAGCCGCTGCCGTAACCGAATCCGCTTTCATTTTTTCCTTTACCAGGCGGTATTTGGAAGTATATTCCGGAAGGGTTTTGTTGCATTTCGGATTTTTCAGGCAGGCCACACAGTAGTCTGTTGCCGCTTTGTACGTTCCCGTATTGTATTTTTTGTTGGCGTCGATGGTGGCATACAGTTGCCCTTCCCATTCGTAGTTGCGACCGGCCTCTTTGGCTTTTTCCCAGGCCGCCTTGTTCGCTTTATACTCTTTCTTGGTATTCTGGTTGTTGAAGATGATGACGTCCTTCGTGGTATCGATATCGTAGCCGTTGGTAATGGCTTTCTCGAGCCAGCTGAGGGCCTTATACTCCTCCTTGATCCGCTGTGCGCACATGGTGGCTTTGAAATAGTGCGTCGGGTTGATGGTGCCTTTGTAGCCGCTGAAAGCGATGTCGTACTTGGCATAAGCCTGCAGCAGGGAATCATGCTTGTACATACGCTCTGCCGAGGAAACCATTTCATGAAAGGTCAGAAAATCCGTAGAGCTTACAGGAGTGTATTTGGCTTGTGAATACACGCGTTTGCCGATCGCAAGAACCGCTATAAAAAGTAAAGTTTTCGATATCATAAATTTAGCGTTAAGGGGTTAAACAATTCTATTGATTTCTTAAGATGATCCGCTCAGATAAGGATTAGTTATAGATCAAGCCCTGCGTATCGTCGCTGCTGCCGCTTTCCTCGTATATCGCTACCGAATTGATGATGTCCAGCAGGTAAGTATAGGAGTCGAGCACTTTATAGGATTCCGTTTTTTCGTCTTCCAGCTCCAGGAACGAATCGCGGCTCATCAGGTCGCAGATCTCGCGCACCTTATTGTGCAGGGTTTCCGAGCGGTACAGCGGAATTTTTTGTAATTTTTGTTTCAGGCGCACGTTGGCATTGCACTCTTCGGCAATTTCGCTGGGGCGGAAGCGGCTCCCGATCCCGATCTTATTGTCCATGCTGGCGAACAGGTCGATGATATCGATGTAGCGCTCAAAACGCTCCAGTTTTTTTTCGATCTCGCTGTTCGGCTCGTGCAGCTTCGAAAAATAGAAAAAATTATTGCCCCGCTCGATGTTGTAGCGGATCACGTTGAAGTAAGCCTGGAGCCTGTCGAAATTCTCCGGGTTGTTGATCACATCATAGAGGCGGTTCATGCCATCGCGCGTTCCATTGCTGGAGATAAAGGCGCCGCGGGCCATCACCGCAAAAATATCATGCGTTTGTTTCGGTAAATTGAAATTGTATTCTTCCATTTGTATTTTTTTTGTCAAGCAGATCTTACAGATCGTACAGATTTTTAATTTCTTATTTTTTGTTGACTTCGAGAGCCTCAGTCAACAAACGGTGGTTGAGGCTCCCGAAACCACCATAGAATTTCTCACTACTCAAATCTCACTACTACTCATTACTCCCGCCTCACTTCTTCTTCGCCTTCTCCTTCATGGGCAGGATGAGCGTATAGCCCAGCCGCTTTTTCTTGTCGCCATCAGTATAGTCGTGGTATTGCAGGCGGTATTTGAAATCCAGCTGTGTCTGGTACTCCATCGCAATCTCCACAAACAGCGATAAGCGCTCTTCGAAGCTCACATTTCCGATCATCTTCGGGAATTTATAATCCATCAGGTATTCGAATAAATTCTGCTTGCCCTGATTCAGAAAGCGCTCCACCAGCTTCTCCGTATCCAGCTTGATCTGCTGTTCGAGGCCTTTGTCCTTGAAGTTGCCGGCCATCTTGTCGGCCAGGCCGCGCACCATCAGGCGCGTAATTTTGTATTTCTCGGAAATGCGTTTGCACAGCACGTGCCCGTCGTCGCTGTACAGGAAGTCGATCGGGATCTTGGTCTTTGGGGTCTTATGCCCGTTGTGCTTCAGCGTGTTGATGTTGTGGACAACCTCGCGGAAATTGGTCTTGAAATGCAGGGTCCCGTGGTCTTTCACCTCCTTCAGGCGCTGCGCTTTTTTGTACACATCGAGCTGGAACTGGATCTTGTTGATGAAGTCCGTGATGTCCGTCTGGATCTCGATGAGGAAGTCGAGGTTCTCGATCAGGCTCGCTTTCAGGGCTGTCACAATGCCGAACAACTCGCTGTCGTTGGTGATGGAGAACAGGGTTCTCGTTTCGTCCACGATGTCGGTTGTTTTCTTGATGAACTCGATGATCGTGTCGCGCTTTTCCCTGTAGTCCTCCAGCTTCTGCAATTTGATGCGGTAGTTGCTCTCGTTCTTGTAGGTGTCATCCACGTTCTTTTGCAGCTTGATGATCTCGCGGGTGAGCGTGGCGTTGATGCGTTTCAGGTATTTCTTGATGCTGCGCAGGAAGCGCATTTCGCGGGCTTCCTGGTAAAATGCGATGTGGCGTTTCAGCTCGTTGATGTAATCGTTGATGAAGCCCGGCGTTACCTCGCCGATCTCCATAAAATCCTCGAACATGGCCACCACCGAATCGTTGAGGCTCACGATGTTCTCGTACTCGAATAAAATATCGAGGGAGATAAGCTTCTTGTACTGATCCTCGGTAATGTCGTCGCGGCCCAGCAGCTCATTCACGGTTACCTGGTCCCGCTGCCCGAACAATAATTCCACGATACCACGGTTGTGGTAGAGGTTTGATAGTAAATCTTTAACATTGACCTGTAAACTCATTCAATTAGCTCTGTTTAACACATAAAAATACGAAGGCTTGGGGGCGTACTAAAGTCGGGTTATTAACAAAAAGCCGAGTAATTCACTAAATCACCTGATGGCTTTGTGTAAACCGCTGGAAAACAGCTTTTTTACTGTTAATTAGAAGTGGATAACGTCGCAATGCGTGATTTTACGTAGTATTGAAGCTATTCCTGAATCCTGAAAAATCAGGAATAAGCTGCTTCATTTGAATATTTGGGCGTGCCCCTGGCGGGTCAGGCTCTCACGTCAATCTTTTTGCCGGTATTTCGACTGAGCCTGTCTGCCGACAGGTAGGTTTGGTCCTTCACGCGGCTTTCGCTTAAGAGATGGGCCTGAGGTTCCTGAACAGTATACCCCGCGCCAGGGATGAAGCGATTTGTCTGAGCTCCCTGGTTGTCCCGAAGGGCAAACAAAGAGCGAGCCACGACAGCCCGCTTGGGCGCCCTGAATGGATAGCATCATGAATTCACGTGCTATGAGTTCCATCATTCTGCTTTGGGTGTAATTGTATTTATTTAGTATCTTTGGTAGATAACCTTGCCAAATTCCTGTCGCATGAAAAAAAGTCTACCAGCTCTTTTAGCATTTTTAATCCTGGCCGTACAGAACCTCTGTGCGCAGCAGGTAAAATACTGTGGAACCGATGCTGCCATGAAGCAACTGCTGGACGCCCATCCGGAGATGCTGGAGTCCATCCTGGCCAACGAGCAGCAGTATACAGCAGAAGCCAATGCACAGCGTGGCATCCAGAGCGTACCGGTATATACCATCCCTGTGGTGTTCCATGTATTGCACCAGAACGGATCGGAGAACATTTCCGATGCGCAGATCATCGACGGGATCAATGTGCTGAATACGGACATGCGCAAGCTCAATGCCGATACCTCTCTCATCATTCCGCGCTTCAAGCCTTTGCTCTCCGACATCAAAGTGGTCTTTGCGCTTGCCAGGCTCGACCCGCAGGGCAATTGCACCAACGGCATCGACCGTATCTATACTGCGCGCACCAACTACGGCGACGACAGCGCGAAGGTCAATCCCTGGCCGCGCGACAAATACCTCAATATCTGGACCGCCAAAGCCCTGCAGCAGGGCTGGGCAGGCTATGCCTATTACCCTTCGGCAGCCACCGGTTCTTTATCGGTGCACGATGGCCTGATGGTGCTGGCAGATTACGTTGGCTCCATCGGCACCAGCACGCCATACAAATCGCGAACGCTCACGCATGAGGTCGGACACTGGCTCGACCTCGGCCATCCCTGGAACAGGACCATCAATATTTCCATCAACGTAGGTCTGGCCTGCGGCGATGACCTGGTCTTCGATACGCCAACCACCAAAGGCCACGTGACCTGCCCCGACTTGTATACACCCGATTGTATGATCGATACCTTTTCGACAGGAAGCTTTAATTTCAACGCAGTGACCGTTTCCTCCGGAACACTGGATCCGACGCCTGTTGCGGCCATCTACGACAGCGTAGCGGTGACGCCTTTCCAGGCGGTGGGCCTTTCCGCCAACTCGGCGGCAGCCGGCGCCTTTGCCTTTTCCGACTGGCCCACCGGCGCAGCCAACGGCGAAACGAACTACAGCGCGCTCACCGGCACGCTCAATCCTTCCAAATACTACGAGATAACGGTAGCGCCGAAATACGGCTCCTCCTCCATGAGCCTCTACGGATTCCGATTTACGGTAAACCGCTCTGCGACCGGGCCGCGTACCTATGCGATCCGTTCCAGCGCCGATGGCTTTGCCGGCAACCTGACGGCCACCCTCTCCCCGGCCAACGCCAACCTGAGCGTGCAAGCGGGCGATGTGTTCTTCTATAAGACCGATGCCACCACCGCCGAAAGCGGCACAAAGGTCTCCGTGTCGGGGGCTTCGTTCACCAACCGGACAAGTCCGGTGACCTTCCGCATCTACGCCTGGAATGCGGAAGACAACCTCGGCTCGTTTTCGATAGACGATGTGTCTATCCTCGGCTCCACGGGCGTGATCGAAAATATCCAGAACCACATGGAGTATTCGTACTGCACGCACATGTTCACCACAGGCCAGATGAACCGCATGAGGGCCGCGGTGGAAAGCACGGTTTCAGGAAGGAGCAACCTGTGGTCGTCAGCAAACCTCACGGCGACGGGCGTTACAGGACCTACCGTAACCTGTGCCCCGCTCCCCGAATTTTATGCGAGCCGCACACGCCTTTGTAAAGGCGGTACCGTTACCTTTACCAAAAGCATGATGAATGCCGCTGAAACCAGCCGCCAGTGGGTGTTCCAGGGCGGCTCTCCGGCGACGTCCACAGCCGTGAGCCCAACAATTACTTACACAGCCGCCGGGATCTATTCAGTGAGCCTGAGCGCTACCAACGCCTCCGGAACCAATACCATTACCAAAACACAATACATCCGGGTAGACAATACCACGGCTGATATTGTATACAGCGGCTCCTACAGCGAAGGCTTCGAAACGGCCGCCGTTCTCAGCCACGACTGGCAATCGGTGGATATGGACAACAACGGGCATAAATGGGAATGGGTGTCGGGTGTTGGCACGGGTGGCAGCAATGCCATGCGGATGGGCGCTTTCGGCAACAGCGGCCAGGACATGGACGAGCTCCTCAGTCCTTCGTTCGACCTTAGCGGCACACAGGACAGGTCTTTCAATTTTAAGATCGCCGCTACGGCTATCAGCACAACCTTGTTGAACCCTGAAGTGAAAGATGAGCTGAAAGTATTCTTCTCGACCAACTGTGGCACGACCTGGATCCCGAGAGCCACCTATACAGGCACCACGCTGGTGAACAACCCGATCAGCACCTCGCCCTTCGTGACGAATGCCTCGACGGTGTGGACTCAGAATTCCATCCAGATCCCGGCGGTCTTCCTGACAAATAACTTCAGGGTGAAGTTCCAGTACAAATCGAGCTACCAGGGAAATCACGTGTACCTGGATGATGTGAATATTTCACAGACCGTGGGCATGGCTGAAAGCAGCCTGGCAGGCACTGATTTTTCGATCTATCCGAACCCGAGCAGCGAAACGGCAGTAGTTGCCTATCACCTGGCATCGCCTGCCAGCGTTGGGCTGGAAGTGTTTGATGTGCTTGGCAAATGTGTGTACCAGCTGCCTGCGGTTAATCAGCCGGAAGGGGAGTATAGCCTTTCTCTTTCGAAGCGCGAACAAAAACTGGGGAATGGTGTTTACTTCGTGAAATTACTGGTAAACGGCAGGGCACAAACCAGGAGGCTGATCCTCTCTGAATAAGGAAAGGTTCGGGTGTGTGAAAAAAACAAAAAACCGGCTTTGCTCCTGAACCGTGTAGTATAAGATACGTATTTTAGCAGCCGCATTCAATTTTATGTTTACAAAGCAAACTCTTCCTTTAAGCGATACTTCGCTGTTTTCAGATCTCTTTACGGATTATATCCAGGCTGCCGGACAGGTAAAACCCTTCTACAGCTTTCATATCGATCAGGCCGCCTATAGCGCCTTTTTCAAACAGGATGGCTTTCAGGATCTCAACCGGGAGGTATTGGTACAAGCCCTCGAGCGCCAGGGAAAACTGGTGGAGAACACGCATCCGGCTACCTGGAACCACATCAGCTTATTAAAAAACAAAACGACCTATACGGTCACTACGGGCCATCAGCTTTGCCTGTTTACCGGGCCCTTGTATTTTATTTATAAAATCATCAGCACCATCAATCTTGCCAAAACCTTAACGGCGCAATTTCCCGGAAAGTCCATTGTACCGGTGTATTGGATGGCCAGTGAAGACCATGATTTTGAAGAGATCAACCACGTGCATGTGTTCGGAAAAAAAGTGAGCTGGAACAGTACGCAGAAAGGCAGCGTGGGTGAGTTCAGCACCGAAGGCATTGCCGAAGCGCTGAACGAGCTGAAAGTAATTCTGGGAGAAAGCGACCATGCGAAAGAAATTGCCGGGCTGTTTGAGAAAGCTTATACAAAACATACCAACCTGTCGGATGCCACGCGCTTCCTCGTAAATGAGCTTTTCGGCGAATACGGCCTGGTGATTCTCGATGGGAATGATCCGGAATTGAAATCTTTATTTAAAGATGAATTTAAAAAAGATGTTTTCGAACAGGCATCCTTCAATGCGGTGAATCAAAGTATTGAAGAGCTGAAAAAACACTATTCCATCCAGGTGAATCCGCGCGAGATCAATGTATTCTACAAAGCGGAGCAGCTTAGGGAACGGATCGAGAAAAGCGGCGAAGGCTATAAAGCGGTGAACACAAGCACCGTCTTTTCTAAGGCGGAGCTGGAGAAGCTCATTGATACGGCTCCTGAAAGCATGAGCCCTAATGTGGTGCTCAGGCCTTTGTACCAGCAGAAGATCCTGCCGAACATCGCCTACGTGGGCGGGCCGGGGGAGCTTGCCTACTGGCTGGAGTACAAGCGCCTGTTCGAGGTGTACGGCATCACCTTGCCCATTCTCATGCCGCGTCATTTTGTGATGCTGATTGACAAAGGCACAGGCAATAAGCTTCAGAAGCTGAATATCAGCATTCCTGATTCCTTCAGGGACGGAGAGGACCTGGTGAAGCAGTTCATTAAAACCGAATATGATAATTCCACTCTCGAGGAAGCCCGCAGCAGGCTGGCAGGCATATATGCCTCCCTGGCGGAAACAGCAGCTGGTATCGACAAAACGCTGACGGGAACGGTAGAGGCGGAGAAGCAAAAGGCCATCAATGGGATTGCTGCCGTCGAGCAAAAAATCAACCGCGCGCTGAAACAGAGATCGGAGAATGATGTGAACCAGATCTGGGCCATCAAAGGGAAATTATTTCCGAACAACATTCCACAGGAGCGTTACGATAATTTCAGCATGTACTACTCCAAATACGGGAAGGAGTTCATCAGCGAGCTGATGAGCCTGCTGGTGTATGATTTAAAAACATTCGACTACACGGTTCTCCGTGAAGCATAACAATTATGGCTAAGCGGGTATTTCTGAAAGCAGAATGGCGCAAGCTCCTCATGATTAACTACGAGGTGGATGTGGAGACAATTCTTCCTTACCTGCCGGCCCACACGGAGCCCGATCTGTATCAGGGGAAGTGCCTCGTGAGTATCGTTGGCTTCATGTTCCTCAACACGCGCGTCAAAGGCATGAAGATCTTTTACCATGTGAATTTTGAAGAGGTGAACCTGCGCTTTTACAACAAGCATAGGATGGCATCGGGAGAAGTGCGCCGTGGGACGACCTTCATCAAGGAAATTGTGTCTAAGCCTGCCATTACGTTTATCGCCAATACGCTTTACAAGGAAAAATATGTGACCCTGCCGATGGGGCATACCATTAGGGAACAGGGCGATGAGCTGGAAGTGGAATACCGCTGGCGCTACAACAAAAAAATGAATCATATCCGTTGCAAAGCGGAGAAGAAACTTAACCCGATGGGGCACAACAGCCTCGAGGAATTTATCACCGAGCATTACTGGGGCTACACCAAATTGTCCTTAACCGAAACCTCTGAATATGCTGTCGAGCACCCGCGCTGGGAAACCTACCGCGTCACCGGTTTCCACGCAGACATTGATTTTGAAGGATTGTACGGGCCGAATTTTGCCGCCTTAAAAGATCAGAAGCCACATTCCGTTCTGCTTGCGGAAGGCTCGGAGATCCTGGTGAGGGGTGGAGGAAGGATCGGATAGAACGTCATTGCGAACATAGTGAAGCAATCTGCCGGCAGAGTTTAAAGTCTTGGATAAAGAAATCCGGTATTATTGGTAAATGAAATCGCTTCGCTCCACTTTGTTTCGCTCGCAATGAGGCCTTAGTTACTCTTCCGTTGGCTCAGGATCAGGGCTGGACTTTCCCCTCAGGGCTCTCCACAGGGAGGCAATTTGCTTGCGGAAAATAAAGGCCAGTAACAGATAAGGCACGGCCATCAGGTATAAAATGCCTTTATTGATGCCGCGGGCCACCGAATTTTCCTGGTCCATGCTGCTTTGTACCGCTGCTTTACACATAGAGCATTGCGCTTCGCCGATGCCTGGTAACAAGCATAACAGAGCGATCACAAGTAGGATGAGGCCGTATTTTTTCATTTGGTTTCCTGCAGATCGTGTAAAAGGACGCAGAAAAGATCTGCGATGGTTGGCGGAATCTGCGTGACAAATGTAGCAATTATTTCAACATGATGACGGCCCACATACGGCCCGTTTTCCCGCCGTCGCGACGGTAAGAGAAAAAATCGGCTTCGGTGGTGCAGCGGTTCATGCTCCAGATGTTTTCTTCCGGGATTCCTGCTTCCAGCGCCACAAAACGGTTGGCTGCCAGAAGATCGAGCTGGCGGCCGCTCCAGCAATCCACAGGAAAACCCGCTTCCCGGAACTGCGTGATGACTTCTTCGCTCACCTCATACTTGTCACGGCAAATGCCCTGGCCGATAGCTACCCGGATCTGCTGGCTTTCCGCCCCCAGCTTCCGCATCTCTTCCAGGGTATGCCTCACGATCCTGCCCAGTGTGCCTTTCCATCCGCAATGGGCGGCGCCGATGACCCCGTTTTTTTCGTCGTGGAAGAGTACGGGATAACAATCGGCAGCACCAACCGCTATGGCAAGGCCTCTCTCGCTGGTAACCAGCGCGTCGCCGGTTTGTTTGCCCGGCCGGGCCTGGCATACCGTAATGCCATGCACCTGGTCGAGGTAAGAAACCCTGTCCATCTCCAAGTTCAGCTCGCTTAGCGCCAGTTTTCTGTTTTGGGCAATGTTCTCGGGGCTATCTTCCTTACCACCAAGGTTGAGGCTGGCAAAGGGCTTTGGGGAAACTCCGCCATGGCGGGTGGAAAAGCCATGAACGGCGGTGATATCAGGGGCAAAGAGCCAGCGCATTTTTTGTAGGGTTTCAGCCATAAAAATAGTAAATTAGCCCCTTTAAATACACCATTAAAAACGATATTCTTTTGACATTCAACGATTTTCAGTTTGACGCCTCCTTAATGGAGGGTTTGGAGTCGATGGGCTACAAGCAGCCTACCCCAATTCAGCAACAAGCCATCCCTGTGATCCAGGCCGGAAAAGACCTTATTGCCTGTGCCCAAACAGGAACAGGTAAAACAGCCGCCTTTGTGTTGCCGGTGCTCGACAAGATCATTAAAGCCAGAAAGCATGGCATCAATACCCTCATCATCGCCCCTACGCGTGAGCTGGTTCTGCAGATCGATCAGCAGATCGAAGGCATGGCCTACTTTTGCGGGGTGAGCTCCATCGGCATTTATGGCGGCAACGACGGGATTACCTGGGAGCGCCAGGCCAATGCCCTCCGCGAAGGCGTAGACATTGTGATTGCCACGCCCGGAAGGCTGATCGCCCTGCTGCAGTCGGGCGATGTGAAATTCGACACCATCGAGCACCTGATCCTGGATGAGGCCGACCGTATGCTGGATATGGGCTTCTCCGATGATATTAAGACCATCCTGAAGTATGTTCCCGAGAAGCGCCAGACGATCATGTTCTCGGCCACAATGGCGCCTAAGATCAGGAAGCTGGCGGCACAAATGCTCGTAGAGCCCTTTGAGTCGATCAACATCGCGATCTCCAAGCCGGCAGCGGGTATTGTGCAGCAGGCCTATGTGGTGTACGATAACCAGAAAAATAACTTACTAAAGGAGATCCTGAAGAATGAGGAGTTCTCGTCCGTTATCATTTTCTCCTCTACCAAGGAAAAAGTAAAGGAGCTGTACCAGACCTTCAACGCGCTGAACTATTCGGTGAAAGGATTTTCCTCAGACCTGGAGCAGGCCGAGCGTGAGGAGATCATGCGCAATTTCAAAGCGCGGAACCTGCGGATCCTCATCGGCACGGACATCTTATCCCGTGGCATCGATGTGGAAGGCATTTCCCTGGTGGTGAACTACGATGCGCCACCTGATCCGGAGGATTACATTCACCGCATTGGCCGTACAGCCAGAGCCGAGAGGGCCGGTGTGGCCATTACCTTTATCAATGAAAAGGACCAGCAGCGCTTTTCGCAGATCGAAGCCCTGATGGGCATGGATGTGGACAAGCTGCCGATCCCGGAGCAATTCGGAAAAGGACCCGAGTACAATCCGGAAGCCAACAGGAAAAAGTTCGATAAGCCGCGTGGCTCCAGTGGTAAGCCCGGAAACGGCAAGCCGGGTGGCGGCCAGGGAAAAGGTGGTGGCAACAAGCGCCCCGGTGGCAACAAGAGGCGTTTTAACAAGCCTAAAAAGGCAGAGTAATTTATCAAAACAGTATATTCTAAAACAAAGGCCGGTGATGTACAAAATCACCGGCCCAATTAAACATAAACTATGAATTCAAAATTATCCTTACTCGAGAAAAAGCAGGCTGAAGCCTTATTAGGCGGAGGTCAGAAACGGATTGATGCCCAGCATAAAAAAGGAAAGCTGACCGCCCGTGAGCGATTGCATTTTTTGCTGGATGAAGGCAGCTTTGAGGAGATCGGGATGATGGTGACTCACCGCAGCAAGGACTTTGGCCTTGAGAAAGAGCAATACCTGGGCGATGGTGTGGTAACGGGCTACGGCACGGTCAACGGAAGGTTGGTGTATGTGTTCTCACAGGACTTCACCGTGTTTGGCGGCTCCCTGTCCGAAACGCATGCCGAAAAGATCTGCAAAGTGATGGACCTTGCCATGAAGAATGGTGCGCCTTTCATCGGCCTCAACGATAGCGGTGGCGCCAGGATCCAGGAAGGGGTGGTTTCCCTGGGAGGCTATGCCGATATTTTTTACCGCAACGTGCGCGCCAGCGGCGTGATCCCGCAGCTGTCGGGCATCATGGGGCCTTGTGCCGGCGGAGCAGTGTACAGCCCTGCCATGACGGATTTTATCCTGATGGTGGAGAACACGAGCTATATGTTTGTAACCGGTCCCAACGTGGTAAAAACAGTGACACATGAAGAGGTTACCTCCGAGGAGCTGGGTGGCGCGATGACGCATGCCAGCAAAAGCGGTGTGACACATTTTGCCTGTGCCAATGAGATCGAAGCGATCACCAACATCAAACAGATCCTGAGCTATGTTCCTCAGAACTGCGAGGAAGATGCGCCCTCTGTGCCCTACGAATCCAGCGGATCGGAGTCGAGGCCGGAGCTGAATACCATCATTCCTGAAAATACCAACCAGCCTTATGACATTCGCGAGGTGATCGAAAAAACCATTGATGAAAATTCCTTCCTGGAAGTTCATAAAAATTTTGCGGAGAATATTGTTGTTGGCTTTGCGCGCCTTGCAGGCCGCTCCATCGGCATCGTGGCCAACCAGCCGGCGGTGCTGGCCGGCGTGCTCGACATTCACTCTTCTACCAAAGCCGCGCGCTTTGTGCGTTTCTGCGATTGCTTCAACATCCCTTTGCTGGTGTTTGAAGATGTGCCGGGCTTCTTACCGGGCACCGACCAGGAGTGGAACGCCATCATCACCAACGGCGCTAAATTACTCTATGCTTTCAGCGAGGCTACCGTGCCGCGCATTACCGTCATCACGCGTAAGGCTTATGGCGGCGCTTATGATGTGATGAACAGCAAGCACATTGGCGCGGATATGAACTACGCCTGGCCGAGCGCCGAAATTGCCGTGATGGGCGCGAAAGGCGCTGCGGAGATCATCTTCAAGAACGAGATTTCGGCAGCGGAAAACAAGGATGAGAAGTGGAAAGAGAAGGAAGCGGAATACCAGGCGATGTTTGCCAACCCTTACCGTGCGGCAGAGCGTGGCTTTATCGACGAAGTGATCAGGCCCGACCAAACCAGGGAAAAGCTGATCCGGGCCTTTAAAATGCTGGAGAATAAAGCAGAGAAATTACCGAAAAAGAAACACGGAAATATTCCTTTATAACATGGTTTTAAATGCTGCTCTGCTCATCGTTCTTGGCATCCTTTGCCTGATAGGTACGATCGTGTGCGTGATCTTTGCTATCCTGGGCTTTGCCAATAACCGCTCCGGGAAATTTGCCTGGCTCACTGGCTTCCTGGTGTGCATCATCGGCATGGTGCTTTGTATTTACCTGTTTATAAGCAAAGCCGTGAATAAGGTGAAGCACTTCACCGAAAACCTGAACGAGCACATGACGGAATCCTGGCAGAGCTATTCGGATTCCCTCTCAAACTCCAACCAGCTGCTGATGCAGTCCAACGAGCAGATTCAATTATTGAAGAGTTATTACCCCGACAGCGCCGCCGTTCCCGATCAGTTTTATTATTACATGGGCTTCGAGTCGTATTACCGCTTTCCGCTGAGGTACCCGTATTCCATTCATTGCAGCCTGTTCAAAGAGAATGGGGATTTGTACGACGAATCGAAGGTGGCGCGCTTTGATGAGAACGATAATGGCGAGATCAAGACCTCCATCGACCAGATCGACCGCCTTGCCCTCGATAAGAATTACCTGTTGATTGACCGTAAAGTAAGCTCCACGCGCTCAGCAGATCCTATTCATCATTATGTCCTCTTTCATTTTGATAGTGGGCAGAGCGAGGAAGCCTCCTCTGAAAAAGAGCTGATCCGGCTGGCGAAACGGCAAGGTTACCAGGGTGCTGAAAAACTCATCAGCATCAATGAGTACAACAATCTGTTTTACGCTCAGCTTCCGGATCCCGGCAGCGAATAGCCTGTCGTTGTTCTTCTCAGAAAATGGAATGGATCAGAGGCTTGCGTTAAAGTCTATCAGCAGCCGGCACACTTCCATGTATTTGGTAAGCGGAAGCGTTTTCTCTACATCGTAAATGTCGTGGTAAGCCTGGATCCCGCCCATGGTATAAATAAAAAAGCTGGGAACGCCTTTCTCGGTAAACCAGTAATGATCGCTGTTGGCAGCCTTGCCACGCTGTTTGACCTGTTTCACGTACTGCCTTTCTGTGTTAATGCTGTTGAGTTTCTCAAATTGTGATTTGAAGACTGTGGCATTCACCACCATAATACCATCATCGCCAGTGCCCAGCAAATCGAGGTTCGTAAGAAATTTGATACTGGATAAAGGAAACAGCGGGTGCGTGGAATAATAGCGCGAGCCGAGTAAACCGGCTTCCTCTCCACTGAAAAAAATAAAGGCTACGGAGTATTTCGCCGGATGCGCGGTATAGTATTTTACTAAATTCAGGAGTACGCTCACACCGCTGGCATTATCATTGGCGCCCGGAAACCAGGCTTCTTTGCCCATGGCGCCGAGGTGATCGTAGTGAGCAGTGAATACCAGGAAGCTATCGGGTTGTTGTGTGCCTTTGATGTAGCCTGCCAGGTTTTTGCATTTGAATTCCGGAATAAATTTCGCTTCAAAATTTACGCTGATCGTTTTCGGTTCTCCCGGAAAAGAATCGGCCAGCAGTTCAATGAGCGTTTCATCGGATACATCCGTAGAAACCGTATAGGTCAGTTTCTTTTTCTTTTTAACGATCAGCGAAGGTTTTTTTCCGGCGCTGAGTTCATTCGTCCAGCTAACGCTGTCGCGTTTCACAAGTGTATAGCTCCCTTTGAGGGAATGCGCCGAAGGCTCTACCAGGTAATGTTTTCCGGGTGTCAGCAGACGGTCGTTGAGCCTTACCGACATCTTTCCTGGATAGGTATTCACCGGAAAGGAATAAACCTGTTCGTAGGAAGTACCGAACATCTGCAAGCCGTTAGCCTTCAGTTCTCCTGCAATGTAGCCAGCTGCTTTATTCACGCCATTTTTGACGTAGCCCCGGCCGAGGAATTCTTTAGAGCATAATTTTTTAATGACCTGCCGCGCATAAGCCGTATCCTGGCTGTATAGCAGGGCAGATGTCACAGAGCAAAAAAACAGGAAGATAAATTTCATAAAGGATGTGTTCTGTACCCTGAGCGTAGCCGAAGGGTATAGCGTTATATTTAAGAAAAACGTTTGTGATTCATGGCGATCAGGCGTTTCACCATTTCATTTTCTTCATCCCAGTGATAAATACTTTTCAGTCCCTTCAGATAGGTATCGGCCTCCTCTTTCGTGCCCACATTGTTGAGCTGCTCGATGGCAATGTTATATTCATTGGCATTAGAGGCAAAGAGCTCATTGATCAGCCTGAACTTGTCATTGATGCTCACACTGAGTTTTGGAATGTCTTTATGAGCGGCAGGAGTGCTTACCGGAGGTGTAACGGTGCGGACAGGTTCCGGTGTTTTTTCTGTTTCAGGAGTCACGATCAGCTCCGGCACAATCCCTGTCACAACAGGTTGTGATATCGGCGTTTCTTTTTTCTCTTCCACCACAGGGTTTACCTCAGGTTTTATTTCCGGCTTCGCTTCCTCACGGACAGGCTCCTCTGTTTTAAGTTCAGGCTTCTTCTCCACCATAGGCTCGGGCTTCGGAGCCTCTACCGACATCAGCTTTAAATGCAGATCGAGCTCCGGGGAAAGCTCTTTTTGTTCTTTCAGGACAGCATACGCAGCTACCAGCTTATTGGCCTGGTTAAGGCAATGATGAAGCTGTTCGGCATATTGTGTGTTCGGGTATTTCTCAAATTTATCCATAGCGGTTTTAAGGTCTGCCAAGGCCGCTGTCACCTGCTTTAATAAGATGTCTGTCTGCATAATTGTGGATAATTATGAATTAAAAATACTGCATTTTATGGATACTTGCTTTATTTTTAAGCTTTGTTATGAGGAATTAATAAACATGTTTTTAGAGAACGTTAAACATAGTACAGGGCGGAAAGGCTGGATAGAAGTGGTGTGTGGCTCTATGTTCTCCGGAAAAACAGAAGAGCTGATCCGTCGCCTGAAGCGTGCGCAGCTTGCCCGTCAGAAGGTGGAGATCTTCAAGCCTCAGATCGATACCCGTTACCACGAAGAAAAAGTCGTGTCGCATCAGGGCAATGAGATCATGAGCACGCCTGTGCCCGCGAGCTCCAACATCCTGCTCATGGCCAACGAGGTGGATGTGGTTGGCATTGACGAGGCGCAGTTCTTCGATATGGAATTAGTGAACGTTTGCAGGCAGCTCGCCGACAGTGGTGTGCGCGTCATCGTTGCCGGCCTCGATATGGATTTCCAGGGCAAGCCTTTTGGTCCTATGCCCGACCTGCTGGCTACCGCAGAGTACGTGACGAAAGTTCACGCTATCTGTATGAACTGCGGAAGCCTGGCGCACATCTCGCATCGCAAAACCAATGAGACAAGTCTGGTGGTGCTGGGAGAAACCGAAAGCTATGAGCCTCTATGCAGGGATTGCTATAACGAGGTGAATACCGCTAAATAATCCGCTTATTTTTTCCGGTCCTCTTTCCTGATCTCGTACACGAAATTTAATTTATTGGGCTCTCCGTAATATTCCATTTCCAGTTCAGCAATCTTTTTCCCACCAAGCTTTTCCATCGCTTTTTGCGAGCGGATATTGTGAGCGCCAATGTGGAAGATCACCGTGTCGAAATGGCCGAACGCATGCTCCAGCATCAGGCCCTTCAGCGCCGGGTTGTAGATGCCGCCCCAATGATCGCGGGCCATAAAGGTGTAGCCAATGGCAATTGTTCTCGTTGCCTCATCTGCCCCGTAATAGCGCGAGCTGCCAATCGCGGTGCCCGTCTTGCGGTCGTAGACCAGGCATGCGCCCTTCGATTCCATCGCGCCTTTAAAAAAGGTTTCAAACATCTCGCGCCTGTAACGGTCCTTGTTGGGGTGCTGCTCCCAGATCAGGGGATCGGAAGCGACGGCATAAAGCGTTTCGAAATCGTCGGCCTGTAAGGGAACGATCCGGATGAATTCATTTTCGAGCCTTGGCTGCAGGTTGAAGGATGACATGTGATGATAAGGTTTAATGTTCGGCTTTTGTGCCATCGGTTGATTTTATCCAGATCATCAACGGGTAATCCGGAGCTTTATTGTTTTTCAGCTCGACAGCATCTTTCGGAACTTCCACATAAATCCACTGGATGCCTTGCTGATCTATGGCGGAAGCATAAGCGGTCGCGCGTACTTCCTGAGTTACTGTTCCGGCCAGGCTTTCTTTGATAAATACAGGATGCGTCAGGCTGTCTTTCGGCACATAATACAGGCGGCAACCCGCTTTCAGGAGATAGCGGTTTCCCTCTCTTATTTTTTTAGGGACGATGAGGTCATAATCCTTGCTCAGGGGTTTGAGGATCGGCGAGAAGAAAAAACTCACACCTGTCTGTTCCACCAGCGAATCGTGTGTAATCCGATAACGGATGAGCGTGTTGTCGATCACCGAGCAGCATGGATATTGGTAAAGCGTCAGGTCTGAGCCCGGCTTTAGCCCGGCGATCCTGCCGGCAGCGTACAATGCTTTTTCGTAGCGCTTGTTTTTATTCAGGTAGATCAATACGGTTTTGGTGGAATGCCCGGCGCACTCAAAGCCTTCAAAGATCACATCAAGATCCTGGTCATCGTCCAGGTCCAGCAGATGAAAATCCTCCAGGTAATCGCCGTCGATGCGGAAGTCGAGGCAAAAGGCGGTAGAGGAATCTTTGGTAAGCTGACCGATCGTGTTTTTTTCTACCGGTGTGAAATCGTTTCGCGACAGGCGGTTCCAGGAGATGTTGCGGTCGATCAGACTGTTTATCGCTTCTGCCAGATGGCTTCCGGATGTTTGTGCAACACCGCTAAATACGAATAACAACAATGCGATCAGGAGCTTCATACTACTAAATTACGTGTAATGCGGGCGAAAACAAAATGTGATGCCTGTGACGGTCAGATGTGTTTGTTGTATGAAAAAACGATTTGGATTGGGTAATATGTCGTCCCTACGGGACTGATGATTATAAGAAAACTGCCTTAGCAAAACACCTCCGTAAACTCAAAGCGCTTGCCGTTGAATAAACCCTTGTCGCTGAGCTTCAACTCAGGAATTACCAACAGCGCCATAAAGGAAAGGCTCATATACGGCGCCTTTAAGGTGCTTCCCAGTGCTTTCGCGCGCCGGTCGAGCCTGGTATAGGCGGCGGCTACCTCTTCCGCAGGCTGGTTGGTCATGATACCGGCAATCGGTAATTCCAGCACCAGCGCTTCGTCTTTATTGGCGAGGGAAATGCCGCCTTTGGCTTCGATGATCAGGTTCACTGCCTGGCAGATATCCTCATCGTTCGTGCCCACCACCACGATGTTGTGGCAGTCGTGAGCGACGCAGCTGGCGATGGCTCCGGATTTGAGCCCTACGTTCTTGATAAAGGCCAGGGCAACAGGCTGATCGCTGTAGCGGTTCACCACGGCCATTTTTAAAATGTCCTGCTCCGTATTGGACTCCGCATAGCCGTTGATGTTCAGGGCTTCCGCATACAGCTCGTTGGTGATGAGCTGCCCGTCGAGGACTTCGATGACACGGATCTTATCGCTTCCGCTTCTGAGCTTAAAGTCTTCAGGAGCTTTGAGGCTGCAGTGGAAATTGTTGACGATAGGCGCCGCTACCGGCTTGATGAAAGAGCTTCCTTTTTCCGAAACCAGGCTTCCGTTGATGTAGGTGCTGAGGATGTTGAAATCGCTGAGGTTGTCGATCTCGATAAAATCGGCATTGTCGCCGCTTTGCAGCAGGCCTACAGGCAATCGGTAATGCTTAATGACATTGTAAGAAGCCGCCCGCAGGACGTCGAAAAGGTCGTGGCCATGAGCCAGCGCGCGTTTCACATGCTCGTTGATGTGCGATTCGATCAGGTTGTCGGGATGCTTGTCATCGCAGCAGAACATGATCTGCTCCGGGAAGTCTTTCAGCAGTGGGATCAGCGTTTCGAAATTTTTGGCGGCGCTGCCCTCGCGGATCATCACCTTCACGCCATGCCGGAGCTTTTCCAGCGCTTCGATGTAGCCAAAGCATTCGTGGTCCGTTGTAATCCCCGCATCGAAGTAGGCCTTCATCTCCTCTCCCACGAGGCCCGGAGCATGGCCGTCGATGGGCTTGCCGTGCTTTTTGGCGGAGGCGAGCTTTTTCATCACCTCTACATCCTGATGGATCACGCCCGGAAAGTTCATCATCTCGGCGAGGTACACGATCTCCTGGCGGGCTAAGAGCTCATCGATGGCATCGGCATCGATCACGGCCCCTGCCGTTTCAAAGCCGGTGGCAGGAACACAGGACGGCGCTCCGAAATAGAAGTGGAAGGGAACCTGTCGGGCATTGGCAATCATGTAGTCTACGCCGGCAGTTCCCAGGACGTTAGCGATCTCATGCGGGTCGGAGATCGTTCCCACGGTGCCATGTGTCACCGCCAGGCGCGCGAACTCCGATGGCACCAGCATGCTGCTCTCCACGTGCACGTGCGCGTCCACAAAGCCCGGCAGGATGTAGTTGCTGAAATCCTCATCCA
>Ga0233425_10002589_pt1 | contig 35049 bp, 23 predicted proteins | sample Watercolumn_Towu_2_FD_181712 | JGI IMG/M metagenome (GOLD analysis project Ga0233425, IMG submission 181712) | Freshwater microbial communities from Lake Towuti, South Sulawesi, Indonesia - Watercolumn_Towuti2014_140_MG | ecosystem: Environmental > Aquatic > Freshwater > Lake | place...
TTGAGGCCGGCGTGGTAGTCCCAGAGAGGCGTCTCCGGGTACCACCACTGCTTGCGCTGCGGGTTGCGGGGCATGCCGAAGGCCTCGTTGGCCTCGGTGGTGTAGTAGGCATACCAGATCAGGCCGCGCGCCCCGCCGACGAGGGCTTGGTAGGTCATGTTGCGGAGCTCCTCGGGCGTGGGCTCGCGCCAGACGCCGTGGACCGCGAAGGCTTGGGGCACGACCCAGAGCGATTGGCCCGGCGCCCGGGCGCGCTCGGCGGCGTGGGTGAAGACGGTCACCATCGAGAAGGGCGCGCGAGGGACCGGGTAGGGGTCGGGCATCAGCACGTCCAGCGCCCGGGCGGCCTCGGGCATGACGCCGGGGTTGTTGAGCGCGGCGCCGACCGGATGGTGCGGGTCCTCCTCGGTGAAGACCGCGCGGACGTCCAATGAGTGCTGCAGCCGCTCGCCGCCGGGCTCGTCGACGCCGTACCACAGCAGCAGCGCCGGATGATCCCGCCCCGCGCGAACGGCCTCGCGGACCGCCTCAGCCGACATCCCGCCGATCTCGGGCATCACCTTCAGCCCGCGCGCGTGCGCGAGATCGAGGAAGGGGCGGCTCGGCATCCCCCAGCCCCGAACGAAGCAGTTGAAGCCCCGGGCGGCCACGTCGTCGAGCATCGTCTCCAGCGTGAGGGGCGGAAGACCCATCCCGGCGTTCTGCGCGGTGATGAGGTCGGCCACGGGCTCGGAGACATGGTACAGCCCCAGGGGGAGAAAGGGCTCGCCATCTACGTAGGTGATGCCCTCGGCGTCGACAACCACCTCGCTGCCGGTCGGCGGCGGCATGACGACGACGGTTCGCCGATCACGCGCGAGTTCGCGGGCTCCGTCCTGGAGCACCGTGACGAGGGTGTACTGGCCCACCGGCCACGCCTCGGTCGCGAAGGTCGCCTCGACCGTGCCCGACTCGTCGACCGCCACCTCGCGGCGCGCATCGACCGCCTCGCCGGTGACGCGCAAGTTGAGGGCCAGCCCGGGCAGTGGATCACGGACGGTCGCCACCACGCGCAACCGCGGTCCGCCGGGGCCGGTGCGGTAGACGGCGTTGCGGTAGGCCTGATCGGGCAGCGCAACCGCGAGAGGCGGACCGACTTCGCGCCGGAGGGGCTCGGAGATCCACACGGGCCCGCCGCCGTCCTCCAGGCGCGCACGGACCGTCCAAACGCCCTCGGCCGCCATCTGGTGCTCAGTCTCCACGAGGGTGCTCCCGTAGCCCTGCACCGTGAACTCCCGGGTCGTCTCGGTGAGCGTCCCGGTCGGAGAGACACACTCGACGATGAAGCGGCCGCCGAAGTCGCCGTAGCTGGGCTTGGTCAGGGCCAAGGAGAGCCGTCGGCCCTCCAGGGCGCAGCGGCTGATGCGCACGGGGCAGCGGTTCGGGTCGAGCTTCGCGTTCGTGAGCCGCCCGAAGTTCGCCGGTGTGCCGAAGGGGCCGTAGGTGGGCGACCACGCAGAGAGCTCCCCGGTGCGCGGAGCGTGGCGCGCGAAGTTCACCGCCCACTCGTCCCCGAAGGTCAGGGGATCGCCCAGCATGACCAGGGGAATGCGGAGTTCCGCCGACCAGCCGCGCGGATGTCGCTGCACCGCGGCCTGCCACCAGCCGTCCCAGGCCGGGTCGATGGTCGCCTCGTCATAGACCACGCCAGCCGCATTCACGATGAAGTGGCGGTAGCTCTCCCGGCGGCCGGTCGGATCGACGAACAACTCCACGCAGTCGTCGTGATAGACCGCCCCATCGCGGCGCGTCGTCAGCGTGCGGAGAGCGCCCGGGTCGCTGTCCGCGCAGCGGAAAGCGACGTAGAGGTAGTAGTCATCGCGCCCCAGGATCGCGGTGGTCGCCTGGCGCGCAAGCCCGGCGCCGTCGACGGTGAGGAACGGATCGGTCGCGGCGGCCCCGTTCCAGCTCTCCTCCTCGACCATGCCGTCGATCACCGGCGCGGCCATTGAACGGGTCTCCAGCTCGCGCGGGCGGCGTGCGGCCTGGTAGAGATCCTCCTCGCGCTGGCGGGCGGCCATGATCCGCGGCTCGTCCCGCGCCCAGAGCCACAGGTTCTGCAAGAAGGGGACGTGGGGGAAGCCGTACTGGCGGTAGATGCAGGAGGCGATGATGACCCCGTCGCCAAGCTCGCGGCACAGCAGGATCGGCCGGCCCTCGCCGCACTTCGCGAGGACCTGCCACAGGCCGGAGGCGGACTGAGGATGAGTCCAGACGGCCGGGGGAGCCGCGAGCCCGCGCAGCAGCGGATGGCGAACCTCCGTCCACGCGGCGGGTTGGCCGTCCGCGGCACACTGCTCGCCGGTCACCTCGATGGTCAGGCCGGGTTCGAGCGCCGGCAGCCAGCCGACCTGGGGCTCGTAGTTCGTGTCGGTGAGCAGCAGCACGCCGCCGTGGCGCACGAACCGGCGGAGGCGCTCACCGGCGGCGGCGAGGTCCGCCGGGTGCTCGTAGTTGTAGACCGCGGTCCCGATCACAAGGTCGAAGCGGTCGAGCCGATCGAGCAAGCGGTCGAGTTCCGTGTTCTCGAACCGTTCGACCGGCCAGCCGAGACGCGCGAGATCGGCGTCGTACTCGTTCCGGTAGGAGTAGGACCCCTCCCGGAAGGAGCTGTACAGCACCGCGACGCGCGGCAACTCCGCGGCCCGCGCGCCCAGACAACTCAGCAGCAGGAGCCCGATCATCGGCACCCCCTCGCGCCCCGTCGCCGGCAGGGACGGAGGCAGTCTAACCCCTCGCGGACCGCGATGCAAGGCCGCGGCGGCGGCGGCAGGCTGCATCCGGAAACACGATCCCGATTCGATGCGGCCGAGTTGGGTCATGTCCCCCGGGGCAGTCCATGCAACACGCGGAATGCGGGGACGCGACCCCAATTCGATGCGGCCGAGTTGGGTCATGTCCCCGGGTTCAGGAGAGGGCAGCGGGTTCCTTGACAGTCTCTCCCTGCCCGCGATATACTCCGAGGCGGTGTACTGCGTTGGGGGATGAGATACGGTTGTCCATGTCTGCTGAGCGCCTGACCGCGCCGCTCCCTAACCCGATCCTCGCGCCCGCACGGACCGTCTCAGGCTACTGCTAGCCGGCGGTCCGTTTTTTCGTGCACCTGTTGCGCGCTGCGCACAGCGAAAAGGAGGACGTGAATCGTGCCGAAGACCTCCAAGAAGCAGGCCGCAAAGCCCAAACCGGCCGCGAAGAAGCCGGTGGTGCCGTCCGACCTTGTGATCGCGCAGGCCGCCCGGGGCAAGATGAAGCATGTGTATGAGATCGCCGAGGGCCTGGGCCTGGAGCAGGACGATCTCGAACTCTACGGCCGGTACAAGGCCAAGATCCATCTCGATGTGCTGGACCGGATGAAGGGCAGGCCCGACGGCCACCTGGTCGATGTCACCGCGATCACGCCGACGCCGCTGGGCGAGGGCAAGACGGTGACCTCCATCGGTCTGGGCCAGGCCCTCGCGAAGATCGGCGCCAACGTCTGCAACACCCTCCGCGAGCCCTCGCTCGGGCCACAGTTCGGCATCAAGGGCGGCGCGGCCGGGGGCGGGTACAGCCAGGTCATGCCGATGGAGGACATCAACCTCCACTTCACCGGCGACATCCACGCGGTCAGTATGACCAACAATCAGCTCGCGGCGTACATCGACGCGAGCCTCTACCACGGCAACCCGCTGAAGATCGACATCCCCACCATCAGCTGGCGGCGGGTCATCGACTCGAACGACGGCTACGCGCTGCGGAACATCGTGCTGGGCCTGGGCGCGAACCTGCCCAAGCCGCGCCGGGGCGGCGTGCCGCGCGAGTCGGGCTTCGACATCAGCGTGGCCTCCGAGGTGATGGCGATCCTCGCGATGACCACCGGCCTGCAGGACATGCGTAAACGGCTGGGGCGGATCATCGTCGCCTACAACACCGACGGCCAGCCGGTTACGGCCGACGACCTGCAGGCGGCCGGGATGATGACGGTCCTGATGAAGGACGCCATCATGCCCACCCTGATCCAGACGCTGGAGAACACCCCGTGCATCATGCACGCGGGGCCGTTCGCCAACATCGCGCAGGGCAACAACAGCATCATCGCGGACCAGATCGCGCTGAAGTGCGCGGACTACGTGGTGACCGAGAGCGGCTTCGGCGCGGACATGGGCGCCGAGAAGTTCATGAACATCAAGTGCCGGGTGGGCAAGCTCAAGCCGTCGTGTGTGGTGATCACCCTCTCGATCCGGGCGCTGAAGGCCCATAGCGGGCGCTTCAACATCGTCGCGGGCAAGCCGCTGGACCCGGGCCTCGGCAAGGAAGACCTGAAGGCCATCGCCGACGGCTCCTGCAACCTGGTGAAGCACATCCAGAACATGCAGCTCTTCGGCGTGCCGGTCGTCGTGTCCATCAACCGCTTCAAGGACGACACCGACAAGGAAGTCGCCCTGGTGAAGGAGATCGCCGAGGCCGCGGGCGCCCGCTGCGCGCCGATCGAGGTCTGGGCCTACGGCGGAGCGGGCGGCGTGGACCTCGCCCACCTCGTGGTCGAGGCCTGCCAGGAGAAGAGCGACTTCAAGCTCCTGTACCCGGACAGCTGGTCGATCAAGCAGAAGATCGAGGCCATCGCGACGAGGATCTACGGCGCGGAGGGCGTCGACTTCAGCGCCACCGCCGAGGAACAGATCAAGCGCTACACCGCCTTCGGGCTGGACAAGCTCCCGATCTGCATGGCCAAGACGCACCTGTCGCTCTCTCACGATCCCGCCCTGAAGGGCGCGCCGACGGGCTTCACGCTCCCCGTCCGCGAGATCCGCCCCTCGGCGGGCGCAGGCTTCCTGTACCCGCTGTGCGGGGAGATGTCTACGATGCCCGGCCTGCCCAGCGCTCCCGCGGGCTGGAGGGTCGACATCGACAAGAAGGGCGAAACGCTCGGCCTGTTCTAACGGCAGGTGACAGGGACGGCAGGTGACCGGTGAGCGGAACGGCAGGTGACAGGACGGCTACGCCGCGATGACTTGGGCCCCGAGCGGATTCGCTCGGGGCCCGGCCGCTCCCCAGGCTGTCGGTGGTGAAGACGCAACGGTCCTCGCTGTGCGCGCGCCACAGCAGCGCGGGCGCCGGCGGTTGCCACCAAGCCGGTCCCGTCCAGCAGCCGTGCCGGCCCCGGAGGTGTCCCCCGACAGACGTACTAGCCACGTACCGTCTCCTGCTTCGCCTGAGGCAGCGCATTCGACTCTCCCTTGCCGCGCGGCGTCCTGCGGAGGAGTGGTGATCTTGCGGTGCGCACGTCGGCAGGAGCCCCCGCGGGAGGAGGCGAAGGAGCCGGAGGCTGAGGGAATCCCAGGGCAAGGAGGTGTGGAGTGGGGAAGTCGCGATGGCCGTTGCTCAGCATTCCTCTCGCGCTGGCGGCGTGGATGTTGGCAGGGTGCGGGTCCGGGACGTCGGCCCGCAATCCCGGGAATGGGAACGATCCGTTGGTGGAGGCCCAGGCGGCGGGCACCGTTACCCCGCAGGCCGGCGGCACGATCTCCCTCCCCGGATTCCGCATCGAGTTCCCGCCGGGCGCAGTGAGTGCGCCGACCCAGGTCCAACTGCAGTCCATATCCCTCACGCCGTACAAGGATGTGATCCCCGGCACGCCGGGTCCGCTGGTCCGAGTCTGCCGGGTGCGCCAGGAGCAGTTGGCGCTGAAGGGCGACAAGACGGCGAAGCTCACGCTGATCCGACCCCGGCCATACGGATCTGTCGCGAAGCTCTCTGTCTACCGGCAGGAGCGCCTGCTGAACCCGATCGGCCAGGCGACCGCCAACGGCAGCGAGTACAGCGTCGAGATCGACCGCCTCGGGCTGTTCCTCTGGGTACTGGAGAGCAACTTCTGCCTCCAGTTCGACGGGCGGGGCGACGTCGTCTCCATTCCCCATAGTGGCACGATCAAGTTCGGCACGGACGACGCGTTCACGGTGGAGTGCTGGTTCCGCTCGAGTGAGCAGCGCATCGGCACCGGCACCTACCGACCGATCGTGGGGACCTGGAGCGGGAACACGGCCCAGACGCCGTACCCGTATCCGTATGAGCTACGGCTGTGGCTGGGCGACCAGTCGTGGGCGGACGGCGAGGTCGAGTTCGTCGTCTGGGACGGTGAGAAGGTCCAGTCGTCCACCGACCCGGGGAGCACTGAGCGCCCCGGCCTGTACGTGCCGGGAACGTACAACGACGGCCAGTGGCACCACATGGCCGGCGTGCGCAAGGGAAGGGTTGGCATGTGGGTGTACATGGACGGAGAGCTCACCGCCAGCAGTCCAGGCGACCCGGGCCTGAAGTCGATCTACAACGACCGACCCGTGACCATCGGCGGATACCACCCCTCATGGGTACGCGGGTTCAGGGGGGAGATCGACGAGGTCCGCATCTGGGGCGTCGCCCGCACCCACAAGCAAGTGCAGGGCAACTACACCCGCCGTCTCACGGGCTCCGAGTCCGGTCTGCGGGCGCTGTGGAGCTTCGATGAGGGCGGCGGGACGGTCGCTCACGACATGTCGGCTAACAGCAACCACGGCTCCCTTCTCGGCGATGCAAGGTGGATCGAGGCCGACTGGCCGCTAGAGCCGTGATCGCGCAGGTGATCGAGCCGTTTGACAGCCGCCTTCGGCGGGCGGTATAATCGCGGAGTGGGACGTTCACTGACCGTGAACGAGATGCTCCAGAGTGGCGCTCGACGGCGCGTCGTCGCCGGCATCGAGCGCCACTTTCGCCTTGTATGGGCGTACCAAGAGGGATGTGCTGACGAACCGTAGGGTAGGGACATGACGCCGAGCACTGAGGTCATCGCGAACATCGAGGAGCTGCTGGCGGCGCTGCCGACGGGCTTGCGGCTGCAGCTGGAGCAGCACGACCTGCTGGATGAGCTGCTGGAGGTCGTGATCGACCTCGGCCGGCCGATCGAGGCGCGCTTCCCAGAGGCCTTCGAGATCATCGGAGAGTCGCCGGCGACCCATGAGGACCTCGACGCGGTGGTCTCACGCATCGGGGAGTTCGGGGACGACAACCGCGCGGGTATCGAGAGGACGCTGCACCGCATCTCCGCCATCCGCAACCGCCAGGGCCGCGTCATCGGGCTGACCCTGCGCGTGGGCCGGGCGGTCTACGGCACCATCGACATCATCCGCGATGTCGTGGAGTCCGGGCAGAGCATTCTGCTGCTCGGGCGGCCCGGCGTAGGCAAGACGACGATGCTGCGGGAGATCGCGCGCGTACTCGCCGATGACCTCACGCGGCGCGTGATCGTGGTCGATACCAGCAACGAGATCGCGGGCGACGGAGACATCCCCCACCCGGCCATCGGTCGCGCGCGGCGGATGCAGGTCCGCACGCCGAGTCTGCAGCACGCCGTGATGATCGAGGCGGTCGAGAATCACATGCCCGAGGCGATCGTCATCGACGAGATCGGGACCCAGGAGGACGCCTTTGCCGCGCGGACCATTGCCGAGCGCGGCGTGCAGCTCATCGGGACGGCCCACGGGAACAACCTGGACAACCTGCTCTCAAACCCGACGCTGTGCGACCTCATCGGCGGCATCCAGGCGGTCACCCTCTCGGATGAGGAAGCCGCGCGCCGGGGGACGCAGAAGACCGTTCTCGAGCGGAAGGCTCCGCCGACCTTCGATGTGCTGATCGAGATTCTAGACCTCGACCGACTGGCGCTCCACGCGGACGTGGCGCGCACGGTGGACCGGCGCTTGCTGGGGGATGAGCTGCGGCCGGAGATCCGCCGCCGGAGCGCGGACGGGGCGATCCAGATCGAACAGGCCGCCGCCGAGCCTGCGCCCGAGGTGCTCGCCGACGGGCCGTTGGCCGGGTTGTTCTCGGCGTCCGGGGATGTCTCGCGCGCGAAGAAACTGCTGGTCGTGGGGCTCAGCCGCAGCAAGGTCGAGAAGGCCGTCCGCGAACTGCGCCTGCCCTGCGTCATCACGGAGCGTTCGCGGGAGGCCGAACTTGTGATCGCCCTCAAGGCCACCCGCCGCCGCGCTCGGGGCGACTTCGAGGAGCCGCCCACGCCCCCGACCGCGCGCCTGATTGAGGTCCGCAGCAACACCTACGGGCAGATCTACGAAGGCCTCCGCGAAGCCTTCGACGTCGGCATGACCGCGCGCGAGGAGTTCGCGATGCAGGAGGCCGAGCAGGCCCTCAAGCGCGTCATCCAGAGCCACCAGTCGGTCGAGCTGACCCCGCAGAACGCCTACATCCGCCGACTGCAGCACGAGCTGGCGGCGAAGTACGACATCCGCTCCTATTCGGTCGGCCACGACCCTCGCCGACGGGTCCGCTTCGCGCCCTGAGGCCGGGTCCTACGCCCGATCGCCGCGCAGTGTCTCATCCCCGTAGCCCCAGCCCCGGCAGGACGGCACATCGATGAGGATGACGTCCGAGGGCGCGCTGGCCTGGAGGACCGTGGGCGCCGTCGGGTCGATGCGCGCCTGATCCCCCGGCGCCAGGCGCGCGCCATCCACCGTCAGGTGGCCGCGCGTCACATACACGAAGAGGCGCCGCGACCCGTCGGCCGCGTGGCACACCGCCTTACCCGCCTCCAACTCTGCCCGGTAGATGGTCGCGTCGGTGTGGAAGGTCACCACATCCGGCAGCCCCTGTCCCGACGCCACCGGGGCCAGCCGGTTCCTCCAGACCTCCGGGTCGTAGGCGCGCTGATCGTAGGTGGGCGGCAGGCCGGCGCGGTCCGGGAAGATCCAGATCTGGTAGAAGTGCACGGGGTCGGCGGCGAGGTTGTACTCCGAGTGCGTCAGGCCGGTGCCGGCCGACATGCGCTGCACGTCTCCGGCCCGAATCACCGCGGTGTTCCCCATGCTGTCCCGGTGAGTCATCTCGCCGCTGAGCGGGACCGTGATGATCTCCATCTCCTGGTGCGGGTGCGTGGGGAAACCCGTGCCGGGCTGAACGACATCGTCGTTGAACACGCGCAAGGCGCCGAACTGCAGGTTGTCCGGGTCGTAGTAGTGCGAGAAGGAGAAGAGCCAGTAGGTCTGCAGCCACTCGCGGTCGAGATAGTGGCGGTCCTGCGCGCGGATGATGCGGGTCATCCGTCACCTCCCGGGCCCAAGGAGGCGAAGCCGCCCCCGGGGCTGAAGCACGTCGTTGGAGTCTCGTCAGCACGCACAACACCTTCCCGCGCCCAGTCGTCCTCCGGCGGCGCGGGCCGCGACGCGTGGTGTGAAGCCATGACCGACGACTATCTGGCGTACCGGGATGTGGACCGCGAGTTCTATGCAAGGCACTTGGAGGGCTTCCTGCCCCCGCGCCTCTTCGATGCGCACATGCACGTGCATCGAGCCGAGCACGTTCCGCCGCTGACCGAGGAGCTGCGGGCGCGCAACTGGGCCGGGGCGGTGTCGCACCCGGCGTACCCGGTCGAGGACGCGGAGGCGGACTACGCCAAGCTGTTCCCCGAGTGCGAGGTGTCGCGGCTGCAGTTCGGGACGATCTACCGCGAGGCGGACTTCGAGGCGGGCAACGACTACTGTGCGGCCCATGCGGACCAGCGGCGCGTGTGGGCGCTGGCGGTGGTCGATCCCATGTGGACGGGCGACGCGCTGCGCGAGCGGCTGGTGCGGGGCCGGTTCAGCGGCGTGAAGCCGTACTGGTCGATGGTCCCGGGCAAGCCGGAGGCGCAGGTGAGGTTGGATGAGATGCTCCCGCCCGAGCAGCTGGAGGTGCTCGACGAGCTGGGCCTGATGGCGACGGTTCACGTGCCCGGCCCGGAGCGGATTCGCGACCCGCACACGCTGCAGGTCCTTCGCGACTGGTGTGCGCGCTACCCGCGGGCGCGGTTCGTCGTGGCGCACCTCGGCCGCGCGTACGCCTTCCCCTTCGCCCGGGACTCGTTCGCCGAGCTGGCGCGTATCGAGGGGCTGCTGTTCGATTGCTCCGCCTTCCTGAACCCCGACGGCTTCGAGCTCGCGTTCCGAACCATCGGCCCCGCGCGCGTCCTTTGGGGCACCGACTTCCCCGTGCTCTCCCGGATGCGCGGCTACCGGGTGTGGGAGGGGGAGACCTACCGCAACATCACGAGCGCCGACTACCCGTGGAACACCGACCGTGAGCCGCCGGAGGTGGAGGCGCAGTACACGTACTTCATCTACCAGGCGCTGAAAGGTATGAGGGAAGGGGCCGAGCGCGCCGGGCTTACCGCCAGGGAGCTGGCAGACGTGCTCTACGGGAACGCGTGGAGGCTGCTGACGAGCATCGCCGTGTGAGGCGCCCTACCCGGCGCAGGAGGCGTGTCCGGCTCCGCACTTCTGTGGGCAGTGAGGTTGCTCGAGGACCTCCTCGGCGCCCGGCCAGGGCAGGAGGACGTCCTCGGGGATGCCGTCGATGTACCGGCGGCGGAACTCGGCGTCCTGCATTCGGCAGTGGTCGCTCCGCTTGCAGTAGGCGGGATGGGCCAGCAGGCGCTCCCAGATGGAGAGCAGCGGTTCGTCGCGGATGTTGCCGAAGGTGAGTGGCGTGAAGTCGCAGGGGTTCACATCCCCGAAGGCGGTCATGTAGAACTGAATGTGCCCGGCGAAGCAGCCGGCGCCCTCGGGTCCGTTGATGAAAGCCTGCGTGATGATGTGCGGGTAGCCGTCCCTCCCGTTGTACTCCCGCTCGAGATCGATCAGGCGCTGCTTGTCCTCCTCGGCGAGCAACATGTCGTGCTCGAGCGGCAGGAGCTTGCCCGTCGGGACGGTGTCGAAGATCGTGATCTCGTGCACGCCGATTTCGCGCGCGAACTCGATGATCTCGCGGGCCCGCCCCTCGCGCACGTCCTCTGGTCCCGCGTAGGTCGAGATGCCGACCAGCAGCCCTCCGGCGAGGGCGCGACGGATCCCCTCGACGGCCTTGTGGAAGCCGCCGGGGATGCGGCGGAGCTCGTCATGCTTCTCGGGCCGCACGTCGTCCAGCGAGACCATCAGCGAGAAGAGCCCGGCTTCGCGGAGCCGCGCCACCCGCTCGTCGGTCAGGAGCAGCCCGTTGGAGAACATCGCCGCATTGGCGCGGTCCGGGTTGATGGCGGAGACGAGGTCGTAGAGGTCCGGGCGCAGGAGGGGCTCGCCGCCGGTGAGCACGATGTTGTTGACGCCGAGGTCCTCGGCCTGGCGGATGACCGAGATCCACTCCTCGGTGGTCAGCTCGCTGCGGTCGCGGGACTTGTAGCGGGCGGCGCTGCAGTGGTAACAGTCGAGCTGGCAGCGGGTCGTGACCTGCAACGTGCAGGTGGTGGGCCGGACGGGCTGTCGGCCCTGCACGAGGACGCGGGAAAGGTGGTTGATCATGCGGGTCGAGGGCACGGGCGGTTGGTAGAGCGTGTACACGAAGCCGTCTTCGCGGGTGGCGATGGGCCGGCCGTACGCGTTGATCCGCTCCACCATGCGGCTGAATTTGCCCCCGAAGACCGGTGCCAGGAGCCCGGTCGCGTGCCCGGATACTCGTCCAGAGACACGGTCGGCGCCCATCTCAAAGCCGAGCAGCTGGATGGCGTCCCGACGGGTGAGGCGGGCCGCCGCAGTGCCCAGCCGCATGAGCCACGGGTGCTTGCGGGCGATGTCGACTCTCTGGTTCGCGAGGAAGCCGCGGGCGGCGGCCCGGTTGTGGGGGGTGCCGTTCAGCTCCACGCTCAGCATGTCGAAGCGCTTCATGATGGACTGCCCATGCCTCCGGGAACGGCCGCTTCGGTTGGCGGACTCGGGTCAGCGGGCCCTGGTCGGCAGCAGTGAACGAACGCACGAGCCGATGCGCCGCCCGGCCTTCGGCCCGCTCCGTTCCGTTGGACACTACAACACGCGGCCGGTTGCGGGCAGTGCCCGAAAACGGGCAGGCGCCCCCGCGCTCGGAGGCGCCTGCGACCGCGCAACCGGGACAGCCCGCCGTCAGGCGAGGGGCAGGTCGACGGGACAGCCGGTCCGCTCGGACTCGTAGATCGCGAGGATCAGCTCGACGGCCCGGCGCGCCTCACGACCGGGGATCATCGGCTCGCGGTCTTCGTGGATGGCATTGACCAGGTCCTGGATCAGCAGCATGTGGCCGCCCGCGCCGATCGCGGTCGGATCGGACACGCCGCCGGCGCCGGAGTCCACCTTGCCCAACTCCGGCGGCTCCTTCTCCTGGCCGCAGTGCCACTTCGTGATCGAGGCTTCCTGCAGGATGATCGTGCCGTCATCGCCGTGGAACTCCCAGCGGGTGGGCTCGCCGGGCGTGACGCTCGTCGTGCCCTGGATGACGCCGAGGGCGCCGGTTTCGTACTCCAGGATCGCGACGGCGGTGTCCTCGACCGGGATGTTCCGGACGAGGTGCCGGGCGTAGGCGCTGACGCGCCTAACGCGCCCCATGATCCACAGCAGCAGGTCGATGCCGTGGACGCCCTGGTTCATCAGGGCGCCGCCGCCGTCGAGCTCCCAGGTTGCGCGCCAGTCGCCGCTGGCGTAGTACTCGTGGGAGCGGAAGAGCTTCTGGTAGCAGTCGCCGAGGACCAGCTTGCCGAGCTTGCCGCCGCGGACGGCGTTGCGGACGGCCTGGCTGACGGGGTAGGTGCGGCGCTGGAAGATACCGCCGAGCTTCACCTTGTACTCGTCGGCAGCGCCGATGAGCGCGTCGATGGCGGGCAGCGTGACGTCCAGCGGCTTCTCGCACATGATGTGCTTGCCGGCCTGGGCGGCGGCGATGCCGTTCTGGGCGTGGAGACCGCTGGGGGTGCAGAGGCACACGGCCTGTACGTCGTCTTGCTTGAGCATGTCATCGAGGCTGCGGTACGCGTGCTTGATGCCGAACTGCTGGGCGAACGACTTCGCCCTCGTTTCCACCACGTCACAGCACGCGACCAGCTCGCCGCCGACGGCGGCTTGGACGCTCTGGGCGTGGAACGGCGCGATCACGCCGCAGCCGATGATGCCAAACCCAACGTTCTCCTTCACGGCCGCGCCCTTGCGCGCGGGCGCCGCTGCTTTCTGTCGCGGGGCCATCACAGCCTGCCTCCGAGGTCGTAAGCGTTAGGTGCGCGACGCGGTATTCGCCGGTGCGGCGGGGTTCCCTCCCCGCGCGGGCGTGCTGTCTCAGTAACATGCCGCTCACACGGTCGTGACGGCGTGGTATATCGGATTCATGCTCACTCTGCCCACCCCGCCCGCGGCGTTCACCGGGCCGGGGTTACTGCTGCGACTGGCGAACGGGCCCGTGGGGCGCGCGCTGCTGGGCGTGACGCTGGGGCTGCTGCTCTTCGCCGCGCAGAACGCCGGGTGGTTCCGCCAAGCGGACTACCAGGCGCTCGACGCTGCCAACGCCCTCGCGCACCGCCTGTGGGAGTCCGCGCCCATCGTGCTGACGGCGGCGCCGGGGGGCGAGGCGGGCGCCAACCTCCGGGCGGCCGCGCTGCAGGCCGTGCTGAGCTCGGGCGCGGCGGCGGTGGGGCTTGATGAGACCTTTGTGGCGCTGCAGCCGGGCGAGCCCAGTGAAGCGGCGCGCCGACTGCAGGCGCTCGCGACCGACCCCCGATGTGTCGTGGCCCGAACCGGCCCGATCGGCCCTGGCGACTTCGTGCCGAGCTTGCCCAAGCCGACCGTGGTGGAGAGCTTCGTGTACGAATCCGGCCGCGCCCGTCGGGTACTGCCTCGCGCGGGAGTTCCGGACGGGTTCGTCCGCGAGGTCACCGTTCGAGCACTGGCCGGCGCCCGGCGCCCGCGCGGTGTGCAGGCCGCCTTGGGGGCCCTCGAGGGGCCGCGGGCGATGCTCATCGACTACTCCCTGCGGCCGAGGCCGGTCGAGTTGACGACGCTGGAGGCCCTGGCCTCGGCCTCCCCGCCAACGCTGCAGGAGAGGATCAGAGGGCGGGTCGTGCTGCTCTCCAGTGCGCATTGGCAGCACACCTCGCCCCCGGGGCGCGGGGCCGTTACGACGCCGTCGGGACTGGAGCCGGCGCTGCCCTGGGCGATTGCCACGGCGCTGGCCGGGTCCGGCAGTCGAGAGCCGGCGCCGGAGCTTCTGGGGAGCGGTCTGGTGCTCCTGAGTCTCCTGCTGATGCTGACGATGGGAGATCGGGGGCTGGGCGGCAAGCTGCGGGCGGGCGGGGTGGCGCTGGCGGCGGTGGCCGGACTGGTGTTGGGTTGTCTGGCCTGGTGGCGGGTGTTCGTGCCGCCTTGCGCGGCGATCACCGGGGCAACGCTTGCCTTCCTGCTGGCGGTGTGCCTGGAGCTGGCCGAGGCCGGACAGGTGATCGCTCACGAGGCCACCGCCCGCCCCGAGCAGCCGCCCTGGGGCAGCGCGCAGGCGGCGGCGTCCCCGGCGGCCGCGGTCGAGGACGCGCTCCGGTCCATCCTCAAGTGGCACGGGTTGCCCGGAGCCGCGCTCCTGTTGCGGGATCAAGGCGCGCCAACGGGACTGGTGACCGTCGCGGAGGACGGCGCCGCCGACTGGACGGGCTCCCGCGAGCTGCAGGCTCTGGGCGACACCGCGCTGCTGTCGGGTACGCCGGCCATCGGCGACTGGCCCGCAGGCGGCAAAGCCGCAGCGCTGCCGGTGGTGCTGGGGCCGGGGCGCGGCGCGGCCCTGATCCTGCATGTCGGCAGCCTGCCCGTGCCGCGCGCGGTCGCGGAGTTCGGCACGCAGACCGTCCGGCAGCTTCTGGCCACGCGGGCGCCGAGCACGGCGCTCAGCCCGACCGTGCTGAACGCGGCGCGTCGGCCGCACCGGCTGGCGCTGCCGGCCCAGGTGGCACGACTGCGAGCGGCACAGGCCGCCCGGCAGGAGCAGATCGCGGTGGCGGCCGCGTGGCGCGCCGGTCCGCACGAGGCGGTGATCGTGTTCGACACCGCAGGTCGGCCCGTGGTCTGGAACCGCCGGGCGGAGAGGCTCTTCAACAAGGCGGCGGGCAAGGGCTCGACACAGGCCCACCTGGTTCCGCTTCTGGCGGAGATGCTGGAGGCGGGCGAGGAGGAGGTTCGCGAGGCCGCGATGGGGGTGCTGCTGGACGGAACGCCGTACCTGTGCGACCTGGAGGACTCGGGCCGCGGCCACAACTACGTGGCGAGCCTGACGCGCTTGGGCGCGGATCCCGCGGCACCGGCCGGGCTGGCGCTGCGCTGCATCGATGTGACGGGCGTCTGCCGTCCGGCGCGGGTTGAGGCGCGGCTGATGAGCATCGCCGCCCATGAGATGCGTACACCCCTCACTTCGGTGCTGGGCTACGCGGAGCTGCTGGAGGACCAGACCGAGGAGGGCTCAAAGGCGCGGCGGTACGCGCAGGCGATCCATCGGCAGGCCGAGCGCATGGAGGCGGTCGTGGCCGAGCTCCTGACGGTGACGCGCCTGGAGGCCGGGCGCGAGGAGTTGGTGGTCGAACCGGTTGACCTGGCCCTGGTGGCGCAGCAGGTGGCGGCCGGGTTGCTGCCGGTGGCGGAGGCCCGGCAGATCGGGCTCACCGTCGACGCGCGGGAGGAGTCACAGGTGCGGGGGGATGTGCCGAAGCTCGAACGGGTCCTGGAGAACCTCGTGACCAACGCGATCAAGTACAGCCCGGAGGGCGCGGCGGTGTCCGTGCAGCTGCACCGGGAGGGCGACCGCGTCGTGCTGGCGGTGCGGGACACCGGCTACGGCATTCCGGCGGAGGATGCGCCGCACGTCTTCGAGAAGTTCTACCGGGCCAGGAACCAACGCACCGAGAGCGTTCAGGGCACCGGGTTGGGCCTCGCCATCGTGCGGCTGATCGTCGAGGCGCACGGCGGCTCCGTGTCGCTGCGGACGGTGGAGGGCGAGGGCTCCACGTTCACGGTCGTCCTCCCGGTGAACGGTCCCCCCGAGCGGGAGGCCTCCGAACCGGCCGCCTGACGCGATCGAATCCAGGCCCGGAGCGCCCGTGACCGAGAACCGACGGACCCCCGCCCGACGGTCGGCCTCCACGCCGGAGGACGACGGTTGGTGGCGAACCTTCTTCGAGAGCCCGGACTGCCTGCGCCTGGCCTTCTTCCCCGAACCGTGGGTCACCGAGCAGCAGATCGACGGGCTGGAGCGCCTCCTGTCGCCCTGGCGCCCGCGCCGCCTGCTGGACCTGTGCTGCGGCCAAGGGCGGCACCTGACGCCCCTGTTGCAGCGCGGCTACCCGGCCTATGGCCTGGATGCGTCGAGCATGATGGTCGCGCAGGCCGATGAGGCCGCCCGGGCCGTCGGTGGCGAGGCGCGCGTCGTCCGGGGCGAGGCGCAGCAGCTGCCCTTCGCCGATGGGGCGTTCGACGTCGTCGTGTGCCTGTTCAACAGCTTCGGGTACCTGCCCACCGATGCCGGGAACGAGCAGGTCCTGCGCGAAGTCGCGCGGTGCCTGGCGCCCGGTGGGCGGTTCCTGCTCGACACGCGCAACCGCGCCTATCAGCTCGCGCAGCTCCCCTTCTCCGAGATCGTGCCGCTGCAAGGTGGCGGGGCGGTCTGGCTCGAATGCCGCCACGACCCTCGCCAACGGCGGCTGGTGAGCCAGTTCCGCTGCGCCGGGACCGGACGGTTGCTGCACCGCGCCTCGATCCGATCTTACTCGCTGGGCGAGCTGGAAGCGATGCTCGTGCGCTCCGGCCTGCAGCTGATCGACACCTTCGGCGGGTACGACTGGACACCGTTCTACGGACACTCGCGGGAGTTGCTGATGCTCCTGCGGAAGGGCTGAGAAGCGCCGCTTCACACCGAGACTGCCGTGTACCGGAGGTTCGCCATGCCGCTGAAGGCCGCTCTGTCCATCCGTGCGGATCAGACCTTGGGCGCCATCAGCCCGCACCTCTACGGCCACTTCGCCGAGCACCTCGGGCGGTGCATCTACGACGGAATCTGGGTCGGCGAGGACTCGGCGATCCCGAACGACGGCGGCCTGCGGCTCGACACGGTCGAAGCCCTGCGCGCGGTGAAGGCTCCGAACCTGCGCTGGCCCGGCGGGTGCTTCGCCGACGACTACCACTGGGAGGACGGCATCGGCCCGCGCGAGGAGCGGCCGCGGCGGATGAACCTGTGGTGGGGGCGGGAGGAGCCGAACCACTTCGGCACCGACGAGTTCATCCGCTTCTGCCGGCTGATCGAGGCGGAGCCGTACCTCTGCATGAACGTCGGCTCCGGCACGCCCTTCGAGCAGAAGAGCTGGGTGGAGTACTGCAACTACGTGGGCGAGACGCACTACGCGCAGTTGCGGCAGGCCCTCGGCAACCCCGGCCCGCACAACGTGAGCTGGTGGGCGGTGGGGAACGAGAACTGGGGTTGCGGCGGCCGGTTTCAGCCGGAGGAGTACGCCCGCGAGTACCGGCGCTTCGCGTGCTACCTCCGGCGGACCTCGCCGATCCCCCTGCAGCTCGTCGGCTGCGGCCACACGACGCCCGACTGGAACCGGCGCTTCCTCACCACGCTGGGCTGCTGGGACCTGATGGACCACCTCTCCATCCACCGCTACTACAGTCGCGGGCATCAGACCGACTTCAGCGAGGACGAGTACTACGGCCTGTATGCCGAGGCGTCGTTCGTTGAGGACGACTTGCGCACGACCGCGGGCGCGCTGGACGACATCGTGCGGGAGAAGCCGATCGGGATCGTGCTGGACGAGTGGGGGGTCTGGCACCCGCAGGCCGGCGACGGGCTGGAGCAGATCAACACCCACCGCGACGCGCTGGCGGCGGCCGGGGTGCTGGACACGCTGAACCGGTGGTCGCGCCGCGTCACGATGGCGAACCTCGCCCAGACGATCAACGTCCTCCAGTGCCTGCTGCACACCGACGGCGAGCGGCTCTGGAAGACGCCCACGTACCACGTCTTCGACCTGTACCAGGCGCACATGGGGCACGAGGCGGTCGAGTGCCTCGTCGAGGCCCCGGCCGTGAGCAGCCACCGCTCGGATGGTCGGGAGGTCGACCTTCCGCTGCTGTCCGCGTCGGCCAGCGTCGCCCCGGACCGGCAGTCCGTGGCCGTCACGCTGACCAACCGCAGCCTCGCGGAACCGATGACCGTGAAGCTGGACTGGGTCGGCGTCGACCCGCCGGGGACGGTGACGGCACGCGTCCTGTCGGCCGACGCCCCGGCGGACCACAACACCGCCGAGGCGCCGGAGGCCGTGACGACGAGGGAGTGGGACGCGGCGGGAGCCCAAGCCGTGGAGGTCCCCGCGATGGGGGTCATCGGACTCGTCCTGCGAGCCGCCGCGGACGGTTGACGGCTCAGGCCCCGGTCCAGCGGGTCAGCAGCTTCAGCGCGCCGGGCTTGTCGAGGGGTTGGTTGAGGCTGCCGCAGAAGGGCGACTGCACGCAGCCCGGGCAGCCGAACTCGCAGGGGCAGTCGGCGATCCGCCGGCGGGCGTGGGCCAACAGCTCGGGGAGCGCGTCGTAGGCTGCCTCGCAGATGCCGACTCCGCCGGGAAAGCCGTCGTAGAGGAACACGGCGGGGCGATTCAGCTCCTCGTGCAGCGAGTACGAGACCCCGCCGATATCCCGCACGTCACAGGGCGCGACGACCGGCGTCAGCGCCACGAGCGCGTGCTCGACCGCGTGCAGGACGCCGGTCAGATCGTGGCCCTCGGCCTGCAAGGCGAGCACGTGGGCTTCGGGAACGGTTAGCCAGAGGCCGATGGTCTCGTACTGCTGAGGCGGGAGTTCCAGCGGCTCGGGTTGACGCGGGCCGGTCTCGCCGGACTGGCGGGTCACATAGCCGACCGTCTGCTCCACCACCTCCAGGTTGCCCAGGTGCTTCGCCAAGCCGTCCGGCAGGTCGGCCTCTTCCTCCCGGCCGAGGATCGAGACGTTGGAGTCCGTCTGCGCGTCCGTGTAGTAGTCCACGTCCCGCTGACGCACGTACGCGACCTTCCCGTCGAGGTCCAGCTGCTGCACGATGTACGTCTCGCCCATGTGCATGTACACGGCGCCCGGGTGGACCATCGTAAAGGCCGACTTCGCGTCCACCGTCCCCAGCAGCGCGCCCTCCCGATCCGCGTCCTTGATGTCGTACGCGTCCCCCGAGGCTGAGCGGAGGCTGACCCCTCCCGCCGGGTAGCCCTCGCCGATCCAGTACCACTTCCCGCGCTCCGTGACGTAGCGCTCTCCCGCGAGGATCCTCAGGACGGCCTCGGACTCGGGGCCGAAGAGGTTGAGGTCGTCACTGGAGAGTTCCCGTTCGAAGGCCGCGCAGAGGAGGTGCGCGCCGACGATGAAGCGGTTCTCGGGGTTGATGAGGGCGCGCTCGCTCCGCGCCTGGAACAGGAAGTCGGGGTGCTGCATCAGGAACTGGTCGAGGCTGCTGCTTTGGGCGACGAGCACCGCGAGGGCGTCCTCCTGCGCGCGGCCGGCCCGTCCGGCCTGCTGGAGGGTCGAGGCGATCGTCCCGGGGTAGCCGGTCATGATGACGGCGCGGAGGGAGCCGATGTCGATGCCGAGCTCCAGGGCGCTGGTGGAGACCACGCCCAGGAGACTGCCCTCGAAAAGGCGGCGCTCCAGTTCCCGGCGCTCCTCGGGGAGGTAGCCGCCGCGGTAGGCCATGATGGTCTGCGCCGCGGCCGACCGGCGGCCCAGCAACCGGTGCGCATGGCGGACGATGAGCTCGGCGGTCTTGCGGGCAAGGGTGAAGTCGATGGTCCGCACACCGCGCTCGACGAGCCGGACGAGGAGCTGGGCGGACTCGATCAGCGAACTCCGGCGCCCGGAGCCGTCGCGGTTGAGCGGCGGGTTCCAGAAGACCCACAGTCGCCGGCCCTGGGGCGCGCCATCGCAGTCGATGACCCGCACCGGCAGGCCCGTCAGCTGCGTCGCGAGCTCCTCGGGGTTTCCGATGGTCGCCGAGCAGCAGATGAACTGCGGATGGGCGCCATAGCCGGCCGCGACCCGGCGCAGCCGCCGAATGACGTTGGCCGCGTGGGAGCCGAACACGCCGCGGTAGGTGTGCACCTCATCGAGGACCACGTACTTCAGGTGGCGGAAGTAGTCGGCCCAGGTGTGGTGGTACGGCAGCACGCTGACGTGCAGCATGTCGGGGTTGGTGAGCACGACCTGCGACTCGCGCTTGATGACGCGCCGGCGGCTCTGCGGCGTATCGCCGTCGAAGCACGCGGCCGAGAAGGCCGTCCCCGCCCCGAACTGGCCGAGCTTGCGGAGTTGATCCTGTGCGAGGGCCTTCGTGGGGAAGATGAGGAAGGCGCGACTCGTGGCCTGCTCGTAGATGCGCTGCGCGAGGGGGATCGTGTAGCAGAGGGTCTTGCCGCCGGCGGTGGAGGCCACCACGCAGAGGTGCTCGCCGCTGAGCGCCGCGTCGATGCTCTCGGCCTGGTGCGAGTAGAGCCGCTGAATGCCGAGGCCGTCCAGGATGGCGCGGACGGTGGGGTGGAGGTCGGTCCGGAGCTCCCCGTACCGGGCGTCGCGCGCGGGCGTCTCGCGGAGGTGGACGATCTGGTCCTCGTAATCGGGCGCCTGCCGAAGCTGGTCGAGCAGGGACGCGAGGTCCATGGGTCACCCGTCCGGCGCTACTGCGGGTCCTGGTTCTCGGGCTCGTCGGGCGATGCCGGCTCCTTCACGGCCTCCTCGTCGGGCTCCCCGACGACGGCTTCGTGCGCCTCGGTGGAGGCTTCGTCGGGCTCCGGCTCGTCGGGGAGTGTGTCGTCCCGCTGAACCGCGTAGGGATCGGGCTCGGCGAGGGCCGGCGCCGGGGAGGCCGCGGCCCGCGCCGCGGCCTCTTCCGCCTCGCGGCGGCTGCGGCCCTTCTCGACGAAGCGCGCCAGGACGATGCTGAGCAGGTACAGCCCGATCATAGGCCCGGCGAGGAAGGCCATCGTGACGGCGTCGGGGGTGGGTGTCACGATCGCGCACACCACCGCGATGATGACGATGGCGATCCGCCAGTGCTGCGCCAGGAAGGCGCTCTTCACGAGGCCCACTGCCGACAGGAACATGATCACCAGGGGCAGCTCGAACATCGCCCCGAAGACCAACAACAAGCGAAGGAAGAACGTCAGGTAGTCCTTCAACTCCAGGATCGGCGCAGCTTGGTCGCCGATCATCGAGAGCTGGAACCCCATGAGAATAGCGAAGGCGCGGGGGGAGATCCAGTAGCAGAAGGCGACGCCGCCCAGGAACAGGAGCACCGCCGCCGGGAGCAGCGCCACGATCCACTTGCGTTCATGGTCCTCGAGCGCGGGCTCGATGAACAGCCAAGCCTCCAGCAGCCACAGCGGCGAGGTGAGGATGATCCCGGCGACGGCGGCGACTTGGATCGACACGACCAGTCCGCCCGCCAGCTGGGGGATGATGAAGGTGAAGTCGGCCTCCACCATGGCCGCGCCGCGCTCCAGGGGAGCCCGGACGATGGTCATCAACTGGTCCCGGACGGCCCAGGTGAGGCCCATGCCCACGGCGACGTACAGGACGCAGCGAATCAGGCGCTGGCGGAACTCCTCGAGGTGCTCGAGGAAGGTCGCCTCTTTCCGATCTCGCGGTCTCCGCTGGCGTAGCATGTGAGCCAACAGGCCCCCACCGTCCGCGGGTGGAGGCCGTGGTAAAATGCCCGTCGGGCGCAACGCGCCGCGTCCGGAGGGCTGCGGGGCTGGAATGCGGCTCAGAAGATCGTCTGCTCGGTCGCCTTGTCGAACAGGTGCGACTTGTCCATGTCGAAGCAGAAGTCGAGGGGCTCCTGCTCGCGGGCGCGGGTGCCGCTGTCGACGCTAGCGACGAGTTGGATGTCCCCGAGCTTCAGGTAGAGCACCGAGTCGGCGCCCATCGGCTCGATCACCTCGACGAGGGCCCGCGCGGTGTTGTCCGGCGTGGGCTCCACGACCGGGGAGATGGCCGTATCGAAGATGTCGCTGGGCCGCACACCAAGCTCGAGGGTCTTGCCCAAGTGCGGCTTCGCCGTCTCGGCCTTGTCGGCCGGCAGCCTCAGCGCCGCCCCGTCGAACTCCACGTACAGGCCCGTGTCCCGCTCGCTGAGCGTGGCGTCGCAAAAGTTCATGGGCGGGCTGCCGATGAACCCGGCGACGAAGCGGTTCGCGGGATGTGTGTACAGGCCCAGGGGGGTATCGACCTGCTGCACGAGGCCGTCCTTCATCACCGCAATCCGGTCGCCCATCGTCATGGCCTCGACCTGATCGTGGGTGACGTAGATTGTGGTGATGCCCAGGCGGCGGTGCAGCTTGATCAGCTCCGCGCGCGTCTCGATCCGGAGCTTGGCGTCGAGGTTCGAGAGCGGCTCGTCCATGAGGAACACGGCCGGCTCCCGCACGATCGCGCGCCCGAGGGCCACGCGCTGACGCTGGCCGCCGGACAACTCCTTCGGTTTGCGCGTGAGGAGGGTCTCGGGAAGGCCGAGCATCTGGGCGGCCTCGCCGACGCGGCGGCGGATCTCGTCGCGCGGCACCCGCCGCAGCTTCAGCCCGAAGGCCATGTTGTCAAAGACGCTCATGTGGGGGTACAGCGCGTAATTCTGAAAGACCATCGCGATGTCGCGGTCTTTCGGGGAGACGTCGTTCACGAGGCGGTCGCCGATCCAGATCTCGCCGTCGGTTGCCTCTTCCAGGCCCGCGACCATCCGCAAGGCCGTCGTCTTCCCGCAACCGGACGGACCGACCAGGACGAGGAACTCACTGTCCCGGATCTCGAGCGTGACGTGATCGACGGCCCGCACACTGCCGAAGTCTTTGGTCAGAGAGACGAGTCGTACCCCTGCCATCGGACCTGAAGCCCCCGAACGGACGAACTAGCGCCCTGACGAGCAGAGGGAGTATACCAAAGGGGGAAGCGCAGGTCAACGGCGGCACGAACGAGGCGGGGGCCATTGCGCTGTGGGGAAGCGATCCGCCCGAGGCGGGGCACGGCCCACCGCCAACGGGGGACCCGTCCAGGTGTCGCCCGGATTCCGGGCTACTGCCGCGACAGGAGGGCCTGGGCGCCCTGGTTCGCGAGGAGGTGCGCCGCGTTGCCTGGAGCGGTGGCGATGAGGGCTCCACAGGCGTTGCCGAGGCGGAGGCAATCTTCCACGTGCTTGCCGGCCAGCCACTCGTGCAGGAAGCCCGCGTCGAAGGCGTCGCCGCAGCCCGTCGTATCGGCCACGTTCACCTTCAGCCCCGGAGCGAAGTAGACCTCGCCGTCGGCGGTGGCCATCGAGCCTTCCATACCGACCTTCAACGCCACGACGCGACAGCGGTCGGCGAGGGCTTCGAGGGCCTGCTGGGGCTCGGCATGTCCGGTGATGCCGGCGGCCTCAGTCTCGTTGGGGAAGAAGACGTCGATCTCGCCCAGGGCCTCCATGAGTCCGCCATCCCACTGTTCGCTGGGGTCGAAGCCCGTGTCCAGCGAAGTCGTGAGCCCCAGCTCATGCGCACGCCGGAAGACGGCGGGCAGGTCGGGCCGCAGCCTCGATTGGAGGTAGTAGCCGCCCACGTGCAGATGGTCAGCCTGCTCGAGGAGTTCCTCAGTCGCGTCTTCGGCGGCGAGGGAGTCGATCGTGCCGAGGTGGGTCACGAAGGCGCGGTCATCGCGCATGGAGAGCGAGACGGTAATCCCGGTGTTCAGGGTCGTGTGCCGGAGGATGTGGGTCGTGAGGACGCCGTAGCGCTCCATCTCCTGCAGGAGGAAGTCGCCGAAGGAGTCGTCGCCGATGTTGGTGACGAGCACCGTCGGCATCCCGAGCTGCGCACAGCACGTGGCCGCGTTGGCCGTCGAGCCCCCGGCGTGCATCCCCAGCTTCTCGGCCAGCACCTCGCCGCCGAACTTCGGCGCCTCGCGGATGCCCGAGAGCACGAGGTCGACATTCAGATCCCCGAACGCAATCACCGCATAGGGGCGCTTCCCGCCCGTCGTCATGGTTGTCGTTCGCCTGCCTCCGGGGTCCGGCTGCCTATACGTTCGCCCCGTTGTTGCGGAGTACGGCGATGAGCTCGGCGGCGTCCAGCTCGCGGGGAACGAGGCCGTTGCTCGCGCACAGCGCCGCCGCGACGCCGGCTGCCTCGCCGAAGGCGCGGCAGTTGGCCTGAATGCGCAGGCTGCCCTGGGCCTCGAAGGTCGCCGAGATACACCGCCCCGCCACGAGGAGGTTGTCGACCTCCAGCGGGACGAGGCAGCGGTAGGGCACCTCATGATACTCCTCCGGCGGCAGGTGCCTCAAGAGGGTGCCCGCGCCGGTGGGGCTGTGGATGTCGATGGGGTAGCGGTTCTTGGCGATCGCGTCGCCGAACTTGCGGGCCTCCAGCACATCCTCGGCCGTGAGCACGTACTCCCCGACGATCCGCCGGGTCTCGCGGACCCCGACCATCGGAGCGGTCAAGAGGAGGTACGCCTCCTCGAAGCCCTGGAGATACCGGCGGCAGAAGTCGATGATGCGCCGGATCCGCTGCCGGCCAACGACCTCGCAACGGGTCAGGTCCTCGACCCGGGCCCCGTTCACATGCGTGATGCGCGGACAGTTGAAGGCCATCTCTCCCGGGCGGCCGGGGATGCTGAACGCCTGCAGGTACCCGCCCTCCTCGGGGGAAAGCACACCCTCGGCCTCGGCGCGATCGACCAGCGGCTCGAACCAATGCCCGGGGGTCATGCCGCGGGAGAAGCCGAACTCGACCCTCGGCGGCGCCTGCGCCCGGCCGCTGATCTCGGTGAGGAAGACTGCCAGCTTCGCCAGGTCGACGTTCCCCAGGATGAACCGCAGCGAGGCGGACTGGTTCATCCCGTCCTCGGCTCGCCCCGCCATGCACGGCGCCCCAGCGCGGAAGGCCACGTCAGCGTCGCCGGAGCAGTCGATCACCTGCGCGGCGAAGTGGGGCCGCCGCCCCGACTTGCTGAGCGTGTACACGCCGGTGAGGCAGCTCCCATCGAGGATCGGCTCGGCGAACTGGCAGTGGTACAGCAGCTCGACCCCGGCTTCCAGCGCCATCATCTCCAGGACGCTCTTGACCGTCTCCGGATCGAACCAGATGCCATCTTGCCCCGGGCTGAAGGCCTCGCAGCGTGAGATGATCTCCTCGTTCAGCCCCCGGACGAGCGCGCCCTCGGACGTATGGAACCCCATCATTGGGATCACGAGCGCGCCCGTCTGGCTCCCGCCCAGGAACCCCTGCTGCTCCAGGCACAGCGTCCGGGCGCCCTGCCGCCCGGCCGCAATCGCCGCGCACGCCCCCGCCGTCCCCCCGCCAACCACGATCACATCGTAACGAGGCATGGTGAGACCATCCGGTCTACCCGGCCAGGAGTTCGAGGCCCCCCCAGCGCGGGCAGTATAGCCGATGTACGGCGTTTGTACAGGCAGCCAGCTGCCGCCGTTCTACCTCTGACTGAAGCAGTAGACGTAGCCGTCGTTGCAGCCGACGGCGAGGGTGCCGGCGCTGACGGCGGGGGAGGAGCGGACCTCGCCGCCGAGCTCCCACTTCCAGACCTGGGCGCCGGTCTCGGCTTCCAGGCCGTAGAGGCAGCCGTCGTGAGAGCCGCAGTAGACCACGCCGCCGGAGACGGCCGGGCTGGACTGGACCCAGTCGCCCGTGCGGAAGGCCCAACGGCGCTCGCCGGTGGCGACGTCGAGGGCGTAGATGTGCCGATCGCGCGAGCCGACATAGACGAGGCCCCCGGCGACCGCGGGCGAGGACTCGATGGGGCCGTCGGTGCGGAACTCCCAGCGCTTCTTGCCCGAGGCGGCGTCGATGCAGTAGACCCGGTGGTCCAGTGAACCGACGATTACCGTGCCGTGAACGTAGGCCGGCGTGCTGACGACCTCATCGCCGGTCATGAAGGCCCAGAGGCGCACGCCGCTCTCGGCCATGAGGGCGTACACATTGTGATCACGGGAGCCGACGAACACGGCGCCCTTCCAGACGGTGGGCGAGGAGAGGATGCCCATCTCCGTGCGGTAGGCCCAGAGGCCGCGCCCTGTGGAGGCGTCGGCCGCGTAGATGAGCCCGTCCTGGGAGCCGACGCAGACGACGTTCCGCCAGACCGCCGGCGAGCTCTGGATCACATCCCCCGTGGCCAGCTCCCAGCGGACGGCGCCCGTGCGGGCGTCAAGGCAGGTCAGGCGGCGCTCCAGGCCGACGTACACGTCCCGGCCCTCTACGATGGCCGGGCAGGAGTTCACCTCATACCCCGCGCTCGTCTCCCAGAGCAGGTTGCCCTTGCGGTCGAGGGCGCAGAGGCGGCCGTACTTGCCCGCCTGCTCCTGGCGCCCGCCGACGAAGGTGATCCCCTCGGAGAGCGCCGGGGCGCCGAAGACCCACGTGCCGACCCGGTACTGCCATCGCTGGCCGAGGGGAGGGAGAACGTGCTCCGGCGTGTACCCCGTGCGGACCACCGAGCAGCGAAACATGGGCCAGTTGTAGACCTGCGCCTCCGCGCCGCGGCGGCGCTTCGAGTGGGCATACGCGAGCGCGACCTCGTCCAGGGCTGCGCGGATGAGGCTGGAGGCGGGGTCGGCCTCGTGGGCATCGCGGAGCTTCGCGAGCGCCTGGCGCAGATCGCCGGAGTCCCGCAGGCGCGCCCCCTCCTCGAAGAGGGCCTGAGCATCCGCCGCAGATGCCTGCCCGACGGAGACGACGGTGGCCTCCGGGGGATCGGCGGCGAGGGTCTCGCCATCCGGGCCGATCCGGATGGCGGCGAAGAAGTCGTCCTCCTTGGGCGCGGCCCCGCTGGACAGGGGCTGCATCCGCCCCGAGCAGACGTGGCACATCGCGTAGCGCTGGGTGCTCAGGAAGCCGCAGCCGCTGCAGCGGAAGCGCGCGTTCCCCGTCCCCAACTCCTCGGCGATGCGGGTGAGGTCGGATAGGACCTCCTCGAACCGCTGGTACCGGCCGTCGCGGCGCTTGGCGAGGCACTTGAGGATCGCCGCGTCGAGGGCCGGGGGGATGTCTGGGTTGCGACTGCTGGGCGTCTTGGGGTCCTTGTTCAGGATGGCCGTCATCAGGGCGCCCAGGTTCGCGCCGCTGAAAGGCAGCACACTCGTCAGCGCCTGGTACAGGACGACGCCGAAGGAGTAGATGTCGCTGGTGCGGTCCGCGGAGCCGGCGTCGACGAACTGCTCGGGAGGCATGTAGGTGTAGGTGCCCATGCCGGTGGCCGAGGGCGTCAGGCGAGTACTCGTGCCGTAGGCCTTGGCAAGGCCGAAGTCGGTGATCTTTATGACTCCGTGCCGGGTAATCATCAGGTTGGCGGGCTTGATGTCGCGGTGCACGATCCCGACGCTGGAGCCCGGAGGCGCGCTGTTGTGCACGTGCGCCATGCCGCCGGAGAACTGCAGCGCGTAGTCGAGCATCTGCGCCACCGCCAGAGGGGCTTCGGTCTCCAGGAGGGCGTGCAGGTCGGTGCCCTCCACATACTCGAGGAAGAGGAAGGGCTGTCCGTCGATCTGTCGGCAGATGATGGCCTGCACGACGTTGGGGTGGTTGGGCACGTTCATCCAGGTCCGCGCCTCCGCCGCGAACCGGTTGATCATCTGCCGATCCTCCAGACCCTCCTCCTTGAGGGTCTTCACGGCGAACCGCTTCTGGCTGAAGTCGTCCAGGACGACGTACAGCAGCCCCATGCCGCCGCGATGCTTCTCGACGACCTTGAACTGGTCGTCGATCTTGTCCCGCAGATTGAACTCCACGTTCGGAGGCCTCGTTCTCGGATCGGCTTCGGAGACTTAGCGTCGGAAACGCAATCAAGCCCTACCCTGTTCCGCTTGGGCTCAAACCCTCCGCAGCCGTCGGTGCACGCTTGCCCAGGACGGCATAGGCCTCGACCGGCGCAGAGAAGCCTCGGATCGCCAGCGCGCCCATCGACCGGGCGGACACCACGGCCCTTACGTGCTCGTACAGCCGTGCCGAGACGAGGATCTCGGTGTCCAGGAGGCGGTTCTCCTCCTCCAGCCGCGAAGCGAGATTTACCACATTCCCCATGCAGGTATACTGCATTCGGCCTTCGGAGCCGGCGAAGCCCACCAGCACCTCCCCGGTGTCGAGGCCGATCCCGACCCGCAGCTCCTCCATCCCGCATTGCGCCCACTCATCGCGCCGCGCCGCGATCTGCCGCTGCATCTCGATGGCGGCCAGGACGGCGCGCTCGGCGTGATCCGCCTGGTGCGTCGGCGCGCCAAAGAAGGCCAGCAGGCCGTCGCCCATGTACTTGTCCAGCGTGCCGCCGTGCTGCCAGACGACCTCGTGCATGAGGGAGAAGAAGCGGTTGAGCAGCGCGACCACGTCCTCGGGCTGCCGCTGCTCGGCGTAGGCCGTGAAGTTGCGGATGTCGGCGAAGAGCACGGTAATCTCGCGGCGTTCGGCCTGGAAGGCCTCGATCCGGGCTTCCTCCCCGGTGAGGTTCTCGACCACCTGCGGGGGGACGAACAGGCCGAAGGTCTCGGTGATGCGGGTCCGCTGGCGTTCCTCGGTGGCAATCCGGTACAACAGAATCCCGAAGACGGAGGCCAGGATCGCGATGTTCGGCGCCGCCATGGGCAGCAGGTACGCGGAGCGGGTGAAGGCCAGCGTCGCGGTCGCGTTGTAGGCGAGGAAAGTGATGAGCCCGATGCTCGCGCCGTAGGCCGGGCGCATCAGCGCCAGCACCAGCCCCAGCACGAGCCCGAAGCCCCCGGTGATCAGCAGATCGACCAGGGGCGAGGAGGCCCGCAGGGCGCGGCCTTCCAGGAGGTTCGCGATGGCGGTCGCCTGGAGCTCGACCCCGTAGAAGTCCGCTCCGAAGGGCGAGGCGCGGACGTCGGTCTGGCTGCCCTCGGCGGTCTGGCCGACGATGACGATCTTCCCGGCCACGCGCTCCGCCGCCACCCCCCCCTCCAGCAGGTCGGAGACGGACTGATGCGGGATCGTGCGGGAGGGGCCGTAGAAGTCCAGGAAGAGTCGGCCCCAGCCGATCAGCGGGATCGCGCCCTGATCGCCCAACTCGATGGAGTGTCGCGGGTCGAAGAGGATCTCCTCCGGTGAGACCCCCAGGTCGCCCGCCGCCACAGCCAGCGCCAGCGAGGGGTAGACGGACTCCCCGACCCTCGCCGCGAGGATGTACCAGCGGAAGACACCGTCCCCACAGTCCACCACGTTTCCGAAGCCGATCCCCCGCGCCGCGCGGGTGAAACGGGCCAGGGGCGGGGTCGCGCCCTCGAAGCCGATCAGCCGCTCGAGCCCCTCCGGCGGCATGGGCATCGGCCACGCCGTCGAGCGGAACGCGGCGAGGCTCTCCTTCGAGGCCGTCTCGTCGCTGCCCGCGCGGCCGACCCAACCGTGATAGAGGCAGCCCACGTCCCGCATCGCCTCGGTGAGCTCGGCGTCGGACTTGGCGTCCTCCGGCTGGTCTCCCTGAGGCTCGGCAAGGAAGATGTCGAACACGATGGCGCGCGCCCCGGCGTCCCGCAGCTTCCGCGCCAGCTCCCCCAGTTTCGCTCGCGGCCAGGGCCAGCGCCCGACGCGTTGCAGACTGCGGTCATCCACCGCCGCGATCACCACGTCCGGCGGGGGCTGGCGCGCCGCCCGCAGCTGATACCGCCAGTCGATCGTCTTCATCTCCAGCAGGTCGAACAGCGCCTTCCACGGCGTCACGCCCTGGCCCCAGGTGAGGTTGGCCAGGATCACGCTGCTGGTGATCGAGAACGCAATCAGCAGGCTCCAGCGCCGGTACCGGGTCGCGAACAGGAATCTCAGCATCCGACTCATCCCTCAGCGTTGTGCGCTGCGCCAGTCTACCACGAACCTGCCGCGTCAGGGAACGGCTACGAGGTCTCAGGTCTCACGTCTCGCGTCTCGGGTCCACGGCAACCGCGGCACGGCACTCGTCGATCACGTCACCGGGGATGAGCTTCAGGGCCAGGAGGACCAGCCCCGGCACGATCACCAGGTCGTCCAACTGTCCCACGACGGGGAGGAAGTCGGGGATGAGGTCGAAGGGCAGCAGCAGATAGCCCACCGCGAGGGCCAGAAGGGCCTTCGCCGCCCAGGGCGTGCGGCCGTCCTGCAGCACCCGCCGGTACACCGCGAGCTCGCGCTTCGCGGACCGGCCGAGCTCTCTCAGGCGGTCGAGCATAGGGTCCCCTCAGGCGCCATCGACCGCCTCTTCGTCTGCCTGCTTGCGCCAGGCCGCCCAGAGCCGGTCCCCCAGGGCCAGGCCCAACAAGGCGGTGTACGCACACCGGTCGAGAACCGGCTGCACCCAGGCGCCGAAGTAGGTGACTACTGACATGCACGGGGACAGGGCGCACATGAGGCCCCAGATCCCGGCGTACACAGCGGTCGAGGCCACCCCCGTCAACACTCCCGCCCCCAGCAGGAAGCCATGCGACCGAGGATGCGCCTCCGCAGCTGCTGCGAGACATGCCCCCACGAGGGCCCCCGCCACGACCGAAGCCGCCATGGGGCTCGCTACATCCCAGAGATCGGCGTGGGGAGGATGGCTGACCCAGCCGCCCAGCAAGTCAGGCATCGTGGACAACGGCACCAGCCCGGCGAGCCCCATGCCGAGCGCCCATCGTGCAGGCCGTCTCCACCTCGGCCGCACGCGGTCAAGCAGCGCACAACCGAGCCCGGCGAGCGCCCCATCCGCTGCCCCCCATGGGACCCAGTACACCAGGGCCCCCAGGCCAGGCCAGCGGCCGACAGCGCCCGCGGCGTCGGCCACGACGAAGGCGACGGCTGCGGCGAGGGCGGTCAGCAGACACGCGTTCCACGGCAGGCGCACGTCGCGGAGCGGCACGACCCGGCCCTCGACCGTCATGGGCGAGGGCGGCAGCGGCAGGTAGGTCTGAGGTGGGGGCTCGGGGGAGGCCATGGCCCGCCCTCACTCGGCCTGGGCCGTGCGGAACACGCACGGCACGGCGACGTCGTTACTGAGGGGCTCGAAGCCCTGCTCGCCGCCGCGGTCGCCGAGGGTGATCACGAGCTGTCCCTGTCCGCGAAGCTGTCGAGTGAGCGGCTGTTGACGGCTGGTGGCGGCCAAGAGCGCTCCCAGCTGCAGCGTCCCGGCGGGCTCGGGCAGCCGGCGCTTCACGAACAGGCGCAGGACGGGCTGGGCGGCACCGCGCGCGTCCAGCGTCTCCACCACCACCTTCGCCGTTGCCTCCTTGCCGCGGAAGCCCGCCCGCTTCTCATACCCCAGCCGGAGCTCGCCGTCGAGGTTCACCACGGGCGCGGAGGTCTCGCTCCAGAGGGCGATGGGCAGGGCTTCCGAGGGAGGCGGAGCGTCGGCGGGTCGGTGCGAGACGACGGGCTCGGGAGGACCCAGCGCGTTCACGCTCAGCCAGACCAGCACGACCGCCGCGACCACCGCAACCGCGCCGAGGACCAGTCCGACCCGGGATGAACGCAGCCTGCCCATGACGCTCTCCGCGCACACCGCACGTTGCCCCCTCCTTCGCGGCCCGCAGCGGGCTCTCCTGCGCGGCGGCGGCCAAGCGTCCAGTCGTCCCATCAACAGGTCAGATGAACCTATCTACGGGGCTCACGGCGGACCTCAGGCCATGGAAAGCAGAGGCCCCCAGAATCCGCGCCGGGGGTCGTCGGGCGTTCTCCGCCCACAACTTGCGGTGGCGAGCCGTCAGCCCCGAAGGGGCAAGCGATGGCTAGCCGTGGGCGCCAGCCCGCGGACTACGGTCGCCCCTCCCTCGAAAGCCCCGTAGGGGCGGCAGAACACCTGCAATGACGAGGGACGACCCACTACTCCCCCTCTACCACGTCGTACACCCTCACGTAGTCCACGAGAAAGGCGTCGGGGAGCTCGGCGTCGGCGATGTTTCCCGCCCAGTCGCCGATCTCGTCGCTGAGCTTGATGTAGAGGGGCACCTGGCAGACGCCGCCGGCGGAGGTGCGCCAAGTCTCCTGGCCGTCCACGTAGAACACGTACTGGTCGGGCTTCCACCAGAGGCTGAAGGTGTGGTAGCCGTCCATCACCCCCGGGACCTGCGCGACCTTGCCCTCGGACCGGTGCTCGGGGCCGTAGCCGTCCCAGTGGAGCGCGTGCTGGACGCGGTCGTCGAGCCAGGGCTTCTCGTAGATGTCGATCTCGGTCCCGTCGCGCCCCTCATCGCCGATCTTCCCCACGCAGTCGTTGTACAGCCAGAAGGCCGACCAGTGTCCGGGCTGCTGCTGCAGCTTCACCCGGGCGACGTAGTACCCGAAGGCGTGCTCGTACTTGCCGCGCGTGCGCACGCAGCCGTCCAGGTAGCGCTCGCCGTCCTTGAGCGCGCTGATTGCGAGGTTGCCCTTCCCGTCCAGACTGATCGCCTTGGGGCTCCACCAGCCGTCGCGGCGGACGTGCTCCTCAGGGATCGCCCACTTGCTCTCATCCAGCGTCGTACCGTCGAACTCGTCGTTGAACGCGAGCTTCCACGTCTGTCCCGCGGGCAGCTCGGGCAGCGTATCCGGCGGCGGAAGCTCCTGTGCAACGGCCGCACCCACGAGAAGCAGCAACAGAGCCGAACCGACAGCAACCATGGCCATCCCTCCCGTCAGGATGTATCCGAGCCGGAGGCGGGCTTGCTCCAGCCGAAGTGCACGCGCATCAGCCAGGCGTTCGGGCGCAGGTCGACCTGCCCGCCGCCGACGTCGAAGGTCGTCAGGAAGGGGTCGACGCTCCGGATCACGCCGCTCCGGCCCTCGCCCAGGTCGAACCGCCGGTCGCGTGGGGGGCGGCTCGGGTGGAACTGAAGATAGAAGAACCCGAGCAAGGAGAGCGGCAGCTCCTGACCTCGGCCGCCCAGCGCCGCACCCGCGAAGAGCGCCGCAGCGATGATGGCCGCGCCGATGATCAGCTTGCCTGCCAGCGCGACCACCCACCCGATGACCTGGCCGAGCTGGCCGAGGCCGACCGCGCCGAGGCCCACCAGCAGCGCCACGAACCAGGCGCCCAGCCGGGCCAGCGCGACCCGGCGCGCGGTCCGCTCGTCGGAGACGAAGCCCTCCCGGGGCGCCGCCGCGGGGCCGCGCGCCGCCGCGGCGGTGAAGTGGTCGAGGATCAGCCCGACGAACAGGCAGACCACCACACAGGTGATCGGCCGCGCCAGCAGCCGGAGGACCGCCGACAGCGGGCCAAGGTCCGGGTAGTACCGCAGAAGCTCGGCCCAAGGATCATAGTACCCCGGCGGCTGAGCAATGGCCGGAGTCGTCCACAGCAGGAGCGCAGGCCAAGTCCACTTCATGTTGCCATCACCGACCCAGCATTCGGCCCCGACGGCGGAACCCCCTGCCCGACGCCACGCAGATCGACCGGTCCAGTCGTTCATTGACATTGAGGAACCTGTTTGGGGAAAGCCGTGTTCTGGCCTTCACAGCCGAAACCCGGCATGCAGCATCGGGGCGACTCCGAGGTTGTGGGTCGGGTACTCCACAGAGCGAGGTGGCCTCCCCAGTGAAGACCTATCGACGCGTCGCCTTAGTCGCCTGCTTTGTTCTCTTGGTTGCGTCCTTGGCCAGTCTGGCGTCCGCGGATACCGTGAAGTGCACCCCCGTGCTGAACACGGCGGGGAAGGTGATCGGCTACTGCTTCGAGGTGTGCAACAAGCTCGAGGATCCGTGCACCGAAGCCGGCTGCATCTACGACTTCCACATCTCGATCCTGGGCCGCTGCAAGGCCAAGCAGATCAAGTCGCTGCCTCCCGGCTGGACGGGCGTCATCTCGGCGGATCAGCTCGGCGTCGGGTTCGCGACGCCGCCCCCGACGGGCGGAGAGCCCAACCCGATCAAGCCCGGCCAGTGCAAGCGTTTCTGCATCTTCACGGAGTGCAGCAGCGAAGGCTGCTTCAGCGTGAACTGGTGGACCACGGCGCGAGACGGGAAGGTCCTCGATCAGGGCCAGACGCGCTGCTGCCCGCCGCCTCCGCCCAACGGGTAGTCGTTGACGCAGACCGGAACGTTCGGGACAGGCGCCGCTATCCGGCCCACGCATGTCGGAAGCCGGCGCCTGTTCCTGGTTCTGAAGGGAGCTTCGCCATGGGTAGCCAACGGCTCTGGACCGCTGGCCTCCTCTTGCTGTGCGTGACCGGCACGGCTGCGGTGTACGGGCAAGGGGATCGCCTCGCCCGGCACATGTCCGATCTCTCCTCCGAAGACCCCGAAGTCCGGCGGAATGCGGTGCGCGAACTGGGCACCCTTGCGATCTGGGAGGTCGTAGGACCCCTGATGCCCCTGCTGGCCGACTCTGAGGAGACGGTCCGTCTCGAGACCCGCGACGCTCTGGAGCAAGTTGGCGAGGATGCCCTGCCCGCGCTGCTGGAGGGTGTGACCTCGGAGATCCCAGCCGTCCGGGCGGGCTGCGCGGACGTATTGGGCCGACTCGACTACCTCGAGGACGAACGGCTGGAAAGCGCGCTCCTCCCCCTGCTAGGGGATCCGGAAGCCGAGGTGCGGTTGCCGACGGCCGCAGCTCTGGGGCGTGTGGGCGGGATCGCCTCGCTGGAGCCCCTGAAGGCGAAGCTCGCGGACCCGGAGCCGGCGGTGCGGATCGAGGCCGCCGCCTCTCTGGCGCGGCTGGGGGATGGCGCGGGGTATGAGGCGCTTCTCGCCGGAGCGGTCGGGCCGGACTCGCGCCTCCGCGCGCGGGTGGTCGAGCCGCTGCTTTGGATCGGGACCGCCCCCGCGTTGCAGGCCATCCGCGACCTCGCGGCCGACGAGAACCGCGATGTCCGCGGCGCGGCGTACCAGGCGCTGCTGAGCAGCGGGACGCCCTCGGCGGTTCAGGCCGGCCTCGACGGGCTCACCGACCCGGCCTGGCAGGTGCGGAGTCACCTCGCGCATATCGCCGGCGTCCTGCAGGTCCGCAGCGCGGCGGAGGTGCTGCTTGAGCGGCTCGCCAACGACGAGAGCGCCACGGTTCGAGTCTGTGCGGCGATGGCCCTGGCGAACCTCAAGGATGAGCGCGCGATCCCCGAGCTGCTGAAGCTGGCTGAGAGCCGCAGCGAGATGGAGCGTGCCGGAGCCGCCAGCGCGCTTGGGGTGCTCCGCGTCAAGGCCGCCGCCCCGAAGCTGACGGCGTTGCTGGAGGACGAATCGGCCGAGGTGCGCCGGTCGGCGCGGCTGGCGCTGCTGACCATCCTCCAGGAGTGCCCCGACTGCCCGCA
>Ga0233425_10002590_pt1 | contig 35032 bp, 36 predicted proteins | sample Watercolumn_Towu_2_FD_181712 | JGI IMG/M metagenome (GOLD analysis project Ga0233425, IMG submission 181712) | Freshwater microbial communities from Lake Towuti, South Sulawesi, Indonesia - Watercolumn_Towuti2014_140_MG | ecosystem: Environmental > Aquatic > Freshwater > Lake | place...
ACGACGGCCAGTTTGCTCGGCGCCAATCAACGTGGATCCACTTCCGCCAAACAGGTCCAGTACGTTCTCGCCTTGGACCGACGAGTACTGCAGCGCACGGACGGCCAGTTCGGCCGGCTTGCCCGTCAGATGCTCGAGCTTCTGAGGCGGGATTTTCTTCACTTGCCATAGGTCAGTCACATTGTTGGGTCCGTAGAACCGGTGAGCGGCCCCTTCTCTCCAACCGTAAAACGCAATTTCAAACGCGCCCATGAAGTCTTTTCTCGTCAACACCGGATGGCATTTGTCCCACACAACCCCTTGCGAGAAATAGAGTTTGTGGGCCTTCAAGACGGGCGGATAATTCCCGAGGTTCGCGTAACCTCCCCAGATGTAAAAGCTTCGGCCTGGTAGCAACACGCGCGCCAGGTTGCCGAACCATGCGTGCAGCAAGCGATCGAACTCTTCGTCACTGACAAAGTCATTGACCAGCGGCCGATCCTTGGCACGCAGCTTCTTCCCCGTTGGCTTCGCTTTCTCCGGATGCCGCTCGACGTCGAACTTCTGGTGATGCTTCGTGCCTTGGAAGGAACTGAGCCCGGCCGCGATGGCGTTGTTGCTCCGCGGTTCGACGCGGACTCCGTAAGGAGGATCCGTGTTCACAAGGTGCACCTCGGCACCATTCAACAGGCGATCCACGTCAGCGGCACTCCCCGAGTCGCCACACAGCAACCGGTGCTCGCCCAGTATCCACAGGTCGCCCGGCTGCGTGATGGCTTCATCGGGCGGTTCGGGGACCTCATCGGGATCGCACAAGCCATCCTTCACGCCGGGGTCCAGGAGCTTGGCCAGGTCTTCCTGGTCAAAACCCAGCAGGCTCAGGTCGTAGTCCAGGCCCTGCAGTTCGGCCAGTTCGATCGGCAGCAACTCGGCGTCCCATGTGGCGATCTCGGCCAGACGATTGTCGGCCAGGCGGTAGGCCTTGATCTGCTCCGGTGTGAGGTCCTTCGCCACATGCACGGGCACCTTCTTCAGCCCCAGCTTCTTGGCTGCCAACCAGCGCGTGTGCCCCACGACGATCGTGCCGTCTGGTTCGACGACCAGCGGCTGCCGAAAGCCCCATTCCTGAATCGACCGCGACACCGGCTCGATCGCCGCCTCGTTGCGGCGCGGGTTTCCCGGATACGGTTTGACGCGATCGATGTCCCATTGTTCGACTTTCACGATTCCGTTCTCCTCGTTGTTGTCGCCGGGATTCCACCCCGGCCTGATGTTCCAAATGGCCAATCGATCCCGATCACGACGGATCGTTGTCCGCAGTGTCGTTGCGACTCGACGTGCGGGCCTGGATCGTCATGTCTTCTTCCGTCTTCGTGAGACGAGGCTTGCGGGACCGGCGAGTGCGGCGCGGCATCGTTGGCACGAGCCAGCGCTCGGCGCACGCCTGACACAAGTCATCGTTGCCCACCTTGGGCCGCGTGTTGCAGAACAGGCAGATCCGTTTGTCGGGCAAAGTAATGAAGTCCGGCATTGGGTAACCCTCCGTGACAGACTCGGTGACTGCGGATCCGTTGCTGGTCATTTCGCTCGCTCCAGGATGTAGAACACGATCGTGACGAAGAACGCGAACCACAGCGCGTTCCACAGGAATCTCTCCAGTCCCCGGGCGGCTGGCACCACAACGGTCTTCCAGAATTGCATGCGTGCCTCGCGGCGATCATCATGGGACGAATCTTGCGACATACCGAAATCTCCTCAAAAAGGGTGGTTCTGACCCACGCAACAAACTGTCCTTACTTCCGCAACTGTTCCCGCCGGGCATTTCGAGATACCACTTTTCCGCCAAGTACCTACGCGACTTCGGTTTGGGAGCATACCGCCTGACGGGTAGTGACCTCGCGACAGATCGCCACGAACTCATCGACTGTTAGCGAGCCCTTCGCTGCGTTGACTTGATGGTCGACGACCCACAAATTGCCGAGTTGATGCGTGCCGCCGCGTGAAAGCGGAATTCGGTGATCGAGCGAGGCCGTTTCAGGTGTTAGCAGGCGGCCACTGAGGGCACAGCGGAACTCCTGACGCTCAATTAGTTCCATGATCATCTTGGCGGTCACGGTAGCGGGCGTTGGCATATCGACCTCCCTGCTTCTTGTTATGGTTGTTGGCTACGGTATGTGCCCAGCGGACCCATCCACCGCGCCTATGCCTGCGAAAGCGATTGTGGCCCTGCTCCCACAGTCGCTTGCTCGCGGCCTCCCATGTGCTTGTCGAATAGCGTTCGAATCGTTGGCGACTCCGGGCCTTGTTGGAATGGAAGAAACGTGCTCGTATGCGAAACGACGAGGCCAAGTTGTCCGCCTTTGCCTGCCAAGGTGTCTTCTGGCGAAGAGTGCATCGACCTGTAAATCGGTCCTTCATTCGTCGAACAGCCAAGCGCCAAGCCCATTGGCCGGCGATGGACGCACCCAACTCGCACTCGATGTCTGAACGTCGCTTTCGGCTGGATAATCGCTGACCATGGCAGTCAATCAGGATGACGAAATCCCCCTGACAGATCGCGTTCACGGAAACTCGCTGTATTCTGAATTGCTGCGTCACTCCATCAGTGCTCCGTAGTGCCGGTCCCTGCTGCCACGTGGGCCATACGGTGAGTCAAAGCTGTTTCGTTCCCGCCCGGCGCGTCACGTGCGATCCTCACGCATCGTGCTGCGAAGCCGGCGCAGCTTGCCGAGTGTCGTCAACGGATCGCTCCATTCCTGGTCGTTGAGTAGCCAGCCTCCCTGTTCCAGTGCGCGAAGCGCCAGTTGGTCATAGGACAACGTGACGGTCTTCCGCTTGCGTGCCTTCCGGATAGACACGCCGACGGTTGTCAGCGTGACCACGAAATCGCCTTTGCCACGCAGGTGCACTTTGCGGGACACGGGTTTGGTCAGTTCGGTCACGGGTTGGTGCTCCTGGGTTTGGTCAAATGGAGGGCAGTTCTGCCGCGAGTCAGATCGTGCCGCCTCCCCGCCCGGTAGTCGCGCCTCGCCACGGGCGAACGCGGCGGGAGAGTGAAGCGAACGACAGCACTCAGATCTCCACGCCTGTTTCCAGTTCAGCGGCCTGCCGCATGGCGACGTACTCTTGAAATCGCTCGCCGAGCCGGATGTGGCCGATCTTTTCATTCTCCAAGAGAGCCACATCGTGGAAGACCAGGCCGTAGGCGGTGGCCACAATCCAGTTGTCGATTCCGGAATACGAGCGGTAGAGCTTCACCTGGCGAATCACGTCACTGGTGGGTGTTGGAGTGATCTTCACCTCCACGCCATACTGTGCTCGCATGCGATACGTGATATCGGGATGGGACTCCCAATCGGACCACTCCTGCCGGCGATTGCCGTTTCTCCACAACTGTTTCCGCTGCTCAACGTTCACATGTCGTTCCCAGCGGTTTAGAGTAAGAACGAGATCCGCAAAGCCGATGGTTGTGCGGTACTCGCCATGACCCTTTGAGATTTCGACCTCATGATTCACAAAGTGGGATGGCACTTCCCATGAAACCAGCGAACGCACTTGAGGATCTTGCCCCTCCATGTGCTGCGTGGGCCCGCGCTCGACACCAAGATGTGTGATCAACCGTCGCACCGCATCGGGCGTTGCCAGATACTGGCAGGCAAGGTCGTGCAAATGTTCACGGCGATCGGGATCGGCGAAGCCGAGTCGGGCGAGCATCGTACGTTCGTGAGCATACATGCGTGGGATCTCCGGGGTTGGATTAACTGCAAAACGGTCGACGGACACGTCCGGGAGTTTTCGAGCGCAGGCATTCCGTGGCGAGGTTAGAGGTTTCTGGAGGTTATTTCCCTACTACTTCTATATGCGCTTTTGCGCGCTCGTCCTTATTGCGTGCGTACATTCTCGCGTGTGTATTGGCAGGGAAATAACCTCGCCAAACCTCGCCATTTCCGTAAGTGCTTGATATGGCGCAGGTTTCGCGGCGAGGTTACGTTTTCGACGACAAGGACGCACCTAGTCCAGGGACAATGAACCACGTGAGCGCCTCCTTCTTTGCGGCGAGTTCACACAAACTCCTCGGTAGGCAGCTCGTCTGCAGCCGTTGAAACCATGGGTTTCAATCGCCATTTCCGGACATGCCGCTTCTTCTCCTCACCGGCCGCGCAGAGCTTCCGGCGCTCGAAGATCCGTCCTGTAAGTCGCGACAGGTTTCTACCGATGGACCGCTTCAGCGAACCTTCACCCCGATCCCTGTTGACGAGCAGAGGTTCAGGTAGTGACTCAACGAGTGGGTCGCTGGGGGCAGTGTCCGAGGCGTCCTTGCGCGGCAGGATCAGGCGCGCCAGCCTATCTGCTGTTACTTCTTCCTCGCCGAAGCGGTCCCACCAGACGTCAAAGAACGCGGTCCACTGCGACGTGTCGTCGTCCTGGATCAACTGAGTCCGCTCGAGGTTGGAGAGAAAGCCTTCGACTCCGGCGAACGCCAATACGCTCCCTACGGTGCTGGCCCACTGTTCAAAGCTGCCGAGAGCGGGCACGTCGATGATCGGCTTCCCGTTGGTGTACCAGCCCCGAATGATGGTGAGCGCGGCAGAGAGCAAGTTGCCGCGGTGCGCGGGGACATACGACTTCAGGTCCTTGATCTTGAACCCTGTGCGAGTCCAGGGTCGTTCCTCGTTGGCGTCAAGACGGATGCTGTAGCTGCGTCTGGGCAAGTCTCCCGTCACACGCAGGTTATTGCCCGTGGCGGCCCACACGGAGCGCGACGGCAAGCAAATGATCTCGCTGCGACCCAGGATGCGATCCGACCATTCGGCCGTGGTGAGCGCGGCAGCGAGCGACGGCGAGTTGATGGTCGTGTTGTCCGGGATGTTATCGAGATGCACGAAGGGCGATGCGTACAAAAGGATCGATGTGATCTTCTTCCGCCATTCCTCGTCGTTGTCTCGCGTGGGAATCGACTCGCTGGGCACGTTACCGACTGCAATGGTCGCCAGCGACGTGACGAGCAGGCTCTTGCCCGTTCCCTGGACGGGGGCGTCAATAATGGCCAACGGCACGCACCCTGTGAGCACAGGCCTCATGAGCAGCGTGAACAGAATGGCCAACGCGTTAGCGCGGCTGGCGTCGTCGGCGAACGGAAAATCGCGAATGACATTCAGTAGGATATCGACGCAGGCCTGAACCTCATCCGTGGTCGGGAATGGTGGAATGGCCGTGAGCACAAGATTCGGGTCGGGGCTGTATACGAGCCGCGACACCGGATCGTAGCCTGGCTGCGTGCAAATGGTCCCATCGTGTCGCAGAATAGGCGCCCGTGCCAAGCCGGCCAGCGGTGGGAGGTTCCAGGCAGTCTGCGCGAGAACATTTTCGGCCAACGACAACGGCGGATTGGTGCCGACTTGCTCGTAGCCGCCCTCGCCTTTGCGGAGCGTGAAGAAATTGGCGACCTCCGACAGTCGACAGCGCATGCGCACGCGGTCGAACGGCTCGATCTTGGGTAGTCCGTTCTCGTCGCGTACCACCCGAGCCAGGTTCCCGGCACGCACGAACACGCGTGGCGGAGTGTTGGCGTGGATGACGGCGGCCAGCGCTTTGTCCGTAAGCTCGTTGAGCTGTGTGTCGTCAATAACGATAGAGGGCAGGCCGGGATTCTTGGGCGGCGGTGGCGATGGGCGACAGGATTTGCGTTTGCGTTTCGGTGAGTACTGTTTCGTGACTTTGGCGAGTGCCTTGGCAATGGTCGTCTCGCCGTACGTCTGCTCGCCGTGCAATTCGTCCCATTTGGGGCGCATCAGTCCTGACTGCCGAAACAGCCGGTCGATTTGCGCCGCGTCCTTCGTGTAGAACGCCAGGGTGAAAACGACCGAGGAATCGGCCTCACTGGCCGAATTGAAGTGGGCATTCCAGTTGCCGGCCCACAGCGTGGCGAATTTCTGGCCGCTGCGCCGTTGGCTGGACGCCAACCGGATGATCTCGTCATCATCAAGCTGCACGGGCCCGCTGTCGGAGGGAGGACTGGACGGTGCCGCGGCCTGTATCCCGCTCTTGCCGTCCTCGCCGAACACCGCGACGTAGACGGATTCCAATTCCTCCTGCCGCAACTCCACGTCGGGTGGCATGTCGGTCAGTCGGAGTCCCGTCACCGTGAAGAAGCGGTCGCGGTCGTAGATCTCAACTTCGCCGTCCGCGTACGCCTTGCGGCAGCGGGAGCCGGGCTTGGTGGCCTTGATGAACGCTTTGACGCCAGTCCCAGACGGACTGACCTCGGTGTAACTGGCCAGGCGATCGATGATCGCCACGCCCCAGCCTTTGATCTCTCGACTGGCCGGATCCAGCGCATCGTCGAGGTCCACGCCGCAGTACGGATCGTCCTGGGAGAAGACGAAGCCGATACCGGCCAGTTCGGACGATTGCTGCCACGCCGCGACCGCTTCATCAAATGAGCCCCACGTCGCCGGGTCCGTGGAGTCGGCCAGTCCGCCTGTGAGCGGATTGACGGGCGCTTTCGTTGGCTTCCCGTCGCGCTCCACGTACTTCCACGCCACCCACTGCCGGCGATCGCGCAGGCAGGCCGGAGCATTGCGGAACACCGCGTCCAGATTCCCTCGCTGGGCGTTGACCATCCAGAACACCTCCGTGGCTACCGCGGCAGGATCTCCAATAGCGAACTCGGACTTCGCAGCTGCATCCAATGCATTCCCCAACACTCCCGTTGTCCGGGCCGAACAGGAATTGGGTTCAGCTCGCCGACGCTCAACAGATGCGCACGGTCCGTCCAGCCCAACAGCGTGAACAGCCCCCGCTGGCCGTGCATGAGCACGTACAGGCAGTCGTCGACGTACTCGGGCCGCATCGGGCCGGGCGTGCCTCGTGGCGGGCGGACGATGAGACAACCGCGACGATCGTCGCAGTAGCGGGTCTGCTTGACTTCCACGGGTCTGGGCAGCAGCGTCCACTCAGCGGGCAGGTCATTGCCCCGGTTGGGTCCCTCGGCTGTCTGCCAATGGTGGCGTTGTCCCGGACACAAGAGCAGGCAGGCGGCCAGCTCGGCTTCCCGGCCATCGCGGTCGATGCTCTGGTCGGACTGGCCAAACGACTGCTTCCTGCTCCCCAGCCGTCCGGATCGCTGGCATTCGGCATACTGCGCCACCCGCCGTTCAATGTATCCCTGCCATGGCTCGACGCTGATCATGCTGATCAGGGCGCCGCAGTGCGTGCAGACCAGTGGTCCTGGGGCCCCGTGGGGAGGCAGCGCGACCTCCCCCTCGGCCGCACAGTGGCCGCAAGCGATGAACGTCACATCAGGCATGGCAGACCCCTTTCAGCCTCAGCTCGGACAGCTTCGCAAACGCCTCGGATCGTTCGATACCGAGGTAGCGGCGGCCATTCTGGATGGCAGCCACTCCGGTGGTCCCGGAACCGCTGAAGGGATCGATTACCAGATCCCTAGGATCGCTCGCACACAGCACGATGGGTGTGACCAACGCCAGCGGCAGCTGCGTCGGGAAATCGGGGACTCGCTCCTTGCAGGTCCCCGTTAACCTCGGAATCGCCGGCTCGATCCCCCAGACGTTGTCCCAGAGCTTGCCCTGAGGCGCGGCCCGCTTGTCGGCGTACTTGGTCTGCCGATCGGAGGGTCGCGTAACGGCATCTTCGTGGAAGACGAAGTTCTTCGGATCGCGGACGCAGTAGAACAAATGCCGAGAGCAGCGGTTGAAGTTGCGGCTGCAATTGACGCCGAATGACTCGAACCACTTGATCCACGAGCGGATCGTCAAGCCCAGCCGCTTCAGCGTGACGGCGTATTCGCCCGCGTATTCGTCCCCGATCAAGACCCAGAGCGAGCCATCCGGCGTCAGGGCATCTCTGCACGCCTCCAACCACTCGTTGACCCATTCCAGGTAATGGTCATCCGGAAGCCTGTCCGCTATCTTCCCGTCTCCATAGTTAACGCCGATGTTGTAGGGCGGGTCGGCAATGATGAGTCTGGCCCGCTCCGGCAGATCCGGCAGAATGGCCTCGCATTCCGCGTTGCGGATTTCCCAGACTGGCATTCGGGCGTCGCTGTCGGCGGCGTCCTTCGCCTGTGCAGCCAGTACTTCCTTCTTCTGTCGGCGACGCAGTTCCTGTTTCGCCTGGGGAAGGGTCCTCTCACCCTTGGTGACCTCATCGAGCAGTTCCGGAGCGGCTTCTCTTAAGGTCTTGGCATCCTGGATGTAGCGCGGGCTGGTCCCGAATTGGTCGGCTATCTCGTCACGCACCTGTGGCCTCCGCGAAGGTTGAGGCAATCTTGCCTCAACCTTCGTGTTGGACCTGCGAGAGTCTCCTGAAACCCGTCCGGCCGTCTCTCCGGCCTCCCGCTTTCGATCTACGGCTCTCTGCTCGGCCACTCTCATCGCATCCGCCTGGACCGCCACGGCGGCCCGCTGGCTGGCAGTGAGGTGTCGCCGATGCAGATTCTGGGAGACCACGAAATCCACCACGGAACCATTCCCGTCCCAAGATCTGGTCTTCGGCTCGATGGATAATTCGAGGCACGCCCGGTAGCGGTGACGACCGTCAAGGATCTGGCCGTTGTGAAGATCGATTGGCTCCCGCTGTCCGTGGGCCGCGATGTCGGCTTTGAGTGCCTGGTATTCCGAATCCGCCATCATCGGAATCAGGCTCGCCGCATTGTGTGGAGTCAGCTTCTCAACCATCAGTTCTCTCCGCATGTCGTGCCGGTACGTCGATCATTTCCGGCATCACTTCCTCAAAGTGGCACACGCCCAGGATGTTCCAGGCCGCGTGGGCCAGGTGGTCCTCCTGTTCGTCTCCCTGCAACCACAGGTAGATGTGCCGAATGGCGTGGTTCAGCATCTGGCTGGCGGGGATGCCCTTCTGCCAGTTGAAGTCACCGTACTTGCGGGCACCTTCGGCACAGGTTTCCGCCAAGCGGCGCAGCCCAATCGGTGTGATCAGGTCGTAGCGGACACTCGCCGCATCTGCACTGCGCACGGCGCCGGTGGAAAACGTGGTTACGGTTTCACTCACAGTCTGCTCTCCTGATGTGGAACCTCATCCGGTGAGGGAGCCTCCTCGACGCCGTGAAGCGTGCCTGCGGTTTCGCCGCCCGCCCACAGGCTCAGGAACGTCCGCCGCTGGATCGTGTGGTTCTTCTTGGCGGCGTTCCGCAGGCCCCAGCGATCTCCGAGCAGAATGCAGTACTGCGAGGCCCGCGTGACGGCCGTGTAGAGCCAGTTGCGATCGGCGAAGAAGTGCGATTTGTGGCAGAGGACGACGACACACGGGAATTCGCTGCCTTGGGCCTTGTGGGCGGTCAGGGCGTACGCGAGCTGCACGCTGAGCACTTGCTCGTCCTTGATGTGCCGCAATCCGCAACCATCGAACTCGATCCAATAGCCGCCTCCGGCACCCGGTTCGGATTCAGTCACACGGCCGATGGTTCCGTTCATCACGTTCAGCTCGTAGTCGTTAACCGTCTGGATGACCTTGTCGCCAACCTCCAGCTTCCGCTCGACGTTGCCGTGTAAGACCTGCTTCATCATGTGGTTAATTGCTTTGGTGCCCAGCGGTCCCAGGTGTGTCGGCGTGATGATCTGGACGTCGCTGATCGGGTCCAACTGCAGGCGGTTGGGTATCTTGTCGAGCACCAAGTCCCGCACATAGATCTGGATCTGCTGCGGGTCCTGGAACGCGTCGATTACGGTCCAGGCGGGATCATTCACGGCGGTCGGGGCGACCACGCCGGAGAGCACCGCCATGCTATTGGTCTTGAGCACACCGGCTTGGCGGACCACCTCGTTGAGGACCACGGTGGGCACCAGGTTGTGCTGGATGATGTCGCGCAGCACGTTGCCCGGTCCGACGGGAGGCAGTTGATTGTGATCGCCGACGAGGATCAAGCGCGTCCGTGCGAAGTCGATGCGCGAGAGTAACTCGGCCATCAGCGACACGTCCACCATGGAGAACTCGTCGACGATGATCACGTCGAAGCCCACGTCCTTGCGACAGACTCCGTTGGCATCCACGATCTCGTGGATGTGCGACAGGCTGTCGCGGTGAAACTCGTGACCGTCGTATGCCAGGAGCCGGTGGATCGTGCTGGCTCCCAAGTTCAACCCTTGGCTGCGGAGAGACTCTTCAATGCGTTTGGCCGCCTTGCCGGTGGGAGAGCACAGAGCCACCTCCAGACCAGCTTCCTGAAAGGTCTTGGCGAGACGGGCCAGTACGTGGGTCTTTCCTGTCCCGGCACCGCCCGAGATCACCACGATGGTGTGATGCAGCGCGGCCTTGTACGCCTCCGCCTGCAGGGTCTTTAGTCCGGCGATCTGCAGTCGGATACCGGCGAGCGGCCGCTCATCCCATCCGTGATCATCGAAAACCGATTGGATGTACTGTTCGGTCTGCAGGAAATGCGGTGTCGTCACCGCGTGTCCGTCGGCGACCAGTTGCCCTTGAGTGAGCAGTCGGCTTCCGGCCGCCTGAATCACGTCGCGGCTGTCGAGCGTGTCCAGGAGCAGTAATTCGTTGGCTTTGTCGAGTAAGTCGGCCCCGCCGATCCAGGTGTTTCCGGAGGACACTTCCTCACCGACCAGGTACACGAGGCCGGCTTCGATGCGCCCGAAATGGTCCTTGGGAGTTCCCATCGTTCGGGCGATCTTGTCGACCTTCTTGAACCCGTAACCTCTGACGTGCTGAATCAGCTGATACGGATCCGCACGGAGCACACCGACAACGGCGTTGCCGAACGTCGCCACCAGTGTCTCCATTTGATGGTGCGTCAAGCCAAAGCTGGCCAAGTACGACCGCACCTCGTTGTCGGCACTGTGAGCGATCCAGGCTTCCCGCAGTGATTCCAGGGTGGCGCGTGGGATCCGAAGTTGCCGGTGTAATTCTTCAATGTCTTGGCGGATTAGCTTATCGAGGTGCGCAGCGCTGGCCGCATGCCGGACGATCTTGCGGGCGGTGGCCTCGCCGATGCCGACGAACGCCGGATGCTTGGCCAGGTATTGGACCAGGCCTTCGGTTGTCTCCGGTAGCGCGTAAGTGAGACTCTCGACGGCGAACTGGCGGCCATACTTGGAGTCGTCTTTCCACCGGCCAACCAACGTCACGAAATCCCCCTCATTCGCACAGAACGGTCCCCGAAACCGCACGCGCTGGCCGGCGTCCGTGGCCATCACGCCCGCCGAGAACGTGGGACTCGAAAAATAGGCTCGTTCAATTGTTCCGCAGATCGTCTGGGACATCGGGTGTACCTGAGTGCTGCGCCGTTTGCCGGACAAACGCGCGCAGAAATGCGTCTGTAAATGCACAGGCGGCCTGTCGGGAGCCGCACCAAAAAACGGGCACGTGGAAGCGTTGCGCGACATGCACGCTCGCCCCGAGTAACGACCGTGGTGTGACACCCCTCAGGGTTTCGGCGTGTCGGCCGCGCAATACGGCGTCCAGGTCGGCCTCCACGACGATGCAGGCGGCCTCCATGTGGGCCAGCTTGTCGAGCTCGACACAGAACCGTGCGAAGTCGTGAATCACCGTATGCGTGAAATCGGCCAGGCTCTTACGTTCCACGGCCACGCGCGACTCGAATCCTGCGACGGAGTAGTCGCCCGCATCGAGCTTGCAGTGCAGCACGGGGCAAGTGAAGGAGAATGCCTCCTGCTCCCGTGTATCAACCACAATGCGAAACGTCATGCCGGTACCATCCGTGTGGGCGAACAAAAAGCCGGGGCGGGCTCAGGGAGTCCGGCTGGCAGGCACGGTGGAGACCCGGCAAATCTCCACGCTGGTTGTGCCCGCCAGCACGCCATCCCGCCCCGGCCGCACCCGTGGTTCCAGGCGTGCATGGTCGCCGGGTTGCTGATCTCTAGAACGGCGTGCCTTCCGGCGTCGGGGGTGGCACGTCGCTGTGGGGAACTTGGAAGCGCCTGTTGAAGTACACGTTCGTGTACTCCCCGCGTGTCCGCTTGGTGACTTCGAGCGTCACGTCCAGCAGTTCGTCCAGGCGATGGCCCAAGTCGCTGAATTTGGCCAACTCGAGCCCCAGCGTCTTGAGGTCTCCCTTCACGAACGGCAGCGCAGCCGGCGTGATCACCGAGTTCTTGAAGATGTGGCGGTTCGTCTGCGGCCCGGCGATGACGATCAAATCCCACTTGATCATCGGGTCGCCCTTCCGGCTGCGATCGAGCCGCACCGCATCAATTCGTGCTTGGTACTTGCCGTCCGGAACCTCGTCGTGCGACGGTGCCTCGGCCGACTGGAAGTCGTCGTCGAATCCGCGCAGGTCGACCGAGCTGGAATTAGCAGCAAACGTATCGTCGTACTCACTCACGGCTTCACCTTTCCGTTCAGGGTGCTTCCCGGCTTGGAACGCTCCGCCGCAGCGCCGGTGCCGGGAACTGAGCCGGAGGCGGCGGAACTGAACGCCTTGACGAAGGCGTCGTAGTCGAGGGGTAGAACGTCAGGCAGGCGCCCGGTGCGATCACCCGCTTCGTAGGTCGGGTGTGGCTTGGTGCGCAGCACGCGATCGATGGTCACATTGCCAGCGGCGTCTTTGCGGGGGACCGCGTCGCCGTACAGGATCATGTCCACCAGGCCCAGGACGACGCCGCGTGCGCGGTCCGGCAGGCTGGGCTGGGTCTTGGTGTACTCGCCCGTCCGCGTCTCGATGGTCTTGTCCACGGCATGGGAGACGAGGATCAGACCGTAGGGCAGGCTGGCCAAACGTGTGAGCACTCGATGCCACTCATTTTTCACCAAGGCCCAACCCTTGCCGTGCGCCATGTCGCCCTCATATTCGATGCCGTGCTTGCCACAGACAGCTTCCGTGCAGGACCGGAATGCGTTATCCACCGTATCCACGACGATCGTCTGGAACGGATGGTTGCCTTGGGCGACCAGTTTGCAGGCGGCAAGGAAATCGTCCCACGTGTACGTGGGCACCTTGTAGACTTCCAGATGGCTCAAGCCGGGTTCGCATTCGAAGAAAACCGCGTCCGGCCAGCGGGAAGCGAAGGTTGACTTCCCCAGCTTGGGCGCTGAGTACAGCAAGACGGTCTGCTTACCCAGATCGGTCGTCGGTTTCGTACGTTGCGTCGGTAGCGTGACAGCCATGAGGGTGCTCCTTTAGAAGACGGGGTCACGGTTATCGGCCGGTGTCAGTTCCTCGTGCGGCGGCACGATGTCGTACAGGTTGTCGCGGACGTTGGGATTGAATCCCGATTGGCAATACGGCAGGTACTCGCAGGGCCGCTGGTAGGAGAAGCAGTGCGACGTATTCATGAGCCATTTGCCACGGCGGCGGGCGTCCAGATACTGCTGCGTGACTTCCCAGACTTCTTCCTGCAGCATGGCCAGCCGCTCGTCGGACAGGTAAATGTGCTCGCGGTGGAAGGCTTCCGGCCGCTCGTACCATGCGTTCAGGCGTGCCTGAAACTCCTCATCCGATTCCGGCAGCTGTCGTTGGGCTGTGGACCGGCCGCTCTTGTTCTTGGCGGCCAATTCCAGGCGACGGAGTTCGAACTCGGCCTCGGTCTCCCCCGCTTTCTGTTGCAATCGGGACTTGAGCAGCACGTTGTAGATCACGCCGACGATGGGGTAGCCGAGTTGACGCAGTTGGTGGGCATAGAGTGCGATCTGCGTGTCGGTCCAGAGTCGATCGAGGTACGCGGAATCGATCGTCGAGGCCGTCTTGTGCTCCAGCAGGTACAACCCGTCGCTGCGTTTCACGATCCCGTCGACCTTGCCCGCCATGCTGAATGTCTTGCTCAGCCGGCCGGTATCCGGGTTACGGATCTCTCCCGTGAACGGCAGCTCCACCGCGACAATCTCAAAGTCCTCCCTGGGGTAGCGGGCGGCATATCCTGTGATCATGGCCCGCGCCAACTGCCAGCCGGCTTTCTGAACCGGATCGCCGGCCCGCAGCGGAAACTGCCGATCGAGGAAGTCCAGCACGGTCCACAGGCGATGGAGATCGTCGACGAGCCGGTACCACAGTTCGAGGGCGCCGTGGATGATGGAGCCGAACGCCAACGCCTCGGCCTTGTCACGCGGCTGCAGGAAATCAAGGAAGCGGTGTTTGAATTTGCGCGGGCAACCGCGGAACGTGTTGAGCGCTGAGAAGGTCAGAATGAGCTTGACCAGCGCGGCGAGTGTGGCTTCTGTCATCGGGGTGCGTCCGGTGTTAAGTGGTTGCGTGGTTCACACGATCAGGCGTCCAGGACGGGCTCAATCAGCTCGCCGTTGTGCCGCTTGGCGCCGCGTTGTTGCTGCAATTGCGCCTCGGTGATGGGCACACGGTCATTGATCTTCTGGCACCGTTTGCAGATGCGGTTGCCTGGTCCGGCCGAATCGAAGAGCTTGCCGCACTTCAGGCACGTTCGTTTCTTCCGCTGCATGTCAGGTTCCCTCCGTTGGTTCTGAGCTAAGTTGCCGTCGCCAGTGCGTCTTGTCTGGTTGGGTCGTCTCAAGCGAAGGCTGCCTGTGCGATGCGTTCGACCGTGAACACATCCGCGCCAACGCAGCGCGTGATGAAGCCGACAAAGACACGATTGAGGTCCCGCCCCACCGCCGTGCCCGCGTCGATTACGTAGGCACGACGGTTGGGAGCGAAGTAGAGGGCCGCGTCGAGACGGGTCTGCGCTTCGCCGTGCAGCGCTTCGCAACCCCAAACCGCGAGGAACAACGCGGCTTCGATGTCCTCGGTCAAAACGGTCGCGTCAAAGTCGTACCGATACAGTTCCGTTGGCATCTCGTTCTCCTCGCAGGTTTGGTGGCCGCTACTGGGTTAAGAACCCGGTTGGTCAGCGAACTGACGAAGGACGCTCGACGTAGTCGCGCAGACCGCATTCCTCGAAACGGCGGCGCAGTTTGCCGAGCCAGGTGTTGAGCGTGGTGCGCGCGATTCCCATGTCTCGCGCGACTTGGGAGATGGAGTCCCGCTTGAGGCGCTCACAGAACTCGCGTTGCCGCCCATCGGGCAGCGTGTCGATGCAAGCGTCCAGGTCGATCCGCATTTCTGTGAGATCCTGCGCGCCGCGCAAATCCCGCAGGCGCCGGGACGGGGTTTCGTCTTCGCCGATCGTGTCCGCGAGTTCGATCGGCCCGCTGTCGTCGGATCCGATTACGACGTGAATGGACGTCGTGCGGCGGTGGTCCCGTTTTTCGGCCCTGGCATCGCGGATCATGCTGGCGATGTGGCGGCTGACAGTCTTGGCCACGAAGGCCTTCCACTTCGGGTCCTGCGGATCGGCTTGGTGCAGGCGACGGACAAGTTTGAGATAGAGCCGCTGTTCGATTTCATCCCGGTCGCCGCGCCGGAAGCCGTATTGGCCGGCGAGTTGCCTCGCCGCCTTGCGCACGTATCCGCAAGTGAAAGCATCGAGTTCCTGACAGGCTGGTGTTGATGTGCCGCCCTTGCTCCTTGAAACGGGAAGCGTTTTCATTCCGCAATCTCCAGCGGGGTGTTTGATTCCCGCCGTGCCCGACGCACGGCAACACCCACCGCCGGAGTTGCACGAAATCGGCGAAAGAAATTGGCGGCAAGACGCAAGTCGCTATGCTGCCAGCGGCTAGGATTCCAAGAAATGCGAGTTGCAGTTGCACGAAAACGGCGCAACTGCAACTCGACACCCTGGAAACCGACGCGTCGCGGACAATACCCAACCGTTCCGGGGGGCGTCCGGTGGAGCTTGTCACGGCATTGCGGGCCAGCCAAACTGATGGGCGTTCAGCCAGAGTCCGCACCCCAATCGAGGTTATCCAGGGTACTGGCCATGCAAGTTCGCTGTCCCCAATGCCACGCTCCGATTGATCTGGATGGCGACGGTCAGCTCTCCGACATCGCGTGTCCGGCGTGCGGCAGCAGCTTCAGTCTCCTGGGCACCGCCGAAACCGTCGCGTATGAGACTGGCACCAAGACGATCGGCCACTTCGAGCTCGTGGACAAGATCGGCGTGGGCACGTTCGGCTTCGTGTGGAAAGCTCGAGACACGGACCTGGACCGCACGGTGGCCATCAAGATACCCCGCAAGGGACAGCTGGACCCCGAAGAGACGGAGCAGTTTCTACGGGAGGCGCGAGCGGCTGCTCAGCTGCGCCATCCGGGCATTGTGAGCGTCCACGAAGTCGGTCGTGCGGATGACACGGTGTTCATCGTCAGTGATTTCGTCGAGGGCACGACGCTCGCGGATCGGCTTACGGCCCAACGGTTCTCAGTGCGGGAAGCCGCCGAGCTGTGCGCCAAGATCGCCGATGCCCTGCACCACGCCCACGAGCACGGCGTCATTCACCGGGACCTGAAGCCGGGCAACATCATGTTGGATGCCGCTGGCGAGCCGCACATCATGGATTTCGGGTTGGCTCGGCGTGAGGCCGGCGAGGTAACCATGACCGTCGAGGGGCGCGTGCTGGGGACACCGGCGTACATGTCTCCCGAACAGGCGAAGGGGGCAGCGCACACGGCGGATCGGCGGAGCGACGTGTACTCGCTGGGCGTGATCCTGTTCGAGATGCTCACGGGGGAGCGACCGTTCCGTGGGAATGTCCGCATGCTCATGCATCAGGTGGTCAACGACGAGCCGCCTAGTCCCAGGCGGCTGAACGGCAGTGTGCCGCGGGATCTGGAGACCATCTGTCTGAAGTGTCTGGAGAAGGACCTAAATCGACGTTATGCCACTTCGTCAGATGTTGCGGCGGACCTGCGAAGGTTCCTTAAGAATATCCCGATACACGCGCGGCCTGTGAGACCAACGGAGCGAGTCTGGCGATGGTCTCGGCGGAATCCCCAAGTGGCGACTCTTGTTACAGTGGTCGCAATCCTGCTGGTTGCAGGTTCGTTGTTGTCGTCGCACTTCGCCGTAGTCGCCAGCAACAACGCGAGCGAGGCAAATGAGGCGAGAGTGCTTGCTCAAGAAGAAGCGGAACGCCGCCGTTGTCAACAATATGCGAGTGATATGATCGCCGCCTCACATGCTTGGGAAGAGAACGAGGTGGATCGTACTGTAATGCTGCTCAAGAGGCACGAACCGGAGCACGACCAGCAAGATCTACGAGGATTTGAGTGGTACTACCTCTGGAGGCTCTGTCAGAGAACCAAGCGTGCGACGAATGTGCCCCAGCCGGATAAGGTGTACGAGGTTGCGTTCTCGCCGACTGAGAGAGTGTTAGCGACCGGAGGGCAGAACGGCCTTCTCACAATCTGGCACTTCGACAGCAACAAGGAAGCCATACCACTCCATGGTCACAAAGACACGGTTGTCTCGATTTCCTTTTCTCCCAACGGAGCGCTCCTCGCGACGGCGAGTCAAGATGGGACAATCATTATCTGGCGAGTGTCCGGAGGAACAAAGCTGGAAGACATTAGCACGGGCAATTACGACGAATATCAATCGGCGGTGTTCTCGTCGGACGGAAAGTCTTTGGCGTCGTGCGGCCGAGACAACACCATCGAGATTCGACGTGTTGACACGGGCGAAATAGAGGAACAGTTCCGCGGGCATTCACATCGCGTCACGTCCGTCGCGTACTCCTCAGATGGGAAGCTCCTCGCTTCCGGAAGCGGAGATCGGACCGTCAGGGTGTGGAATTTGGACTCGAAGCAAGAGATGTTCAAGCTTCAGGGACACACAGACGTAGTCAGGTCCGTTGCATTTCAGCCAAACGGTGAGCTCCTTGCATCCGCAGGCGATGATGGAATTGTCAAGTTATGGAATTCGATAAGCGGAAAAGACGTGGCAACCTTTAGGGGCCACCGGGATGAAGTGCAATCGTTGGCGTTTCTACCGGATGGGAAAATACTCGCGTCCGGAAGTCGTGACAACACCGTCAATTTGTGGGACGTGACGTCACAGACTTTATATACAACGCTGAAGGGGCATTCCTTTGGCGTTGAGTCAGTTGCGATTTCGTTCGACGGCAGTGTCTTGGCAGCTGCCGACTATGATCGGTCGGTGAAGCTGTGGAAGTTTGACCAACAGGAACTGGAGACATTTGCCTCGCAGAGCGGCGGTGGCAAGCTAGTAGTCTTTCCGGAGCAAGAGGTTTTGGCTGTATTCGCACGAGACATTGGCGACGGAGCCATTAGCGGATCGGTGACGTTATTGTCGTTGCAGGCTGGAAAAGAGGCGGCTTGTGTCGACACTGGGACAAGGCTGATTCGAGACATCACAAGGTGCCGCGGTGCCGTGCTCGCTGTAGCACTTCCTGATAGGATCAACCTTTGGGATCTGCAGGAGAGCGCTTGGTTGAAGCCAATTCAGCTGCGTGGTAGCGCGACCGTGACGAAGTTGACATCGTCTGACGACGGGAGTGTCATTGCCGTCGGCGCCAACGATGGCTCGGTGACACTCTGTGGACTCGATCCCCCACGTCTGCAGCGCCGACTAGCGGGTCACGAAGGCGCAGTGACGTGTCTCGGGTTTGGGCGGGGCGGAAAAGTATTGGCCTCTGGCGGCGCCGACCACACTGTGAAGCTCTGGAACGCAGAAATGGGCAATCTTATCGGCACCTACCATGACCACAGCGACGAGGTGTGGTGTGTGGCGTTCTCTCCGGACGGCAAGATCATGGCGTCAGGGGGACTTGACGGAACGATTAAGTTGCGGGACAGAACCGGCACTGAAGACACGACCTATGTTCTGGGGCAACACACTAAACAGGTCTGCTCGCTCATTTTCATGGGTGATGCGAGGACGCTCGTTTCGGCTGGGGGAGAGGGCGTTGCAGTACTCTGGGATCTGCCTACACGTCAGCAGAAATTCCGCCTCATGCAGAACAGGTCAATAGACGAAGGCCTAGCCTTTTGGCCAGAGAGGAATCTGATTGTCTGCCGAGATCGCGGTGGGGCAATTCGCTTGTGGCGTGCCGCCACGCCGGAAGATGTAAAGGCTGCAGGCGAGTGGTGGAAACGTTGAGCAACTGAAGCACTCGAAGGCCTTCTACCCCACCACCTCCCTTCCTGGCTCAACCCCCAGCGCCCGGTACACCTTGACTCCCGCGACGGTCTTCGGCTCGCCGCGATGCACGATCACGTCGCCCGGCTTGGTCGCCACGATCCGCCTTCCGGCTTTCGCCGGACGGACCCACGGGTGCAGCGAATTTCCGTCGTTGTCCAACCACACGATCAACCACGACCGCAGTTTCGTGTCGAGCTCGTACTGGATGGCGTAGACGATCAGTCCGTGGTGGCGGAAGCCTTCCTGTCGTGGCATAGCGGTCGCGTCCTTGTGCGATTGCCGCGCTGCTTCACACCGCCGTGCCAGCGCATGATCTCGTCCAAGTCAGCGGCCACGTTCCAATAGAGCCGCAGTTCGCCAGCGTCTTCATCACTGAGGCACCGGCTCACGTCGGACGCGCTGAGACCCACGCGGAATCCCAGGTCTTTCTGCGTCGGCCGTGGCAACAGCTCGGGCGTGCCGGTTTCGTCCTTCGTGAAGAACGCATGGTCACGGGCGGCTCGAAGGTGTCTGACCAATTCGACCTTCAGTGACTCGATCTTTGCCGTCCGAGGACTGCGTTTCTTTGGCGGTCGCTTCGGCACGCCATCCGGTCCCATACCGGCGTCCACAATCCGACCCTCGACGTACTCGGTGTCCAGGCGGATCGTCCCCGCCTCTAGAGCGACAGCCAGATCGAGAGCCACCACCAGGTTCCCTGTCGCCTCGTGCCAGTGTTGGGCACCAGCTTCCGTCGGCGCAAACACGATGGCCTTGGGGCGGCTTCGCAGCAACTTGACCGCTGAGTCAACGCGGCCGCGCCGGAAAGTCCGGGCGAACCACACTTCCCGCGATCGACCGGCCCAGGTCGCCTTGCCAACCTGCCAGAGCTGCCCAACGATGCGCTCTTCAATGGCCAGGCCACCGCTGCGGAAAATCGCCGCGAGCATCGCTCTCGTGTCGATCTCCCACCGCTGCAGCAGGTCGGGATCAATCTCCGCCAGGCCGCAGTCGCCGCAGTTGATGTAGCTGCGCTGTTTGCCGATCGTGTCCGCGACGTACTCCACCCGACAGCGCCGACCGCACTCGTTGCAGTCGGCAGCGCTGGCGGGCGTCATTGGGCGCAGAACCGTTTGGTCTCGGAGCGTCACGAAGACACTCCGAAGATCACCGCGTGCTTCCGGGGCATAAACTGCCGGCGGGTCAACCGCCCACCGGGACAAGATCGGGCGTAGGGGATTTGGCAAGGTCGATCTTCCAACGCTTCAGGTACTTCTGGATGATTTCGACGCGCTCGGGGCGGGCGTTCCGCAGGCTGCACGATCGGGGGTAGCACACAGCGAAAGTCTGTCGGCCCGGTTTGCGGCCCGGCATCGGCAGGAACTCAAAACAGAATGTGACCAGCGTCACGTGCCACTCGGACAGCGGCACCGCTTCGAGATGAACGCATTCCTCAATCGCCGTGTGAATGTCGTCGTCCGGGTCGTCGTCGTCAATTTCGATCAGCACGCGCCGACCGTTGTGCTTGCTCGATAACCGCAGCTTGCGAATGCGGACTCGGAGCTGATCCGCCGGATCCGTCGTCATGTCGAACCACGCATCCTTGAGTTGGTCCAGCTCGTAAGCCGCGTCCGGATCGTAGGCATCCAATTCCCAGTGCAGGATCGTGTCGGCAAAGATGACCTCCAACCCTTCCTTGATCGGCTTGGTCAGCTTGGCGTACGTGTCCAGCGATCCGTCCTCTCGGTTGTAGGCGAAGACGATGTGAAGCGTGCGTCGGAAGGTCGCTGGAGCCAACTTGTGGTCCTCGTCGTGGACCAGGACATTCTGCACAAAGTCGTCCGGGAACGCACAGAAGTAGTCGACGTCACCACGGCTGAGCACCTCGACGGTGCAGTCCTTGCCGCGCCCTTGAGCCTTGAGCAGCGCGGAGATGTCACGTTCCAGCTGGTCGATGGCCGCCGGCGAAGTGTCGGGAGCGTTCCGTGGCAGGTCGTTTCTTTTTCGCCACCACGCCACGTGGTCAACCTGGTGGATAACCTGGGCCTTGTCAAAGACACCCCGGTGGCGGAGCCACATGAACATAGCGCGGCCCCACACGCTCAGGTAGTCGGGCAGCTGCTCCGCCAAACTCGGCTCGCCGCAGATCGAGCACGCCTCCACCAAGGCGGTCATGCCGGACTCGCAGGCAAGTTCGGCCACGCTCCGTAGCGCGCTTTCGATTTCGTTCAACTTGTTGCGGGGCAGCGAATCCAGGAATTCAAGGAACGGACCGATGTCCTTTTCCTTTCGCTCCGCCCAGCCCGGATCGCAACACGCATGGCCCAGTGCGTCGAACAGCTCCTTCAGCAACACGTTGGGGACCAAGCGCAGGACAGAATGAAGCGAGAACTGTCGTGAAGCCATTGATGGCCACCTCCAATCGATCGCTACGCGCGCAGCGGGACACGCGGATGGCGCGTTGGATCGCTGGTTGTGCGGCGTTGGATCGGGGTGAGCCGCAACTATCCCCGGAGCCCGTCTATCCCGGCACCGGAATGAAACGCTGAAGTATACTGACGTTCACTTTCGCGATTATGATAGCAGCGACTTTGAGGGCTGCAATACTGCCCTGGCAATTTTCCAGGAAACGGCATAACGCACGCTGTAGAAGCCACTTGCGTCGCCCATGCGAGCGGCGATTTCCTGTGAAACTATCGTCGACCACCAATGTTGAATCCGTGCGTGCATTCGTCAGTTCTCTTGGCAACCGGGTTGTTAACCAGAGTAGATGCGGTCGACTCACTTGAACCCGCCGCTGGCTCTCAAGATAGTCAATCGGAGAACGACCATGCCCGCCTCCGACCATCCGTCACTTATGTCCCCCGACGCCCGCCTCTCCGAAATCGCCACTATCCTCGCCCGCGGCGTGCTGCGGCTACACCAGCCGCAGCTCCCCACAGAATCCCCGCTGCCGGACCTTGATCTTCCCCGTGAAACCGTGCTCAGTGTCCAGCGTGGTTAACGGCTTCGAGACTCCAGAGACAAGGAGCGCCCATGACGCTGAACGTGCAGAAGGAAGTCGCCGCGATGGAGCGGATGACAACGGGGGAATTGGTGGAAAAGTACGCCGAAGTGTGCGGGGAATCGACGCGCTCGCGACACAAGCAGTACTTGATCCGGCGGATCGCCTGGCGGATGCAGGCCAATGCTGAGGGCGGTCTGTCGGAGCGGGCACTGCAGCGAGCCAGAGAGCTGGCCAACGACGCGGACCTGCGGGTGACGGCACCCCGTGTGGCCAAGCTGTCGGGTAGCGGCCACACGAAGATCGTGACGGCCAATGTCCGACCGGCGGGCGTCCCCATGGCGTCCGGCACGCTCACGCGGGAGTACAAGGGGCGCACCATCGTGGTCACCGTCCTGGAGAACGGTTACGCGTTTGAGGGAGAGCGGTACAGGTCGCTGTCGGCCATCGCCAAGGCCGTGACCGGCGCCCACTGGAATGGCCACTTGTTCTTCGGCCTGCGGAAAGGGGGGAAGGCATGATTCGCACGAAACATCAACCTGCCCCGTCTGTCCGCTGTGCCGTCTACACGCGGAAGAGCACCGAGGAGGGGCTGGAGCAGGAATTCAACTCACTCGACGCCCAACGAGAGTCGGCCGAGGCCTTCATCAAGAGCCAGGAAAGCCTGGGCTGGCAATGCCTTCCGGACCATTACGACGACGGCGGCTTTACCGGCGGCAACATGGACCGTCCGGCGCTCCAGCGGCTGTTGGCCGACATCGACGCGGGTCGCGTGGACACGGTAATCGTCTACAAGGTCGACCGCCTGAGCCGCAGTCTCATGGACTTTGCCCGCCTCATCGAAACGTTCGATCGCCACAAGGTGGCCTTCGTGTCCGTGACCCAGCAGTTCAATACGGCAACTTCCATGGGCCGCCTGGTGCTCAATGTGCTGCTCTCGTTCGCGCAATTCGAGCGCGAGATGATCAGCGAGCGCACCCGGGACAAGATCGCCGCCACACGCCGCAAGGGCCGCTGGTCCGGGGGCATACCGATCCTGGGCTACACCGTCGTGGACAAGAAGCTTGTGGTCGAACCGACGGAGGCCGAGCAAGTCCGCCAGATTTTTGAGCTGTACGCCGAGCACCAGTCACTTCTGGAGACTGCCGAACAGCTAAACCGCCGCGGCTGGGCGACCAAACGGTGGACCACCAAAAAGGGCAAGCCGGTCGGCGGACTGGCGTTCAATAAGACGAACCTGCACTTCTTGCTCACAAACGTGCTGTACGTCGGCAAGGTGCGGTACAAGGAGGAAGTCCACGCGGGGTTGCACGAGGCGATTGTGGGGGCCGACCTATTCCACCGCGTCCAGCAGCTCCTGGCCCGCAACGGCTGCTCGGGCGGTCGGGACGTACGGAACAAGTACGGGGCGCTGCTCAAGGGCCTGTTGCGCTGCACCGCCTGCGACTGTGCCATGAGCCACTCGTACGCCAGCAAAGGCCACCGCCGGTATCGCTACTACGTGTGCGTGAATGCCCAGAAGCGCGGCTGGAAATCGTGTCCGGCGCCGTCCGTGCCCGCAGGCGAAATGGAGCGCTTTGTCGTCGACCAGATCAAGGCCATTGGCCGGGATCCGGCCGTTGTGGCCGCCACGTGCGGCGAGACGGGCCGCCTGGCGGAGGAGGCGACCAAGAGCCTCCAGGCGGAACGGGAACGCACACGTCGCCAACTGCGCCGCGACGAGACCGACATCCAGGGCTTGGCGGTGCGGGGGACGGTGACCAACGGCGGGCTGGCCCGACTGGCCGACCTGCAGGAACGGGTAAGGCTGGGCGAGGGACGCCTCGTGGAAATCGACCGCGAGTTGGCCGACTCACAGTACATTTCTGCAGCCGAGGTCGCCGAGAAGCTGGCCGCCTTCGAACCCGTGTGGGAGTCCCTGTCGCCGCGGGAGCAATCGCGGCTCATGCACCTGCTCATCGAACGCGTGGACTTCGACGGCGTGGGCGGGAATGCGGCCATTACGTTCCACCCGACGGGGATTCGGACGTTCACCGGCGAGGAGGCGGTAGCATGAGCGGTCCGGTACTGAAGGCCAAGTTGCACTTCGGGCGGCAAGGGAAGGGACGGAAGCGGGTCCAGGACGGTGAGCGCCCAGTGGCCGTACGCCGTGGCGTGCCCCGTGTGGCCAAGCTCATGGCGTTGGCCATCCGGTTTGATGGGCTCATTCGGGACGGCGTCGTGAAGGATCAGGCGGAATTGGCCAGGCTCGGGCATGTGAGTCGGGCGAGGCTGACGCAGATCATGGGGCTTCTGTCGCTGGCTCCCGATATTCAGGAGGCGATTCTGTGGTTGCCGCCCGTGGAGGCGGGGGATGATGGGGTGACGGAAAGGGAGTTGAGGGAAGTGGTGCGGGAAGTGGATTGGGGGAGGCAGAGGAGGAGGTGGGGGGCGAAACTGTCGGTGATGGAATGACTGTGAGACAGCCAAAGCGGCGGTCGTAGGACTGGCCGGTTTCGATGCAGCGGTGAAAGGCACCGACGCAGATAAGCAGTATGCCGATGCGCGCACCTGGGGGCGACCGGACGCACGAAGCACCAGTCGCTTGGACGCATCGGTCGCGATCACGAATGTCACTAGCTTAAGCGGCCGGGTGACATCTAGCACTCTTGGAATGGGCGGGGCTGGCGGTGCTGGACATCTCCGATCCCGCTCGGCCCGCACACTTGGCGACCATCGCGCCGGGCACGTGGGGCAACGAAGTCGTGATCGAACCGGGCCGCAAGTTGGCCTCGTACACCGGCCAGGAAAAGGTCGCGCTGGTGGATGTCAGCGACCCGCGTCAGCCGGCCGTGTTGTCCAATACACCGGTCGAAGCGGGCAAGGGGACGATGGGGTCCACGTTCAGCCCTGATGGAGACTACTTAGTCGTCTGCCAGCGTGGTATGTTCTCGGTATACGACGTGCGCGACGCGCGCGCCGAAGTTCCTGCGGTCCTACGAAGGTTGCGGTTCCGAAAACGCACTGTTCTTCCGCGATCTGCTGCTGGTCTCCGGCCGCGGCGCGGGCGTCGGCGTGTGGCGCGTCGGGCAAGCGCCGGCGGATTTGGCCAAGCTTCAAACCTTGCCCTGCTACTTCTACAACAGCAAGTTCTGGGTGGAAGGGGACCGCGTGTTCACCAACTCGGAAGGCATCGACGGACTACGTCTCGGCGGCGATCGGCCGAGACGACCTGTCGGCAGTTCGCTTCGTGACGCCAGCAGATGCCAACTGGACAGCAGAACAGGAATCAGGTGGGAAGTGAATGAAACGAACGGGCCGTGTGGTTGCGCGGAGGCGGCACTCCCCTACCGCCACGACGGCATGGTCCTCTGCCAGGGCACGAAGTTCCACCCACAGCTCAGGTGATCGCAACCGAGGAGGGAGCGATCTTACCCGCCCCCGAAACTGCGACCAGGTGGCAGAGGGTATTGCAGGCATGGACCGGCGGATCTCTTGTGCTACTGTTTTCTCTTGTGCTACGTTTTGGCGGTCGCCTGCAATCCAGCGGCCAAGGAGTATGGGTGATGTTGCATAGGTTGCTTTTGATGGTCGCCACCGTGTGCTCTCCGTCCGGGATCGCAGCGGAGCCGGAACGGGCCGATCCGCCGTTTCGCGTCGCCGCCGTCGAAACGGTTAAACTGGTGGAAAGCGGTGCGATCCTGGCCGAGGATTTCGCTGGGCCGCGGCTGGATCTCTCCCGCTGGCGCGTGTGGCAACAGAACCCTGACCAGACGACCGTCCGCCAGGAACGCGGGCAACTGGCGCTTACCGGTCGCGGCCCCGTGGGGCACAACGGGTTGTTTGGACTGACCACGGCCAAGTACAAGGATGTCGTCCTCGTCGGCGAAATGGACATCCGCTCGCAAGGTCCGGCGCCGCATCGATTGGCCCTGCACCTCTGCGGCGGCGATGGAAACCGCAGCCCCGATCATTGGGTCGAGATCGATCTGGTGGACCTGGGCGACAAGGCGCGGTTCTCGCCGATGGCGGCCTTGCCCATCGGATTGAATCGACAACAGGACAAGTTCCTTGAGCTGCCGCATCCGGCCGGTCGCGGGTTTCTGTGCCGGCTGAGCCTGAACGGCGATACCAACCTGGTGGAGTTGAGCGTCAAGACCGACACAGGTTGGCGGGCCGTCTGCCCACCCGTGGCTTTGCCGCTACGCACCGTTCACACGGAGGTCAAACTCCACGGCAGCCAGGCCCCGGCGCCGGGCGCGGCGAACGTCGCGACGGAAAGCCAAGCGTGGTTTGATAACGTGCGGATCTACCCGCGTCCCGAATGCCATCACGTCGGCATTCGGCTGGTGCGTCCCAACGGCCAGGAAATCTGGTTTCGCGAGAACGACGGCTGGCCGCCGACGATCACCGACGCGGCGGGGAAGATCCGTTCGATCGAAGACCTGGAAGTGCAACTGTGGACCGAAGGCGGCAAGACGCAGGTGGCCTCTGTCCGCTCGGCCAACATGGGCTTCTACCTGCTGCCACTGAAGGATGCCCCCTGGGGCGTCTATCCGGTGGCTGCTGAAGTCCGCGTCGTGCTGGATGGCAAACCACTCGGCCCACCACAGCGTATCGAGTGCCAAGGAGTCCACGGTCTGTATCCCGATGATGTGTACCGCGTCGTGATTGCGGAACAGGAGACCGCGGCGCGAGTCGACAGTTCGGAGAAGCCGCTGGCCGAACGCATCGCTGGCCGTACCTATCCGTCCGTATTCCAAGCGTGGAATCCGGCCGAGAACGTGAAGGAGCCGTGGTCGTGGCGGACATTGTGGGGTGGTTCGGCGGAGCGCACCGCCGCGCGGCACGATCTGATCTTCAGCACGCCCGAGTACTTCGGGCTGCGATGGAATGATCGACACGCCGGCTTGGCCACCGGCTTCACTCCCGAGAGCATCGAGCGCGGACGGGCGTATCGCCAGAGGCTGCTCGAACTCAATCCCAACTTGATCCTCTTGAGCGGATTGCAGTACCGGGATGGCCTTTACTCGCCCCCTGGTTTCTGGCAGCAAGGAGGAGAGTTTCCCCAGGACTCCGAACTGTGGCTCCGGGATCAAGACGGCCGCCTCTGTCCGGGCTGGGGGGAAGATGCGGACGGCGACGGCACCGTCGAGCGTCACGAGATTCAGCACATGCTCCTCGACTTCCGCAACTCGAAGTTGCACGAGTCGATCGCCGCCCGAGCGCTGGCGTTGAAGGAGACCGGCCTGTTCGACGGCATCATGCTGGACTGGTGGAACGAGCACGACGCCACGACGGGCCGCTGGCCCGACTGGCAGGGGTCGATCCTGACGCGCGACGAGGAACTGGCGGCTCGGCTGGCCATCCTGCGCACGATCCGGCAGAGAGTCGGTGACGACTTCCTGATCCTGGTGAATGCGAACGATCGCACGGTCCCGCGATCAGCCCCCTACGTGAACGGTCTGTTCATGGAGTGCTGGAAACCGCGTTATGACGAGGGGTATGCGCCGGAGCGGTTCGATCAGATCGCCGCGACGCTGCGCTGGGCAGAGGAACACCTCAAGCAGCCGCGTATCAACTGCGTCGAGGGGTGGCGCATCGTGTCGGAGCTCGCTGGCGATCGTACGACCAGGATCAAGGAGCGGGACAGTGAAGCCAACCGCAAGTGGATGCGCCTGTTCACTGCGCTCAGCCTGACCCATTCGGATGGCTATGTTCTGTTTGGCGACGACAATGCTCAGCCCGCGCCCGATCACCTGCACAACTGGTATCCGTTCTGGGACAAGAGTCTGGGCCGGCCCGTAGGAAAAGGGCACAAGGCGGACGACGGCTCGTTTCGGCGCGAGTTCGACCAGGGAACCGCCGTCTGCAATCCACCCGGCAATCGGCCAGTGACCGTGTCGTTCGCGCGGCCTCACCAGAGTCTCGCCACCGGCCAGACCGCACGGGAGCACCAGATCGCGGAGTGCGACGGAGACATTTTCGTCCAAGCCGGTTGCTTCACGAGAATCCAGAGTGAATTCATCCCGCTCGACACCGATGACGTCACCGCCTTGCCGGGTCCTTTCGCCCTGCTGGACCTTGACGGCGACGGCCAACAGGAAGTCGCATTCGTGTTGCTGGGCTATCCGAAGTGCGCGCCGCAACCAGTGCAAGTGCTCCGGCTGGAAGCGGGCGTTCTGCGGCGAGAGGACCGCCTGTGGAGTGGATCGCCGCCCCAGGTCAGGCACAGTACGCAAATCAGCCAGATCGACATCAACCAAGACGGGCAACAGGATCTGATCGTCTCGGACGCGGGGTTGGACTACGAACCGTTCAGCGGCTCTCGCCTGGCACTGTGTCTTGGCGCGCGTGGCAAGTACACGGACCAGTCGGCACTTCTGCCGCGGGAAGTGTGGTCCGCGCGGTCGTACGCGCTGGGTGTGGGCACCCTGAACAAGGCTGAGGGCCCGGTTCTGCTTATTCCTCGCCAATCGAGCGACGCCGCCCACGGAATCGTCGCCTGGAGAAATGGCAACTTCGCATTCGATTCCGATTGGATCGATGAGCCGCGCAAGTTTCTCGTCCACGCGGAATGCGCGCGGTTGGCGGACTTCGACCGCGATGGGAAGACCGACGTGTATCTGGGGGGCAACGCCTACTCGCCGGGCAACACGCTGTTCTGGGGAACGGGCGAGTCCACGTTGCACAATGCCGTGACCGGCGAGTTGCCGGCCGCGCCGTTCGGGTTCACGCGATGGGAGGACTACCGGCAGAGCAGTGCGGAATTCGTCGAGGGGGGTAATTGCGGGCCCGTAGCTGTCATCGACGTGGATGGAGACGGCTTGCTGGACCTCGTCACGATCTGGGAACGCGTGCACACGTTCACATCCGGCAAGGCACCGAACAGCACAGGCGGCTGGACCAACGGACCTTCAGCCTATCTGGACGAGCAACTGCAGGTCCTGAAGAACAACGGCGGCCGGAGCTTCGCGGACATCTCCGACCGGACGATCGATCGAAACTTCGGTCACGTCTATTTCCGTTGCGTGCTTCCCGTCGACATCAATCTGGACGGCCGCATCGATCTGGTTGGGCCCTATACCGACAAGAAGTCGGGCGAATTCGGGACCCTGCTGATGGTCAACGACGGCACGGGACGGTTCCGAATGATCAACGTGCGCGAGCTCTTGGGCGACGCGGCCCATGTCAATCCGGGAACCGGCCGGCCAGAAGCTGGGGCTTTTCTGCCTCTCCAAATCACGGACTCGGGGATTGTCGCTGCACTGGTATCTCCCGTCTCGGGACCACGGGGGAGGTTCGGATACCTGTATTCCACGGTCGTTTCGCCAGGTCTCCTCGCGGTCGGCAATCGCGCGAACAACGCTGACATGGATCCATGAACTACCGCCGCACACAAGACTTCCCCGGCGTCGATCGTCGCGCTGCTGCCCCACTCGCCCCCATCATACGCACGCAACCGCCCGGAAGCAGGCGGGGATTGGCCGGAAAGAAGGCAGGCCGGCGTGTGAAAAAAGCGGACGGGTTGCCGATGCCGCCGCCCACCCGCCCGCCGTCGCAAGGCGGCGATGGATGCGGGATGGCCGCCCGGCGCTCACAAGGCCCGCTGGCCGTCCCCATCATACGCCCGCATCCTCTACATTATCCGATCAGTCGTGCTTTCCTTTCGCATGGCGAATTGCTCGGTAAATCATGAGGTAGATGCCGCTGCAAAATAGGCCGAGGACAACCCCGGCGAAACCAAGCCCAACAGCGCCTGCTACAGCACCCTCCAAACGGTTGCTGGAATCCGACAACATCGCTCCAGCAATTCCGCCAAGCGGCGCTCCGAGGAGAACGTAGACCAGAATCACCTTGAGCTGAAACAAGTTGTCGGACTTGCGAACATTCAGACCCACGACGGTGTCCGAGACGATATTGTAAGCTTCGCGACCCGTCGCGAAGTTATCTGATATGCCCTGTCCAGCGACTACGGGTGGGACGGACGGGTTCTCAGCGAACGGGTTCGGAGGTGTCGGTTGCGAGGCCATGGCTCCCTTGCTCCTGTGACATCTTTGGCGCGCATAGACCGCCTACGGATTGTTTTCAGTATTCGAGTGGACGAGTGTGACTTCGCGAAATGGGTACAAGGTGATGCGAATCGTCGCACCGCAATCCGCCATCCGTCGCAACGTCGCGTTGGACAAGCCTTGATTGAATGACCAGGGTTCATCACCACAGTCATAGCCAACGTTAAACTCACGCTTCGCGCACGCATCCCAGCACTCGCGAGCTGCCCCAGTCGTCGATTCGATGGCGGAAAGCAAGGCGGCGATGTTGCGGTCGGGCTCCTCGTGAGGTTCATCCGTCTCCAACGTCACATACCAGTTTCCGTCCTCGCCGAGTGTGGGCCTGAGCGGAGAAATGCGTGCAGCTTCGAAGTGAGCGATGAGCGGCTCGAGTGAGACGGGCGCAACTAAGTCCAGATCAGTGTTTAGATACTGGATTTGCGGTACCCTTGCCATTGTTTCACCTGTTCCCACAGGCTGGCTCGCCCGTCCGCCTGCCAAACACCCTTTTCACCGCCCCCCATCATACGCCCGCAACCGCCCGGAAGCAGGCGGGGAATTACCGACGAACGCCAACCTGGCCAGCGTGTGAACCGGCAGTTGCGCCGCCCGCACGCCCCGCGGTCGCCAAGCGGCGATGGACGCGGGATGGCTGCGAGTCGGCTTCTACCCACACCGCTTGGCCGCCCCCATCCTACGCCCGCAACCGGCCGGAAGCAGTCAGGGATTCCGCCGCAACAGCCAGGCCAGCGTGTGGACAAAGCGGCGGAGTCCGAAGGGTGATCGTCACGCGACGGCCCGCCAGTTCCCTTGCCCCCTGGTCAGCGTGGCAGCCGCTCACTCACCTGCGGTCTGCTGATCGGAGGCCATTGCTTGCTTGTGGCCAATCTCGCCGTTTTTCTTGCGTACGGCTCTGGCTGGACGGACTTACCTCGCTGTCTTGGCTGGCAATGTTCGCCCCTAGAAGGTCATCGGCCGTACCGCTCTTTCCATCCGGCCCGTGAGATGATACTCGTACCAAACTGCCATCGTTGGTGTATTCGTAGGGCAAGCCCCACGGATCGTGTGCGACATGCGGTGCGTACGGCCCATTCCATCTCACAGTCTCGTCACCGGATGCGGGCGCGACCAACAACGCAGATAGCCCCTCAGACTCAGAGGGAAATCGTCCAAGATCATTTGTGTAGCGTTCGAGTCCCGCCGTCAGGTATCGGATCTCCGCCCTGGCAGCGCTCTGCCGATCAAGACTATGGGTCGTCAGAAATGCGATACAGGCGGACACCTCAAGGAGCCAGGCACTTACAGGAACAAGGATGATCACCACAGCAAGGACGGTGACGACGGCTAACCAAGGATGCGTTCTCTCGCACTTCTGGGAAGCAGATCTGCTGTCTGTGTAGGAATCGTCGTCCATGCTGCGGCAACTCCTCGTCGCTCACTCGCTTCCAGTCCACTGCCCCGTATCCGTCTGTCGTTGGTGTGCCTATCAGCTTATCTTGCGTACGTTCGCCGCCTTCGCTTCCAGCCACGCCCCGTCGCCAAACGCCAGGCCCGATTCCCACAGGATTGCCCGACCGACCGCCACTCACAATGCCCACCGCCTCCATCATACGCCCGCAACCGCCCGGAAGCAGTGCGGGGATCTGATACAAGGCCGGCCATCGTGTGAACAAACCGTCTGGGTCGCGATGTCGACGCCCACCCGCCCGTCGTCGCAAGGCGGCGATGGATGCGGGATGGCTGCCAGTCGCCCCCATCATACGCCCGCAACCGGCCGGAAGCAGGCGGGGATTTGCCGGAAAGAAGGCGGGCCAGCGTGTGGACAAAGCGGACGGGTCGGCGATGTCGACGCCCACACGCCCCGCCGGCAAGCACAAGGTGGCGATGGTGTGAGGTTTGCCAGCGTTGCCGATCAGGGACGCTGCAAACGGTCGAAGACATCCGGATGGTTGGATAGCTTCCGTCCTCCAAATAGAGCCAATTCAAAGACCTTGAAGAAGCAGTCAACGTCCTGGAAACCGATTTCACGAAGCCAACGGCATTGCTCCTCGACCGGAGCGAGTATGTTCTCTTTCTTGTCCGGCCGTCGGTAGTAAGTGTCGGCTAAGGCCTCTCGGCTTGCGCTACGGTCTGATTTTGCGTGGAAGTCGTACAGGTGATCCACGAAGAAGTCATCGAACAGTTCCTGGCCTGCTGCCGTCGAGGACGCAACATGCTCCAGATTGAGAAAAATGCCCCCGGGGGAAAGTTGGTCGTAGATCTCGGAGTACAGCCTCCTCTTCGTGTCATCCGGTTGATGATGGATGGCAAAGCCAGATATGACCACGTCGAAAGGCCAGCTTGATGCGATGGCGTCGAACCATTCTGGCTGACCAAAATCGGCATTGACGACGATCGCGCGCTGCGTTCCAGCCAAGTTCTCTCGCGCCGCGTCGAGCATCGGGTCGGAGAAATCGACGAATACTCCGCGTGCCGCCGGAATAATGTCGAGAAGAAACCGTCCGAGAATGCCATCGCCACATCCAAGATCAAGAATGACCGGCGGAGCACGGCTCCAGAGCTGAACGATCTTGCCGATGACAGCCAACTGCAGGTCCGCACCGGGAATCGCTCCGCGTACGCCCTTAAGAAAAGCGGTCGCCAGTTCCTTCGTCTGCCACTCACTTCTAAGTGTGGTCATATTGTCTTGGCATCCAATGAAACCCGATCCCCCCAGCTGACCTCACCTGTACATACCCTGCGTTCAATCGGCTCACTCGACGGACAGACCGCCGCTTCTCATTCCCTTGCCCGCGAACTCCTGCATTCAGCCAGTCTACCCGTCTCCGCCTTCGTGCGGCAACAGACGCCCGCAGACGCTTGCGGGCTTCCGCAGTTTCCCACACGGGCGGCCCTTCCGCTGTGGATACTTGCGAAACGCGACCAGGTCCCATGCCCACCATCGCCACCAACCTGCCACGATCCGCCGTTAAGCGCAAGCAGACGATGGCCACAGGCATGGCCCGCCACCTTACCGCTGTGGACATTGCCAGCTTCACTCGTGACCAACCGCCACATTGCCCAGGGTCGCGATGCCGACGCGGACGGCCACTGGCCTCTTCCGATTCGTCAGTGGCAATTCCGCTGATATCCACACGACTTGGCCAGCCCAACGCCTGTGGGAATCGGAATCGTGAGTCGCCCGCACGCCAGCGGCCAGGGAAGCTCGCGGTGGCCGGCTACCGTGGCGGAGCTTGGCGACGGAAGAGGTTGACGGCGGCGATGGCTCACCGTTGAAGTTGGGCTCGGCCGACGACTTACGTGCGGGATGTTGTTACCCATCGGAAGCGATCTGCGCCAAGTGATGGTCCAGGTGCCGGACGTAGTCCTCTACGAGCCAAGCCAGCGTGACCGGCTCACCGTTACCAATTCGGCACACCAGGGATTGTGCAGCCTCCGGTAGCCGTGCGATGACCTCGGCCAAGTGTCGGTTGTACGCGGCCCACAGGTCTACGAGCAGTGACCAGTTCGCAGTTGCGTAACCTTGGCACCGTGCCCATCCCTCTTGTTCGTAACCGGGGAAGAATAGCTCGCCGCCGAGTTGTGCGCGCACGAACCGCTGGTGGTTGTTGCATGCCGAGTCGATCAAGTGGCCCAAGATCTCCTTCTTGGACCAGCGCTCGGGAGTAGGCTTATGGCTGACCTCCGCTTCTGGCAAGGAGCGGAGTTGTGGCAACGTTTCCGTCACGCGACCAATCAAATTTGTCGCAATCCTTTCCATAGACTTCCCACCATTCTGCAAATCGCAGCCGACTCGAAGTTCGTTCATTGGGATCGATCTTGCCGTCAGGGTACTCATCCTTCGGCAGGTTGCCAGCTGCAATTCCGCAGCCTGCGCCCTGTCCCGTTCGCCGGCGGCAACGGACACCCACCGCCCCCATCATACGCCCGCAACCGCTCGGCCGCTGCAAAGGATCCACCGGGAAAGAGGCCGGCCAGCGTATCGACCGGGCGCTGCGATTGTGGCCAGACGCGTTCGGTGCTGAAGCGGATTGTCAGGTCTCTCGATTGTCCGCACAGACACGCTCGATAGCGCCATGATTGAGGCCTATACACTCCCATCGCTCCGTACCATCGTCGTCAGTAATGTGCAGCTCTCCGTACGGAATTCCGAAATGGTCTCGTTTCACCACGTCGAGAACCGATCCCGTGTCGATCAGCCAGTCGTAAAAGGCTGCCGTTTCCTGGTGCATTCTGTCGCGTGACAACTCTGGTGGCCATGCGGTGACTCGAACGCGGTCACCAATGTTGAGTTCTCGCCATTCTATACTCATGGTTCTTCGACCTCAGCATCGATTCGTCGTGGTGCGCGATGCCTGCCTGCAGTTTGCGCCGTCTCCTCCCCATCATACGCCCGCAACCGCCGGCACGCTGCCGGGGATTTTCCCGCAGCGAAGGCAAGGCCATCGTGTGAACAAAGCGCCGGCTTCGCGGTGCCGCCGCCTACACGCCCGCCGTCGCCAGGCGGCCGCTTGCCCCCATCATACGCCCGCGACCGCCGGCAAGCAGTCGGTGAATTTTCCAAAGCGAGGCCGGCCAGCGTGGGGACAAGGCGGCAGAAGCGGACGGCGTGGCCGGGGAATCGTCACAGAGAGCCCACCCTGTGGGAGTCGCGGTGTGGGGGACGAGGGAATGACCGGACAATGCGGTCAACCGGCCATCATCGCGGATGTTCCGGCTCACGCTGTCATTGGATAGGTGGAACGAACTCGGCGCGGCTATCGAGTTGGCCTATTTGACTACCGCCACGTCGACCGTCGCCAAATACGACGGCCCACAAGTCCCAATACTCCCAGTCCCGCAAGCAATGCAGTGGACGGTTCGGGGACTGAACTCACTTCAAAACCGTTCAGAACACCGCGCACCGTGGAAAAAGAGTTTCCCTTAACCGTCATGACGACGTCGTGGCTGCCATCCGCTGTAAACTGAAAAGCCGCCGATCCTATGGAGGTCGGAGAATAGCCGATTGATACCGGGACGTTTGTGGCGACCGTCGACGCACCGGTTCCAGTGTCGATGGTGATTCCCGTCAGATTGTATTGATT
>Ga0233425_10002591_pt1 | contig 35031 bp, 20 predicted proteins | sample Watercolumn_Towu_2_FD_181712 | JGI IMG/M metagenome (GOLD analysis project Ga0233425, IMG submission 181712) | Freshwater microbial communities from Lake Towuti, South Sulawesi, Indonesia - Watercolumn_Towuti2014_140_MG | ecosystem: Environmental > Aquatic > Freshwater > Lake | place...
CTTCTTGCTCTTCCAGAATAGCATGTCGTCCCTCCTTCTCCGTTCCGTTGTCCGCCCCGGAATCGAGGAACGTGTCAACCGATTTCACGGCCGATCAGCAGAAAGGAATTGATGGACGCTGCAATCGAGGTCAGGAGCCACTGAGGTTTCTCTGTCTCGTTGGCGTCCACGTTCACAGCCCGCCCTCCGTCCTAGGACTGCGTTGTCGTTATCGTGCATTGTCGCCCCCCACACCCCACACCACGATGTGGCCCGCCAAGGGCGATGTTCCCATTCGGAGTCATCAACTGCCTCGACCACCCCGCTGCATGGTAGTGGGCCAGCGATCCCGATGGGTGGTGATAGGTGTTGCCGGTGCCATAGGCAAACGCGATCGGCGCATTGGGGACTCCAGCGGGAATCGTCCCACAGAGATGACTCGAGCCATGGTGTGAGGCAATAAGCCCCGCAAGCGGCCGGCGTACCATCCGTCGCAATGGGATCGAGTCGTAGCCGGCATCGCCTGGACAGAGCACAACTTGTCCGTCTGCGAATCTCACTCCCAAGGCGAGTCCGGAGTCGTTCTTGGTGATGCCTCGGCAGCGGAGCACCCTGAGGGCGCCCGCAACCAGATATGAAGTGCCGGGAGGCCAGATTCGAAGGGAACCCGCTGCAACGAGCTTGTCCACGAACTTGCGGGTGCGCACACCGACGCTCTGATTGGGAGCGAACCACTTGAGAGCTAGTGCCCTCGGATCCTTCTCTGCAGCGTACCAGTGATCGAAGTCCCAGTGGGAGAGAACCACGGGGGGCTCCTCCGTGAAGCATAACTGCAGACCCTTGGGGCAGGTGTGCGCATTCCAAAGGCATCCCGCTCCGAGGTCGTAGTAGACCCGCGGCACGCCGCGGGAATCACAGACCGCGTTGCAGTTGCCCTGTCCAACATGGATCACATCGACGATACCGGGAGTCCGGAGCTCGAGTGCCTGCAACTCGGCCGGACTGGCTCTCTGGACGTCATCCAGATTCACTGTGGCCTTCAAGCTGCGGCGCTCATCTGGGGACGGCTCAGGAAGCACCCGCATGGCCACCGGGATATGCGGATCGGCGTCCAGGTCTTTGAGCAGGTAGGCTTGCACGTCCCCCTCTCCAAGTACCACCTTCTCCCAACTGCCCTCGCTGAACCGGCTGCTCGGAACCGAATGCTCGGAAGGCAGTTTCGCAACAGCAATGGCGGAGGGAACCCATGACAGCCCGTCACGCGCATCGGGCCTTGAATGGAACAGCCTCTGCATGTCTGTCGCTCGCACAAGGTCCAGCACCAGGAGTCTGGACAGGCTGGTGCCTTGCTCTGATGTTGTGGACTCTGCCGTCTCAACGTAGGCATAGAGTGGCGAACCGCTCCAGAAACGTGCGAGTTCCTCTTGTCCCGTCTGCATGTCACGCCACCCCTTCGGCCATCGCTGTAGCCAGTTGTTCTCGCACCACCAGCCCTTCCCTCAGCCCATTCTCCAACTCGTCGCACAGGGCCATCAACTCGTCCACCCTCGTCACGATGCGATGCTGCTCGGCAAGGGGGGGAAGCGGCAGCGGACAGTGCTTCAATTGTGTCATGTTGATCGAAGCAAGATTGGTGGTCTGCTTCGAGGCGCTCTGGAAGTACTCGCGCCCTGTTCTCGCATTTGTGAACATCGACAGCCATCGACTGGTCAGGACCCTGGAGTCGGGACGCGCCCGGAACACGTGGTTCTGATGGAGGCAAAGGGGCAATGCTCCGTCCCAGATAGCCGAGCGACCGAGCTTGTCCCAGTCACCCCCTTCAGTCAGGAGCACGTCCCCTCTCAGCAGTCTGTACCTCTCAACCTCGTCCTTCCTGACCTGAACCTCCTTGACGACCGACAGGTCTACATGTCCTTCCTGGACATTTGCCACCCGAAGATAGGGGAGATGGCACGTCGCCTGGCTTCCAAGCTTCCGACCGAGGGTCACGCCTCCAGATACTTCCGTCACTTCTCCGATTCGTCGAAAGGCCCACCCCGTCGGCACCTCGAACGGCATCTCCTCCGGGTCGACAAGCGGCAACGGCTTCGACCTCTTGAGCTTCCCCTCCTTGACCAGCCGGGCCTTCTCGGCCTGGATCTTCTCCAGCAGCACCGACGCCGGCTCATCGTTCGGGTCCTGGGGCACGAGCTTCCCCTGCACTGCAAGCTGCAGGATGGCCTTTCGCAGCTCGGCGACATTGTCGGGGTTGTCGAAGAGGATGTGGAAGTGGTCGCAGAGGCGCCGCCAGTGGCGGTCGAAATCGTCGGAACCTGTCGCATTGAGCAGCCGGTCCAGCGCCGCGGCGTTGGCCTTGCCGAGCACCTCCGCCTGCCGCTTCTGCCGCTCTTCCAACTCGTCGCACAAGCCCATCAACTCGTCCACTTTGGCCACTATGCGGTGCTGCTCGGCCAGGGGGGGCACCAGTACGGGCTCAAAATGCGCCACGTTGCGATTGAGAGTCGGTACTGCTGAAAACGAACTGAATCTCTCGAGGTCCGCCGCTCTGAGAAGCAACTCGACAAACCGAGGTTCGTTGCCCCAGAAGTCCTCGACGTAGAGGGCAGTATTGAGGGGCCAGTAGTTGCCGGCAACATAGTGGACTTTCCCGATGCTGCCACTCCGTCCTGTCACAACGCCCGGTCCATGCAAAGGCGCCTCACTGTGAGTCCCAAGGGGTCCGTTGGCGCCGTACACGGGCACCGCCCCGGCCTTGCGGACCCCAACCGGCAAGTCGAATCCACGGCGCAGACGCGCCGCGTTGCCCAGACGTACCCACTCCCATCCTGCAGGGGCCTCGAATGGCACTTCGTCAGGATCGATGGGCGGGAGCGACTGCGACTTGTTCAGCTTGCCTTCCTTGATCAGTCGAGCCTTCTCGACCTGATTCCTCTGCCGCAGCGCCGAAGCCGGCTCATCGTTCGGGTTCTGGGGCACCAGCTTCCCCTGGACCGCAAGCCGAAGGATCATCTGCCGCAGCCTCTGCGCACCGTTGGGGGCATCGGCGAGAAGGTCGAAGTTCTCGTGGAGGGTAGCGAGGTCCATCACTCGTCCCCTCCCAGCGACGCCACGAGTTCCTGCTTTAGCTTTTCCCGGACGGCCACCAACTCGGAGGTCAGATTCTTGTACTTCGCCAGCAGCTCGTCCGGGTCGCCATGGCCTTCGTCGACAGCATTGGGGTTCTTGACGTCCAGGTTGAAGTTGTTCGCCTTGATCGCCTCGACGGGGACCCGCCACGCCAGCTCCGTCACCTGGCGGTTGTTCCACCAAGCCTTCTCCGCGTCGAACTCCTCGATGCGCATCGGCTTCGTCTTCGAGTAGCTCTTGTAGCCCGGTGGATAGGGGTGCTCATAGTACCAGATCTCAATTGTCGGCTCTCCCTTCGTGAAAAACAGCAGGTTCGTCTTGATGTCCGTGTAGGGATTGAACACGCCGTTGGGCAGCCGGACAATGGTGTGCAGGTTGCACTCTTCCAGCAGCTTCTCCTTGATGCGCGTCTTCACGCCCTCCCCGAAGAGCGTCCCGTCGGGAAGAATCATCCCCGCCCGCCCACCGGACTTCAGCAGATGCATGATGAGCAGAAGGAAGAGGTCGGCCGTCTCTCTCGTCCGGAACACCGCCGGGAAGTTGCTCTCGACGCCGTCCTCCTCCATCCCCCCGAAGGGCGGATTGGTGATGATCACGTCGACGCGGTCCTTCGGCCCGTAGTCACGCAAGGGGCGAGCCAGCGTGTTGTCCCGACGGATGCGGGATGGCACCTCGATACCATGGAGGATCATGTTGGCGGTACACAGAAGGTGTGGCAGCGGCTTCTTGTCCACGCCCATGATGGCGCTCTGCACCGCCTCCTCGTCGGCCGGGTTCTTCACGAAGCCCATGCGCAGATGCTCTAGCGCACAGACGAGGAAGCCGCCGGTACCGCATGCGGGGTCGAGGATGCTCTCGCCCAGTTGCGGGTTGACCATGTCCACGATGAACTGCGTGACCGCCCTGGGCGTGTAGAACTCTCCGTAGTTCCCCGCACTCTGGAGGTCCTTGAGCAGTTTCTCGTAGATGTCGTTGAAGAGGTGCCGGTCCGGTGTCCGGTTGAAGTCGATCTCATTGAGCTTGTTGATGACCTGACGCAGCAGGGTCCCGTTCTTCATGTAGTTGAAGGAGTCCTCGAAGACCTGGCGAACCACCGCGGCCCGACGGTTGCCGTTGATCCCCACCGTCAGGTTCTTCAACCCCTCGATAAGTTGATTGTTGACGAACCCCAGGAGGGCATCGCCGGTGATCCCCTCGGCATCCGCTGCCCAGTTCCGCCAGCGTAGTTCCTTGGGGATGGGAGACACGTACCGCTCGTTCAGCAGCTCAGTCTCCATCTCCCGGTCATCGAAGATCTTCAGGAACATCATCCAGCCAAGCTGGGCGATGCGCTACGCATCGCCGTCCACGCCTACATCCTTGCGCATGATGTCCTGGATGGACTTGATGGTGGTGTTGATCGACATTCAGCATCTCCTGGCTTCCTGGCTGGTCAAATGGCGTATAGCTCCCGCTCAAGGTCCCGAACTGCTCGCAGATAGTCCTTCGGAGTGCCGAATCGCCGGACGATCTCGACGGGAGTTCCGAGACGGGACAGCGGGGCGATCTTGAGCACGTTCATGTCCTCGATGTCCTGGATTCCCTGGTCTGCGTACTTCTCGAGTAGCGCATCGAGCACGGCCCGTGCATCGTCCCCGTAAAGGTGGAAGTGGTCGCGCTTCCGGACCGCTTGCACGCGCTCCCTCCGAGTAAGGGGCGGCTGCCCGTAAACGATGTGGCAGATGAGGTCGAAGGGACCATACTCCCGCCCCACCTCCGTCTGCAGTTCCTCGAGAAAGAGCCCTTTGGTCTGCAGCTCCTCAATGACTGCCTGCTTGCGCTCCGCCGCCGTCCACGTCTTCAGGAACTGGTCCAGTGACGCATACTCCTTCTGCACGGCCTTCCGGGTGTAGTCCTTGAGAGACTCGGTGATGAGCTTGCCGTCGGGCCCGTAGTACTGCACGCGTTCGGCCACGACGGAAACCGGGACATCGTGCACCACGTACTTCACCCGCCGTCCCTCGCCCGGCTCGGGCATCACTCCTCCGACGATGAAGTCTTCATCCCCGCCAGGACACGGCCCAGGAGCATCCCCAGTGTCGCCCTCTTCCTCTGGCGGTACCACGGGGCCTCCCTCGGGCGGCACATAGATCTGCACAGGATCCCCGTCGAAGGCGGGGTCGGCAAACAGCTCGGTAGCCTTCTTGAAGTCCATGATGGTGAAGAAGAACTTGCCATAGTCCTCGTTGACGCGAGTGCCCCTTCCGATGATCTGCTTGAACTGGCTCATGGACTGGATGCGCTGGTCGAGGACGATGAGCCGGCAGGTCTGGGCGTCGACGCCGGTGGACATGAGCTTGGATGTGGTGGCGATGACGGGGAAGCGCTGCTCCGGGTCGATGAAGTTGTCCAGTTCCCTCTTTCCCTCGTCGTTGTCGCCGGTGATCCGCATGACATAGCGACGGTTGTCCGCTGCGAGGTCGGGGTTGGCATTGACCAGGGCGTTGCGCATGCGCTCAGCGTGGTCGATGTCCTCGCAGAAGACGATGGTCTTGTCGTAGCGGCCGGTGCCCTTGAGAAACTCCGTGACCTTCTTCGCTACCAACTCGGTGCGCTTCTCTAGAACAAGGGTGCGGTCGAAGTCCCGTTGGTTGTAGACCCGGTCCTCGATGAGCTCGCCATGCTTGTCCCGCTTGCCAGCGGGGGGACGCCACCCCTGGAGGTCCTTGTCGAGATCGATGCGCACCACCTTGTAGGGGGCGAGGAACCCGTCCTCGATTCCCTGCTTGAGGCTGTAGCTGTAGACCGGCTCCCCGAAGTAATGGATGTTGCTGACGTACTTGGTTTCCTTCGGCGTGGCGGTCATTCCGAGGTGTGTCGCGGTGTGGAAGTAGTCGAGAATCTCCCGCCACTGGGAGTCTTCGGCCGCTGATCCGCGGTGACACTCGTCGACGATCACCAGATCGAAGAAGTCGGGCGAGAACTGCTTGTAGATGTTCTTCTCCTCTTCGGTGCCCGTGACGGCCTGGTAGAGCGAGAGGTAGATCTCGTAGGACTTGTCCGCCTTCCGCTGGGTGATCTTGGTCATCGCCTGGCCGAACGGCTTGAAGTCATTGTTCCGGGTCTGGTCTGCAAGGATGTTGCGGTCGACGAGAAAGAGGATCCGCTTCTTGACCCCGGCCTTCCACAGGCGCCAGATGATCTGGAACGCGGTGAAGGTCTTGCCGGTTCCCGTGGCCATGACGAGAAGGACGCGGTTCCGCCCCCTGGCGATGGCCTCGACCGCGCGATTGACAGCCAGCGTCTGGTAGTAACGGGGAGACTTCCCGCTGCCGTCGGCGAAGTAGGGTTCTGACACAGTTCGCTCGGCAGCGGCGCCGATGCCCTTCCACTGCAGGTATCCGCGCCACAGGGTCTCCGGCGAGGGGAAGCCGTCGAGGGGCAACTCAGTTTCGACAGCGGCGGCCTGCCCGGTGCGGTCGTGCATTACGAAGCCGTCTCCATTGCTGGAGAAGGCATATGGGAGGTCCATCATCTCGGCGTAGTCGAGAGCCTGTTGCATGCCGTCGCCGACAGAGTGGGTGTTGTCCTTGGCTTCGATGACCGCGACGGGGATGTTGGGCCCGTGGTAGAGAACATAGTCGGCTCGTTTCTTCTCGCCCCGGACGTGCACCCGGCCCCGGACCGTGATCCGCCCGGCGGTGAGTGTGACCTCCTCGCGGAACTGGGTCTGCTGGTCCCACCCGCCCCCAACGAGCGCCGGCGTGATGTACTTGGTGCAGATGTCCCGCTCGCTGAGTTGCTTCTTGTCGAAGGTCATCGGCCCGCCCTCAAGCACGACCGCGCATCCCCGCCCCCGGATACGTGGCCGCGCGTGTGTCCGAAACCACAGAGAAACGGAGAACGACATCGAGCATCATTCGCCCGCTCTCCGCGGATTCGGGTCGGATGCGGCGGAGACCGTGTCCGAAATCCGGAACTCCCCGGAATGACACAGAACCCGCAACTTCCGAACAACCCTAAGACTTTTCGCGATCCGACCGAGCCTTCTCCTAAGCTATTGAAATCAACGGAGAATATCCGGTCAGAAAGCGTAAGTGGAGGCGCCGGGAGTCGAACCCGGGTCCGAGAAAGATCCGCGCGGCGCGTCTACATGCGTAGTCGGTAGATGGTGCCGGGACAGGTGACCCGCCGACAGGTCCTGCCCCCGTTGCCAGGATTGTGTCTCGCCGCCCGTTGGCCCTGGCGGGCCGTTGACGGCCAGCTCGCTAAGGTTTTGGCGCCCTCAGGGATCAGCGAGCATCGTACCCCTCAGACGTGCAGCTAGTTAAGCCGCAAGAGCGTAAGCACCTTCGTTGGCACTTGTCAGTTTGCCACGTGTTTTGCGAGAAACGTGACCTTCCCGGCATGCAGCGTCGGCCTCAACTCCCCCGTCGAAACCGTGACGCCCCCATTGTCAAAGAACAACCAGAGGCCAGTATAGGCGGGACGATACCTGGATGCAACGCAAGTTTCCCAGGCCGGTGCAGACCGATCAACCGATGGTGCGGGAACCTCCTGGGCCAGGAATCGCTTGACCCGGCCCCCGACTTCCGGCAGACCGTTGCTGCTGCCCTCCTCCGGGAGCTCGTGCCCGGGCGGCAGCACGGAGGAACATGACCGACCGCAAAGAAAACCCGACCGACCGCAAAGAAAACCCGACCGACCGCAAAGAAACCCCGACCGACCGCAAAGAAACCCCGACCGACCTGTTCCTGTCGCTTACCCCCGAAGCCGTGCTCGCCGCGGTCGAGGATGCCGGCCTGCGCTGCAACCCCGTGTGCCTGCCCCTCAACTCGTACGAGAACCGCGTCTACGACATCGAGCTCGAGGACGAAACGAGGGTCGTGGCCAAGTTCTACCGCCCCCAGCGTTGGAGCCGGGAGCAGATCCTTGAAGAACACCGCTTCATGAACGACCTCGAGGAAGCAGAAGTGCCCATCTGCCGGCTGCGGCGGTTTCCCGACGGGACGACCCTGCGGAGCCGGGAAGGAATCTTCTACTGTCTCTACGACCGCTTCGGGGGCAGGGCCCCACAGGACATCGACCACGAGCTCGCCGAGCGCATCGGCATGCTGCTGGGGCGACTGCACGCCGTCGGTGCGGCCGGCAAGTCCGAGCACCGCCTGCGGCTCGATGCCAACACGTATGTCCGGAGCAACCTCAAATGGCTGGCCGAGCGGGGCACCATCCCGAGGCATTCGGAAGAGCGTTACCTGGAGGCCGCAAATGCCCTTGCGGAACTCGCGGAACGGAGCATGCACGGGGTCCCCGTGCAGCGCATCCACGGAGACTTCCACGCAGGCAACCTGCTGCTTCGAGAGGGGGTGCTGCACGTCCTGGACTTCGACGACCACGTGGTCGGACCGGCCGTGCAGGACTTCTGGCTGCTCCTTCAGGGGCGTGATGCACACACGCGCCAACTGATGGAATCACTCATCGAGGGGTACGAGCAGTTCCGGGCCTTCGACCGCTCCACGCTGCAGCTCATCGAGCCGCTACGGGCCCTGCGGCGCATCCACTACACCGCGTGGCTCGCCAAACGCTGGCACGACCCCGCATTCCCGCTCACCTGGCCGCACTTCGGAACCGAAACCTACTGGAACGAAGAGGTCCAGGACCTCGAAGAAATGGTCACCCTCATCCGGAACGGCAATGCCGGCACCGCCAATGCGGCCGTCGAGCCGGAGCCCGAGCTCACCAACAAGGACTTCTTCTGGGACTGGGAAGAGAAGTAGCAGAGCCCAGGAAATCCCGGGACTCGCATCGACAGTGGCCTCCGGGGACCACGAGGAAGTCGGTCCTCCCGCTACGTGCAACACTTTCCTGTTGACTTCCTCGCTGGGAATTGCTATGCATTCCGCCGCATAACGATGCGGGCCTGAGGTGGGTCCGCCCCAGGAGGAGAAGATGGCGAAGGAGAAGGTAGTCCTGGCATACAGCGGCGGGTTGGACACGTCGGTCATCCTTAAGTGGCTCCAGGAGAAGGGCCTGGACGTGATTGCCTATGTCGCGGACGTCGGTCAGGACGACGATTTCGAGGCGGTCCGGGCCAAGGCGCTGGCCACCGGGGCCTCCAAGGTCTACGTCGAGAACCTCAAGGAAGAGCTCGTCACCGGCTACATCCTGCCGGCCATGCGCGGGAACGCAATCTACGAAGGCCGCTACCTGCTGGGTACCGCGCTGGCCAGGCCGCTCATTGCCAAGCGGCACGTCGAGATTGCCGAGATCGAAGGGGCCCGGTACGTGAGCCACGGTGCCACGGGCAAGGGGAACGACCAGGTCCGGTTCGAGTTCACCTACGCCGCACTCGGTCCGCAACTCAAGGTCATCGCCCCGTGGAAGGACCCGGAATACCTCGCCCAGTTCAAGGGGCGTAGCGACATGATCGCATATGCCGAAAAGCACGGCATCCCGGTGAAGGCATCGCTGAAGAAGCCGTACAGCGAGGATGACAACCTCATCCACATCAGTCATGAGGCGGGCATCCTGGAGGAGCCGGAGTTCCGTGCTCCGGAGCACGTGTACAGCAAGACCGTGTCTCCCCAGGCCGCTCCGGACAAGGAAACCACCATCGAGATCCACTTCCGTGACGGCGACCCCGCCAAGGTGGTCAACCTGGACGACGGGACCGAGGTCGAGGGACCGCTGGCCATGTTCGAGTACCTGAACAAGGTCGGAGCGGAAAACGGCATCGGCCGGCTGGACATGGTCGAGAACCGCTTCATCGGCATCAAGTCGAGAGGGGTGTACGAGAGCCCCGGTGCCACCATCCTCTGGCAGGCCCACCGCGATATCGAGGGCATTGCCATGGACAAGGAGGTGATGCACATCCGGGACATGCTCACGCCGAAGTTCGCTGAGCTGATTTACAACGGGATGTGGTTTTCCCCCGAGATGGACTTCCTCATGGCCGCGTTCAACAAGAGCCAGGAGGCCATCGACGGCACGGTCAAGCTCGCCCTCTACAAGGGAAACGTGATGACCGTCGGCCGCAGCTCGCCCACCTCGCTTTACGACCGCGACCTGTCCAGCATGGAAATCGAAGGCGGCTTCGACCAGATGGACAGCAGGGGCTTCATCCGCATCCACTCCATCCGCCTCAAGGCCCACGCCCTGGTGCTGCGCAAGAAGCAGCCGTACGACTGGCGCAAGCTCCGCAACTGATCGGGGGCTGGGGGCTTGGGGCCGGCGGGAGACTGCCCACAGCAGAAGAAACTCGGGGAAAGCCCGATGCTCCTTGGGGCGTGCCGGAGTTCCGTGTAGGATAACAGCCCAACGTGGAGGTCGCGCACATGAGACTCTGGGGTGACGATGTCGAAGTGGATGCAAGGATCCGGGATTTCACGGTGGGTGATGACGGTGTCCTGGACCAGGAGCTGATCCCCTACGACTGCCGGGCCACCATCGCCCATGCCAACATGCTCGGGAAGATCGGGATCCTCACGCCCGGCGAGGTCAAGAAGGTCGTGGCCGCGCTCAATGCCCTGGTCAAGAAGTGGGATGCCGGCGAATTCGGGATGCGCCCGGATCACGAGGACTGTCACACGGCCATCGAAGAGTACCTGACCCGGAAACTCGGCGACGTGGGAAAGAAGATCCACACGGGCCGGTCTCGAAACGACCAGGTGCTCGTGGCGCTGAGGCTCTATGGATTGGATGCGCTGGAGAGCATGGACGAGGAGCTCCAGGCGTTGCTGGCTGCCATCCGCACGTTCGAGCAGCGGCACGGCGATGTGGCCATGCCCGGCTTCACCCACACCCGCAAGGCAATGCCCTCGTCGGTGGGGATGTGGGCCGGTGCGATTGCCGATGCGCTCGAAGACGACCGCGTGCTGCTTGCCACGGCCAGTAACCTCCTGGACCAGAACCCGCTCGGCTCCGCTGCCGGGTACGGGGTTCCGCTGCCGCTCGACCGGGAGATGACGACCGAGGAGCTCGGGTTCTCGAAGGTCCAGGAGAACCCCATCTACTGCCAGCACAGCCGGGGGAAGTTCGAAGCGTTCGTGCTGCACGCGCTGGTGCAGATCCTCTACGACCTGAACCGGGCGGCCTCGGATCTGATCTTGTTTTCCATGCCCGAGTTCGGGTTCTTCCGGATCCCCGAGGATCTCTGCACCGGGAGCTCCATCATGCCGCAGAAGAAGAACCCGGACGTGCTCGAGCTGCTGCGGGGCCGGTTCCATGAGCTGCTGTCGCTCGAACAGCGCATGTTGGGCATCGGGGCCAACCTCATCCACGGTTACCACCGGGACATGCAGCTCACCAAGGAGCCGTTCATGCAGGGAATCACCAGCGCATATAGCTGCATTCACGCGGCCCGCAAGGTGTTCGAGAAGCTCGATGTGGACCGGAAGCGCTGCAAGGCCGCAATGAGCAGCGAGCTCTACGCCACCGAGGATGCCTACAAGCTCGTGGCCCAGGGAGTGACGTTCCGGGACGCGTACCTGCAAGTCAAGAAGTCACTCAAGAAGAAAGGATCCTGAGCGAGCCATACCGGTGCCGACCCCGATCCCGAGGGGAGCGGCCACCCAATCCGGCCGGAGCTCGCGAACCTGGGCCGAGTGGCGGCTGCCCATCGCCCGTTGGGTCTACTTCCACTCCACTCCCGCGGTCGCCATGGCCTTCCAGACCGGGTCGGGGAGGTTTCCGGAGGCATCCTCGAGCGCAGCACCGGGGAGGAAGTAGGCCCCCTCGCCACGCAGCGTGATGCGGATGTGGTCACCCCAGGGATTGAAGGGGATCTGGAGACCGCCCAGCAACTCGGTGCCGAGGTAGCGGCTGTCCGTAGGGGCGTTGAAGTGGTTGGTCGCATCGCCGCCGTGCGCAAAGGTGTAGTAGGACTGAGCGTAGTAAGCCGGCGTGGTGAGTACGAGGGCACCGAGCATCGCCCCCATGCCTTTGAGCAGAGGGATGCCGAAGTCGGGGAAATAGCGGACCTGTGGGAAGTAGTAGAGGGAGTTGGTCACGCGGCCCTGTGATGCAACGAGGTCGATCCCCTTGGCCGGCTCCGCGACGTGATCGGGATCCGCTAGCATCTCGACCGAGCGGGCCGAAATCAGGGGCAGCATCTCGTCGAAGAAGATCAGGCCGACCTTGTAGTCCGGATCGAAGTTGAACGCGTTGGACGTGTCGTCGTAGGGGTTGTTGTCGCCCGAGGCATAGCCGAGCTCGAGCACCACGTCGAGCCCCCACTTCGGGTGGTCGAAAGCCGCACGGCCGACCGCACCAAAGGCCTGGAGGTCGAGGCCGTCTTCCGTGCCGATCTGCTGGTATCGGGTGGTGTGTCCCCAGAGGGTGGCAAACTCATAGTCGAAGCGGAAAGCCATGTCCTCGTCGCCGTCTTCCTCGGCCGTGAGCTTGAACCGGTTCTTGCCGTTGACGTTGATCACGTATGCGGTGAGGTCGTCTCCGTCCCGGTCTTCCTGGGTTCTCCAGGTAAAGATGATGCCGTTGTTGAAGTCGGGATGATTGAACAGGATTCCTCCGTTGACCATCCAGGCCTGGTCGTTTTCCAGGAGGTCCGCGTTTTCGTCCCGAAACACCAGGTCGCCGGCCGCAAACACGGTGAGGTACTCGCCCCACGCACCCCTTCCGGTGAGCGGCAGGAACGGGGTGGTGGCAAAGAGGATCCGGTCGACGATGTCGCCGAAGCGGCGCACGCCGAACCGCTTGGGGTCGTCCTCGCCTGCGTTGGAGATCATTCCGAGCCCGTACTGGCTGGCCATCTGGCCGGCCCTCACGAGGCCGAACGGGGCGCGCCACTGCATGAAGGCTTCACGCACGAGCACCCGGGAGATGTCGAGACCGTGGTCCTGGTCGCGGCGGTCGTAACGCAGGTAGTCTGCGGCGAGGTCCTCGTGGTCGCCAAAGACCTGGCCGTTGAAAACGTCGACCGAGGCCTTCATGTGGAATCCCCCCCAGGTAAAGGCAGGGGAAATGCGGAGCCGCTGCTCGGCCCAGGTGGAAATCGGAGAGGGGGTTCCGTCCGCGTCCAGGTCGAAGTCCGAGAGCTGGTGGAAGACGAAGCGGTAGCCCCCCATCCATGGATTCCACGCGGAGCCGCTGTCCAGGTGCGGCCGGACTTCGGTGGAGTACTCGGCCAATGCAGGACCGGAAAGGGCAAGGACCATCGCCACGATGAAGGTGCAGATGCTCTGTCGCATGTCACAGCCCCCACAGTTCAAAGGGCATTCAATCGCGCGCGCTCCCCCCAGTCAAGACAAATGCGGTCCCATGATACTGGAACTGCTCGGCGCACCGCCTGCGCACCCAGTCCGGCAGCGCCCCGGCCCGATCCATGCGGCGCAGGGTTTCGACATAGCGGTCGACGTTGTCCCAGACATAGTGGCGGTCGACGATGAAGACGGGGTGGTCAGGAAGCTCGTAGGTCTCCCGATCCCTGGGAAGAGCGGCGAGCTTGCGGATCTGCCCTTCCGAGCTGGAGAACCGCTGGTAGCCCGTGATTCCCGCGGCCAAGACGGCAAGCGCCAGGACGGCAACGAGCGCAGTGGGGACCTTGAATCCCCGGATCGTGCGGGGGGTGCGCCACTCGATGCGATGGTGCTCGAAGCGGTCCAGCAGCCTCTCCAGGAGCGCAGGTGCAAGCGCAATGCCGGCCAGGAGAGGAAGCAGGAAGTAGCTGTAGAACGGCAGGTGATTCGGGATCAGCAGCAGCAGGTTCGTGACCAGGAGGAGGAGCAGGGCGAGCACCACGCGTTCCGGTGCCTTGAGAAAGCGAATGCGCCGAGGCACGAGCAGGAAAGCCAGGACCGCCGATCCCGGGAGCCACGGCTCGTTTCGCAGCATGGCCAGGAGGATGGTGCCGAGGCGCGAGGCTCGGGGAACGTCCTCTGCCATCGGGCTCGAGTACAGCCAGCCGTTGAACACTACGTTGGTGAACCAGAACCCGTCGAGAAGCCCCGCAAGATGCAGCCACGCCAGGAAGGGAAGGACCGCAAGAACGCCGCCGGCCGCAAGGAGCGCAATGTCTCTCGATGCGCGCCAGAAAACCTCGCCGATGGGGGGCTTTACGTTCGAAGTGCCTGCCGACGAGCCGGTAAACCCCAGGGCCGCCAGAACCCCCGCTGCCAGTGACAGAACGACCGCCGAAGGGGCTGCCTTGAGCAGCAGCACGGCCGCAAGCCCTAAAAGGAACCCCGATGCCACGAGCAGCCCCGTTCGCCGTGCCCCTTGCCGGGCACCTGACATCGACCATCCAAGCATCACCACTCCCCAGACCACGGCCGCGACCATGATTCCGTCCGGGCGGATGGCGATGAGGTTGTAAAGCAGGGTAGGGGAGCCAAGCAGCAGGAACGGTGCGGCCATTGCCAGCGTTGGAGAACGGCTCACCGACCGGGCCAGGAAGCCGATGCCGACCGCCGTCGCGGCCAGGGCCGCCAGCATGGTCAGGCGACCGAGCAGCGCGTAGGCCAGCAGATCCCCCTGCGCCAGGAGTGCTGCCGGCTGCAGGAGGAGCCAGAAAAACGGGCTCTGCTTCTGGAAGAAGTCGAGGAACGGCCTGTAGCCCTGCGAAACCAGCCAGGCCGTGTGCAGGTGCTCGATGTCGTCGTGGCCCAGCGGGCTCGTGAGCGCATGGCGCACCGCGAGCGTTGCCAGCGCAACCAGTGAGAGCAGGAACACGGCTCTGCCAGGCTTCATGTGGCCAACCTCAAGCATGCAACGGACGTTCCCCCGCCTACGGAATCCACACTGCAAGGCTGTCCGGCGGGCTTCCGCAGACGCCCGCAGCGGCCAGGTCGGCATCGGGGGAGGGGACCGACTTCCCGTTGATGCCCGCGGCCACGATCCGGATGGCACCGATGTCGCCCGCGGGGCCGCCGGCACCGCCGCCTCCGGAGGCACCGCCGTCACCGGAATACTTGGCGTCGCTGCCGGACGTGGGAAGCCCGCCGGTCGGTGCTCCGATACCGGCCGCTCCTCCACCGCCGCCCCAGCCGTCTCCGCCGTTGCCGCCGTTGCCACCCGGACCGGCCATGGCCAGGATCGAGGCTGCGCCGGCGGTGAGGGTTTCGCAGACGATCTGGATCGTCCCGCCTGCGGCTCCCTGGCCCCCTTCGCCGCCGCCGCCTGCTCCATCGTCGGACCCGGGCCCATCGCGGCTCTGCCCGGGATTCCCGGTACCACCGGCACCACCTGTCGACGTGATGGTCCCGGGCAGGACCACGTTTCGTGCCCACAGGAGGATGATTCCTCCGCCCGGAGTGCCGGGGGTACCCGCTGCAGGGGCTCCTCCCGGAGACGTGGTCTGGCCGCTTCCCGCGTTGGCACCGCTCTGGCCGCCGCCGGCCCCCGCGGAGGCCCCTCCGCCATGGACCAGGAGCGAGAAGTCGGCCGGAGTCTCGTTGGCAAGACCATCGTAGGAGGCACCGCCCCCTCCGCCCGCGCCGCCGGTGGGAGGCGGCCCCCCGGCACAATGCCAGGTCTTGCCGCCGCCACCGCCGCCCCCCAGGCCGCCTGCACCGCCCGGATCCGAGCAACTGTTCGCCCCCTTTCCCCCCTTGACCGCACCTGCAATGCCGCCCCCCGACCCACCGGCATTCCAGGTTCCCGTTGCGCCGGAATCTCCGCCCTGGGCCGTGATTCCCGTTGGCCCCTGCGGTGCCGAGCCAGTTTGGCCGCCGACAAAGCCTGCCGCATCTGCGGTGACCTTGCTGCCGGCCTGGATTTCCAATGTCTCGCGCACCTTGATGGCCACGATACCGGTCGCCCGACTTCCGCCCGCGGTTCCAGCCGGGAACTTGCCGAACTGGGTGGCCCGAATCTCGCCGGCCACCGTGAGCTTCTTGTATTGCGGAATCCGCTGGAGCACCACGATGTCGGCTGCCGTGTCGTAGGCATTGGCTGCCTCCGCAGCGAGGGTCACGACAAGCCCCTGCACCGACGCGATGCGCACCACCTCCCATTTTCCCACGCTGGTCCCCGGTCCCTGGAGGTCGATGAGCAGGGCAAGGTCGTCCTTTGCCAGCCCGGACACGCTCTCCAGCGGGACTTCCTTGCCGACGATGGGGGCCGTCACCTTCCAGGCCACCCCATCCGGGTCCTGACGGCCGCCAGTCTTGGTCGCGTTCATCTCGAAGCTGCCGACCACGTTGAGCTCTCCGTCGCTCCCGTCCCCGACCAGGTCGCACGCTGTTACGAGGCCGGCATGGGAATCATCGCAATCATCGCCCGCTGAAGCGGTGTAGGGAGTGTCTGGAGAGCAGATGCACTGCGAATCTCCGGGCGCTCCGTGCCCGTCCCCGTCCGCATCCTTGAACCACGTCATGCATCCCGATGTGCCGGGCGGATCGATCAGGCCGTCGCAGTCGTCATCCTTGTTGTTGCACTGCTCGACAAGCTGGCCGGGGAGGATGCTCGGGACGCACGTGAGCTGTGCGTTCTTGCACTGGTAAGTCCCCTGCTGGCACACGCCCTTGTACGCGATGTCCAGGCAGTTCATCCCGAGATTCGGGACGTTGTCCGCAATCCCGTCGCAGTTGTCATCCTGCCCCGGATTCGCGCAGCTCTCCTTCTGCTGGTTCGGGAGCACCAACGCCTGGCACCACAGCCCCTTGCCGCCTGGATCGCACTGGTACAGGCCGGCCGCACAGATGCCCGGGTAGCCGCTCTTGTCGCAGCCCTTCCCGAGCAGGGGAAGGTCGTCCACCTTGGTGTTGCAGTCGTTGTCGAGGCCGTCGCACAGCTCGTCGACAGGCTTTCCCGGAAGCGCATTGCAGGCCGCGGTGCCGTCCTGGGCACAGACATAGCTGCCGTCGGCCTTGCATGCGCCGATGCCCAGCGAGCATGCATTACCGAGGGGGAAGTCCTCGTCCGTCTTGTCGTCGCAGTCGTTGTCGAGGCCGTCGCACAGCTCGCCGGCCGGTTTTCCCGGAAGCGCATTGCAGACTGCGGTGCCGTCCTTGGCACAGACATAGCTGCCGTCGGCCTTGCATGCGCCGATGCCCAGCGAGCATGCATCGCCGAGAGGGAAGTCCTCGTCGGTCTTGTCGTCGCAGTCGTTGTCGAGGCCGTCGCACTCCTCGTCCGCACCGGGATGCACCGCAGGGTCGAAGGGGGCGCAGTCGAGGTCGTCTGCGCTGAGGTCGTTGTCGTCATCCTGGTCACACGCATCCCCGAGAGAGTCCATGTCGAAGTTGGCCTGGTCCTCGTTGGGGACGTAGGGGCAGTTGTCCTGGTAGTCCGGGGTTCCATCACCGTCGGCATCGGTCTCGAGGCAGTCTGCGGTGCCGTCCTGGTCGGTGTCGGGATAGCCCTCGTCGGTTTCTCCGTCGCAGTCGTTGTCCGCCCCGTCGCATGCTTCCTTCATCGGCTCCTTTGCCGAGCACTCGAGCTCTGCGGCAACGCACTTGGTCGTCCCGGCGCACTTGCCGTGCTCATTCTCGACCAGGCACTCGTCACCGCCGGTTCCTTCGTCCGCAACCTTGTCGCAGTCGTCGTCTTCACCGTTGCATATCTCGTCAGCGGGGGTTGCTGCAGTGCAGGCGGAAAGTCCGTCAGCGGTGCAGCTTCGCGTCCCGTCGCATTTGCCGAGCACGTTCTCGACGAAGCAGGCGGTAGTGGCCAGGTCCTCGATCGCGAACTGGTCGCACGCACATTCGCCCAGGACGAGCCGGCACTGCATTTCGGCTGCGTCGCCCGGTCGTGCCGTGTCCTGGCACTCGTATCCCGCGGGACAGTCGCCGGGGCCGGCGCAGGCCGCACCACAGAAGCTCCCGATGCCGCCAGGGTAAGGCAGGCACCGGTCCCCCTTGCCGATGTTGTCCGGGTCGCAGTCCGAATCCGTCGTGCACGGGCGGCAGAGGGTGACGAAGCGCGGGGCGCAGATGGAGACCAGGTCGGGCAGGGCGGCCGAGTACGGGACGCACTGCCAGCCGAACGGGCATTCCGAGTCGCACGTCTGCGAGCAGAGTGGTCCGTCGGGGGTCAGGATGCACAGGTCCGAAAGGCAGTCCGAGGGCTTTCCGCACGGGTACCCGGGTTCACCCGGCTGCGGGGCGAGGTCGACAAGCTCGGGGGCCGATCTCTCCAGCTCGAAGACGGCTTCGGAGGCTGGCGCGTCGACGGGTGGAAGCTCGGGCAGCAGCGCCGAATCCTCTGCCACGTCGTGCAAGGCGTCCGGCTTCTCGGAGTCCGAAGGAAGGACGTCGATCTGCTGGATGGAGCCGGGATTCGACGAGCAGGCCAGTAACGCCAGCAGGCACGACCAGACCGCAACCGCCACGCACGCTCTCATTCGTCACCTCCGCCCCACGTACGGCGTTCTCTTCGACCGTCCAGAACTTGCATCCGGCCCCGGGGGATCCTAGCACGGCCGGGCGGGCGAGGGAACCTTCCGGGAAAACGATCTTCCGGGAAGACGACAGCGCTCAGACGGCACGGTTGAAGTTGGGCTGCGGAAGTTGCATCATGACAGTGGTGGTCGTTGCGGGTCCCATGGGCCGAGGCTGGGGTGAATGGAGGGGTAGACATGACCGACGAGTTGCCTCGCGAACTCGTTACCGGGATTGACCTGATCGATTCTCAGCACAGGGAGCTCCTGCGGCTGGGCCGGGAGCTGATGCTCCTCCTCAAGGAGCGCAGCACGCCGGACGTGGCGTTCCGCGTGCTCACTATGCTGACCGGCTATGCCCAGACCCATTTCGGCATCGAAGAAGAGTGGATGGAGCGCCTGAAGTATCCCCATCGCGCCGAGCACGCGGCTGCCCATTCCGCGTTCAAGCAGGAGCTGCGCCTCCTCGAACAGGAGGTCTCGGAACAGGGCTTTGCCAGCGGGCTGGACCGCTCCGTGCGCCTTCTCCTTCCCGACCTGCTGCTGATCCACATTCGAAAGCACGACACCAGGCTGGCCTCGTTCCTGCGTGAACGGGGGATCCCCGCCCAACCGTGATGCCTTCCGGCTGATTCCGCCGAGCTTGCCAAAACCATAGCAAAGTGCCAGGATGGGGCAACCCGTGATTGACGGAGGAGGGGAGATGAGCGGAATCATCAATGGCAGGCTGGCGAATCTGGGGGCCCTGCTGAGTGCAGTGGCGGTCCTGGTGTGCGCAACCCCGGCGAAGGCCGACGACATGAGCTACGGCGTCTTTCTCGGCCCGCAGCTCCTGTTCGACGTGGACACCTACACGGCCTGGGGCGGGGGGCTCGACGTCACCTTCGGGTTCACCTATTTCAAGTTCGCCCTGGAATTCTCGGATCTCTATTGGGATACCGATCTGGCCGGGGGCGTGCACCTGCCGGTGCTCCAGACCAAGTGGTTCGTGGTTCCGCTGCGTGCGGGGGTCCTGTTCAAGTACCTGTACTGCATGCCCGGTTCGGACAAGCCGGAGGATGGGGTGTTGTTCCCGAGCGGTGAGGCAAACACCGACGGCGTTTCGGCCCTGGGCGCGGAGGTCGGTGCGGCCTTCGAGCTGAAGCTGGGCAAGCGGAAGAAAGACAGCCCGAGGGTCTTTGTCGGGGCGGACTTCCAGGTCTTCAACGGCTTCGAGTACATGTCGACGCACGATGTGGGTTGGCTGACCGCGCTCAACATCGTGGCGGGGATGCGTTTCTTCTAGGCCGACGGCAGATAGCGGAGCGTCTGCGGCGTTTCATCGCGGTGCATCTGCGGCGGGGTCGGTGTCCCGGACGATGCGGAAGCCGGCATCGAACATCATCACTTCGAAGTGCGCTGCCTCAAACGATCGGTCCCACACGGTGATATTGGAGGCGGAAAACGCTCCGCCCCGGAGCACGGGACCCTGCATCTGCATCCCATGGAGGTCGTCCAGCATCGGGTGGCCGGGGTAGTAGTACTCGGGAGCGATGCACATCTCCCAGACATTGCCGGTCATGTCGTATAGCCCGAGCTCGTTGGCGGGCATGGTGCCGACCTTGTGTGGCCCGGTTTCCGCGTTCATGTGGGTCCAGCCGACCTCGTAGTCCATGACGTCGTTGCTCTTGGCGCCGGAGTAAAACCCGGGGGGTGTCGAGCTTGCCCCCGCGGGCCGCGTATTCCCATTCCGCCTCATTGGGGAGGCGGCCGCCCGCCCATTCGGCATAGCGCATCGCCCCGACAGCGGAGACGTTCACGACCGGGAGGTTCTCCTTACCCGACTTTGCTTTGAAGCCATCCTCCACGTTTCCCTGGATGCCGGTCATGGCGTTGACCAGGTCGATCTCGTTCTTCCCCCCCTTGCCTATCCCAGAGTTGTCGATGGTGGTCTCGTTGAGGTACTGGGCGAACTGGGAGTTGGTGACTTCCGTTGCGGACATCCAGAACGTGCCGACGGTGACCTCGTGAGCGGGCCACTCGTTGTTGTTTTCGTCCCCCTTCCCGCCGTCGTCCCCCATGATGAAGGTCCCCCCTTCGACCTTCACCCAGGCTGCGGCCGTTCCTCCCTCGTCCTCACTGCCGCCGAAGCAGCCGGTCGCCACCGCCAGGGCAGCGAAAGCAATAACCAGAAGCACCTTGCCCACATTCGAGCATCTGTCTGAATTCGAACGCATGTTTCCTGCCTCCATCGATGGGACCGGCTCAGAAGCCTGGCTGGTACAAGTCGCGGTGAGAAAGCCCCACCGGCTCGCGGCGAAGGTCGGTTCCGTCCAGAGTGATGCTGGCTGAACCGCTTGCATACTGTGTGAATCCCAGTGCGAAGAGCGACTGGGCAGCAAACCAGATCCGGCCCTGGTCTTCCGGGTCGAACCATGCGTTGGAGGGACCGGATCCATCGGACAGGAGGATCTCCTTGCGGTCCCCTCCCTGGGGCGTCACCGTGACCAGCATGTTTCCTTCCACATACACCAGGCGAGTTCCGTCCGCGATGATGCGTGGCCACTGGGCCCATCCGTCGGAGCCCTGCTGCATGCCTCCAATGATGATCACCGGTTCTCCGGTCCCGTCGACTCGGGCAACGACCATGGCCCATCGGTAGGGAAGGTTCACCTGGGGTTCGTCGGGAGGCATCTGCCGTTCGACAAAGAGCACGGCGAGCTGGCCGTCAGGGGAGACGTCGCCAATGCTGACCGCGTCTGCGTGCTCACCGCACAGCTCGACCTCCCCGGAACCGTCCGGTGCGGCCGAGAAGACCTGGTACACAATCTTCTGAACTCCTGTGTAGACTGGGTCGGGGATGGAGGTGCTGCGCCCATACAGGATCCTGCCCGTGGCAGGGGCCACGTCGAAGGGGGAGACGGCGACTCCGGTCACGATTCCCCCCTTGTCGTCCGTTCCGTCGACGTTGATGGAGCGGATCTCGTAAGTCGACGAGTTCTCCGACACCAGGTAGAAAATGCTCTTTTCATCCTGGGAGAAATGTACGGAGACGGCCCCCGAGCCGTCGAGGACCGTGGTCTTGTTGCCTCCATCGGAATCCATGAGCATGACGTCTCCGTCGCACTGGTAGAGGATGCGTTCTCCGTCGGATCTCCACTGCGGGCTGCCGGCATAGGAGCGGAAGTGCGTGAGCCATCCCTCCTTCTCTCCATCCCTTGAATCGAACGCGATGACCAGGCCGCCTTTGCCGGAAATCTCGTCGCAGCAGGTGTCGTGAAGGCGAAGGATGATCGCACCGTGGTCAGGAGCCACCGGGCATCCGGAAAGAAACAGGGTCCCCACCAGCAGCAGAGCCACGAGGATGTGTCGAAGAACCATGTCCAGCCCTCCGCGAGGTTCGAATTGCGCGAAAACGAGGCTAGCAGGATCGGTCCGGGCAGGCAAGCGTTTGCGCGTGCGATACACGTTGCGTTGCGCGGGGGGGCCAATATAGAATGGGCGGACCGGGCGGCGAAGTCGGCCGCGTCGGGCGATTCTGGAGGTTCGAATGGAATGCACGAGCTCGAAGGGCACCGGCCGGAGCCGCCTGATGGTCGGGGCAGCGATATTGGCTGCGGTCATGTTCGCGTGGTTCGGTGCTGCGTGTGACGGCGGCGGCGGCGGAGGCGGCGGAGAGAAGGACCAGGTCGCGGCGGACGGCGGCGAGGTGGAGGGCGGCTGCGTCCCCGACTGCTTTGGCAAGGAGTGCGGGGGCGACGGCTGTGGCGGCACCTGCGGCAAGTGCGACGACGGCTGGGCATGCAGTGCTCAGGGCGAGTGCAAGAAGATGCCTGCGTGCGACCTCGTGCAGGAGATCCTCTGCGGCCACGAAACGGCCGGCGACACGACCGACAAGAAGAACCGGCAGCAGTTCTACTCGTGCGAGGAGTACGAGGGGAAGGGGCCGGACCAGGTGTACGTGTTTTCTCCGTCGCAGGACGATCACGTGGTGGCGACGCTCACAGCGCTGGCCGCGGACCTGGACATCCTGGTGACGCAGGCACCGTGCGACGAGGAGACGTGCCTGGGCATGGGGGCCGACACGGTCGAGCTCGATGTGCTGGCGGGCAAGAAGTACTACTTCGTGGTGGACGGGCAGCTCGACGCGTTCGGACCGTTTATGCTGAAGCTTCAGTGCGATTCCGGGTGCGCGCCCCAGTGCGAGGGGCGGGAGTGCGGGTCGGACGGCTGCGGCGGGACGTGCGGCAAGTGCGAGGGAGAGTCCCATTGCAGCGCGGACGGAGAATGCGTGGAAGGTCCGTTGCCTGGCTGCGAGGCGTCGGAGACGGCCGGTTGCGGCGGCTGTGCGTGCGAGGCTTGCGTGTGCGGCCAGGACGACTACTGCTGCACCACCTTGTGGGATGACTTCTGCGCTCAGCTCTGCGCCGGGCCGTGTGAGGGGTGTGCGACCGGAGTCTGCGGGGACGACGTGTGCGATGCCGGGGAAACGTGCGATTCGTGCGTGCCGGACTGCGGCTGCCAGGAGGGGGAGGTCTGCACGGCCGGGTTCTGCTGCCTGCCGAGCTGCACCGGGAAGGAGTGCGGCGATGACGGGTGCGGCGGAAGCTGTGGGGATTGCCCGGAAGGGAAGAGCTGCAACGGGCAGTTCCAGTGCGTGATCGGCGGCGGTGCGGGGTGCGAGCCCAGCCAGACTCCGGGGTGCGGAGGTTGCCCCTGCGAGGCCTGCGTGTGCGCCATGGACGACTTCTGCTGCTCGACCCAGTGGGACAGCCTCTGCGTGACCGAGTGCCAGGACCAGTGCGGCGGCTGCGGCCCCAAACCGTGCGGGAACGGCACGTGCGACGCGGAGATCGGCGAGAACTGTCTGTCGTGCGCGGTCGATTGCGTCTGCCCCGAAGGACAAGTCTGCGCTGCCGGGCAGTGCTGCACTCCGATGTGCGAGGGCAAGCAGTGCGGAGACGACCTGTGCGGCGGTACCTGCGGCCAGTGCGGGTTTGGCGAGCTGTGCCTGGGGGATGGGACCTGTTGTCTTCCGCAGTGCGAGGGCAAGCAGTGCGGCGACAACGGGTGCGGCGGCGTCTGCGGGGGCTGCGGGGCCGGGAAAGAGTGCTACGAGGGGATCTGCGTGGGGCCGGGCGATTTCTGCCTCAAGGCCGACCCCGAGTCCATCGATTTCGCTGCCAAGAAGGTCGGCGTGTTCACCACCAAGACGGTGAAGCTGTCCAACTGCGGCGTGCTTCCGCTGATGCTGATCGACGTGAAGATCGTCCCGGAGGTGGAGGGGCTGACCATCGATCCCCAGACCATGCCGCAGGGTGGCCTGGTTACTCAGCCGGGCTGGGAGCACGAGCTTGTGCTGTTCTATATGCCCTCGGAGCCGAGCCCGCTCGACGGACAGGGGAAGTCGATTCCGTTCTCGAGCACCTTGCTGGTAACCACCGACGTGCCGCAGATCGCTGCGGCAACGACGCTGACCGGCGTCGCGCTCGACGAGATGTGCCCGATCCCCGAAATTGCGATCGAGGAAGTCGGCAAGGTGAAGCCCGGGACGATCCTCCACCTGGACGGCTCGGGCAGCTCGTCACAGGGAGGGGCGATCACGAAGTTCGAGTGGAGCGTGGTGCAGCCGGATGGAAGCTTCGCACAGCTCATCCCGTCGGCCGGAGCGGCCCAGCCGACGTTCGAGGCCAGGGTGGTGGGGACCTACGTGTTCACCCTGTCGGTCACGGATGCGGCGGGAAAGGCAGCGTGTCTGCCGGACAGTGCCGAGGTCGTCGTGGAGCCTCCGTCCTCGGTCTACGTGGAGCTCGTGTGGTCGACTCCGGGCGACCCGGATCCGTTCACCGCTCCCGGGAGCGACCTGGATCTTCACGTGTTTCATCCCTGGTCGACCGGACCGGACATCGACGGAGACGGCAAGCCGGATCCGTGGTTCAACCCGACGTTCGACTGCTGGAAGAAGAACGAGAACCCGGACTGGGGGAAGCTGGCGGAAGGGAGCGATGATCCGATGCTGCTCTTCTCCGACTCCGACGGATGGGGGCCGGAGGCAATCACGCTGCCCTCGGAGAATCTGACGTACGGTGTCGGAGCTCACGTCTGGGATGACGGGGGGTTCGTGCAGTCCGTGGCCCGGGTTCGGGTCTACGTGTACGGCAAGCTGGCATTCGAGTCGCAGGCCGTGTCGCTCGTGGAGCTGGACCTGTGGGATGTCTGCCGGATCGAGTGGCCGTCGGGAAAGGTTGTGCCCGTGGCGGGAGATGGGGGCAAGCCGAAGGTCGTCGGCGGCTACGTCAATCCTGCTTATGTGCCATAGGGGCAGGTGGCAGGTGCTCCGGCCCGACCTCGTCCAGCGCAGGGAGGTATGACATGTTGCTCAGGAGCTTCACTCATGCTGCAGTCCTTGGGGTTGTGCTTTCCTTCTGTGCGACAGCAGCGGCCGAAGTACCGCCGATGCTCTCCTACCAGGGGTTGCTGACCGATGCCGTGGGCAATCCGGTTACCGGCGACTGGACGGTGACGTTTGCCATCTTCCCGAAGCTGTCAGGGGGAGAAGCGATGTTCGAGGAGACCTTGGAGGTTTCCACGAACAAGGGGCTTTTCTCCGCCTACCTCGGTGCTGCGGAAGGCAATCCGCTCGACCCCGCGCTTCTGCAGGGAGGAGATGCCTGGCTCGAGCTGACGTTCGAGACCGACGTGGGGCCCATCGTGCTCAAGCCTCGGCAGCAGATCGTGAGTACGGCATTCGCGTTCTTTGCCGACGGGGCATTGACCTGCGAGGAGGCAGCGAACGCAGCCACCCTCGGCGGCAAGCAGTCGGATGCGTACGTCACCCTGCAGCAGGTCCCGGACCTGTGCGTGCAGGCGGAGGACCTTCCTGCGCTGCTGGCCGGGCTCGGGTATCTGCCCGGTGGCGGGTACTCGGATGCGGACGTGGCAGCCTACCTGGCGGCCAACGGGTTCAATGCCTGCACCTGTTACGGCGACGTTCAGGTGGAGGCGTATCTGGTGAAGATGGGCTACCTTCCGGGCCCCGGGTTTTCCGGCAAGTATGACGACCTCATCGGCAAGCCGGACCTGAGCCAGTTCCTCACGGACATGACGGTGGTGGATGTGCTGGCAGCCAGCGGTGCGGTGCTGATGGCCGACGGGTCCGTTGCTCTGACCGGGAACCTCGAGTTTGCCCAGTACGAGGCGAGGAACCTGGTGGTGCACCGGGGACAGCTTGCTCCCAAGAGCCCCGCGACCGGGCAGCTCTGGTGGTCCACGGGGGAGAAGATCCTGAAGATCTATGATGGCACGCAGTGGGCGGGAGTCGGCGGTGGGGGCATGGCAGCGGACCTGTCGTGCAACAGCTGCGTGGATTCCTCGGACGTGTCGTTCAACTTTGCGGCTTCCGCCACCAAGAACGGGGCCGCGGCGGACGTGGACTGCAACGGGTGCGTCGGGTCTGGCGAGGTTTCTTTTGCGTGGGCCAAGGGGACCATTCCGGGCGGCGACGCGGAGCACTCGCTCACGTCAGACACGGCCACGAACTCGCTGACTTCGGACCTGGCCGGCAACGTGACCTGTCCCGGTTGCGTCGACCTTGCCGACATCAATCCAGCGGCCATGGATGGCAAGTACGTGGCCTACAGCAACAAGACGTCGGGGCTCCAGGCCACAAACGTGCAGGCGGCCATCGATGCGGTTGCCAAGGCGGGTGGAACGGGCTTCACCGAGGGCAACGGGACCATCGTCCCCTACACCCAGCAGTGGGGGCTTCCCGCTTACGGAAACGCGGTCAACCACGTGCATCTCATGAACCCTGCACAGCCCAAGGTCGTGGCCCACCTGTACGCGACCCAGTCGGCCAGCTTTGCCACGTCGAACAACCTCGTCGTGGCCTACAACTTCACGCCCAACAGCTACAGTGCGGTCGCGACCGGGACCGCGGGCCAGAGCTCCATCGAGGTATCCAATCCGGGGATTTTCAACTATGGAAACCACATCCTGGTCCACCAGCCCGTGGGTACCGGCGGCAACGGGACGAACTCGGGCAAGTGGGAGACGAACCAGGTTGTCGGAGTGCAGGGAAATCAACTGCTTCTGGCAAAGCCTCTCCAGAACTCCTATAAGACAAACGCATGCGACCAGGGGCAGGCGCAGGTGGTCGTGGCAGCCAGCTACAACCTGCTCGAGGTGGTGGGGGGAGGCACGGTCTATCCCAAGGAGCAGTTCGGCGGCGGTGAGACCCAGGGCGGGGTGGTGTACATCCGCGCCCGGAAGATCGTGGTCAAGAGCGGCGGGAAGATCCACGCAGACAGCTACGGCTTCGAGGGTGGAAACCACGACAACTGCGACAGCTCTCCCTACCGGTGTGAGCGTGGGCATTCCGAGTGCAACATCTGCGAGGATGCGGCCAACCTCGGCACGAACGCAAACTGCTCGGGCGGCGGCGGCGGCAACCACAGTTGCTGGAACCCCTCGCTGGGCGGTGGAGGAGGCGGAGGCAACAAGGAAGCCGGCAAGGCCGGCATAGGAGGCCAGGCGGGCAGCGGAGGCACGGCCAAGGGGGACGGGACAGGGACCTACCTGCACTTCGGCGGCGGCGGCGGTCGCAACCGGGCTGCCAGCGGAGGGTACGGCGGTGGTATCGTGGTGCTTGGGGCCGAGACGATCATCGTGGAGCCGGGCGGAGTGATCTCGGCCAACGGGGCGGACGGCGGCGGCAGCTCGAGCGGCAGCTACGGTGGCGGCGGCGCAGGGGCGGGCGGCACGGTGGCGCTCTTTGCCGACGAGGTCGTCAACAGCGGCACAATCGAAGCCAAGGGGGGCAAGGGCGGTCAGGCAACGGCCACGGGCATGCATGGTGGCGACGGCGGAGCCGGCTGGGTGGTCCAGAAGCCCCCGCTGGCGGGGCTCGTCAACGAGTCCTACCCCAAGGGCATCGAGATCTGGCTCGACGGAAAGGAAGTGACTCCGACGGTGGGAGATCCCAACTCCAAGGGGGCACCGTCCTGGGATGACGCCAAGAAGAAGTGGGGCAAGGACGGCCTGAACGCGTGGGAGACCGGGCCGCTCGACCTGACCACGGCCACCGACTGGACCCTGGGAACGCACGAAGTGGAGGTCAAGGAGACGGGCGGTGCCGGCGGCGAGCTCAAGTTCTACCTGTACGTGATCTACCCGTTCAGCAAGTCGTCACCGCCGGCCAACGATACGTGCTCGGCCCCGCAATTCCTCGATCTGGCCGGCCCGGTCGTTGTGTCGGGAACCACCGAGGATGTCATGGGCAAGATCAAGGCCACCGATGCCAACCAGGCCCCGTTCTGCGGTGGAAGCCTGGGTCCCGACGTCGTGTACGCATTCACGCTTGCAGACTGGCGCCAACTCACGGTGAACGTTACCGCACCGTTCACCCCCCGCACCTACATCAAGAAGAAGGACTGCCTGACCGGGAGCGTGGTCGGATGCGGCGAGGCGTCCTGGACATCGTCCGTACTCGAACCGGGGACCTACTACTTCTTCGTGGATGGGGACGGCAACCTTCAGAAGGGGGATTTCAAGCTGTCGGTGAGCCCGGCTCCCCCCGGACCTCCGGCCAATGACCTGTGTGCCGGGGCCAAGTCGTTGACGTTCGAGGGCGGCACTGCAAAAACCAATGATATGAGCCTGTTTGCTACCGACAATTACAGTGCCGTGTGCGGTGGCGGCGGGGCCAACGATCTGGTCTACAAGTTCACGGTGGCACCGGGGACCAGCGAGCTGGCGGTGACTGTGCAGGGCGACTTCAACCCTGTCATCTATCTGGCCAAGGACAACTGCGCTGCGGCTCCCATCGTGTGCATCCCGCAGTCCACCTACACCATGGGCTGGCCGACTCCGGGGACCTACTACCTGTTCGTGGACGGCAAGACCGTTGCGGACAAGGGGATCTTCACCCTCACCGTGACGGTGAAGTAAGGGAGGGGCACCGAGTTTCCCTACAGCTTCTTCGTCCCGGCAGTGACCGGCCCCATGATCCACTGGAAGTTGTCGATCACGAGTGCGGAATCGAGACGTGCATCATTCGTGTCCTGGAGGTGGAACTTGAGCTGGAACTTCTCCCCGGCCTGGATGGGCCATGAGGTGCGCATCCAGCCCGTTGAGGTGGCGAAGTTCGTGCCCGTGATCGGGGTCACCGGAGCGTTGACCGGCTCCTGGAGATCGGCCAGTGCTCCGACGTAGCAGTATGCCTTGCCGTCCTTCACGAAGGCCGTGTACTTGGCCGGGTTCACGCACTCGACGTAGTTGATCACCTGTGGTGCGCCCAGCGTGGTCAGGGGGGCAGTCAGGACGAGGTAGAACTTGTCGTTGTAAGGCTGCTGCTGTGCGGTCCACTCCCGAGAGAGGAACACGAAGTCCACCGAGAATCCGAGCGCACCGGGGGGAGCGGTGATGAGCACGTCGGCCTCGACCACGTCGCAGGCGGTGGCCGAGGTGAACGGGTCGGGGGAGCAGGCGTTTGGGGGCATCTGGTCGTCGTGTCCCTGGGAATAGGGGTAGCCGGTTGCCATGTACACGAGGGAGGAGCCGCCCTTGGGAACCAGCGCGGTGCCCGCGGTCCCATACATGAGCCCCGCCTCCCACATGTCAGCGAGGGGGTCTCCCAGCGGGGTTGTCACGGCCACGGAAGACAGCAGGCTCGGGTAGCAGAAGTCGGCTGCGCACTGGAAGGCCGCCGGGGTCTTGCCGACGCACTCGCCCGAGCATGCGATGTCGACGCACAGGCCAGAGAAACACTCCTGCTGCTTGCCGCATACGCCGCACACGCCGCCGCACGCATCCGGGCCGCACTGCTTGTTGCCGCAGGCCGGGTCGCAATTCACGCACTGTCCTGCGGAGCAGACCTGTTGGGTCGCGGCACAGTCGGGCCCCTCCACCCAGGCCGATCCGAAGGAATTGCACGTCAGCACCAGAGTACCGGCGCATCCGGGCTGGTTGGGGGCGCACACCCACGGGACGCACACCGATGTCCCCGCGTCGCAGAAGGTCGCATCCGGGCAGGGAGTGACCTCGAACGTGGTACCGTCCGCAGAGCAGGTGACGAAGGACAGCTCGTCCACGCACGAGACCTTCCCCGGCTCGCATACTACGTCCTTGCAGACGCCGCCGGAGCAGGCCTTGGCATCCCCGCACTCGACGACCTGGAGGTAGCCGCTGCCGTCAGGCTTGCACACGAACGCAGCGTTGCCGTCGCACCCCTGGGAATCTGGCGTGCAGAGCCATGCCTTGCATTCCGCTGCCTCGCAGAACTGCCCATCCAGGCAGTCCACCGTCACGGTCGCCAGGTTGCCGTTGGCACTGCACGTGACCACGTCTCCGTCCAGGCAGGCAGGCCACGTTGCGGCCTGGTCGCACACGTCCGGAAGGCACTTGCTCTGCGAACACCATGCGGTCGTCGGGCAGTCCAGGTCGGTGAGGCAGTCGACGCACTCCCCGATGGTCTTGTCGCAGACCTTTTCGAACTCTTTGCAGTCCTTGTCCGAGGTGCAGACGAGGATGATCTCGCAGACGTTGGCGGTGCAGCGAAAGCCTTCGGGGCAGTCGGCATCGATGCTGCATTCCACGCACACGAGAAGGGTCTTGTCGCAGACCTCGTCGACCTCGCAGTCCTTCGAAGACTCGCAGGTCTTGGGGGGCTGGCAGGTCTTGTCCACGCAGTGGTTGTTGGGCGGGCAGTCCGAATCGGCCAGGCAGTCGACGCAGGTTCCTGCCGGCTCGTCACAGAGAGTCCCCTCCGGGCAGGGATTGGCCGGGCAGGGGAGGGCGGTGCAGACATGCCCGACGCAGGCGAATCCTTCCAGGCAGTCAGCGTCCGTGGCGCATTCGGCGCAGATTCCCGCAGTTTCGTCGCACACTTCCCCGGACGGAGCGCACTGGGCATCGTCCGTGCAGTCGGCGCAGATGCCGAGGGCCAGGTCGCACGCCTGGGGATAGCATTCCTCCAGCTTGGTGCATGGTTTGCCGGGCTCACTGATGCACAGGCCGTCGTCGTTGCAGATCTTCCCCTCGTCGCACAGGCCGCAGACGCCGCCGCAGCCGTTCGGGCCGCACTGCTTCCCCGTGCACTGAGCCTGGCAGATGTCCGCGTCCGCCCACGGGTTGATGTCTGGAGGCTCCACGTCGGGCAGGGCATCCGGAACGATGCCATCCGTCGGCAGCGTGTCGGGTGGAAGAGGCTCTCCGTCCGCAGTCAGGCCGTCTGCCGCAGAGTCGGCCGTGACGTCCGACTCGACGGCGGGGCCTTGCGAACCGGTCGAACAGGCAGAAGAAAAGAGGATTGCACTGAGCAAAAGGCATTGGGGGCGAGCGAACCGAATCATGGGACCCCTCCTTCGTGCTAGGGCTTGCAGCACATTGCGCACAGATTGTCGATCTTGTCCATGCCGTTGTCGGCGCTGCCTAAGATGTCCCGGAAGCGCATCAGGCGGGTATCGTAGCCCGAAGCCCAGGTGTTCTGGACTTCGGCGGTCGAATCGACGCAGAGTGTCTTTCCATACGGGCCGTGGACGTATGCCTCGATGCCGCCCGTCCGGCCGGAGTAGACCTTGGTGTAGCCCGTGGCGCACGTGTCGGTCCCGAGTGCCATGTAGCAGCCGCCATCGCAACAGACCGAACAGCGGGAACGGACTTTCTGCATGCCGTCCCCCTGGGCATCACCCCGCATCAGCCGATTCGGGTAGCCGCTGGACCAGGTCTGCATCGCCGAGGCATTGGAATCGACGCATTCCACGTTGGCCAGATGGGCCCCGCCGGATGTGAAGGATTCATGTCCGCCGGGGTTTCCGCGCAGCACCTCGGTGTATCCGGCAGCGCAGCCCCAGACCCCCCAACGCGTGTAGCACAGCCCGCCATTCTCCCCTGCGGGGCCCTGCGGTCCCTGAGGGCCGGTGGCCCCCGTGGCACCTGTGGCGCCCGTGGCTCCGGTCGGTCCCTGGGGTCCCTGTGCACCTTGCGGTCCGGTGGCCCCGGTAGCCCCCGTGTCCCCCTTGGGGCCCTGCGCACCGGTGGCCCCCGTGTCTCCCTTGGGGCCCTGCGGTCCCGTCGGTCCGATGGCCCCGGTAGCTCCCTGTGGCCCCATGGGTCCGACCGGTCCCTGCGGTCCCGCTGGGCCGGTGAGTCCCTGCGGTCCCTGCGGTCCGGTGTCGCCCTTGGGACCGGTGAGTCCCTGGGGACCCTGCGGTCCGGTCAGCCCCTGCGGTCCCTGTGGCCCGGTATCGCCCATGGGGCCGGCAGGCCCCTGCGGTCCGGCCGGTCCGGTAAGGCCTTGAGGTCCCTGCGGGCCGGTGAGGCCCTGGGGCCCTTGCGGTCCCATGTCGCCGGGCGGTCCCTGGATTCCCTGGGGTCCAGCGGGGCCGACGAGGCCGGTGGGGTCGCCGATCCAGCTTCCGTCGGCCGCGATGATCGGCTTGTTGTTGATCGTGACGCGCCCCAGCAGGTCGACAGCAAGGACATCGAGGAGGGGCGGGGTGTTGACGAGATCTGCATAGTCGCCGGTGAAAGCGACGACAGCGAGCTCATCGATGGTGACGAAGCCGTTTTGTGTGACGATGTCGACGACCTGCTGCTCGGTGAGGGAGAGATCCTCCGAGCAGGTCCAGGCATCACCGGCGGGGTTGCGCTTGAGGATCTGGTTGGCGGAGCAGCCGCAGCCGAGGTCGGCCAGCCCGATGGTCCCGTCGAGGATTTCGGTGGACTCGACGCAGTCGGAGCAGGCGAGGTCGGAGGCGGACACGGCGTGACGGGCCTGCATGGAGTAGCCGACTGCAGACAGCGGCAGACGGGGAAGCTCCTCGCCGCCGTCGACTGCGATACCGGCCCACAGCTCACCGAACTGCTCGAACAGGGGCGGGGTGTCGAGCGGAGTGGACTGGCCGAGCAGGACGGAGAATTCGCCTGCACCGGTCATGGGCACGTCAGCGTGCAGCTCGGTCCAGACAGGCACACCGCCGGCCGGTGCCGAGTAGAGGGAGAACAGGAGGTCCACCGGGCCGGTGACGGGCTCTCCCGCCAGGTTGTTGAGGCTGCCGCGAACAGCCAGGTGGCCCGGTCCCCAGTCGGCCTGCGCCGTTGCGGGGAGCGCACAGAGCGCAGCCAGGAGGAGCACCATCGCCATCCAGCCGGAACGTCTCGAATTCGTCCGCTTCTCCATGTTCGAAAGCTCCTTTGTGCGGGCCCTTGTCCGCACCTTGCTACCATCCCAGTTCAAGCACCAGCCCGGATCCCTGGACCGTACCGGCAGCGACTGCCTCGAACGTCACGTTCAACGACAGCGAATCCGACTGGACGGTCCCCGACGCCTGGACCTGGTGCAGCGTGAGTCCGCTGGCAGCGCACCCCTCGTCGCCGAGGAAATCGCAGTCGTTGTCGATGCCGTCGCAAAGCTCGGGGGCACCGGGGTGGACAAGAGGGTCGAGCGGTGAGCAGTCAGTCTCGTCGGGCTCCAGGTCGCCGTCGTCGTCGTCGTCCACGCAATCCGCGAACTTGTCCGAGTCGGAATCCAGGAACCCCTCGTCCACGAGGCCATCGCAGTCGTCGTCCAGGCCGTTGCAAAGCTCGGGCAGCTCTCCGAGCCCTTCGTCAGCGGTCCCGTCGCAGTCGTTGTCAAGGCCGTCGCAGGTTTCCGACTGGGGTTCCGGAGCATCGCAGACCCACCCCACTGCTCCCTGGCACGACATCGTTCCTTTGCACAGGCCGTGCTCGTTTTCCGACGAGCAGGGTGCCGGTGTGAGCTCTTCGTCGGCCTTGCCGTCGCAGTCCTCGTCCGTGCCGTCGCACGTTTCGGCCACCGGCGTCTTGGCACTGCATTGCGTCCAGCCGGCCGGGCCATCGCAGATGCTCTCACCAAAGCACTTGCCGAACTCGTTTGCGACCGAGCAGGCCTCGATTGAGCCGTTCAAATCGAAGGTGCAGATGCAGCTTCCAGTGTCGGGGAGGCACTGGTGGGCCACGGTCCCGTCCAGCGTCACCTCGGTACAGGTGTAGTGCTCGGGACAGGGGTCCCCCTTGGCGCAATCGAGTCCGCAGAAGGTCCCCGATGCTCCGATGGCCAGGCAGAGGTCCCCTTTGTAGAGGCAGTCGGCATCTTCCGAGCACGGCTTGCACGCGTTGCCGGCCCGGGGGACGCAGATGAATGTCCAGTCGGGCGGGGTGGCGATTCCTTTGCACAGCCAGTCCTTGGGGCATTCCTCGACGCAGGGGATGGTGCAGACGGATTCTCCATCGCCGATTTCGATGCACAGGCCGCTCTCGCAGTCGGCGTTGGATGCGCACGGATTGCCGAAACCCGGGGGGACGCGGACCGAGTCGGGCAGCACTCCGTCACCCGGGATGAACCGGTCCTCGATCTCCTGCGGCTGGACCTTGGATTCCTCCAGGCGAACGTCATCCAGGAGGCTGCCGTCCCGGGCATCGAGATCCTCGTCGGAGGACGTGACACCGGTGCTGCAGCCCACACTGGCGGCCAGTGCAAGGAATACATACGCGAACCGTAGTCGAGTCATGGAATTGCACCTCGTGGCCATCCACCACGGATGGGAGTATGCGGCGGAACGGCCTTTGATTTCAAGTGGCACGCGGGGGCGCATTGACAACGGGCGTCCGGGCGGTGCAGGATCAGGCAAGCAGGCAGGAATCCGGGGACTGGTGGCAAGTGGTCGCGGGAGGCGAATGAACGAGGGATTTGCAGGTACCGAGCGGTTCCGACTGATCCGGCTCCTGGGGCGTGGGGGAATGGGGGAGGTCTACGAAGCCGACGACCTGGTCCTCCACACGCGCGTGGCCATCAAGCTCCTGTCGCACTTCGGCCCGGCCCAGCTCTTCCAGTTCAAGCAGGAGTTCCGCTCCCTGGCGGATGCAGTACACCCGAACCTGGTCGGACTGCACGAGCTGCACTGCGAGGGAGAGCAGTGGTTCTTCTCCATGGAGCTGGTGGAGGGGGGTGACTTTGCCGCGTACGTTCGTGGGGAGGATTCTCACTCCGGATTGGAGCTCGACGAGCGGTTGAGCGACACGGTGGAAGCTGCGGGACCTGCGGAGCCTGCCGAGTCGGAAGGTGCGGCATCCTCGGTGATCACAGGGCATCCGCTCTGGGAGCTTGGGCCGGATGCCGAGGTGCGGTTGCGAAAGGCATTGACCGGGCTGGCGACCGGAGTGGCTGCCCTGCACGACTTAGGCCGGGTGCATCGGGACTTGAAGCCCTCGAACGTGCTGGTCACGGCGGCCGGGCGGGCGGTGATTCTGGACTTCGGATTGGTTTCGTCCCGCCGCTCAGCCGGGCGGGGGGGGACCGAGCTGGTCTCGGGAACCATCCCGTACATGTCCCCGGAGCAGGCGGGTGGCGACTCAACGGGGCCGGCAAGCGACTGGTATTCCGTCGGCGTGATGCTGTACGAAGTGCTGGCGGGGCGGCTGCCTTACGGGGGGACGTTCTCGGAGATGCTGGCGGCCAAGCGCCGCGCCCCTCAGCTTCTTCCGGCGTTGGATGGACGGGTGCCTGCGGACCTGGCCGATCTCTGCCGGCGGCTCTTGTCGCCAAGGCCGGAAGACCGGCCGGATGGCCGTGCGGTGTTGTCCCTGCTCGATGCCGGGGGGGCAGCCAGGGGGGA
>Ga0233425_10002592_pt1 | contig 35027 bp, 39 predicted proteins | sample Watercolumn_Towu_2_FD_181712 | JGI IMG/M metagenome (GOLD analysis project Ga0233425, IMG submission 181712) | Freshwater microbial communities from Lake Towuti, South Sulawesi, Indonesia - Watercolumn_Towuti2014_140_MG | ecosystem: Environmental > Aquatic > Freshwater > Lake | place...
CGATTAGAACATCTAAATCACGAATTATAGTAAATCTGGTTGTTTCTCCGAATCTGCCAGAGACATACTCCAAAATATCCCTATTGCTCGCCAGTTTTTTCTCACGAATAAACTGTAAAATTGCTTCTTGCCTGGTGCTTATTTTTTTCATAAATGTTGCATTAATACTGCTTTAATTGTAGCATTTTGCAACAATAAAAGCAATAATGTAACATAAAATAAAATAAAAATAGCTAATTTTGGCTATTTTTATTGTTGCACGGCACACTGAAGAATGTTAGCTCGCCCGCCTTTGGAGGGAACTTTTTTTAAGAAGAATACAGAATATATTTACATCCCAGACTTGTCCAAGACTTTATCCTTGTCTGCAAATACTTGATCAACGAACTCTTGTGACTTACAGCCAAACCTTGGCTTATTAAAATCTTTTATTACAATTGAATTTCTATCTTCGGGTCTTGCTCCCCGATCAGATTCCGCATGCTGAAAATGTCTTTCTTTTGCCGCACTCAACAAATCCTCCAAACTATTATACTCATGTATTCCGCGATTACCACCATCTGAATGCTCAAACCAATACCATTTATCATCTACTTTGTAAACCAAGAATGTATGAGTCGGCGAGTCATTCGGATCATCTTTGGCAAACATTATAAAATACACCCTGAAGTTATAGCCATGCCTTGCAAACCATTCGCGCTCAAGTTCTGCGCTATCCCAACAAACACCGTAGCCACTCTCGATCAACTCCGTCGGACTTTGCAAAAAATACTCTTCTTCAAACTTCTCATCCATTTCCTTATCCTTCCAAGAATATTTTTTCTTGTCTTTTGAGCTTACAAAACCGTATTCAATATTCCTGCCCATAAAATCTAGAAGTTCCTGCGGTGTTTTTATTTGCTCAAATATTTTCCTCTTATCTAATTGTTGAATTGTTTCAATCTTTTCTTTCATACTATTTTACTAAATTTTTCGCCCATTCCTTTGCTCTTTCAATCACTTTATCTTTCTCAAACTTCAACGGCTCGCGAAAATCAATTTGACCAATAATTTCGTTACCTGCTAATTCCGCAACCATGTTGACCAAAGTCTTTCGTGGGTCGCCACCGTGCGTACAGAATAATGCAATTTTCTTGCCGTTTAATTTTGTATTAATAAAAAACGCACGCAAGGGCGGAGTAAAATTCCACGCCCAAACCGGCGTACCGATTATAAGCAGATCATAATCTTCTGGATTTTTCGCAAGTAGCTCCAGCTCCGGTATTTCCTTCATTATCACCTGCTTCCCACCCCAAAAATACTTCATAAAACCACGCGGATTAATCAATTGCTTCTTGGTTTTTAATTCCAAAATATCCGCGCCAATCTCTTGCACGATCAAATCGGCGATAAATTTGGTATTCTTGGTGAGAGAATAATAAATAATGAGAGTTTTCATATAAACTTTTTAAATATGATTCATTAAACGTTTTTTCATCTTCTATAAGCCGAATACCGTAGAAAAATTTTTGTTGTAATTTCGCATGCTTTTTGTGGTATTTTTTTCGAATAGCAAAATTTCTTTACCAAGACCAACAACCTTAACAACACCATCTTCAACTAAAACCGCCTGATTATTATCTATTATCTTTAATGGATGCAAGGTAGTGTCATACTATCCAATAAAAGAATTATCCATTTCGAATAAAATCTGCGGAGTTTCCATATTTATTTTATCTATACTTATGCCATATTTCTCGCTATACAAGGTGTCAACAGAGCAAAACTTGGCCTGGTTATAATCAAAGTCAATTTTTTCTGACACCTTCATAACCTGTTCCACTGACTGCCCTTTTATCTCCACAAATGGCTCCAAAAAAGGCCACTCATCGATTGTTATATCTACCCCATCCAGCTCCCACAATTCTCGCATGCTTTCTTGATAGGCTTTTTCCTTACAACCAATTCCAGCTAAAAAATTTTTGCTTCTTCGAAGTTATTAACCGTCAACATTATTTCTTTTTGATTGTGAATCTTGTCGCCATCAACCACTTTCACAAGCTCATTGTAACTTTATCACTCTCATCTCACACCCGCAACCAGCCACCTTTAATTTGATGGCCATCTGGCAAATTAAAAACAATACGCTTTTGCATAAACTCTTTTTTAATAAGTCTCGCCCCAGCCGCACGCAATTTTTCTCGTACTTCATCTTTGTTTATATTTGTATAGGTTACTTCGTATTCGATGTTCATATATTTTATACATAATTATTACTATTATACCACAAGTTCTATTTCCTACCACCACCAAAAAAAAACTGCTTAAAATAAGCAGTTTTTTGGTCATAGCTCCGCTTAAACTGCGGATTATGTCTGAACAATCGGATTTATTTGTTTGGCACCGGCGTTTCCAGTGTCTTAATCATCGGGGATTCAGCCGGCTCGGCCAGTGGCATCTGAGTTGGCACCTGATTCTCGTAAAGCTTGTCGAACATCTCTTTGGCGATCGGCACCACAATCTGACGTTGATAATAATACTGAGTGCCTGGGTCGGTCACAACCGGGAAGATGAGTGCCGGAACCAAGAGCTCACTTGAAAGGCCAGTAGCTTGGTCGTAATTGAAAGTCTGTACATATGCTAGCTCAGGCTTCCCTAGTTCCAAGTCGATATGCTTAGCTTTCGGAACATCTTCTGTAAAATAACCGGGGTTGCCTCCCTTTTCCGCCGCCTTTATCACCTTGGCCGGATCGGTAATCATGGCATATTCAGAAGATTGGTAGTTGTTGGTCGTAAGCCCATAAAGTCCGCTGGCTCGCTTCACTCGGACATTGACGTTTACGCGGACGCCGTATTTATTACCAGACTGATCACGAACAGCTTGCCCATCTATCAAATAAGGATAAACCACAGAAACGACCTCGGGCACATAAGCGATCGATTTGTCAGTCGCCCGCTCATAATCGCGCTTCCAAAAGCTTTCCACTTCACCCGAGCCATAGATGGAACGATCAATGCCATATTCAGCGAGCAGGCCATCGGCTAGAACTATCACTTCGGCATCAGTCGGAAATTTATCGTATTTCATGCGAAACCTTGCCCAGCAAGCCTCATCTGCGCATTTCTCAGCTTCAAGATTGCGCCACTTGAGCCAATTCTCGTTCATAGACACTGCGCCCTCGATAAAATCTATATATGTAACTAACCCAAAGTCTGCATCCTGCATCAAGCTAAGATTTTGCAGCTTAGCATCTTTAAGCTTGGCGAGGTCGATCATGGAAAGATTCAAATTTCCGATCACATCTCCCAAAACACCGGCCTCCATGCCTTTGATACGCTTGTAAACCGGCAATGATTCTTTATCCAATTTGATCTCTCCACCTTTATATACGTAACGAAAGATGGGATACTCATACGGCGGCATGATACCTAGCTTGCCGGCTTCGGCTGAGCCGCCTCCTCCGCCTATGCCGCGTGCCATTCGCGGGACACTACTCTTGGCTGCGTCACCGCCATTTTCGAAAGCGCCTCCAGAAATACTCAAAGCAGAAAGGCTGCCGAAAGATTGTGAACCGACCTTGGCGACCTGGTTTGTCTTGATTTTGTGTTCCGAGGAAATCGTCCTGCCGCCTGGAATGGCGATAAATTTAAAATTATTCTTGGTAAGCAGTGTTGCCGTAACGATGGCGACTGCAATGACCAGGACGAAAGCGCCCAGGCCGATATAAGCTTTTTTCATATGGGTAAATTGATTAATAAAAATCACGAACGGTCTATTAGATAGATTATCATGGGCAAAACCAAGGACTTCTTGGCGGATCCGGCTAAAAGACTCGGCATCGAATTCTACGTCCGGCCTTTCGGCAAGCAATCGCTCTATGGCACGTCGCAACTCCTGCTCCTTTCCGCGAAGCGATGGATCAAAGTTATAGAGCTCTGCCAATATATTATCTATTTTTTCATTTTTCATATTGAGAAGAAGTGATTATAATAAATATTTCAAGAAAATGAACGCCAGCGGAGTGATAGCAAAACGATCCTTCATGTTCGCCAGTGTCCGATAGGCCTTCATCTTGACCGCACCCTCGGTCTTCCCGAGCGCCACGGCAATCTCGCGGTATTCCATATCCTGCCAGAACCTCATAATCAAGATATCGCGTTCTTCGAAGCTAAGCGTGGATAACGCAGCTCGGATCCTGGCTTGATCGAACTGCTTGTCGAGTTCTCCAGCCTGGTTGTCTGGAGAAGCTAGGTCCCAATGGTCATCTATATCCTCGGTCGGACGCTTTCGACGATAATGATCAATAACGGCGTTGCGGGCTATTCCATAAAGCCAAGCCCGGAATCCAATTCCCCGATAACCTGTAATACTTGACCAAGCCTTAGTGAAAACCTGGCCCACCAAATCTTCGGCGGTTTCCTTATGGCTGGTTTTATAATAGACGAAACGGTATATTTCCCTGGCATAGGCGTCATAAAGCAGGCCGAAAGCCTCAGCATTACCACCCCGGCAAAGATCGATCAATTCTTTCTCTTTTTCCTTGTTCATATATGTCTATTATATAAGACGTAGAAAAATTCTGGAAGTAACAGATATTGCACGACACTAAACAACAAAAAACAAACCTCCGCGAGGCTTGCTTTTGTAAGTTTCCGCTAGAAACGGTTTGCTTTGAGATTATAATTTGATTCGCCAGCCTTCGAGTTATGAACCCTAAAAAATGGCCTTAACCTGCCTAACGTCGAGCATGGGTCACTTTATGAAATAAGTGTATCCGCACGCTGTGACGGATTTAAATGGGAGGCGTTTGTGGCTGAAATTTTGAAGTGGAAAGAGATATTTAGCTTATACGACCTCCAAATTAACAACTAAATATTTTTACCCATCACAGCAAAGTATTTCTTTTTCTTAAAAACCTTAAAACCTAATCGTTTGTATAAATTAAAAGAGGGGTTATCCCAATACACTCCAAGTGTTAATTTTCCGATTTTCTTTTTTCTTGCATCGCCTTCAATGACTTCGATTAAATATGTTCCTAAACCTTTGTTTTGAAATTGTCTCGAGACCTGAACATCGATTATAAATAATTCCTTTTCTCTTTTTTGAACATTGTATAGACCAATTCTCCTGTTATTGTATTCTACTATTTTAATGCTATCCGAATTAAAATGTTCTCGATACGCCTTTGCATCCCAACCACCTTGATATTTCCTTACATAATCAAGCATATTTCTTTTTGTAAGCCGATAACAAAACCAATAATCGTCCTCTTTAAAACCTCTAATAAATAATTTGCTCTTATCTAATATCATACAAATATTATACCACGAGTTCCATTGACAAAAATAGTGGAACTAAAAATAACTCTAAAATTAGAGTTATTTTTAAAATGCACGGGTGGTAAGAATCGAACTCACGCTAGAGGTTTTGGAGACCCCTGTACTACCATTATACTACACCCGCAATAAAAATATTATAACAAAAATAAAATAATAAAACTATATTTTAAATTTAATTTAATTAATAATTATTTAAGCATTAACAAAAAAGAAACAAAATCTTATTTTGTTTCTTTGTGTATTGTATGTTTTTTACAAAATTTGCAATATTTTTTGAGATTTAATCTTTCTTTTAGGGTTTTCTTATTTTTTCTAGAAAAATAATTTACTCTTTTACACTCTGTACATTCAAATTTTATCATATTATCTTGAGACATAAAATTTTCGTTTCACAAATTTCAACTATCACGATTAATCTTCAAGACGAAATAGTTGAATTGGATATAATAATGAAATTCAATAATTGTAACTAATAAAAAACAGACACTTCTGCTCTGTTTAATTACCCTCTTATCATATTATAAAATCAAAAAAAAGTCAACCCGTATTTTTATTAACATTTTTTAGCTAAAATAAAATAAAAAACACTATTTAAGCAAAAAATAAAATAAGAACATTGCTTAATTTTTTATTTAACTTTTTTTTAATTTATTTATGTTAATTTTTGAAAATAAAAATATATGGAAATCAAAATTCCCGCTATCAAAATAATCGTTTCAGAGCTCAACAATATGCAGGCCATTGAAAATCCAAAAGAAATTTTTGATATAAAATTTGATGCCCTTGGAGATTTAACAATTGATTGGAAAAGTAGGAAAGCCAGTGTGTTAATCATCAATTTATCACACATGCTCAAACTAGACTACAAAAAAGATTTTAAATTTGGACGAAATTCAATACACCATTTATCAGATGATTTTAATTCTGAAGAAAAAATTTTAAAAACATTTAGCAATATACTGCAAGACTATATAGAGATTGCTGAAATATTCACCAAGTAATTTGTTCTTTAAATATTTTCAAAAACAAAAAAGCATTTTTCCAAGAAAAATGCTTTTTTGTTTTTAACCTTGTGGGCCGAGCTAGATTCGAACTAACGAAGGCAAAAGCCAACAGATTTACAGTCTGTCCTCGTTGACCGCTTGAGTATCGACCCCTAAATCAAATATTAAATCATAAAAAAATCCCCCAAAAAAGGATTTTCTTATAACTAATTTAACACAGAAACAAAAATAAATCAACCATCTTAAAACAAAGCAAATAATTAATATTTTGCATTGCTACACATGAAATATTAATTATTTTTTTTTAAAATGTCTCTAATTTCTCGCAAAACATCTATTTGTTGATCCTGTTTGTCTATTTTTTTTATCGTCTCTGATTCTGTATTTTTTATTTTGTTGGCAAATTTAACCAACCAGAAAATTGAAAAAGCAATGATTAAAAAATCAACAACTGTTTGAATAAAATTTCCATAATTTAAACTAACCCCCTCTTTGAGCTCGATCGATAATCCAGAAAAATTAACACCTCCCAGAATAAGACCAATTGGAGGCATCAAAACATCAGAAACAAAAGATGAAACTATTTTCCCAAATGCTCCACCAATAATAATTCCCACTGCTAAATCAATTACATTTCCTCTTGTGGCAAAAGACTTAAATTCTTCAATTGTTTTTTTCATAATGTTATAAATTAATTATTTTTCTTGTACTGAAAATATTCCATCAAAACACTATAAATTGCCACCAAGAAAACCAATAATACAATTATTATATAGTATGACATAAAAAAAATCAAACTTTTATCAGACTGAGAAATTTTTTCCGGATCAAATTCCCTGGAATTATTTATTAATGAAAAAAAATCATCTGAGACATATGACAAAATAATTATCGGCAATGTTAAAACCGTATTGTGTAAAAAATGCATAAAAACCGACCATTGAAATCCAAAAATTATTCGCACAAATCCCAGAGAAAAACTAATCAACATCTGAGGAAAAACCAAAAACAAAATTAAATACCAATATCTTCCATAATTATAAAAATTCATAATATGAACAATCCCAAAAGCTAACGTGAAAAAATAAAAAATATATTTAAAATTTTTTAAATAAAGATTTTCCACTTTCTCAAGTGGCAATTTATTTTTGATTATCTTGCTAAACAAAAATCCAAAAAAAACAACAAGCAAAATTAGTGCTAAATTTTTTAAATAAAAATTTATTTCAAAAAACCATATTGTAAAATCAAAGCCAAAATAATTACCCGCCTCTAGTAACAAAAAAAACAAAAAAACAGAAAAAAAGAAACCTAAATTCCAATGTCCACAACGAAGTGGTAAGCGAAAAATCAATTCCTCAAAAAGAGGCGCAAAAATCATAGTGAAAAAAATCACAACATAAATTGACTGATCATTAAAAAAATCTATTAGGTAATTTTGGTTAGCGTCAAATCCGGAAAAAGACACAATGGGGGCAATAAATATCTCACTCAAAAAAACCAAAAGAATAATAAAACTCCAAAGCTTGATAATGCTCCAGGTCTTGAATCTCCAATCTCCATCACGATAAAACATTCTGTAGCGAGGTTGCTTAATAAATAAAAAAAATGAGTTTAGGATGCTCATTTTATTATTTAACTGAATTGATTTTGTGTTCATGAGCCATTGTCGGGGATCGAACCCGAGACCCCTTCCTTACCATGGAAGTGCTCTACCAGCTGAGCTACAACGGCAATATTTACCTCCAAAAAAGAAGATCAAGCAATTTCTTCTATTTGTTTTTTTAATTCTGCTAATTTTTGATTTTCTGGATTAACTTCTTGCAACTTTTGATGAGTGGTCAAAGCTAGATCTTTTTCCTTGTTTATTATACAAATCTCCAATTTTGTGTCAAGATATCTTGGATTATTTTTTTCCAAATTCAATGCTTGATCAATATAATTCAATGCTTCTGAATAATTCTCCATTTGTTTTAATATCAAAGAAATTTTAAAATTAATATCAGATAATTGAATATTTGATAACTCTCGATCGTTCGTCATTAAATCAGAAGCGCCGAATTCCGAGTCTAATAATTTAATTATATGCTTATAGGTTTGCATTGCTTCATTAAATTCTTTTTTAAAAACATACAATTCTGCCAATCCCTTAAAAGCTTTTATGTTCTTACTGTCCATGCCAATAATCTCGATGTATTTATTTTCGGCATTTTCAATATCATTTTTTAAAAAACATTCCTCAGCATCGACAAAAAGTTTAACTATAATTTCTTTTTCGCTCTGCCCGCCCTTAATGGCTTGTTCTTTTTTGTAATTAACTTTATAATCAACCAATTTTTCCAACAACACTTTAAAAAGATTGGAAATCTTTTGACCAAGAGGAATGGCATTATTTTTTACAATTGAAAAATTTTTATAAAAACTTCTTTTAATCCTGCTGCCGATAATTTGTTCCTTAAATTTTGTTTCTCGCTCTTTTTGAATTGTATTTAAATCCAAATTGGCTAAAACTGAAAACTTCCTAACAACAATCGAAATTATTATTGCTAGACTGATTAATATAATAATAAGTGGAATAATATTATACATACTTTAAAAATAAAAACCAATTATTCAAAAATAAAAAAATAATGCCCTGGCATTAATACAAATATTAACCATTAACTCTAGGTTTGTATATCCTGAATGTCAACCTGGTTGGCGCTTCCAAAAAGCTCCATATGCTTCACCACCACATCTTCAATTGCCTTAATGGTTGGGGTTAATAAATTGCGCGGATCTGTTTCTTTGGGATTTTTTCGACACAATTCAACCAATGTCTGACAAAAAGCAATTTTAATATCACTGCCGATATTGATAATATTAACACCCTCCTGAATGGCCATTTTGATTTTTTCTTCATTAATTCCCGAACCACCATGCAAAACAAAAACTTTTTTAGTTTTATTTTTTATATCTCGTAGTAATGGAATGTTGATATCTTCATTGTCATAAACACCATGCGCTGTTCCGATTGCGGCGGCAATGGTATCGACCTTGGTATCTTTGACAAATTTAATTACTTCATCCAATTTAGCAATTGGAATATTGCTAAGTTTCCCTCCTAAATCGCCATGACCGCCAACAATTGCTCCTACTTCACCTTGAACCCAAACATTTTTACTATGACCGAATTCTACCACTTGTTTGGTGAGTGCAATATTTTCATCCAATGGTAAATGAGAGGCGTCAATGTGTACAGAAGAAAAACCGGCCTGTATGCAACCGAAAACTGAGTCCAAGCTCTTGCCATGATCAAGATGAAGAGCAATTGGAACTTTGGAGGCGATATTTTTGGCTACTGTTGTTACCAAATGAGTGACTGGCTTTAGGCCCATGTATTTGATTGCTCCCTCGGAAACTTGAATAATAGCCGGTGATTTTGCTCGCAACGCCGCTTGAGCAACGCCCAAAATCGACTCCAAACCATGCACATTAAACGCGCCGACTGCATACCCTCCTTTTTTTGCCTCCTTAATAATGTCTTTTATGTGTGCCAACATGCTTTTAAGTGTTAATTAATTTAAAACTGTCTTAACGACTTTAAAAAATTCATCCGGATCCAAGCTGGCGCCGCCAACCAACATTCCGTCCAGGTTATCAAGACCAACAAAACTTTTAACGTTTTTACTGCTAATACTGCCGCCATAAATAATTTTAAAATTATTATTAACAATCTTCATGCCAAACATATCATTTAGCGTTAATCGAATAATTTTATGAGCGTACTCGGCTTCGGATGGCTCGATAGCTGTTCCTGATCCAATGGCCCAGATTGGCTCATAGGCGATGACGATTTGCTGATTGCCGACTATATCAATTCCGCTCAATGCTTGTTGCAATTGATCAAAAAGAACAAAATCTCTACGATCGGTCTTTCTTTCGTCCCAATTTTCACCAATACAAACTATCGGAATTAATTCTTCGGCGTGCAAAACGGCTTTCACTTCCTTATGTATCATCTCATAATTTTCCATTAAAAATTTACGCCTTTCGCTATGGCCGATGATCACATAATCACAGCCAGCCTCAATCAACATGTTCGGAGAAATTTCTCCAGTATACGCCCCCTCTTTTTCCCAAAAAACATCTTGAGCTCCCAACTTAATTCCACTCCCCTTCAAAACATCCTTCACTTCCAAAAGTGAGATAAAATTAGGACAAACAGCCACGGTTCCGGAATTAAAATTTTTAAATTTAGTTTTAATTTTTTTTGCCAAATTTACTGATTCAGAAAGACCTAATTTCATCTTCCAATTTGCAATAATAATTTTTTCTTCTTTCATATATTGTGAAAATAAAGCCATGCGAATCTCTAAAAATATTAAAGATGTTCGAAATGACAAATATAATTTTATATAAAATAAATCTTATTTCCACTGAAAACTCGCAAAAGTCCACTGCGCCATTTTTTTGGCCTGAGAAAAACGCGAATTAATATTCTCTTCATCCAAAATCACAGAAATAATTTCTTTTCCATCGTGATTTAAAAATTTACCCACAAAACAATAACCAGCAGCCTCTGTAAAACCAGTTTTTCCCCCCTCATTTTTCGGATAATCACTTTGATCCAATAGCACATTAGTACTGTAAATCGCCTGATCTGATCCGTCTTTTAGTTTAAATCTGTAAGATTTCATGGTTAAAGCATTGGCGATTTCTTTTCGCAAAAATGCCTCGTTGGCAATCAAAGCGACTTCCTTGGCGGTTGAAATATTGCCTTTTCCCAAGCCTATTGGATCAACAAAACTGGAATTCTTCCAGCCTTTTTTTTGAACATACTCATTCATTTTGGCAACAAATTGATCCATGCTTAGACCAGTTGAATTAACCATGGCCATAGTTTCAGAATTTGCTGATGCTACTAGGCTTAGATTTAATAAATCCTTCACTTTTACAATATCACCTGGCTGTAAATAAATTTTTCCCCCCTCCACTCTATCTTCTTTTCTGATTTTATAATCACTGTTCAAATCATATCCCCCTTCCAAAAAAACCAAAGCAGTAACTAATTTAGTCAGGCTAGCAATCGGAGTTTTTTCGTCCAATCCGCTACCGTACACAATCTCGCTCGATCCGCAATCCAAGATGGCGCCTTTTCCGCTGTCAACAACATAATCATCAACTTCCTGATTTTTTATCGGACTGACGACATCTTCATTTTTTGGCAAAACATTAAATTGATATGTTTGATAATTCAAAATCTGATTAATGCTTTCTTCGCTTTCACCAAGGACAAGCCCTTGGTTACCATTTGTTAAATTTTCATTTGTATTTTTTTTATCTTGAAAAAGTATTGCAACGAAAAACAATATCATTGTTGCAATCAATAAATATTTTCGCATGGGGATTTTTAATTTTATTTTTTATTATTCTTTTGTTTCGTTTAAAACATTATCCAGTATCTTGTCACTGCTCAACCTTTCAAAGTCTGGCAGCTCTTTTATGTCATTAATTCCTAAATATCTTAAAAAATCAAACGATATAACGTACAATGAATCTCCTGCCTGGTCATCCTCTTTGGTTTCAATTAATCCTCTCAGTAATAAATTCCGAAGAATAAGGGCGCAATTCACTCCTCTGATTCTATTTAACTCCGCCTTGCCGATTGGGCCACGATAAGCAATAACAGTTAACGTTTCCAAACTAGGACGAGACAATTCGCCGGTTGTTTCGTCTTTAATAAACTCCGAAACAATTTGAGCATTCTCTGGGGAGCTAACCATTTGATACTTGGTGCCATCTTTAATTATTTGAATTCCTCTGTTGTTCTGCTTATACTCTTCAACCAATTCATCTCCAGCCTTTTTAATCTCACCATCTTTAACGGCTAAAATTTCAGATAGCTGCTTAATTGGCATTGGCTTGGCAGAAATAAAAAGCAAAGATTCAATTTTTGACTTAATATTCATAGTTAACATTTTTCAATAATAATCTCACCAAACATTTCATTCTGCGTCAGCATCACTTCGCGCTGGCGCATTAATTCCAGCATGGCTAAAAAACTGACAATAATTTCTGATTTGGATTCTGCTTCATTCATGATTTTTGTGAAACTAACTCGAATTTTGTTCAATAAAATTTTTTGAATAGATAGAATTTTTTCCTCTAGGCTGATCTTTCTCTCCATAACTTGTTCCTTTAATTTTTCCGGTGGCTTCATTCTGGTGAGAAATTCTTCAAAAACATTTTTTAGATCTTCTTGCTTTAAATTCTTGGGCGGCGAAAATGATTTGATTTTATTTAAAATTACTTTTCGATTAAACTCTCTGACATACATAAATTTCTTGCTGCCCAGCATTTTTTCTACCACCTTGGTGGCATCCAAAAATTCTTTGTACAATCTCAACTGCTGCTCCAGCTCATTGGCATCTTCTTCGTCTTCTTCAACATAAAGATAAGGCAGCAATGCCTTTGATTTTAGATAAAGTAAGCGCGCAGCAATTACCAAAAAATCCGCTATCTCTTCTGGATCTATCACCTTGGAGGACTTAACCAATTCCACATATTCATCAGCAATAGAAGCTAGGCTAATTTTTGTAATATCCAACTCTTCTTGCTCTATTAATTTCAAAAGCAAGCTCAACGGTCCTTCAAATTTTTCAATTTTTATATTCACAGTAAATATTGCTAAAATTATTTAAAAAATACCAAAAAAATAAATAAAAAAATGCGATTATTTTATACACATATTATACCTCATTTTTAGTTAAAAGGCAAAATGTCAAAATATAATTCAACTTCGCCAGATAGAAGATGCTTTTATTTTTGTGAACAGCTACCACATAATCAAAAAACTACACTGAAATAAAGTGTAGTTTTTAAAATTATAGCATTTTCTTAGTTGGAATATGTTGTAAAAATCTATTTCATCAAAGACGGATCATTAATTGGATCAGCAAAAGAACCCTTTGGTAAAATGGTTACCTTTTGCTCGATACACTGATAACCAGCATCATGAATCCAAATACCCTTGTATAAAAAAGGATCGGTATTTTCATTGTCCTTATTGCTGGTTCGAAATAAAGCGCAAAGAGCGTATTTGTCATCGCCAATGATTTTATATTCTATTTTTTTATTTTCAATCGGATCTTGCAAATCTCTTTCTTGGAGGTAGGAATATTCCTTTGTTAAATCATCCAAGGACTCTGGTAGTTTTTGTTTTTCTGAAAAAAAACGATTAACAGCAGAATTTAAATTACTAAAAACGTTCACCACTCTTTCATCCATTTTTCTTTTTCTGGTCTCCATCGGAGATTCAACAACAAACAGGGAAGCAAAAAAAGAAACCACAATCAACAATAAACTGCCATAAAAATAAAACTTAATAATTTTATCCACTCCAAGTTCCGCATTCTTTCTCCTGATATCATAAAAATAAAAAGAAAAAACAATAGCCGCAATCACAATAGCGACCAAGGCTTTTAGGAAAAACTTCAATGACAATTCTCCATTTAAAAAACCATTAATAGTGCCGATCAGCCAGCCAATCATTACAACAGAAGAAACCAAAATTACCAAATAGCTTAACCACTTTCTGATTTGCGAATCCTTTTCCAATTCCCCGGATTTCAAATTTTTCATGATTAAAGATTTCATGACATAATAAATCGGAGCCGCAATCACAATAGCTGAAATAGCGAATTTCATAGCATCATCGCTGTAAATGGCGCTGTATTCATTGATAACGTCTCTGATGTATTTATTGATAATTTGAAAAATTATCATTCCGGTTGATTGCGCCGTAAAAATCAGCGCCACCAATCCCAAAAGATAGTAAAAAGCAAATTTTGCTGAATTAGTTTTTGAATTCATATTTTTACAAGTTGTGCCCAAAGACACTAACATAGTTTATAATACCTTACACTTCTAAGCTACTCCGGAACGCGCATGGAGTCAAGTATTAGTTTTTTATGATCTTCTTTTCTTTTGATATCTTGCTTGATTACTTGAATTTTCGATTGGAGATCTCGAAAATATTTTCTTTCCTGCTCGGACAAAACAGCGCCGTCGTCAATCACCCTTTCCACTAATCGATCTTTTTCATTTTCCAGATCAGTTAATATTTTTTTATCTTCATCTAGGCCAGGATCGATCCCTTGAATTGCTTCTCTTGGTTTATTAATATACGGTTGAATATTTTTTTTTGTTTCTTCGGCAACTCTTTTTTCATCAGCACTCCTGCCAGCGCGATACAAAGCTTCTTGTATTTTATTTTGCACAGAGCCCTCTCTTCTTTCTTTCTGCTCTTCGTCTTTTCTTATTTTCATCTTCTCATCAGAGGTATTGATCATTATACCCATTACATGAACAACAAATTGTTCATAACTCATTTTTTCCACGTCTTCTTCTTTTTTATTTTTTCCCGGCTTAACGAAACCATCGGTCAGACTTGCCCAGCCAGCACTAGCCCCGGCACGATATTCAAAATCTTTTAAAAGTTTATCTATCTCTTCTTCCAGCACCAACTCATCTTCGATATTTTCCAATCCTAGACTATTTCTAATATTGCGAATTGCTGGATAAAACTTTTCCCTTTGCTGTTTTTCAGAAAAATCAAAAATATCTACAAATTTTTCCCCTTGAATATCTTGTTTTATTTTTCTAATCACATATTCAACCAAAGGTTCATTTACCTTTTCTCCATCAACTCCACTGAATTCCAAGGACTCTGTCACTGAGAATCCCGCACTGATGGATACCAAAAATTCATCACCTGAACGATGAACTGGGATATAACGAATACCAACTTTTTCCAACCACTTGGCCGTCTTTCCAGTAGTGAAGACAGTGGCTATTCTTTTCAAGTAAATATCGCCGGCATCGTGACCGGTGTTTTTGCCGGCCGCATTATCGTTGACTGATTTCAATCCGTCCAAATCAAAAAACAAGACAGCGGTTTTATCCAAATCTTCCCTGGTTTGAATCTTGTCAATTTCTTTATAAACCTCAGAAAGCATGAAATGATAATCTGTAATGTTTAATTTTTCTTTGGCTACTTTGCTCATGGCAGATTCCAACATGTCTAGTGTAATTTTTTCCGCCATCGCGCTACCAACTTCTGATTCATAATAATTAATAGCCTCCGCCATCCACCTAGCATCATCTCTGGTAATTAACCGTGACTCAACATAACGATCCAAAATATCGCTGGTCACATCCGGCTTTCTGCCATGCATCTTGTCTTGCAGTATTTGCATGCCGCACGTTAATTTTTCATCTGCTGAAGATGCGGGATTTTTAAAAACCTTATACATCAAGTTATTATCTTTTTCTATTGGTGTGACCAAGCTAAATTGTTCAGTATTTTTATTCATGTTTTTATTATAACATAAAAAACTCGGAATTCCAATTATTCCGAGTTTTGTTAATTCTTGCTCTCTCTCCTTTTTGCAAAAAGAAGTTTAAGATTTTTTTCTATCTCCTCTTCTCTTTGTTTCTTTTCCAGCTCTCTTTGTTCTTGGAGCCATTCCTCCTCGCCTTCGTAATATTCCAAAATAGGATGTTTAATTCCCTCCTCCCTCATTCTTCTTCTAATAGGAAAAAGAAGCTTCTTGTCTTTATCAGGAATATTGATGGGCATTTTAACACCTCCTTGAAGTGGCAAAAAGATATCTTAAGCAATCTTTGATATTATTTTATAAATCAACTAAGGTCAATAAATTTTGTCAAATCGTAAAGATTTTTTAGAAATCTCATATTTTGGCTTTTTTTACAAAAATTTACTTTCTTGGGAAAACAGAATCTGGTTTTGTAATTTTATTTTGAGTAAAAATTCTTTGTAGCAAGACAGCTGTTTCCGGAAGAAAGGGCTCCATGTCAAAAGCAATGCTTAAAATTTCTTTGATATATAAATCCAATTTTTCTTTTAATTTTTCTGGCTCCATTTTCCAGGGTTTATCTTCGCCAATAATCCGATCAAAATCAGCAATTCTTTTCCAAATATTTTTAACAGCCTCATCTGGTCGATATTTGTTCATGCAATCGCAAATGTCTGGAGAAAAATTAGTAACCGCTGTATTGGAATTATAAAAATCAGAAGTTTCACACAGTTTAGCGATACGACCAGTCAAGTTACCGATGCCGTTGGCAAGATCTGAATTATATTTTTCTTTGAATTTTTCCAAAGAAATATTTCCATCTGATCCAAAAGAAAAAGAAGAAATAAGCAGATACCTGGTAGCATCTGTTCCGTATTCGTCAATCAATTGCAAAGGATTTACAACATTTCCTAATGTCTTCGACATTTTTTGGCCATCAACCGTAAAAAATCCATGAGCAAAAACAGTTTTGGGTAATGCTAAATTATTAGCCAACAATAAACTTTCCCAAATTACAGCATGAAACCAAAGAATGTCTTTAGCCATGATGTGCAGTGTTGGTGGCCAAAATTTTTCTTTGTCAGGATATATTTTTGTAGCTGTATAATAATTTAACAAAGCATCAATCCACACATAAACAGTTTGCGAATTGTCCCAAGGCAATTGAATTCCCCAAATAACGCCCGGTCTGGATATGGAAATATCCCGTATTTCATTTTTGATCTTGCTCAAGATTTCATTTTTTCTTTCGGATGGCAAAACGTCATATCCCCCTTTTTCCAATTCGCCAATGACACGCTCGGAAAAATCTTTAAGCTTCAAAAAATAATTTTCTTCTTTTTGTTCGGTCAGGGGCTTATTGGGATGATAAACGCAGGCATTATCCACTATTTCATCAAACGAAAGAAATTTTTCACAACCAACGCAATATATTCCGGCATACTGCGATTTGTAAATAAAACCTTGGTCATAAAGTTGCTGTAAATATTCCCGAACAACCGCCTTGTGGCGTTCGTCCGTGGTTCTAAAAAATTCATTATAACTTATATTGAGTTCTTTCCAAATTTTTTTATATTCGTCAGAAATCTTATCTGCAAATTCTTGAGGAGAAAGATTGCGAGCAGCCGCAGACTCTGCCACCTTGCTGCCATGCTCATCTGTACCAGTAAGAAAAAAAACATTATCTTCTCCTTTTATTTTTCGATAATACCTGGCAAAAACATCAGCCATAACCGTAGTGTAGGCATGACCGATATGCGGCTTGTCATTTACGTAATAAATCGGGGTTGTGACGTAAAAATTTTTTAATTCTTTATTCATATAAAACAAGATAACACATCTATTGATAAATATCAAACACAAATAAAAAACCGCAATTTTCAGATTGCGGCTAAATTAATCAATAAGCAATTTTGTGCTGGTCTAAGATTTTTCTAAGACGAGCATTTTCGATTAAAATCTTGGCGCTTTCGTCGGTTCGCTGGGAAAGCGCCCACTCATATCTATCAATTAAACTGTGGCTCTTTTCTTGCTGCCTGGACTGTTCTTCCTTTTTGGCATCACAACTCAATTCACCGTGTCTGAAAATCCAATGAATTGTTTTATTGATAATTGCAGTATACCTCTTTTTTTCAGGCATGCTCTGTAAGAGCTCAAAGCTTTTTAAGAGCATTACTTTAAAGGCTATCAAAAAATTAGAACTCCCAACCGCTATGCCAAATCGTAATTTGAAAAAATCACTGGGATCATTTTCAAAATTATCTGGAATAGGGCCGGCAATTTTTTCAGCTTTTTCCCTGACCGTTTTTTTGCTGAAATCGACAAAATCAGAAGACATTTGATTTAAATACTGCATAGCATCTTGAATTAACATCTCCAATTCAACACTTAGCCCGTGTTCGAATTTACCATCTTCTTTTTCAGCAATCAAAAGCCACTCATCTCCCCCGATATTGAAAGCAAGAGAAATTTTGATATGATGAACCTTGAGAAAATGACAAATATTTTGAACTAAAAAATAATTTTCTCCATTTTCCCCACTGACTATCGCATCAAAAATTTTAGCCACTGCCACCAAAAGCTTATCACCTGCATCTTGTCCAGACAACTTGTTGGTGGTTTTTAATTTATTGTTGTCGCCAAAAAAAAGCACAAATCTTGCTAATTCATTTTCAATAAACAATGAAAGATTCGCATTCTTACCATCGACGGCAATATAATTTTCCAATTCGAAAAAAATATTATTCAAAATATTCTGCAAAGTATAAATTATATGCTGTTTTTTGTAAATTTCATAACCATGTTCAATAAATCTGGCATCAAGCGAATTTCTTGCCAAATAACTAGCGACCTTGTTAAAAATATCGTCAACAACAACTTCTGTTTTTTCAACCTTCTTATGAATTAACAACAAGATCACTTCACTAATTTCAGACGGCAAATACTTAAAAACATATTTATTCAAATACATAATTAATACTTTTTTCAATTTTTCAATGTGAAGCAAAACATCATTTTTTGCCACAAGAACACCTTTTTCCACATCCTCATGGACTATTGGCATTCCATCATCGTGAAACAGTGAACGATATATTTTACTTCCAGCTTCTTTTCGAACTTTTACTATATTCTCCAAAAGGTCATCCATGTCCAATCCCTCCTTTGATAAATATAAAAAGGATAGATTCGCTGTGCAATCTACCCATTTTTACTTTAGCAAGCCGCTTTTCTGGCTGCCAATATTTTTTTCACCTTTTCCCCTTCTTGTGAACTAAAATGAAGTCCTTCTCGCTCAATGTGAGCAATCTCTGCCAGCAACTTCTTGTCTGACTCACTCATATATCCACCTCTTTGGTTAAGGTTGAAAACAAATTTCTACTGTTACAAATGAACAATTATGTTTCAATTTTGTTCTTTGTTTTAGTTTTATTTGTTTTATTTTGTGTTTACATTCTAATAAAAAATTGAAAAAGGTTCAATGCTATTTTGGGGCCATTTATGAACAATTTTTCATCATGTTTAAACACAGGTTATTGCACAGACTTATCAACAATTTATTTAATTTTTAAAGAAATCTTAATATAAAGATTCTTTATCTTATCAAAGACAATTTCAATTGTCAAAATATTTCAAGGGCATTTTTCGAATAACTTCAATTATATTAAATCACGCTATGATTAATGAAATATTACATTAATATTAATTCTAAATTAAAACAAAAAACCGCTAATATTGCGGTTTTTATTATGATTTCTTTTAATTTTTAAATTATACTTTTTAATACATCTACTCCCTTTTTAACAATTTCATGCGGCACGGCAAAAGAAATTCTAAAATAATCATCATTTTCCGAAAAAACATTACCAGGTACGGCTAGAATTTTATGCTTAATTATTTTATCAAAAAATTTATTTTGTTTGGGATATTTAATAAAATAATAAAAAGCTCCTGCTGATTTTACAATTTCATAGACATTTTTTAATTCGTCAAAAATATAATCTCGATTTTTTTTATACAGAGCAATATGTTTTCTGATATTCTGTCGCGATCCAGCTTTCGCTAGCGCAAATTGAAAAGGCGCCGGGGCGCAAACAAAAGTATACTGCTGCAAATTACTCATGGCCTTAATAATATTTTTCGGAGCATGCACAAAACCAACGCGCCAACCAGTGGCCGCCTGACTCTTGGAAAATCCGTTTAACGTAATAGTATTTTTGTAAATTTTTCCGATGCTAAAAAAAGAATTATCATAGTCATAATATTCATAAATCTCATCTGACAAAATCAAAATATTATTTTTGGCAGCAATTGCGGCAACCAACTTTAATTCATTTTGAGAATAAATTGCGCCCGTCGGATTATTGGGTGAATTCAAAATAATTAATTTAGTTTTGGGGCTTATGCTTTTTTTTAATTCCTCTTCAGAAATATGAAAATCTGGATAAGTTTTTAAATATTTAATTTTTGCTCCCAAAAAATTTAAAATCTGCTTGTAGCCAACAAAATAAGGCTCAGGCAAGATAACTTCATCTCCGCGATTAACCAAGGCTGACAAAGCTAAAAACAATCCGCCGGAAACGCCAGCTGTAACCAAAATCTCATCCAATGAAGCCGTGATGCCATTTTCTTTTTTTAACTTATCGATTATCTTTTCTTTTAAAATATTAATCCCGCTGGTTGAGGTATAAAAATTTTTATCATTTCGAATTGCTTCAATGGCCGCTTGCTTGATTTTTTTTGATACGCCAAAATGAGGCTGCCCGATGGAAAGATTAACATACTCCCCTCCGCCATTAGCAGCTATCTCAAATATTTTTCTAATTCCTGATTCTTCAATTTTATTTATTCTTTGTGAAAGCATTATGTTTTATAAAAAATTATTTTTGTTTTTTATAGGATTCATCAAATATGACGCGATAAAATTTCTCCACAAAATCATCATTTAATTTGCTGTATTTTTTCTTGCTTTCAATAATTTCTTTTTCTCTTTCAGAATCAACAATTGGCAATCCTTTTTCCTTTTTTATTTTTCCAATTTCCTGAGCATGTTCAAATCTTCTACCAAGCAATTCCAAAATTATTTTGTCTATATTATCTATCATATTTCGATGATAGTCAAAATTATTTTTTGAATTTGATTTTATAATCTTCTCCTCAATAAACTGGCATGCTTGAAAAAATTTGCCTCTCACCTCTTCAGAATAGGGATTAAAATTATTCATATCAAAAAAAAGTTGCCAGTTGTCGCCGGTCGTGTGGGGAAGAATTTTTAATAAATCAGCATAACCAGGAGTAAATATTTTTTGTTTTTTAATTCCAGCTTTCAAAAACGATCGCCCGATAAAATGAACAAAACTTAAAGTCTTGGCATTTTGTCGATCATGATCCTCGGGCGTGGTGATAATCACTTCGATGCCCAATTTCTTAAGATATTTTTCAATAGCAACAAGATGATTATTTTTCATTCTTAACGGACACAAAACAATCTGTTTATTTTTTAAATCCCATGTCTGTTGATCAAGATCGAAACAAGTGGTTACCGGACCAAACATTGGATGAGTGCCAATAATTTGCACATGCTCGGGAGTATTATCCTTTAGCCACTTGCAAGGATAAACTTTAACCGAACAAGTATCCAGAAGAATAGCGCCTTTTTTCATCTTGGGACCAATTTTTTTTATCATTTCCTCGGTAACAGAGATTGGAACAGCTAAAATAATAACATCACACGAAGATACATCGTTAAAATCAACCAACTGAGCCTTGATGATTTTAGCTATTTTTTTATTTTCTGTTTTGCTTTTATAGTGATAAAGCTTGACTGAAAAATCTTTACTCAAAATGCTAGCTATCAAAACTCCAAATCTTCCGAGGCCAACAATTCCAATGGTTATTGTTTGTTTTTTCATATTTTATTTTTTTTGGTGGCTGCCAAAAAAGAAGTGTAGTTAAATTTTAAATCTTGGATATTTTCCTCCAAAATGTCCAAGCCATAAAGCTCGGAGCAAATTCGTGGAGCGATAACAGCGCAATTTTTTTCCAAAATTCCGAGGCTTAAGTCTTTGGCAGCACTGGCTGTGTCGGTATATTCCTCCAACTCAACATTGCCCCAAACGCGCCTAAGATACATGCGGCACTGTTTGAGGGCTTGCGGATGAGATACTACCTTGGTAATATCATCTGTTTTTGCGCCCTTTTTTACCAAAAGATTATGTTTAACATCTATTTCAAAAATATCATCGATTCCAAAAACATAATTACTCATCGCATGAACAGATTCTAAAACCATTCCTCCATTGGAATTTTCCAGCGGAAAAATAGCCAAATCAACCTCGCCAGAAGTGACTGAACGAAGGGCATTCTCTGATCCAATCAAATAATACAATTCAAAATCTGTAATTTCTTTTTTTTGACAATAATACAATGTGGCCTCTTCTGAGAAACTTCCCTTGTTTCCAGAAACACCGATTTTAATTTTTTGCATATCAATAAAATCTTACGCATCTAAAATTTAATCTCAAATAAACGCGCAAGAATAAAAAATAATGTTCTTTTTTTTGACTCCAAAATTTCAGAATCAAAAAAAAGAGGCCCATGCTTCCATGAGCCTTTTGGTTGTTGGTTATTCTGCGGCCAAAACAGAAAAACTTTCTGGTTGAATCTGTAAATGACCTTGAATAGCTTTTTTGACTTTTAAAAGATCGATTTCTTCGGAGATAACAATACTGAATTTTCCAGTATTTTTTCCCCGTGGTCCAACAATTACCCTGCCATATAACGGCAATAAAGCATCCCACAGCTTTCTTGAAATTGGAGAAGGAACCAGTGCCTTTGACAAATCTACAATAAATTCAGTTGTTTTCGTTTTCATCTTAATCAATCCTCCTTTTGTGAATTGATGGTTAAAAAATCCAGCCCCTGTTTTTAATAATGATTGTTTCTTAAACAAAAAACTGATCTCCGAAAGGAGACCAGTTTTTTGTTTTCCCTAATGGTGTAAAACTTAAGCAGTTAAAACACCACAAAAAACTGATCTCCGAAGACCAAAATAGAACCAAAAATAGAAATAAGTTTTTTGTAATGTCTTAATCATAAAAATACACTTTAATGTATGTGTATAATTATATCACAAAAAAGACAAAAATCAATACCCAGACTGTGAATTACTAATTAATTATCTAATATTAAATAAAAAAGACCTATAAAAATAGGTCTTTTTTTGTTTTTCGACTACATGCGAATAATAACTTCTCCGCTTGCAAGCGATTCGTTTTTACTTCGACAGTAAACACAAATCTCCCCTCTGGAATCAACTTCGTTGATCTTGCAAACGTAACATTTGTAGTAGCTTGCTTGCTTTTTTTTCACGCTCATCATCACCTCCTTCCTTCGATTATAATTGCATTATGACCATGTAAAAAACTGGAACCGATTAAATTATAACGCAACGATCGACTGTTGCGTTGCAGTGGACCGAGGCTATTAACGCGATATTTCCCATTTATTTTAACCGCTACCACAACCTGCCCCTCTCTCAAACTATACGCTAACTCCTCTTCGCTTAAAAAAACATTGCCAAATTCAATCATTGGCACCGGACAATTGGAAAAAAGTCGCTCCTCCTGTTCTGAAAAAAATGCGTCTTGGCTTATTCCGCCACAAGGTTCGTCTGAATACATACTACTCCTCCTTTTTTTAAAAGAACAATGTTTTGATAAATAATTTAAATTATTTCAAACGCACATCAGAGCCAGTCGCTCCTTCAAGTACCAATTTTACACTTGGAAAAATTTTTGTCCCATGTTCCCAGCAATTGCTTTTAATTGTTTTGCAACCGCACTTATGACAACTCTTTGTCCTGTTTACAGTAACAAAACAATTGCTGCAAAAAAAATGTTTTACATTGCCAACGACGTCACATGGTCCATTGGAATTCATAAAATTTCTCCTCCTTTGTTGGAATTAAAACAATCGCCTCTCTCTCGCCAAATACTAATGTGCATTTAAAAACCGCTTACTTGATTGTAAGCGGTTTTATTTAAACTATGTATTGAATAAACTATAACCGCTCACAATATCACGACAACCAAGCCCAACAAAATGTTGAGCGAAATTGAAGATAAAATTGTTCTTACGGCTTGAAACATACAAAAAATTAATCTTATTTTAATATTTTAAACTTTTATTGATTTTTGTCAATATGAAAAATATTAACTAAAATTAAATCAAAATAATTATAAAAATTTAATTTTATCAATTTTTTAAAAGTTATGCACAACTTTTTTAAAAAAAGAGAGCCATTGCTTCAGCTCTCAGTTTGTTTCTTTTTATTCCTCCTTTTTTTCTTTTTTTTCAATTGTTTTTTTCTTGTTTGCTCCCTCGACATCAGGGATTCTTCTTTTGTGCCCTAAATTAATGGCACAATCTGGTCCGTAACACAATTCATTATAAACTGTTACTATCTTGCTTTTCATGGCATGCCTCCTTTTTTTAGGTAGCTATATTATAACAAAAAAAATGAAAAATGGCAAATTAAAAAAATATAGCTAATTTTAAACAAAAAAAGCTATATATTTTTTAAAATTTAATATTTTTTTAACAATTACTCCAAAATTCCATCCAAATTAACATCGTACAAAATTGCGTCTTGTGAAAATTTATAATTAATTAACTCATTTTCATTAAACCAAATTTTAGTTTCTCTTTCCGCTTCTTCAACTTTATCAGAGCAATGAATTAAATTCCTCACTGCTCGACCATCAACACCAGCCAAGGCATAAGAATCTAAAGTATAATCTCCACGAATTGTTCCAATATCGGCTGTTAACGGCTCAGTGCTGCCAACCAACTTAGTCACAATACCAACTGCCTGATTTCCTTCTAACACCATGGCCACTACTGGTCCGGCTGTCATGAATTTGGCCAACTGCCTAATAATATCTTTTCCGTATTCAATTGCTTCTTTCTCAATTGATCTTCCGGCATTTTCTAAATCTTTTACAATATTGGTTCCTTTTTTCAAAAACCATTCGTCGTCCTTGTTGTAATGCTTAAAGCATTGCTCTTCAGTTGGAATAAAAAATTTCATTCCAACAATTTTTAAACCAGCTCCTTCAAAACGTTTAATAATTTCACCTACTAAAGATCTTTGTACGCCATCTGGCTTAACAATAACAAATGTTCTTTCCTTTTTTGGATGTTTCATATTTTTATAAATTATTTCAAATATTTTTTTATTTCAGCACTTACTTGAGCCGGTGTTAAGCTAGCCTTAACCAAGTAGCCGGCTGCTCCTAATTCTTGTCCTTTTTCCTTATCCTCTTCAGTGCCTAAATTAGTCAATAAAACTATGGGGGTTTTTGTAATGCCTTTATTTTTTCTCAAATCTTCCAAAACAGAAAAACCATCCAACCCGGGCATGATGATATCGAGCAAAATAATATCTGCTTTATTTTTGGAAGAAACTTCAATGCCGTCGATGCCGTTCGTGGCGGTAATAACTTCATATCCATCTTGCTCTAACTTTGTTTTATACATAGCTAAAATCATGTCATCATCCTCTATAATGATTATCCTTTTTTTGTCTGCCATATTTTTAAAATATTAATGTTTATTAAACTAATAAGAATAGTATAAAATAAAATTATAAATATTTCAAGATTTTTTTATAAATCTCTTTGCCATTGGAAAAAATACTAATCGTGCCATCTTTATCTGTACGAAATATTTTTATTTTCTGATTTAAGAGACGATTAATGACCCTTTTTTCCGGATGATTAAACGGATTATTTAACCCCACAAAAATTATACCGATTTTTGGCTTAAGGGCGTTTAAAAAAACATCCGAAGTCGAGGTATTGGAGCCATGATGAGCAATTTTTAAAACATCAACATTCCAATTGGGATATTTTTCCGCAATCATTTCTTCCTTGTCCGAATGAATATCTCCGGTAAATAAAAAATTAGTATTTCCGTAAACCAAATTAATTACCATTGAGGTGTTATTCAGTTCTTCCTGGCTTAAATCTTGATTTTGAAACGGGTATACAATTTCCAAATAACACTCTGGTCCAATATTTATTTTTTGAGGGGCAATTCCAATGGCCATGGAAATATGCTTTTCTTTTATCAATTGTAGCCATTTCAAATAATTGGGCGAAGTGTGCGCCACCCCAGTATAAATTATTTTTTTAATTTCATATCTTTCCAAGGCGCTTATTAGTCCAGTTACATGATCATCATGCGGATGAGTCAAAACCATAAGATCAATCACCTTGTCGTTCCACGATAATAAACGCCCCATTTCATCTAAAACTTTATCGTCTGGACCGCCATCGATTAAAATATTTTGACCGAATGGTGTTTTTATTAAAGTCGCGTCACCCTGTCCGACGTTTAAATAATTTATATTTAAATCTTTATTTTTATTTGAATTTATAAAAAACAAAAGAGCGCCAAACAATATTAAAAAAAATAATATTATTAATTTTATTTCCTTTCTGATTGTCATTATTTCAAAAATAAAATAGCAGCCCCCTTTAACAAAGAACTGCTATTTTATTATATCAAATTCTTTTGCTCGATCTTCCCCAAACAGCATTTTTATTTTTAACCGACATTTTTCCACACATTCTTCATCTTTCATTTGATCCACTACGGCAGCGCTGGCTGGTCCCAAGTACTTCAACATCAACTCTTTGCACTTTGCTTTTTTATCCATATTTTTATTTAATTATTTTAATGTTTGGAGCAAAAACAAACACCTATTTTTGTATTTCTATTTTACCAATTTTTTCATAATAGTACAATATTTTTGTTTATTTTTAATGCTTTTTTAATCTACTTGACTTAAAATATTAATGTATGATAAAAAAATATTATGATCACCCTTTCAATCAATGCACCAATAAAATATTTTTTAATTGCTATTTTGGTTTTATTAGGCTTACTACTAGCGCTTGAAACCAAGGCTCAAGTTGATATCTGGGGAGCAGCTTCTTATAACCCTAGCGTAGATGAGCTTTTTTGGGGTGGAACTCAACAAAATTTTTCTTCCAATTTGGGACTGGGCTCTTTTGATCCTCGTCTGATGGTGGCAAATTTCATGAATATTGCTATCGGATTTTTGGGAATACTAACAGTCGTTATGATAATGGTAGCTGGTTTTAAATGGATGCTTTCCGGTGGAAATGAGGATAAAATCGGAGAAGCTAAGAAAATGTTAGTTCATACCATAATTGGAACATTTTTAGTTCTAGCATCTTTTGGTATTGCTAAATTTTTTCTTGGGGCCCTAACCAGCGCTACTGGAATCGGATAACGCGCAAAAATAACTTATTTTTTAATAAAAATTACCACATCTCCAACATTGGTACCAGTATCACCTGTTAATATCTGCGTATCTTTATTTTTTTTAAAAAAATTCGTAGTCTTTTTTATATCTTGCAATTCTGAAAAATCCTTAACTTTATTCAAAATATTATGATCAAGCACTGTGCCAGCATACTGAGAATGATAATCGATTCCATCTGTATCCAAACTGGCAACACCCCATTCTGAAAAAATATTTTTAATCTCCAAAATCAAACTTGCTACAAATTGCTGATTGCGACTTAAATCTTTGTCTCTTTTTCCTGTTTTGATTTTTGTTTTACCGGCAAACAAAAAAACATTATGCAATGCTTGTTTTTTGATAATATCGCGAGCCACTCTCTTGGCTCCTTCGCGAGAATTTCCAGATAAGTCATCAAACACTATTATGGGTTTATATCCTAAATTTTTCGCTTTAACAGCCATGGCCTCCAAAACAATCGAACTATTTCCAATGATGTGGTTAGCGGCATTTTCCAAAACCGAAGGCGTATCTTCAATTTCACCACTGACTCCTTTCAAGATGTGATTTTTTATACTTTCTGGAGTTTTTTCCCAAAGATTATGACCCGCTAAAACATCTTTGGCATCTTGAAAAGAAGTATGATCGGGAGCAGTTGGTCCAGATCCTATTACTTCTAATCTGTCTCCAATCACATTAGATATAATTATTGATACCACTTTAGCCGGATAAAAAAACTGCGCCAACCTCCCGCCTTTAATTTTGGAAAGATGTCTTCTAATAATATTAATCTCCGGGGTTTGCGCCTTGCTTTCCAACAAGAGTTCGGTTATTTTTTGCTGATCTTTTATACTAATTCCGTCAACTGGCGCCGGAACCATGGCTGACGCTCCGCCAGACAAAAGATTAATTACCAAATCACCCTGACCGATTTTATACTTATCCTTCAGCTGCATCATTTTAATCGCTCCTTTTTCGCCTTTTTTTTCCGGCAAAGGATAAGCAACCTCATTAACTTTGATTTTTTTTAAATTATACCTGCCTTTAACAGTATTAATAATACCAGCAACAATTCTATCGCTGCCAATAATCTCCTCCAATTCGTGCGCCATATTCCCCACCGCCTTACCGCCGCCAATTACGAATATTCTTCCCTGAAAAAGATCATACTCATTATGCTGAATAATAACTGAATTAAAATCGCCATTATAACGCACCGCATCTCTGATCATATCGTGCGGATTAACTTTTTTTATGCCATCTTCAATAATATCGACTAAATCTTTTTTAAATTCGGTATTGGTAATTTTGTTGTAATTTTTAATAATCATTTTATTTGCAATATTTTTTCATAATTTAATAAAAAATAAGTTAGAGGGATAATTTTAATTTCTTGTCCTAAGTTCATAATCTGATTACTGATGATAATCTTTTTTTTAAATTTTGTTTTTTTGATAAATTCAATATCTTTATCAGTAATATTTTTGTTAAAACAATTTAATATCGCCACTGTATCGCTTTTTTTCTTAACCACAAAATCAATAATTTTTTTATTCTGGCTATCGCGATAAAATAAAACTTTGCACTCATTATCATAAACCCCGCTCAATCGATTCAAATGGTTAAAAATTAAAATATTAATCAAGTAACCATAAAAATCAAGCTTGTGAAGGTTTTCTCTGGAATATTTCCATGAATTTAACGATCCATGAATATGACAATAAAATGTCCAAAAGAAAAAAGGATTTGAAAAATAAATTTTTTTCTGACTTGCTCGCAGCGGTTCCCCTGTTTCATCTGATTGAAAAATGGTTTTGGTTGCCAACATGTTATCCAAAATTTTCAAATATTCTCCTGCCGTTAAATGCGTTTTGGCTTTAGTTTTTTTGGCAATAGTCTTATGCCCAACCGGTTTATCGAAATTAATAATTACTTGTTCCAGTATTTGCTGGCAAAGATGGATATCTCTCCCCATTCTGGCCACATCATTTTGCTGCCAGCTTAAATAATCATTATAAATCCGCTGCTTCACAAAACCAAGTTTGCGATAACTGCCAAGAGCTGAAATCAACCCGCCAGTAAGAAGATAAATATCAAGATAAAACTCCAAGCTGTGCGCAATTTCCTGGTATCTTTTCATGTCGATTTCTTTTTTTGTTAACTCAGCGTTCAAAAGACTGATTGTTTCTTTAAAAGACAAATTAAACTTCAACACGTTCACTACCTGCTTGCTAAACTGTTTTTCTTTGATTGCTAAAACCGAACCCGCAAAAATCAACACCACATTTTTAAGTAATCCGGCTGAAATCAGATGCTTGATTCCGTTTTCCCAATTCTTTACCAAAGAAATTTCATCCAAAATAATAAACAATTTTTCTTTATTTTTAAAAACTTCCGATCGGCTTCTGATAAAAAATTTAATAAACTCATTCAACTGTTCGAAGGAGATAATATTATGACAGCTATAATAAAAAACATTTTCTCGTTTGATTTTTTTAACAGTCAATAATTCACGAATAAAAAGCTTAAGCATGGTTGTTTTCCCCATGCCGCGCGCTCCAAAAAATCCATAAATACCATCTTGATTCAATTTGATCTTGCTTATTTCCGGAGAATAGTATTTGATAACCTGATTTTCAAATTCATCAATCACCGGATCGTATTTCATATCATCTCCATTCCACCAAGGATTTTGAATCTTTAGAAAATCAAAATTAATCTCAATATTTTTCATTAAAAATTTTTGACATTACTAAGAAAAGATTATCTGCCAGTAAATGTGCAAATTAAAACACTCACTTTGGTCTATAAATATTATACTAAAAAAACAAAGAATAATTAAGAGCTAAACTTTTCATTAAAATAACCCTCTAATTCTTCAATTTTAATTCTTTCCTGTTCCATGCTGTCTCGATCGCGCACAGTTACAGTATTGTCATTTTCAATCGTATCAAAATCAATCGTTACGCAATACGGTGTTCCGATTTCATCCTGTCTTCTGTATCTTTTGCCAACATTTCCATTGTCGTCAAATTCACACATGTAATTCTTTTTTAACTCATTAAATACGCTGCGCGCCTTTTCGACTAATTGCGGTTTATTTTTCAAAAGTGGGAAAACAGCAATTTTGATCGGCGCGATATTTTTAGGAAATTTCAAAACCAAACGCGCATCATCTTTGCCAACTACTTCTTCGTGGTAGGCTGACAACAAAGCGGTTAAAACCGTTCGATCTACTCCAAAGGTTGGCTCCAAAACATGCGGAACAAAACGTTCATTCGTTTGAGGATCAAAATAATCTTGCTTGATTACGGCGAATTTATTGTGCTGACTTAAGTCATAGTCACCGCGATGCGCCAAGCCAAAAAGTTCCCCCCAGCCAAAAGGAAAATTGTATTCTATGTCAATGGTCTTTTTGGAGTAAAATGATAATTTTTCCCGAGGATGTTCATAACGTCTAATATCTTTTTTGTCCACCCCCAGAGCCAAAACAAAACGCTCTTGTTCCTTGAGCCAATTTTCAAACATTGGTTCCCATTCTGCATCTGGCCTAATAAAATATTCGATTTCCATCTGTTCAAATTCACGTATTCTAAAAATAAAATTACGAGCCACGATTTCATTGCGAAAAGCTTTGCCGATTTGGGCAATACCAAAAGGCAATTTCACTCTCATGGAGTCAATAATATTTTTAAATTCAACAAAAATAGCTCCCGCGGTTTCTGGACGAAGATAAACTGGGCCATCAATACCATTCATTTCAGTATGAAACATCATGTTTAAATTTCTAGCTTCTGTCCAATTTGATTTGCCGCACTCTGGGCATTTAATTTTTTCTTCTCTTAAAATTTTAGTCATTTCATCCAGTCTTCCTTCTAAATCTTTGCCGGTTGCCGCTTCAACAACATGATCAGCTCTAAATCTCTTTTTGCACTCTTTGCAATCCACCATGGCATCGCTAAAACCATCCACATGACCAGAGGATTTCCATAGTCCTGGATGCAAAAGAATCGGACCGTCAATCCCCACCATGTCTCCCCTTTCCTGGACAAACATTTTCCACCAAAGTTTTTTGATATTATTTTTTAATTCCGTTCCATAAGGTCCATATGAATAAGCATTGGCAAATCCGCCATAAATCTCCGAAGAGGGAAAAATAAAACCTCTTCTTTTGCAAAGTGAAACAATTTTTTCCATTAAATTTTCTTGTTGTTTGGTGTCAGACATACATTTGTCACGAGCAAGTTTATTGCTTATTTTTTAACTACTAAAAAATAAAAAATCTCGCTCCAATATTTAAAAATTATTTTAAACACTAGAACGAGATTATTTCCCGCGTTTCCATCTAGCTTCTCTCTGAATTATCTCAAAGAGCACCTTAATTTTATTCAATTTTACAAAAGGCGCCAATCTCCCTTTGTCTTGATTAAATTTTATCAATGAAAAAACAATCTGTCAATTCATTTTGAGGAACAATTTTTTCCAAAATTAAAACATCCTTAAAAAGGATGTTTTAATTTACTATCAATAATTAGTTGATTTCAACACTTGCCTCTCCTGTTTTTGGATCGATTTTTACTTCAACCCCATCGGTTGTGGCATTAATTTTTTCAGAAGAATTAATATCCACTTTAACATTATCAGTTTTTACTTCAGTAGAATTTTCCTTGGCTTTATTTTCACTGCTTGTGTTGGTTGTGGCTTTATTTGTCGGAGTTGTGGCCTTATTTGTCGGAGTTTTAGCCTCGTTGTTAATTTCCTCCTTATCGATCTTGACACTAGCTTCCGGTGTTTCAACTTTTACTTTTCCATTATTAACCTCAACGGATTCTTTTTCTGTTTTAACTTTCACATTAGCATCTTCCGTTTTGGTGCCTGGAAGTGCTTGTTTGAGATTGCATCCAGCAAAAACAAATGCAACCATCAATAAAAACAATAGTTTTTTGTTCATTTTTTTGTTATATTAATTTTTAAACTACATTTCTTCGACTGTTTTTATACCCAATAAATCTAAACCATTTTGAAGAACAAGACTAACCTTTTCGATTAATGCCAAGCGGGATTTTTTTATCTCTTTTTCTGATTTTAAAATATTTACACTATGGTAATAGTCATTGAACAATTGCGCTAATTCGAATAAATACTTAGAAATTTCAACTGGATTATATTTTTCGCCAGCTAACACAATCACCTCTGGATATTTAGCCAGTTTAAGAATCAACTGGGCTTCTTTGTTGTTTTCAAATTTTATATCTTTAACTTCAAAATTCAAACTTCCGCTATTTCTCAAGATACTTTTAATTCTGGCGTATGTATATTGGAGATAAGCGCAGGTATAGCCCGTAAAATCCAAAGCTTTTTCAATGTCAAAGGTAATCACCTGATCAAAGCTAATTTTTAACATTTCAAATTTGATAGCACCGACAACTATAACTTCAGCTACTGGCTTAATTTTTTCATCACCCCAATCAGAATGACGCTTTTTGATTTCACTGGCAGCATAATCCAAAAGCATTTTCTTTAAAACTTCATAAGTAATAACATTTCCACTACGAGAAGACATCATGCCAGATGGCAGCTTTACAAAATCATACTCCAAGTGCACCATTTTCTGTTTAAACCCCATTTTCTTTAAAATACTGAAAAGTTGTTTAAAATAAAGCTTCTGTCGATTGTCAACCACATAAATCGAGCTATCAAGTTTAAATTTTTCAAATTTCATTTGCGCTAAGGGAATATCGGCCACCGGATAAGTTGCTGTGCCATCACTGCGCAAAACTACCAACACGCCATTTCCCTCACTCTCAAAATCAGCGATCACCGCCCCCTGGCTTTCTTTTAAAATACCTTTTTTGATCAATTCTGGAATCATTTCTCGTCCACGATCTATATACTCTGATTCATAAAAAACTTTATCAAACCTTATGTCTAGTTCCTGATAAATATGTGAAAAATGTTCAATGCTCCATTTTCTGGTGGTTTTCCATAATTTATAATCACTTCCTTTGCGCGCTTCGATTTTTTGCATCATAAAATTCACCAACCCCTTGGCAAGAGCGTTATGCTCTAATTCTTGAGAGGCGCGCACGTACACTTGACCCAAAAAAAGACCTTTATTTTCTGGTAACTTTTCGTTTTTATAATATTCCAAATAAGCCCAAAGAGTTTTTGCCACATGAATTCCAAAATCATTAATATAAGATACGGGAATAACTTTATAGCCATTAACCGCTAAAATACGATTAACACTATCCCCGTAACAAAGATTTCGAAGATGACCGACGTGATACTCTTTGTGAGTATTAACATTGGAATATTCAATCATGACTCGTTTATTTTTTCCAATTTTATTTTTGCCAAATTTTTTTTGTTTTTTACCAATCTCGCTCAACACTTTTTCGGCCAACGATTTTTTATCAAGAAAAAAATTCACATAGGGCCCGATAGCGCTTGCGCCGGAAACTGTTTTATTTTTTTTTATTTTAGCAACTATTTCTTGTGCAATATCAGCCGGACTTTTTACCAATTCTTTTGCCAACATAAAACAAGGCAAACACAAATCACCATGTTCCACCTGTTGTGGGTATGTCAAAAAAGACACTTGAACTAATTCTTTTCCAAGGATCTGATTTATTAACTTTACTATCTCTTTTTTTGTTTTATCTAAAAAATACATACATCAAACAATCAATACTATTTTAGTATGTTTTTTTAATTTTTGCAATATTACTATTAAAATGAGGGGTATAATAATTTAACCAATTGTTAATTATTATTTAATAAAATATTAATTGTGTCATGTTATATTTTAAATGTAGAATTATGGAAGTATAAAAAATACAGAAAAAAGATCATTACAACATGAGCAATGAAACATCATTCTTTAATTGGTCGCTAATGGAATGATGTGGAGCTAGTAGCGAACCCACCACAATAAAAAGATTTTAAAAAATGTTCTAAACATTTGCTTGTCCCCAATTATCGCCTATTCAGGCCCAAAAATTGCTACGCAAATGCAAGGAATATTCATATAAAAACAGGCAGTGGAATGGGTTCCAGTGCCTGTTTTATTTTTCTGGGCGCTGGGAAACATTTCATTAAAAATTTCAAAAATTAAATCAATGTTATGAAAAATAAAATAACCACAATCAACTTTCAAGCTCAAGACTTAATTATTGATTTAAAAAAAACCGAAAATGTACCGCAGGCCAAGTCACAAAAAAGCAAAAAAATATTAACGATTTTATTTATCATTTTACTTCTCCTCTCCACCTCGCTTCTGGCTAAAGCAGAATTCAATAATAATGACTTGCGAAAAAAAACTGAACCAATCTCTTCAAATGAAAAAAATAATGATACCAGTGTTAAAATGACAGCCACGGTAAAAGGATGGTTTGAAGCTAAACAAACCACCAATGAAAGACTGGATATAAGCACCAATATGGAAGTATACATTAACGGAAAAAGGGCCTTAATAGAAAAAAGCGCTTCCAAGACAGCTAGCTTATCCAATGATTTAAATTTTTAGCTTCTTGCTAAAACAAATTGACAGAAAAATTCTTTTATACTAAGGTATAAAATCCCAAAAAAATATATGAAATTTGCCCAAACATACAATTACCAAACACACCGACAAGCTCAATTCGATTTTGATAATCAAAATCATCACGACAAAATGATTAAATTTTTAATGATTTCCTTTGCCGTTTTGATGATTATTTTATCTTTTCCAAATTTTGTTCGCGGGCAAGAAAGATTAGCTATTCAATCCCAGGAAAAAACCGCCATTTTAAAATTAGAAAAAAAAGCAACATCAACTAATCACTTAACAATAAGCGTCAAATTAGATCCTGGTCAATCAATTAATGCTGTTTGGTCATCTCTTGAATTTGCTACTACTTCGCTTTTTGTTGAAAAAATAAATTTAGAAAACTCTTTTTGCGATTTATTTATCATGAATAGCTTTGATAATATTAACGGAACTATCGATATCATGTGCGGCAAACCTTTTCC